>Ga0335072_10008299_pt1 | contig 15072 bp, 15 predicted proteins | sample Lox_Sample_21_FD_206725 | JGI IMG/M metagenome (GOLD analysis project Ga0335072, IMG submission 206725) | Soil microbial communities from Loxahatchee National Wildlife Refuge, Florida, United States - Lox_Sample_2.1 | ecosystem: Environmental > Terrestrial > Soil > Wetlands | place: USA... | reverse complement strand
TAAGACCGTGTTTTCGTCGGATAGCGTGAGGGAATGGTGGGTGGCGAATCCGTTCGGCTTCTCTTCTGCTTTTCGCGACTATGTTGAAAAGCTCATAAACTCTAGCTGAGCAGAAGCTGGACTTCAGGCGTGTCCACGGGCGAATCATCTCTTCAGCTTGACGATGTTCATCTCTGCAGCGGACGTCAATCGATGTACGAGCTAGGCTGCGAGAGCGGCCACGCTCACGCAGCACATTTATCTTAGTCAATGACGATGCCGCGCTTGTGGATCACGTGCTTCCGCCCCGCCAGAGCGACATGATAGTGATCGCCAACATCAATCGCGACGCTGCATGCCATGATCGAAACTGGCACCGGGTACATTTCCTGCGGGCGGATACGCCGGCAGTAGGTTGGGCGCTTGAAGCATTTTCGACGGTGAGCGGTCAAGCTGCTCGAGCGCGGTTTTGACCGCTGCCGTCAGCTGAGCATCTTTCCCGGTAAGAGACTCGTCAGGTTCCGCTGTAACTGCAATGTCCGGTGCAACACCTTCGTTCTCAATGACCCAGTGCCCATCCAGCGATGCCAGCGCATCTTTGGGAATCCAGATAGACGTTCCGTCCATCAATTTCCAGGCTCCATTGATACCCTGCACGCCGCCCCAGGTCCGCTCACCAATGAGCTTGCCTAGCCCGAACTTACGGAAAAAGTAGGGAAACTGATCTCCGTCGGAGCCTGAGCCGTAGTTAATGAGTGTGACCATCACTTTGGGAGCGGTCGCCGCGGGAAGTGGCGTCACCGCGCGCTCGCGGTTAACGAAGACACCTGCCAGTTCACGTCGTAGGACATCCAGCACGGCCTGACTGGTGAACCCGCCGCCATTCCAGCGGATATCGATGACCAGACCCTCTTTGTTTCGTTGAGGATAGAACTGGCGAAAGAAATCTTTTGAACCTTCGTTGAAGAAGTCAGTCAAGAAAATATAGCCAAGTCGACCATTCGACAGGCGCTCTACGTCGCGACGATTTTTTTCTATCCATGCCTGCTTGCGGACATCTGTTTCGCTAATAATTGGAGTTACAGTGATCTCGTGTGTCGCCGTGGTTAATGAAGACGCAACGGTTAGAGTAACGTTGCCCGTTGCGCCAGCGAGTAAGCTGTCAGGATCAGCGGGGGCTTGCAAATCGTGGCCATCAATAGCCAACAAATAGTCACCCACACTCAGCTTTAGCCCCGGCTCACCCAGCGGGCCGCGTAGACCAGCTCGCGTTTGGTCACCGGGATAAATGCGAGTGATGCGGTAACGGCCGGAATTTGGCTCCAGCACATAATCTGCACCGAGCAAAGCGGTATGTATCGGCTTGCTTGAGTCGCTGCTCGAGCTCCGCTCAATAAATGTATGCGAGCTGGCAATCTCCCCCTGCATCTGGCCAAGCAGATAGAGGAAGTCATCCTCCGAACCCAATCCCGGCAGCAGCTTTGCGTAAGCATCGTGCACCGCTTGCCAAGGGCTTCCATTCATTTTTTCATTGAAGAATACATCGCGGTCAAGCCGCCAGGTATTCTCAAACATCTCAGCCCATTCACGCCGTGGGTCCACTGTCGCACTCAGCTGGGTCAAATCCATTGCTTCACCGTCGCTAGGACCACTGGATTGGGGCGCCGCGATGCGCCAGGTGCCGTTGCGGTGGAAGGCAATCTTTGTACCGTCAGCCGACACGCTGGCGTTATCTAGATCGTCCACAACGATCCGATCTCGCAACGTGGCTAGATCGAAAACATGTAGCGCACTTTTACTTCCGACAAGGTCACCATCAATGAGCTGAGGTGGCTTGGTTTGATAGAACAACTGAGAGCCTCTTGCGTCTAATGTCGAAATGACGGCTGGTGTAACGGGAAGAGCGACCGCGCGTAACATGAGCCCGTCAACATCGACACGCATGGGTTCCTTGACGTCAGGTGCACCTTCCCTCGTTATTGAAACGAGAGGAGACGGCGTTTTACTGTCAAGTGTTGCTGCATACAAGCCGTCGGAGTTCAGAGTGGCAACCAAGCTCTCGTCATCGCGATCAGACACAAAAGGCTGTTCATTGCGTTGGGATACAAAAATAAGTAGACGCCCATCCGGAGTAAAAACTGGATTACGGTCGCTTTCCATGGGTGAACTGACGATCGTGTCCTTCCCTGAGGCCAGTTCGTGCAAGTGAATTGCCCGCACTTGAGAAGGTCGCTGTGTACTGTAGGCCAACCATTTGCCATCAGGCGAAAACGCCGCGTCGCGGATCTCGCTATAAGGATCAGAGGCAATGAGTTGCGCTGCTTTGCCGTTTAAATGTATCCACCACAATGAGTGGTTAGCATCCGCCACGGCAACACTATCTCCAAGCGGTGACCAAACCGGGGTGTAAAAGTAACCAGTGGCAAATCGTGACACTATCCGTTCAGTGCCGCCAGCAGCTGGACGAACGGCGATCTGCTGTTCACCGCCTACATCTGTTTCATAGGCGATCGTGCGCCCATCTGGCGACCAGGCTGGATGATCCTCGTCCGCGGCTGTCGTATGGGTCAAATTTTTACCCACCGCATGTGGCCCTACGAGAAACAAATCGCCGCGTGCAGAAAGCAGAAGACCATCACCTGATGGCGAGAGCGCATAGTCCACCTTACCCATGGCATCCGTCACCCGTGCCGAACTTCCGGCATGGACGGTATGCACAGCGGTATGCTCATCGTCTTCGGGCACATCAACGTTGATTTGGTGCAACCGCTCTGAAGGAAGATCGATGGCGTAGAGCCGTCCCCCTTGCTGAAAGCTGATCGTCGACCCGCCTAACGATGGCCAATCCACATCGTAGTTGGCGAAATGGGTAATTTGACGAAAAGCCTTGGTATCGAGATCGTAGCTCCAGATGTTGGCGCGGAAATCGCTCCCCCGATCAGAGAGAAAGTAAATCTTCCGGTTAAACCACATCGGTGCGGTATCCGTACCTTTCCAGTCAGTGATTCGAGTCAAAACTCGTGTATCAAAGTTATAGGTGTAAATGTCTTGCTCGTCGCCACCAATGTAGCGTTTTCGTAACCGTAGATTGCGGAAGATTCGGTTATAGGCAATCGTATTTCCACTAGGTGCGAAAGACAGCATGCCAGCACGATCAAGAGGTAGTGGTTGTGCCATACCGCCGTCCACTGGAACGGTGAAAGCGCGTACCAATCCTGCAAACGGCGATGTGCGGTGAGAAAGAAATACAACGCGATGAGAATCAGGGGTCCATCCGACAACCAACGCCCCGTCTTCTGAACTACTTGCCTCGAAAGTGAGTCGCTTAGGCTCGCCGCCCTTCGCGGCAACTACAAATACATCGTGCAAACCGCCATGTCTGTCGGTGTAGGCGATCCAACGTCCGTCGGGTGAGAATCGTGGCGTCGTTACCGCATCGGGATCATGAGTAAGTCGACGTGCAGTACCGCCCACAAGAGGAGCTATCCAAAGTTGGTCATGCGCTACAAATGCGATGCTGGTGTCGCTGGTGCTCGGATACCTGACAAGAGTAGCTGCTTGCGCCTGTGTGACAAAGCAAAGGGCTAGAGTGATGGACAAAATTATTTGGAATACTTTTAATCCGAAGAATAGCTCTCTCGTAGTGGGGTTTGCCATCGCGCCCCTTGCAATAGGTGTTGAGCCTGCGTATCCGTTCATTCGCCTGATAAATGTCCCAAGCTATCGCTTCGAAAATAACGGCGCGCGGTCCGAACGATCGATTTTTTCTCCCCACACTTGCAGATCACCACATGACTCCTGGTGAATGCAGCGAGCCACTCGTTGGGCGTCATCGCCGCCACATAAATTTGATCAGTGCATCCAGAGATAGGGTGCCAGGCCCCCATGCGATCAACACCATTAGCATTAGAGCCCAAACTTTGTGGTCGGCGAAGTCCGTGGTGTTGAACAGTCCGACCCAGAACCCGTGTGGCCACAGTGCCGGAAACGAGGTGAACGCTATGATGTTGTACACAAACAGAAACAATGCGAATGGGCGACCAAGTAGGCCAAGGCCTACAAACCATGGCACGATCAGCTCAACCCATGTGCCCAGGCCGGCCGCGAAATCCGGCGGCAGCAAGGGCACGTGATACATGCTTTCGAAAAGGAATTTGGTACCTTCCGGATCGGCGAACTTGACCACTCCGGCATTCCAGAACGCCAACGCGACCCAGACGCGGATGCACAGCAGCGTGATCGGGCCGAGCCAAGTGGCAAGCCAGCCGGTAGCTCGGGTGTAACAGTCGTTGACGCGTGAGATCATCGACATCATAGGGGTGCCTCGCGGAAGCTGGTGAGTGGATGGATGGTAGTGATCAAATTTTGTCGCAGCAGGCTGGGGAGACAAGCTGCAAGGTCGAATGCGGGATCGCGCGCCTGCGCCACGGCGTGCGCCGCGTCCAGCGCGTCACCGCGCGCGAGTGACGCGATGCAGGCGAAGCTCGCGGGATCGACCATCGCCATCGCGACCTCTCCCTCTTCACGCCACAGCACCACGTGTTCAGTGTGGCCATCCAGCAAGAGCTGCTCGGAAGTCGGCTGGATTGCATAGCGCCAAATTGTCAGGATCGGGTGCGAGCTCGTCAGCATTCGAACACTTGGATGCAAGCCAATTCGCAGAGATTCGCCAGCGTTTTCCAACGCAGTCATGAAAGTCTCTGGGCTAACGGCTTCGGCATCAGCCGCCAGCGCGCTTTCCTGTCGTAGCCATTCCATGCGCGCGACGTCCGGCAAATATGCTAATGCACGTATGTCTGGCAGCGCTTCCAGATACTCGGCAAAGTGTGCGCCAAACTCCTGCAGGTTGCCTGAGCGCGAGGGATACGTCTTGCGATAACCGCGCACGACTTGGTCGAAATAATCCACACCGGTCAGCGCCAGCACTGCAGGATAAGTGACATGCAGCGCCCCGATATGGATCGCCTCGCTGCTGTGACGATAAATACGCAGGCGCGCATCTGGCTCCAGCCCGTTGCCGAGAAATGATTCGCGAGGACCAGCCGCGTCGACGTCGTATAGGGCATCAAGGAATTGCCGTTGCCATTCAAGCAGCGCGGATGCGTCGTGCATTGATAACCTCCTCGGCGCGTGCGGCCTCGTCCAGCAGCACTTCCAGTTCGGGGATGTCCTGATCCCATTCGATCAAGGTCGGAACGGGTCCGAATAGGTCAATGGCGTCAGCGTACAGTGCCCAAACGTGTCCATCCACGCGCCGGCTGTGTGAGTCGATCAGCAGCGGAACTGCCAAGTTTCCCTTACGGGTAAAACCGGCAAGGTGAATTTCCTTCACCGCTGCGCGTGGCAGTGCGCGCAAATACGCGTGCGGATCGAAACTGTGATTGACGCTGTTTACGTAGATGTTGTTGATGTCGCATAGCAGGCCGCAGCCGCTACGTCGTACCGCTGCGGCGACGAAATCCCATTCAGTATAGTCGCCGCCTTCGAAGCGCAAATACGTCGAAATGTTTTCGACCAAAATTTCACGGCCGAGCACTTCCTGCACCTGCCCGATCCGCGACACTAAAAGCGCCAACGCCTCATCGGTGAACGGCAGCGGCAACAGATCATTGCTGTGCCGGCCACCGATCGCACCCCAGCACAGGTGCTCGGACACCAGCCCAGGCTGGTACCGATCAACGACTTCGCATAGACGCCGAAGATGCGCCTGATCCAGTTCGTCCACCGAACCCAGCGACAACCCTACACCGTGGAGGCTCAAGGGATAATCGGCGCGGATTCGTTCTAGCGCGTGTTGGAAACCACCGCCCCTAGCAAACAGGTTCTCGCTGTGGGTTTCCAACCACGCTATCGGCGGATGTTCGTTGATCACCCGTGCAACATGCGGTGCACGCAACCCGATTCCGGCACTCGCCGGAATCGGTTGCACGCCCGTGGCGACTGCATACGTCACGGGATGGAACTCAAGAGGCCTTCAGGCTGCCGCCCGAGATCTTGGTACACAGCCCTGCCGGCAACGCGACGAAGGCGCCGGGATCGTTGGCTTTGGAATCCTGACCGGCGCAGGAGTGACCAGGCGACACGCAATCGTTCTTGTTGGCAGCATTGATGCCATAGCAGGGGCTGTAGTGCAACTTTGCCATCATCGCTTCCGTCTTCTGCGGTGGGGTCATTTCAGCGAAGGCGGTGGTTGCCACCGACGTCATGCCGAGTGTCATCGCACATGCCATGCTGGTCTTGAGGAGGGTGCTGCTTTTCATAAATTTGTCTCCGTGATGGAAAGAAAATGATTGAAGACGGGCCTGTCGTCTCTACTCATTAACACTGCTCGGTGCCGAGGCACCTTTGGTTACGCCCAACGATGCGACAACAGGCAATAGGCCAGAGTCGCATTCATCACCACGCGGCATTCAAGGCGATCGGTGCCCACGTGAAGATGTACTGCGTGCTGTCGGTGCGCATCGATACTCAAATATCGACGAGACCGCCACCACGATAATTTCGCCACCTGTGATAAGAGTCACTTCAACTGTGAAATACAGTGCGATGGCGGCCACCACTTCGGGATTTCCATTGCACTTCTTTCGAAAACCCTATCCGTCCCCGAGCGTATTGGTAGCGATGCGTCCTGGTTTCGACGCTACCGAAGGCACGACACCGTATTCGGCGCTCGCGGTCGTGGACCTCGTCACGGATGCTTGGCCATGAATTCGAGGATCAGGTTCGCAATCTCGTCGTTCTTCTCCTCCAGCGCGAAGTGGCCGGCGTCCAGCAGATGGATTTCTGCGTTCGGCAGATCGGCACGATAGGCCGTTGCGCCCGCGCCGATGAAGGACGGATCGTTGGCACCCCAGACAATCAGTGTTGGCGGCTGGTGTTTGCGTAGCCAAGCCTGCCAGACGGGGTAGGCGGCGACGTTGGTGCGGTAATCGTAGAGCAGGGCCTCTTGGATCTCGCGCTGACCTGGTTGCGAGAGGTGGGCGAATTCGTCGTTCCAGCTTGCCGGGTCATAAGCGTCCGGATGAGACGTGCCAGCTAGATGGCGTTGCTTCGTCGCCTCATAGGAAAGAAAGGCATTGACGACCTCTGGGTGCGCCTTCGGGTCGGCCCAGAATTCTGCGATCTTCGCCCACTTCGCCCCTAGCCCCGCATCGTAGGCGTTGCCGTTCTGGATGATCAGCGCGTGCAATCGCTCGGGGTGGGCCAGGATGATGCGATAACCGATCGGTGCGCCGTAATCGAACAAGTAGAGCGAGTAGCGGTTGATCTTGAGCTGTTCGAGCAGGGTATCGATGGTCTTGGCGAGGTGGTCGAAGGTGTAACGGTAAACTTCCGGCGATGGCGTATCGCTCTGCCCGAAACTAGGAAAGTCTGGTGCGACGACGTGATAGCGCGTAGCCAGCAGCGGAATCAGCGTGTCGAACGCGCGCGAAGACGAGGGGAAGCCGTGTAGCAGCACGATGGTCGGTGCATCCTTGGGCCCCGCTTCGCGATAGAAGATGCCGACTCCGTCGACGTCGATGCGGTGATAGCTGGTCGTTGCCGTCGTCGAGGGGATCGGGCTTGCTGCCGCCGCGGAGCCCGCGAGCATCGCCGCGCTGAGGATCGCGGCTCTAACCTTTTGAGGGATCATCGTTTTACTCCTCCCAACGATTTCAGACACGCGCGTGCGTCTTGGCAAGGGTCACTGCGGCCTGTTTGGCCTGCTCAAACGCGTCCTTGGGATCTGGCGTCAGGAGCGTGGGCTGGAATCTCACCTCGTCGATCGCCGTAACGCCGGCCTGGTTGAGCCAGGACTTGAGGTAGGTGGACTGGTGATCAACCCCGAAGGCCGGCGACGGGCGGCTGTCGGCAAAGGCGCCGGAAGTCAGCACCAGGGTGGCGTGTTTGTTCTTCAGCAGGCCGAAGTAGCCGGAATCAGGCTTTAGGCCAAACAGGAGACCCGGCTGGTGGATGATGTCGATGTACTGCTTCAGCCGATACGGAATCGTGCTATTCCACATCGGCGACGCGAACAGGTAGCGGTCCGCGCTGATGAAGCGGGAGGCGATCTCCACGATCTGATCCCAGGCAGTCTTCTGCACGGCGTTGTGTTCTTGACCGAGGAACACGTTGACCTTGGCCTCGGCCTTGTCGCCATCGAACGCCGGCAGGTCTGCCTTCCAGAGCGGGAGCACATCGACCTCCAGCGCCGGATTGGTCGCCTTGAGGGCGTCGAGGTAGGTTTGGGCGACCTGGATCGACTTGGATTGTTCGCCGCGCGGGGATGCTTGGATAAAAAGTAGCTTGGTCATGGAAGAGGATCTCTCGGTTGCGGGTGGGTCAGTGCGCTAACAGGCTTGGTGTCAAAGGCCGAAGTCGCTGAGGCCAGGGTGATCGTCGGGGCGGCGACCCAGCGGCCAGCGGAAACACCGCTCGGCTTCCTCGATGGGGTGTTCGTTGATGCTGGCTAAGCGCGCAGCCATCAGGCCGTCGGCGTCGAAGTGCCAGTTCTCGTTGCCATAGGCGCGGAACCATTGGCCGCTGTCGTCGTGATATTCGTAGGCGAACCGCACCGCGATGCGGTCCCCGGTGAAAGTCCAGAGTTCCTTGATCAGGCGGTAACACAGCTCCCGGTTCCATTTGCGGACGAGGAAGGCCCGGATCTCCTCTCGGCCGTTCGGAAACTCAGCACGGTTCCGCCAGCGGCTGTCGGGCGTGTAAGCAAGCACCACCCGCGCCGGGTCGCGTGTATTCCACCCGTCCTCGGCGGCCCGCACCTTTTCAATCGCGGTCTCTTCAGTGAACGGGGGCAGTGGGGGGCGGCTCATGACGTGGTTCTCAAGCAAGTTGTCGAAAGAGCGGCGGCGACCACATGGCGCAGTACCGCGGCTGGTGGCATATCAGGGACGCCGAGCTTCCGCGACCGCCAAGGTGTCGATGTACTGCCGGAAGCGGATGATCTTCCCGTCCTTCACTGCCCAGACGTGGGCGTAGCGCGCCTCGGAGGTCTTGCCTGTAGCGCCGTGGACCCCTCTGAAATCGCCGAGCGATACGACGGTCTCGTCCTCGGTGATGAACTCGGTTGGCACAAGCGAAAAGCTGGCCCATTCGGCCATCAGCGGCTTGAACAGGCCCTCGGCGACAGGGCCGGGGCCGCGGCCTTCGACCTTGTAATGCCACATGGTGATCCACTCGATATCCGGGGCCAGCAGGCCCAGGGCGCCTGGAGCGTCGCCGCTGGCAAGCTTTTCGTAGAAGTCACGGACGATCTCACTTGGCGCGGCGGTCATGGTCATTTTTCCAATAGAGGAAGCCCGCCCTCAGCGGCCTCGAAGATCAGGGGGCTGGGCGCCGCGAGGGGCGTCCAGCGGCGCGGTCGGAAGTCAGACCAAGCGCTTGGCGAGGAAATCGCACATCGCCGCGCCGATTTCGCGGGCGTGGGTCTCCAGGGCAAAATGGCCACTGTCGACGAAGCGGATCTCCGCGTCCGGGACGTCCCGTTTGAAGGCTTCGGCGCCTGCAGGGATGAAAAAAGGGTCGTTCTTGCCCCAGATGGCCAGTACCGGCGGACGCTTGTCGCGCAGATAGGCCTGGATGTCGCCGTAGAGCGCGACGTTGGTTTTGTAGTCGCCGAGCAGGTCCAGTTGGATCTCGTCATTGCCCGGACGCGCCAAATAAAAGTCGTCGAGGTTGCGGCCGTCTGGCGACACCAGCGCCGGGTCGCTCACGCCATGGGTGTATTGAAAGAGCGTGGTCTGTGGGGACAGAAAGCCGCGCAGGGCGTCACGGTTGGCCTGGGTCGGCTCGTTCCAATAAGCCTGGATGGGGGCGAAGGCCTCGGATACACCTTCAAGATAAGTGTTGCCGTTCTGCGAGACGATCGCTGTGATGCGGTCAGGGTGGGCCAGCGCCAAACGGAAGCCAACTGGGGCGCCGTAGTCGAAAACGTAGATGGCAAATCGCTTCAGGCCGAGCACCTCGGTGAAGCGGCCGACCACCTTGGTGATGTTCTCGAAGGTATAGGTAAAGGCGTTGCAAGCGGGTTGCTCGGTCATGCCGAAGCCCGGCAGGTCCGGGGCGACGACATGATACTGGCCCATCAGCTCGGGAATGAGGTCGCGAAACATGTGACTGGCACTAGGGAACCCGTGCAACAGCAGCACAACTGGAGCACTCGGGTCGCCGGCGGAACGGTAGAACACCTTCAAGCCATCAACGTCGACAGTGTTGAAGCGAACGGTCATCACGCAATCTCCTGGACCTGCTTCGCCGGTCGCCTTGTCTGAAAGATACGTTTTAGGCCTTTCCTGGCCATACGGGCAGTGGTCAAATTCGGGAAGCGACCTCCCATTTAGCGGAAGGTCTGAGGTCTTGAAAGTTAAGGCAGTGCCACGTTGCTATTGGGCAAGACACTTTCGCGACGATGGATGTGTAGGTCGGGGCCGATAGGCGATCGGAGGGTCCGGCACGCCGGCCAGGTCCTCAGTGGTCCCGTTTTTGCGCATCTTGATCGGTCAGGTTTTCGAAGGCGCAGGCGAATTTGGCGCTTCCCATTTTTCGGAGGCGATGGCTAAGATAAGGCCGATGCATTCCACATTTTGGTAGGCGTATGGATCGTCTGGACGCGATGCAAGTAATGCTGACAGCGGTAGAGTGCGGCAGCCTCTCCAAGGCGTGCCGTAAACTCGGCCAGCCGCTCACGACCGTGAGCCGCAAGGTGGCCGAGCTCGAAAAGCACCTGAAAGCGGATCTCCTGATCCGCTCCTCCAAAGGCCTGGAGCTGACTCCTGCGGGCGAGGCCTACATTACGGCGGCCAAGACCATCCTGGAGCTCCTGAACGAGGCCGAGCGGGCCGCGGCCGGGGAGTACGCTGAGCCCAAGGGTGACCTTGTCGTCACCGCCCCGATCATGCTCGGCCGACTACACGTCCTGCCTGTCGTCACCGCGTTTCTCGCGTCCTTCCCTGAGGTGTCCGTCGAGCTGATGCTGACCGACCGCGTGGCCCACTTCCTGGAGGACCAGATTGACGTCGCCGTACGCGTCGGCGACCTGCCCGACAGCAGCCTGATCGCGGCCCAGCTAGGCTCAGTCCGCAGGGTGACATGCGCAAGCCCTGCCTATCTTGCTTCGCGCGTGGCGCCTTCCATTCCGCAGGATCTCGCCGACCACAACGTCATCTCGTTCGAGACTGTCTCATCGCCCACCACCTGGCGCTACTGGTCGAACGGCAACGAGCTCGCCGTAGCTCTCAGATCGCGTCTCAGCGTCAACACCATCGACGCGGCGATCGATGCGGGCTTGGCAGGCGCAGGAGTGGTCAGGACTATGTCTTATCAGGTCGCCGGCTACGTACGCAGCGATCTGCTGCGGCTGCTGCTCGAAGCTTACGAGCCAACTCCCCGTCCGGTGCATGTGGTCTATTACAGACAAAACCGCCTGCCGCTCAAGCTGCGCGCTTTCGTCGATTTTGTCATTCCGCGTCTGCGGGACCGTTTAACAGCCGCCGCGCTCTAGCTTCGATCACGCCCATCGCTCACGCGGCGGAGTTGACCGCAGTCCTCCTACCAGACCGCCAGCCTCAACGGATGGATGAGCGGCGTATTCGCACGCTCAGGATCAATGATGTATTCATGGCATTGCATAAGCGAGATGAATAACATGACCAACATACGTGTCGCTCAATCAATGGATGACGATGTCATTGCCCAACTCTTAATCAAGAGTTTCGCGCACCTTTATACGGAAATGGGCGTGGAAATGTCATCTGAGCGGACAGGCTATCTCAAGGATCAGGCGGCCAGGCGCATGTTCGCCACTTGCTTTGTTTATGAAGTGGTTGGTGAAATCGTAGGCACGGTGACGATAGTGCCACCGTGTTCTCATTCAAAAGCTTGGTTAAGCGGAGCTTGGGAGCTGCGACTTCTTGCGGTAGATCCGCAAATACAGGGGCAAGGAATTGCTCGGAAGCTTCTCAAGTTTGCCGAGCAAAACGCTAATGCCGCAGGTGCGAGGATCATTTGCCTGCATGCTCGGCGGGGTGTTTCCAATCAGGCTCGGTTATACCTGACCCGCGGCTACGTGCGGGATCCTTCAGGTGACCTTGATACGCACCCCTTTCAAGAGGGATACCGGAAAGACTTGTGATCGCCATGGGTGGCACTCGCCTCCTGCAGCAAAATGACATCGTCTTGCGAACGCCATGTTTGGACCTCTACGCGAGAATGACGATCGGGTAATCGGCGAGATCACGCATGGGTATGTAGCTCGCCGATTTTATTTAAGCGATTGAGCAAAAACGCGAGGAACCTTAGGATCAAACCGACTTTACTTCGCCACCGTCTATGCGCAGCGCCGAACCCGTCATCCAGCGTGCACCAGGCGAGACCAGGAAGGCCATGAGCTCGGCAATTTCCTCCGGTTTGCCATAACGGGCTATACCTGCCGCACGCGGAAAATGATCCGTCGCTTCGGCCACGCTCATGTTGTGCAATGGCGCCCAATGCTCCAGATAGGAACGCCTGCGTCCGGTCATGACGGGACCCGGCAGCACGCTGTTGACCTGCACGCCATCGGTAATGCCGCGATCAGAAAAAGCCTTGGCCAAGGCCACGACCGCGGCATCGATGGTACCGACGGCGGCAAATGACGCTTTCGGAAAAATCGCCGGGTTGCCGGAGGTAAGTACGACCGATCCCTTCGCTTGCTTGAGCGCTGGCCACGCCTCGATGGTCAGACGCCGGGCGCCATGCAGCTTGAGCGCCATGCCGGCATCCCACTGCTCGTCCGTCATCTCGAACAGATCGATTTGCGGAATCGCACCCGCAATATTGACCAGGGCATCGATTCGGCCGGAGGCCGCCAGCGTCTGCTTCACCACTTGCCTGGCAGAGGCCGGCCCCGCCAGATCCAGATCCAGCACCAAGGTTTTCGCACCGTTGGCCTCGACCGATTTGGCCGTCTCCAACAAGTGCTCACGGTTGCGCGCGACCAGCACCACTGCGTCGAAATCCTTGGCCAAGCGGATGGCCGTGGCGCGACCGATGCCTTGACTGGCGCCGGTGACGATTACTGTTGACTGTGACATGGGATGACTCCGGGTAGGCGTGCTGGATGAATCTTAGCGGGCGAGAAAATTCCGAATGGCGTCAGCGATTTCTTTAGCGTGCGTTTCCACCGCGAAGTGTCCGGTATCGAAGAACTGGACTTGCGCATTGGGAACATCGCGCCTGAAGGCCTCGGCACCGGGCGGCAGAAAGAACGGAACGTTCTCGCCCCACACCGCAAGAGACGCGAGCGTTGCACGATGGATGCCTCACCGAAGTTGTGGAAAGCATGTGGAAATTGTCGAAAAAGTAGTGCCAACGCGAAGACGCATCTCTTTGTCTCTGACGTGGCATGATCAATCATCGTTGAACAGGAATGTGCTGGATTACTCGAACGGACGTCATCGCATCAGGGATAAAGAGCGGCGCTGAGACATGCCCTCGGTCGCTGTTCGCGATTAAAGCCGGTAAGGTGCTATGGCCATTGCAATGTTTGACATATGCGTACCTGATGGCTTAGCAAGGTCGTCCAATATGGTGAAGTGCCTCTTTCCTCCGAGCATAAGAAACGTAGGCACCTCGCCAAAACGCCTCAAATGCATCACGTAATCAGTGCTTTGGCGAACGAGTTCATGCAGCTCTTTGTTACCGACGCAAATAATCATGGGGCTGCCAGGAACGCTAAGCCTTAGGGGACTGAATTGGCTTACTTGAGTGCCGGTAAGTTGAAGCTTATCGTTTAGCCATGAGAGCGATATTGGTTCCAGGTCGAACAATGCGCTAATGGATACTGTTAACGTGACGGCAGGGTGTGCTCGATGCATCGCCGCAAGCTGGCCTCCCGCCGAATGCCCGCAAAGAACAACCGGGCGCCCACCAAATCCGATCTCGCTGCGGCTGACGTTCATGTGATCCAATAGCATCCCGATTTCGCCGACTATTTCTGTCATAGTGGCGTCTGGTGCTAGCGTGTATTCGGCAAGGACGACATTGAATCCACGGCCAAGCGCACCAGTCGCCACAAAAGCCAGGTCTTCTTTGGTGTAGTTTTGCCAATATCCGCCGTGAATAAACACAAATGTTGGTGCGTTGGGTTGGCCACACCGGATCCAATCAAAACGTTGACGCGGCTTGTTACCATAACTCATGTCTCGGACTACCGAACTCGATGCATATACGTCTGCGCTCCTGTCTTTAAATGAGCGCATGATTTCTTGATAATCAGGTTCATGCTTGACATTGTTGTAGGCAATATCCAGGGTTTGCTTATCCATTCCTCGATACAAAGCGGTCATAGTGTTCTGGACCTTTCTTGACGACATTGTCTAAAACCAGACGCTGAAATAGAGGCGATAACAGTCAACCATCGCCCTATCCCGCAGTGTTTGATGCTTCCACTAACGACAGCGTGTCTTAGGCTTGACGCGCCTGAGCCACTGCCAACGTGTCGATGTACTGCCGAAAGCGGATGATTTTTCCGTCCTTGACATTCCATGCATGCGCATATCGCGCTTCGACTTGCTTGCCTGTCGTGCCATGCACACCGACAAAGGTGCCCAGCGAAACCACCGTATCGCCCTCCGCGATAAAATCCGATGCTGTGAATGAAAAGTTCGACCATTCAGCCATCAGTGGCTGGAAGAGACCTTCAGCGACATGCTGAGGAGTACGACCGAGAACTTTGTAATGCCACATCGTGGTCCATTCGATGTCCGAAGCCAAAAGGCCGAGCGCTCCAGGGGCATCGCCCGCTTTCAGTTTGCTGTAGAAGTTTCGAACAACTTCAGTTGGGTTATTCATGGTGTTTCTCCAAAAGGCAGGGCTCACCGTCGACGACGATGTGTTAGACACAATCCAGGAGCGAATGTAATCTGGTTTAACCGACGTGTTTCGCCAGGAATTCGCGCATAGCACTGCCAATTTCCTTAGCATGCGTCTCAAGAGCGAAGTGCCCGCTATCAACAAACATAACTTCAGTGGACGGCACGTCGCGCTTAAATGCTTCCGCACCCGGCGGAATAAAGAATGGATCGTTCTTGCCCCAGATCGCCAATACAGGAGGTAGAT
>Ga0335072_10008297_pt1 | contig 15072 bp, 17 predicted proteins | sample Lox_Sample_21_FD_206725 | JGI IMG/M metagenome (GOLD analysis project Ga0335072, IMG submission 206725) | Soil microbial communities from Loxahatchee National Wildlife Refuge, Florida, United States - Lox_Sample_2.1 | ecosystem: Environmental > Terrestrial > Soil > Wetlands | place: USA... | reverse complement strand
AAGGTCGAGCCGCTCACCGGTGAGCCGCTGCGCCATCGTATCGCCGTCGGGCGCGGCGCCTCCTTCCCCTTCGCCATGCTCAACTCGAACAAGCGCGCGGTGACGCTCAACCTCAAGGAGGAACGCGGCCGCGCGCTCCTCGTCGAGATGGTGAAGCGCGCCGACGTGCTGCTGGAGAATTTCGCGCCGGGCGTGCTCGACCGGCTCGGCATCGGCTGGAGCGTCCTGAGCGCGATCAATCCGCGCCTTGTCTATGCCTCGGGTACGGGCTTCGGCTTGAGCGGGCCGGACCGCGACAGCCTGGCCATGGATCTCACCGTGCAAGCGGTCTCCGGGGTGATGAGCATCACCGGCTTTCCCGAAGGGCCGCCGGTCAAAGCGGGCGCCGCCTTCGTCGATTTCCTGAGCGGCATCCATCTCTACGCCGCGGTGATGACGGCGCTGGTCGAGCGCGCGCGCACCGGCAAGGGACGGCTCGTCGAGGTGGCGATGCAGGAGACCGTCTATCCGACGCTCGCCTCCAATCTGGGCTTTCTCTATAACAGCGACGGCATCGTGCCGCCGCGCACCGGCAATCGTCATGGCGGGCTCGCGATTGCGCCTTACAACGTCTATTCCGCGAAGGACGGCCACGTCGCCATCATCTGCGTGGTCGAGGCACATTGGAAGAATCTGCTCGCCGCGATGGGGCGCGAGGACCTCGCTGCCGATCCGCGCTTTACCGACAATGCCAAGCGCGTCGAGAACCTGGCGGCGACCGATGCCCTGGTCGAGGCCTGGACCCGGGAGCGCTCGCGCGACGAGATCTTCGCCACGGCGCGGCGCCATCGCATTCCCTCGGCGCCGGTGCGCGATCTGCGCGAGGTGATGAACGATCCGCATATGCATGAGCGCGGCATGCTCGAGCGCATCGACCATCCGGATCTCGGCGATATCGTCGTGCCGACCAGCCCGCTGCGCTTCCACGGCACCGACAAGGTCGAGACGACCCCCTCGCCGCGCCTCGGCCAGCACAATGACGAGATCTATGGCGGCTGGCTCGGGCTTCCCACGGAAGAGATCGAGGCGTTAAAACGCGACGGGATCATCTGACCCGGATCGCGACGCCGCGAGCACATTGAGGGGACGGACGGATGCGACGCTTGCTGCCTGCCGTGTGCTTGCTCGCGCTGATCTCCGGACGCGCCTACGCTGACGCAAACCTGCTTCCGGGCCTCGTCCACGCGGCGGCCTTCGTGCCGATCACGCTGCCGGACGGAAGCGAGGCGCGATTGGAGGCAGCAATCCTCCGCCCGCCCGGGGCGGGGCGATTTCCCCTCGTGCTTCTGGTTCATGGCACGCCCCGCCGCTTGGAGGGCATCGAACACATGTCGCCGGAAGCCTATATCGGTGTCGCCGTGGCGTTCGCGACCCGCGGCTACGCCGTGGTCTCGATCCTCCGCCGCGGCTTCGGACGCTCGAGCGGCCCTTACGCCGAGCGCTATTGGGGTACCTGCAACAACCGCGACTATCTGCAAGTCGGGCGAATTTCCGCCGAGGACGTCATCGGCGCGGTCGCCGCGTTGCGGCGCGAGCCCTGGGTCGATCCCGCCAAGGTCGTCTTGCTCGGCCATTCCACGGGTGGCTTCGCGGTCACCGCCGCCGCCGCAACGAACCCGCCCGGCGTCGTCGGCATTCTCGATATCGCCGGCGGTCGCGGCTCGGACGCGTCCGATCATGTCTGCAGCGAGGATAGCCTGGTGTCGGATGTCAAAGCGTTCGGCGCGACGGCGCGCGTCCCGGCGCTGTGGGTCTATGCCGAGAACGACCATTTCTTCGGGCCGGCGTTGGCGCGGCGCATGCTCGCGGCCTACACCGCGGGAGGTGCGCCGGTCCGCTTGATCATGCTGCCGGCGATCGGCGCCGATGGCCACGCGGCGCTGCAGATGGCGCCGGATGAGGTGATCGGGCCGCCGGTCGAGGCGTTTCTCGCCTCGCTCGGTCTGCCGACAAAGGTCACGATTGCGCTGCCCCCGCCGCCACCCTTGCCGGAGCCGGCGGGGCTCAATCGCGGATGTGCCCTCAGCTTTCGCGCTTACGTCGCGGCACGCCTCGAGGCCAAAGCCTTCGCCATCAATCCCGAGGGGCATTGCGGCTTCCGCATCGGCGCGCGCTCCGCCGACGAAGCGCGGCAGGCGGCCCTCGATGCGTGCTTAAACCGGGCGACAGATTGCAAGGTGTACGCCGTCGGCCAGTCCCTAGCGGCGCAATAGAGGTCCCGGCGCCTCGAGCGCCCATTCGCGCAACACCGCCTTCTGCACCTTGCCGTTGGCGTTGCGCGGCAGCGGCTTCGCGACCAGCGTGACCAGCTCCGGCACCTTGTAATCGGCCATGCGCTCGGCGCAGAAGCGGCGAATATCTTCGGCGGTGACGCCTTCGCTTTTCGGCAGCACGAAGGCACAGACGCGCTCGCCCAGCACCGGATCGGGCCGGCCGACCACGGCGCATTCGGCGATCGCGGGGTGATAGGCGAGCGCATTCTCGACCTCGGCGCTGTAGATCTTGTAGCCGCCGCGGTTGATCATGTCCTTCACCCGGTCGAAGACGCGCAGGAAGCCCTCGGTGTCGAGCGCGCCGATATCGCCGGAATGCCAGAAGCCGTCGGTAAAGCTCGCCGCGTTGGCCTCGGGCTTCCCCCAATAGCCCTTCACCACCATCGGTCCGCGGATCCAGATCTCGCCCGGCGCGCCGGCTGGCAGGTCGCGGCCGGCTTCGTCGACGATCCGCACCTCGCCACAGGGCACCACTTGACCGACACTGTCAGGATGCCCCGCGGTCTCGCCGAGCGGCATCAGCGTCGTCGGCGATGTCGTCTCGGTGGCGCCATAGGCGTTGCTGAGCGAGAGCCGAGGCAGTTTCGCGGCGAGGCCGGCGATCGTCGCCTCGGGCATCGGCGCGCCGCCGAAGGAGCCGACGCGCCAGGCGGAGAGATCGAAGCGCTCGAACGCCGGGTCCATCAGGCAGAGGATGTACATCGCCGGCACCATGCAGGTGAAGGTGATGCGCTCGCGCGCGGCGAGCTCGAGAAATCCGCGCGCCGTGAAGCTGCGCAGGATCACGGTGGCGCCGCCGCACGCGAGCGCCGTGATGAAGATCGCGACGGTCCCCGTCACATGCGCGGCCGGCACCGCCAGCATCAAACGATCGCCCGGCACGAGCCCCATGCAGCGGGTGAAATGGATGGCCGAGTGGACGATGTTGAGATGGCTCAGCATCGCGCCTTTGGGCTTTCCGGTCGTGCCCGAGGTGTAGAGGATGGTGGCGGTATCCTCTTCGCCGGTGCGGATATCGGGTACTGGCGCCGCCGGTGCGAGGAAAGCGGCAGCCGGCTCGGCACCGGCGATCGGCGCGCCGAGGACGATGCGCAGTCGCAGCGCCGGGACGGCAGAGGGCTCCGGGAGGTTCGCGGCGAACTCGCGGTCGAAGATCAGCGCCGCGGCGCCGCTGTCGTTGAGCAGGTATTCGAGCTCAGGAGCTTTCTGGCGCGTGCCGATCGGCATCGAGATCGCGCCGAGCCGCGCGCAAGCGAGGACGACGACGAGAAACTCCGGGCAATTGCCGAGCAGCATGGCGACGCGCTCGCCCGGCCCGATGCCGCGCGCCGCAAGATTGCCGGCCATCGCGTCGACCAGGCGGTCGAGCTCGGCATAGCGGAGGCGCTGCTCGCCGGCGATCAAGGCTTCCTCGCCGCCCCGGCGCGCAGCGCAGGCGCGGAAGAGCGCATCGACCGTCGCCGGCCGCTCGCTGAAGCAGCGGAAGGCGCGGCCGTCGAAATGCCGCTCGAGACGCAGATCGCCGCCCGGCCCGGTAGCGGGCCAGAAGCGGTCCTGGAGCATGGTTCTCATGGCGCGCCTAAGATAAGGTCTTGCCATGGACGAAGCGAGCACCCAGCCGGCGGCGATCGAGTTCTGGTACGAGTTCGCCAGCCCTTATTCCTATCTCGCCGCGGGCCGTATCGAAGGTCTCGCGGCGGACACGCGCCTCGCGATCGACTGGCAGCCTTTCCTGCTCGGGCCGATCTTCAAGACGCGGGCGCACGACCCCTCGCCTTTCCAGAATCCGAGCCCGGCGCAGCGCCGCTACCGCTGGCGCGACGTGCAGCGGCTCTGCGCCGCGGCCGGCCTGCCGCTGCGGCTGCCCTCCGCCTATCCGCGAAACGGCCTCCTCGCCGCCCGGGTCGCCTTGATCGCGATCGACGAGGGCTGGGGGCCAGCCTTCACCCGCGCCGCCTTCCACGCCAATTTCGCCGAGGATCGCGATATCGCCGCGCCCGAGGTGATCGGCGCGCTCATCGCCGCGCTCGGCCATGACGCCGCCGCGCTGCTCGCGCGCGCCGCCAGCCCGGCGAACAAGGCGCGTCTCAAGGCCTCGGGCGAGGCGGCGATCCGGCACGGCATCTTCGGCGCCCCAAGCTTCCTCGTCGGCGATGAGCTCTTCTGGGGAAATGACCGGCTCGAACAGGCCATCGCCTGGGCGCAGGCGCCCTCGGACCTGCCGCCGCTGACGGCCGGCGAATGAAGGGGCGAGCAGACACGGCGCAGAAATAACTTGTTCATGATTTGTTCTTGGGCTAATCTCCCTCTCAATCGAGGGATGGAGGCGGGCATGAAGGACAAAGGCTTGGACCGGCAAAGCGCGGTGCTGCTGGCGATCGCCTGGATCGCCGCTTTGTGGATGACGCTGACCTGAGCGGCAGGGCGCGCCTGCCGCGGCGCTGGCCGGGTATGCGAAAAAACACTGCGTTCCCGATGTCTTTCCCGCCTTCCCCGCGAAAGCGGGGACCCAGAGTCATAGGCTCCGCTCGCCGGGGCTAAAGCTTCTGGATGCCCGCTTGCGCGGGCAAGGCGAATTCGAGAGTACGGTTGGGCTTTCGCGGGGACGACCAGGAATTGGGAAAATCGGCCCTCGGAAACTGCTCTAGCTAAGGCTGTTGCAGCTCGGCCAGAGCGCGTTGGAGCGCGTTGAAGACCTGGCTCGGACGGAACGGCTTTTCGAGAAAGCCGAGGGGACCCGCGGTCTTGGCGCGCTCCATCGTCTCCGGATCGCAGATCCCGGAGAGAAAGATCGAGAGGACATTGAACCGGCTGCGCATCAGCCGCGCGACCTCGATGCCGTCCATCGGGCCGGCCAGCTTGATATCGACGAGGGCGAGTTCGGGCCGCGTGTTGCTGGCCAGCGACATGGCCTCCGGGCCCGAGGAGGCGACACCGGCTATGGCGAAGCCGGATTCCTCCAGCACTTCCTGGATGTAGCTTGCCACCAGGGCATCATCTTCGACGACGAGGATCGACACCGGACGCTTGATTTTGTCTTCCGGACTATCAGTTTTTAGGTTGCTGGGGCTCGACACCATAGGCTTACCGCCATGAACGGGCGGCCGTAGGCCGACCACCAAAAAAGGGCGCTTTTGCTAGAAACGATTCGGGGTGCGCGTGGTTCCTCATCGGGGACGCGCTCCTCTTTCGCGCGAGTTCCCCTCTGGCTATGGTCCCTGGCGGAGAAGGTGGGATGAAGCTTCTCGTCATCGAGGACGACCGCGAGGCGGCGGCCTACATCGCCAAGGGTCTCTCCGAAAGCGGCTATGTCGTCGACCATGCCGCCGAGGGCCGCAACGGGCTGTTCATGGCGAGCTCGGGAAATTACGACGCGCTCATCGTCGACCGGATGCTGCCCGGGATGGACGGGCTGGCGTTGATCGCCGCGCTGCGCGCCGCCGAGGTGCGCACGCCGGTGCTCATCCTGAGCGCGCTGGGCGCAGTCGATGACCGGGTGAAGGGCCTGCGCGCCGGCGGCGACGATTACCTGGTCAAGCCCTTTGCGTTTCGCGAGCTGCTGGCCCGGATCGAGGCTTTGCTGCGGCGCGGCAGCGGCAGCACCCAGACGACGCGGCTCAGGACCGGCGATCTCGAGATGGATCTGCTGACGCGCGGGGTCACGCGCGGCGGCCAGGAGATCGAGCTGCTGCCGCGCGAGTTCCGCCTGCTCGAGTTCCTCATGCGCCATGCCGGGCAGGTGGTAACCCGCACCATGCTGCTGGAGAATGTCTGGGACTATCACTTTGACCCGCAAACCAACGTCATCGACGTTCATGTGAGCCGGCTGCGGCAGAAGATCGACAAGGGCTTCACCAAGCCCTTGCTGCACACGGTGCGCGGCGCGGGTTATTGTCTGCGGGCGGACTAGTCGCCGTGAACCGCCTGCTGCGGACCAACGCGTTCCGGCTTGCCGCGCTCTACCTCCTGCTGTTCGTCGCCTCGGTGCTGGCGCTGCTTGCCTTCATCTATTTCTCGACCGCGGGCTTCATCGAGCGACAGACGGAAGCGACGATCGACGCCGAGATCACCGGGCTGCGTGAGGAATATACCGAGCGCGGGCTTGCCGGGCTGCTCGATATCATCCACACGCGCAGCACCGCGCCTGCGCCGCATGGCGATTCGACACTCTACCTCGTCACCGATCCGGCGCTTCAGCCGTTGGCGGGCAATCTTTCCGCCTGGCCGCGCGCGGAGCAGATCCGGCCGGGCTGGATCCGCTTTCCGGTGGATGTGCGCACGCGCGAGGGTACGGTCACCAGCTCGGCCATCGCTTCGGTCTTCGTGCTGCATGACGGCTTCCGGCTGCTGGTGGGGCGCGACCTGCGCGATGCCGAGGCTTTTCGCAGCCGCATCACCCGCACACTCGCCTGGGCAGCGCTGCTCACCGTCGCGCTCGGCGTCGGCGGCGGTCTCTTCATGACCCGGCACATGCTCAGCCGCGTCGATGCGGTGAACCGCACCAGCGAGCGCATCATCCGCGGCGATCTCTCGCAACGCGTCCCGCTCAGCGGCAGCGGCGACGAGTTCGATCAGCTCGCCGCCAACCTCAACGCCATGCTCGACCAGATCGAGCGGCTGATGCTGGGCATGCGCCAAGTCACCGACAATATCGCGCATGATCTGCGCACGCCGCTGTCGCGGCTGCGCGCGAGGCTCGAGGTGACGCTGCTCGAGCGCCCCGACGCCCAACGCTACGCCGATGCGCTGCGCGAGACGATCGCCGACGCCGACCATCTGCTCGGCACTTTCAACGCGCTGTTGAGCATCGCCGAGGCGGAAGCGGGCTCGCGCCGCGAGACCATGGCGGTGGTCGATCTCGCCGAGATCGCCCGCTCGGTGGCCGAGCTCTACGAGCCGGTTGCCGACGACAAGGGCCTGTCGCTCACCGTCGAGAGCGATGCCGCGATCGCCGTCCATGGCGATCGCCATCTATTGTCGCAGGCGATCGCCAACCTGCTCGACAACGCGCTGAAATATACCCCCGCCGGCAAGGTGGCGCTGAGCGCCCATCGCCAGGGCGGTATGGCGCGCGTCGAAGTTGCCGATAGCGGCCCTGGCGTCCCTGCGGACCGGCGCGAGGCGGTGTTCGACCGCTTCGTTCGCCTCGAGGGCAGCCGCAGCACGCCCGGCAATGGCCTGGGTCTCAGCCTGGTGCGCGCGGTGGCGCGGCTGCATGGTGGCGAAGCCTGGCTCGAGGACAACGAGCCGGGCCTCAAGGCGATGTTCACCCTGCCGGTTGCGGACAGCCGCATCGTGCCGGCGACGCGCAACGCGGCATAATCGCGGCGAAGCGCTCGGCCGGAATTCGGCCGGCCATGTCGCTGAGCAGCGCGCGCAACCCGGCGCGGTCGGTGCCGGCGCTCTTGGTCACAGCGGCCATCATATCGTCGGCGAGCAGCTCTTCGAGGTTCGGCTCGGCGCGCTTGCGCTTCCACACACCCATCGCTTTCTCCTGCATCCCTAGCGCGCGAACCTTGCGGGCGAAGCTTGGCCGATTTGTGGCAACCGAAGGTTATTTTCTCGACATTCGCGTAGCCTTGCGGCACATCGATGGCTCTCTCCCGGACCGCGACATCGCTTGGATTTTAGCCAAATCCATGGCGAAAGCGTTTGCCTGCCGATGCATAAAACCTCACCTTTTCGCCTGGACCTTCGGGCAAATTGGCGGGAGATCCGTGACGACCGGCGACAATCCGCCGCGGCAAGGACCGAGCGAAGTCCACGCCACCCAGGCGCTGCTGGCGACGTTGTGCGAGTGGCACAACGGCGAAGCGCCGGGGCGTTATGGGCGCGCCCGCACCACCGTGGTTAACTGGGATTTTTCCGGCCTCGATTTCCGGCGGATGAACTTTGCCGACGCCACCTTCCTCGACTGCACCTTCCGCAATGCCGATCTGCGCGGCGCCGTGTTTCACCGCTCGAAGCTGTGGGGCGCTTATTTCGACGACGCTGATTTGTCCGGCAGCAATTTCGCCGAGGCCGATCTCTCGCCCGGCGACGAGCGCGGCCAATCCGGCCGCGCCAGCGACGCGCCGCGGCGCAGCACACGGCTCGTGCGCACGGTGCTGCGCGATACCGATTTCACCGACGCCAAGCTGCGCCATGTCGAATTCGATTGCGCCACGCTCGAACGCACATCGTTGCGTCGTAGCGATCTCGCCGGCGCGCGTTTCCGCTGCGCCGAGATCATCGACGTCACGCTCGAAGGCGCCAGTCTTGTCGGTGCCGATTTCACCGGCGCGGCGGTGCGCGGCGAAGCGCGGCGGAAGGTCGAGAGCGCCGGCGTTCATCTCGTCTCGATGGAGCTGCCGGCCGAAGAGGTGCAGCGCCATCTCCGCGCGCATGAGCTCTGGGTGCGCAGCGGCGGACGTCGCGGCAAGCGCGCCGAGCTGGTGGGCTACGACCTTTCCGGCTTCGACTTTTCCGGCGCGCTGCTCGCGGCGGCGCGCCTCGACCGCTCGATCTTCGCCGAAGCGCGCTTCGCCGACGCGATGCTCGCCGCGGCGCGCTTCCGCGGCGCCAATCTGCGCGGCGCCGATTTCGCCAATGCCGATCTGCGCGGCGCCGATCTGCGCGGCGCCAATCTGCGCGAAGCGAAGCTCGCCGACGCGCTGATCGGCAAGCTCCCCGGCACGACGCTGACCACGCGACTCGCACCTTGAGGCGCAGGACGCGGCGGGCGCGGCCCGGCCGTCGTCGCTCCCGGCGCCAAGGCGTTACCCTCGGCGGCTATCACGACGGCGCAGATGCGGGGCGTCCGGTATCCCGCAAGCTTCCCGCGCTGGCTCCGCACCGCCCTGCTTCACCGGCCGCGGCCGGGCATTTCATGTGGGGTGACCCGCGGCATTCCGTTAGGCCGCTAGAACAGCGTCTGCCTCGATTGGTAGAGCTTCTGATAGCCTTTCGCCATCATGCACTCGCTGACCTCTGGGGAAGCTTCCGATCGCGTGATGGTCAGACCGCCCTGCGCCGCCGCCGCGCTTGCGCTTCCGGATCCGCCCTCGCACAGCTTGAGATCTTTGTCCATCGTACCTGCAGCAGGCGCGGCTCCGATCGGCGCCTCCCAGGCATAGTCATCGGGATTGATGCCGGCCAACCACTCCGAAGCGGCGTTGCAGGCGGCCAGTGGCAGCAATGTCAGCGCGATCAGCACACGCAAACCACGACCTCGGGCGCGCGTATCGCGCGTCGCTTCCGCTGTCGAGATCACGCGTTCTTGCGCGGGCGTCCCCGAGGCCGCTTGCCCGGCTGTTGCAGCGTCGGCGGGGCGGCGGCGACTGATTTCGGCGGCCGGCCGCGGCGGCGGCGCACCTCGCCCGGCAAGCTTCCCGCCAGCTCCAGCGGCGGCGTGCGCGCTTCGGACATGATCGCCTCCATGATCGCCTGCGACGCGGCGAGCCAGCCGGCGGCAAAACCTTCCCGATAGCCTTTCGGGTCCTCGCTCATCCGAACCTCCTGGTCGAATCGGAGGAAAACGGATTTCATCCGCGCCCGTTCCGAACCCACGGGTTTGCCACAGGACGCGAATTTCGCCGAGCGACGCGGTTCTTCTCGTCATGCCACGAAAGCGTGCACACCCTTTGGCTTATGAATACACGCTTGCGCGCCGGTAGTGAAGGGCCGATCGATCGCCGCGCGCAGACACGCTCCTAGCAGCGATAGGCCCCGTCGCTGTAGACCGCCGCCGTGCCGTTGGGACAAACCACCGACGCGCCTTGCGGCACCACGACCGTCGGACTGGGACTGGAATGGGTGCTGATACACGCCGAAAGCGGGATTGTCGCCAGCAGCAAAAGCAACCATGCACGCATCACGATGCCTCCCGTGGAGAGCCGTACCCACGGGGGTAACAGGCCCGCGCGCGCCAACGTTCCGGCAGCCCTATCGAGCGGCGCTCGATGCCGAACGTATCGCGAGCACCTTGTAGCCATAGCGCTCGAAGATCGGCTTGGCTTGCGCCGAGGCGAGGAAGCGAAGGACGCCGGCCGCGTCGGGATTGCGGCTTTGCGCGACGGCAGCGATCGGATAGATGATGGGCGGATGGCTGTCCGCCGGAAACGTACCGACGATCTTGACCCCCGGATCGAGCCGCGCATCGGTGTCGAAAACGATGCCCAGCGGCGCCTCGCGCCGCGCCACATAGGCGAGCGCGGCGCGGACATCGGCCGCATTGGCGATGCGGTCCTTGACGCTGTCCCAGACGCCGAGCTTTTGCAGCGCGGCGCGACCGTAGCGACCGGCCGGCATCATCATCGGATCGCACATCGCAAGACGCCCCTCGCCAAGCATCGCGGCCAAGGGAAAGCCCGGCGCGATCGTCGTCGCCACCGATTGCGATGCCGGCGCGACGAGGACCAGTGCGCTCGACAAGAGATCGATGCGGGTCGCGGGATCGACCACCTTGCGCGCGACCGCCTCGTCCATCCAATCCGTATCGGCAGCGAAGAAGAGGTCGCCTGGCGCGCCATTCTCCAATTGCTTGACGAGCGCCGGGCTCGGACCATAGACCGCCGCTACCGGCACGTGCAGCGCGGCCTGGGCGGCGGCCATCGCCGCGGCAAGAGCGTCCTGCAAAGTTGCGGCAGCGAAAATCCTCACCGGCTGCGCCGCCGCCGACCGCGCCGCCCGGAGCGGCAGCGCCAGTCCGGCGGCTGTCGCCAGCACTATGCGACGCCGGCCGAGATCGATATCCATTGCCTGCTCCTGGTGACGATATATCCCGCGGGATATTGCGTATCGCGCCCCGCGGAGCAAGAGTAAGCCGATGACCTCGTCGACCTACACGGCGAACGATGCCGCCGCTTATCACCGCCTGATGGGGCGCTGGAGCCGTTTGCTGGCGGAGCAATTGATCGATTTTGCCGGGCTCGACGAGGGCGATCGCGTTGTCGATCTCGGCTGCGGCACCGGCAGCCTCGCCTTTGCGCTCGCGGCGCGACGCGCGCCGTCGCACATCCTCGGCATCGATCTTTCGGAGGCCTATGTCGCGGCGGCGCAAGCCCAAGCACAAGATCCGCGCCTCGCGTTCCGCCGCGGCGACCTTGTCGCGATCGAGCTGCCCGATGGCAGTTTCGACCGCGCCTATTCGCTGCTCGCGCTCAATTTCGTCAGGCAGCCGCTGCAGGCGGTGCGCGAAATGCGGCGCGTCACCCGGGCGGGCGGCACGATCGCGGCGGCAGTCTGGGATTTCGCCGGCGGTCTTACCTATCAACGCCTGTTCTGGGACACGGCGGCGGCACTCGATCCCGAAGCCGATAAGGCGCGCGGCCGCCACTATGCGGCGGAGCTGACCTGGCCGGGCGAGCTCGAAGCCGCTTTCGCCGAAGCCGGGGCGCGCGATGTGGCCGCAGCGTCGCTGACGATCCGCATGGGCTATGCCGATTTCGCGGACTATTGGCAGCCCATCGCCCATGCGCAGGGCCCGGTGGGCGACTACGTCAAGCGGCTCGAGCCGGGCTTCCTCTCCGTGCTCGCCGGCGCGGTCGAACGCGCCTATCTCGCCGGCCGTCCGGACGGGCCGCGCAGCTTGACTGCGACCGCCTGGGCCGCGAAGGCACGGGTCTGAGATTTCCCGGCGCCGCTCCCTGCGCTATATTTAAATGAATATCTCCGAGGGAGCCGCTGCCATGAAGCTCAGCGCACGCAATCAGATCAAGGGCAAGGTCGTCGAGGTCACCAAGGGCCAGACGACCGCTCATGTTCGCGTCGACATCGGCCATGGCGTGATCATCACCTCGTCGATCACCAATGAGGCGGTGGACGATCTCGGCCTCAAGGTCGGCGACGCCGCCATCGCCGTCATCAAGGCATCGGATGTGATGGTCGCAAAATGATGCGGCGCGGTTTCGCGGGCGCGCTGCTCGCGTTCGCGATTGCGCTGGTCCCCGTCGCCGCCGCGGCGCAGACCCGCTTCACCGATGATGGCGGGCGAAGCGTCACCTTGCCGGCGCAGATCGCGCATGTGATGCCCGCCGGGCCGCCGGCTTCGGCGGATCTCCTGATGCTGGCACCGGAAAAGCTCGTCGGCTTGACCCGCGCTTTGACGCCGGCGCAGGCGGCCTATCTTCCCGCGCGCGACGGCGCTTTGCCCGAGCTCGGACGGCTCACCGGAAGAGGCAACACGGTCAACCTCGAAGCCGTGGTGAAGACGGCGCCCGATCTCGTCGTCGATCTCGGCAGCGTCAATGACAGCTTCATCTCGCTCGCCAACCGTGTGCAGCAGCAGACCGGCATTCCCTATGTTCTGATCGGCGGCCGTCTCGCCGATACGCCGGTGACCTTGCGCAAGCTGGGCGCGGTGGTGGGCGCCTCGGAGCGGGCAGAGCAGCTCGCCCGCTATGCCGAAGCGACCTTGGCCCTGATCAAGGATCGCGTCACCGGCGTTCCATCGGCGCAGCGCCCATCGGTCTACATCGCGCGCGGGCCGCGCGGGCTCGAGACCGGGGTCGCCGGCTCGATCAATGCCGAGGCGCTCGAGCTCGTCGGCGCGCGCAATGTCGCGACCCCCGCTCTCGGCGCGCGCGGTCTTGCTGATGTATCGATGGAGCAGCTCCTCGCCTGGCAGCCCGATGTGATCATCGCCATCGATCCCGGCTTCTACCAAGCCGTCTGGCACGATCCGCTGTGGCAGTCTCTCGCCGCCGTGCGGGCAAAGCGCGTCTACCTGGCGCCGGCCCTGCCCTTTGGCTGGGTCGATGAGCCGCCGGCGGCCAACCGCTTGATCGGCTTGCGCTGGCTTGCCAAGCTCCTCTATCCCGCGCGCTTTCCCGAGGATATCCGCGCCGAGGCACGGCGTTTTTATGCCCTCTTCTATCAGCAAGAACCGAGCGACACCCAGCTCGACCAGTTGCTCGCCGGCACGACGCCGCCATCCTGAGGCGCGCGCCCTGCTGTCGCTCGGCGGGGCGAGCCTTCTGCTCTTGGCGATTGCGGCGCTGGCGCTGGCGCTCGGCGCCTATCCCGTGACGCCGCCGCTGCTCGCCACCGTGCTCTGGAGCAAGCTGCGCGGGCTGCCGGAGGCGAACGCGGCGGCGGCAACGGTGATCTTCGCCATTCGCGGCCCGCGCATTCTCGGCGCGATGCTGGTCGGCGCCGCCTTGTCGAGCGCCGGTGCCGCCTATCAGGGTCTGTTCCGCAATCCGCTGGTCTCGCCGGACATCCTCGGCGTCTCCTCGGGATCGGCTTTGGGCGCGGTCGCCGGCATCTTCCTCGGGCTCGGGGTCGCCGGCATCGAAGCGACGGCGTTCATCGGCGGCCTCATCGCCGTGCTCGCCGTCTATGGCATCGCCGCGGCAATCCGCGGACGCGATCCCATCCTCGTGCTGGTGCTGAGCGGGGTGGTGATCGGTGCACTCATGGGATCGGGCGTGGCGCTGCTCAAATTCCTCGCCGATCCCGAGAACCAGCTTCCCGCCATCACCTTTTGGCTGTTGGGCAGCCTCGCTTCCTTCGATCGCAGCGATCTTCTGGTGGTGACGGCGCCGGTGGTCGTCGCGCTGCTGCCGCTGATCCTGCTGCGCTGGCAGCTCGATGTCATGACGCTCGGCGACGAGGAAGCGAGCGCGCTCGGGGTCAATGTTCGCCTGGTGCGCGGCAGCGTCGTCGCCGCGGCGACCTTGATGACGGCGGCGGCGGTGGCCGTCAGCGGCATCGTCGGCTGGGTCGGGCTGGTCGTGCCGCACATCGCCCGGCTCACCATCGGTCCGGGCTTCGCGCGGCTGCTGCCGATGGCGGCGCTGCTCGGCGCCGGTTTTCTGCTGCTCGTCGACACCGCCGCGCGCACGCTCGGCACGATCGAGCTGCCGCTCGGCGTGTTGACCGCGGTAGTCGGCACGCCGGTATTCCTGTTGCTTCTGGCTCGCGGCCGGCGGGGCTGGAGCTGATGGACCGCGGTCTCGCCGTTACCGGGCTGAGCTTTGGCTATCACGGCCGCGCCGTGGGCCGGGATGCGAGCTTCACCGTCGCACCCGGTGCGGTGCTGTGCCTCCTCAGCGCCAATGGCGGCGGCAAGACGACGCTGTTCAAGACGATCCTCGGCCTGTTGCCGCCCCTTGCCGGCACCATCGCCATCGATGGCGAGGACACCGCACCCTGGCAGGCACGCCGGCGCGCGCGCGCCTTTGGCTATGTGCCGCAGAGCGGCGCCGGGCAATTCCCTTTCACCGTGCGCGAGATGGTGCTGATGGGCCGCGCCGCGCATCGTTCCGCCTTCGCCGCGCCGACCGCGGCCGATCGCGCGGCGACGGAGAGAGCGTTGGAAAGCCTCGGCATTGCCCACCTCGCCGAGCGCGACTGGCTGCGCATCAGCGGCGGCGAGCGGCAGCTTGCCTTGATCGCGCGGGCGCTGGCGCAGGAGCCACAGGTCCTCGTGCTCGACGAGCCCACCGCCAATCTCGATTTCGGCAATCAGATGCGCGTGCTGCAACACACGCGCAACCTCGCCGCCCAAGGCCTCGCGGTGCTGTTCTCGACGCATCATCCCGAGCAAGCCTTCGCCTGCGCGACGGAGGTCGCCTTGCTGCACCAGGGCGCGCTGGTGCAGATCGCCACGCCCGAGCGCGCCATCACATCCGAGACGATGTCGCTTCTCTACGGCATCGATGTCGAGATCGTCAGCCTGGGCGCATCGATGAAGGCCTGCGTCCCGCACGCTCACGATCGGAATCGCGCTGCCGGATCAGCGTGCTGAACAATGTCGGGTGATCTCCCTTCATCGGGC
>Ga0335072_10008295_pt1 | contig 15073 bp, 13 predicted proteins | sample Lox_Sample_21_FD_206725 | JGI IMG/M metagenome (GOLD analysis project Ga0335072, IMG submission 206725) | Soil microbial communities from Loxahatchee National Wildlife Refuge, Florida, United States - Lox_Sample_2.1 | ecosystem: Environmental > Terrestrial > Soil > Wetlands | place: USA... | reverse complement strand
GCTCCGGGCAGTTTACAGCGGCGACGCCCTGAAACAAAGGGCATTGGATGTGGTTAATAGGCACAGTTGCGGTGTTACATAGCAATATGCGCGACAGCGAGGTGGTCGCGGCCATCGTGGCGGGCAACCCCGAAGGGCTGGCCGAGGCTTACGACAGGTACGCGTCACCGCTGTACACCTACTGCCGCTCCCTGCTGCGCGAGCCGGCTGATGCCGCCGACGCCGTGCAGGACACCTTCGTCATAGCGGCGTCCAGTTTGGCGGGACTGCGTGATCGGAACCGGCTTCGGCCGTGGCTATACGCCGTGGCTCGCAACGAATGCCACCGACGCTTGCGCGCCCGCGCGGTCCAGGTCACGACGCCGATGGACGAGATGCCCGACGTGACCGACACCTCGGCTGACGTCAGCGGCGAGGCCGAGCGGGACGATCTGCGCAGGCTCCTCCGCTCGGCGGTGCGGGGCCTGAACGCGGGCGAGCAGGACCTGATCGAGCTGCAACTGCGGCAGGGGCTCGACGTCGCCGAGATCGCGGCCATGCTCGGCGTATCGCGCAACCACGCCCATGCGCTGCTCTCCCGGGCCCGCGATCAGCTGGAGATCTCCCTGGGCGCGCTGCTGGTGGCCCGCTCGGGGCGGCAGGACTGCGCCGCCCTGGACACGATGCTGCAGGACTGGGACGGCCAGCTGACCGTCCTCATGCGCAAGCGGATCAACCGGCACATCGAGAACTGCCCGACGTGCGCCGAGCGCAAGAAGCGCGAGCTGGCCCCGGCCCTCCTGCTCGGGCTGGCCCCGCTGGCCGCGCTGCCGACGGCGGCCATGCCGCCCGGGCTGCGCGAGCAGGTACTCAGGCTGGCCAGCAGCGACACCCCGGACGCGGCCGCCCACCGGGCCAGCGTGGCGCAGCGCACCGCGCCGTTCGGGCATCACGGGTTCCCCAAGCCGCTGGACCCGCCGAAGTCGCCGCTGCGGCAGACCCGGTCCGGGCAGGCCGCCGCGGTGGCTGGCGTGGCGGCCGTGATAGCAGTGGTCACGCTGGTCGCCGTGGCGCTGGCCGCCTCGGGCCCGGGCCACCACGGTGGTGCCGCGGCGGCCCTCGGCCGGGGATCGGGCGGCCCGGGAACGAGCAACGCGGCCGTCGGCAGCACACCCGGCGGGACACCGGGCGGGCCCAGCAACCATCCGCAGCCCACCGTGTCCGCGAACCCGGCGGCGCAGGTGTCCCCCACGCCCGGGGCCGGCGGCGGGCCGGGCGGAAGCGGCGGAAGCGGAAGCGGAAGCGGCGGAAGCGGAAGCGGCGCGGGCGGCGGCGCGGGCGGCAGCAGTGCGCCGCCGACCGGGAGGACATCCACCAGCCCCGGCTCACCGGGCCGGAGCGCGCGCCCGTCGCCCCCGACCTCGGCGCCGCCGTCCAGCGCCAAGCCCAGCTCGCCTGCCCCGTCCACCAGCAGCCCCACCACAGCCACCAGTTCCCCGCCGAGCCGCGGCCTCCTGACCGTGACGCCGACCACGATCGTGCTCGGCCTGAACGGCGGCACGCTGACCCTGAAGGCTTCGTTCGGCGCCGTCACCTGGTCCATCGCCGAGTCGTCCGGCCTGATCGGCGAGGTGACGGTGTCGCCGGCGGCGGGCACGCTGGCCTCCGGCCAGAGCACCACGGTCGCGCTGAGCGTCAGCGGTCCGCTGGGCGGGCTGAGGGCGGCGGCTCTGACCTGGGGTGGCGGCGGCGCATGCGCGGACTGCACGCTCACCGTGAACCCGGGGGACATAACGGTCACGGTCGTCCTGGACATCAGCGTCAACTCCAGTCCGCCGCCGTCCAGCCCGCCGCCGTCCAGCCCGCCGCCGGACGAAGCGACGGCGGGTCGGCGGGCCGGCTAGAGAACTGAGCCGGTGCGCTTCAGGGTCCGGATGATCGGCGCGGTCTCCACCGACCGCACTCCGGGCAGGCTGGCCAGCTCGCCGGTGAGGTACTGGTAGAGGTGCTGCGTGTCGCGGAAGTGAGCGCTGGCGACCAGGTTGGTCGGGCCGGTGGTGGCGGCCGCGAACGGAATCTCGGGGTGCCCGGCCAGCGTCCGCCCGGCCTCGTCCAGGCGGGCCGCTTCCACCGATAGCCAGAACACGGTATGGACGTTCATGCCCAGGCCGCGGGTGTCGAGGTCGACCTCGAAATGCAGCAGCCCGGCCCGGCGGAGCTCCTCGATCCGGCGCCGTACCGTCGATTCGTGCCAGTGGATCTCGGCCGCGAGCGCGGCGTTGCTGGCCCGCCCGTCGCGGGCCAGCTCGGTCAGCAGCGGCTCATCTTCAGGCTCCGGCATGGCGTCACCGGGAGTGCTCACGAGCGGTCCGGGATGGGCGGACCGGGCCAGCACCTCCAGCTGAGCGGCGGACAGCGCCTGGGTGACGCCCTGCCACGGGCCTTTGGTGAAGTCGTGCAGGATCGAGTGGGCCGAGATCTGCACCACCCGGCGGCTGCCCGGCAGTCCGCGCAGCAGCAGCGCGTCGCGCTGCTCGGGGGTACGGGCCTCGAGGAAGCAGATGATCTCGGTTCCGCCGGACGCGAGCTGGACCCACTTGGTGTCCGCGCGGCGGGCCAGGGCCTCGGCGATCGTGTCGGCGGCACCCGGCATGGTCTGCAGGCGGACGAACCAGTCGGCCCAGCCCAGCGAGGACCCGTCCAGGACGCCGAGGACCCGCAGCCCGGCCGACTCGGAGAGCCTGCGGTAACGCCGGGCCGCGGTCTGGTCGGAGATGCCCGTGACCTCGGCGATAGTGCGGAATGGCGCTCGCGGTTCGATGGTTAGTACGTGCACGATCTGACGGTCGACGGCATCAAACATGTCAGCTTCCACGTCATTCAGGCTATATGAAGTCGAGATCCGGCACAATGTGCCTGAAACATGGATTATCTGTCGACGGCTGCCGCAGCATGAAGGCACGGCGCCGGGGTAAGCGCCTGTTGATGGAGGAAATCGATGGATAAGAAGTGGTGGACCCTGATCGCGGTCTGCACGGGGACGTTCATGCTGCTGCTGGACGTCACGATCGTCATCGTGGCCCAGCCCGCGATCCAGAGCGGACTGCACGCCAGCTTCAGTGACGTGCAGTGGGTTCTCGATGCCTACGCCCTGACCCTGGCCTCGCTGCTGCTCACCTCGGGGGTGCTGGCCGACCGGTACGGGCGCAAGCGGCTGTTCACCATCGGGCTGATCATCTTCACGCTCGGATCGCTGCTGTGCGGCCTGGCCCAGGATCCGCTGATGCTGATCGTGTCGCGCAGCGGCCAGGGCGTCGGCGGCGCGATGATGTTCGCGACGTCACTGGCTCTGCTCGGGCACAGCTTCCGCGGCAAGGACCGCGGCGTGGCCTTCGGGGTGTGGGGGGCGATCACCGGTGTGTCCACGGCGCTCGGCCCGGTGCTCGGCGGCGTGATCACCACGAACTGGAGCTGGCGCGGGATCTTCCTGGTCAACGTGCCGATCGGCGTGCTGGCCGTGGCGCTGACGGCGTGGAAGGTGGAGGAATCCAAGTCCCCGCGCCCGACGCCGCCGGACTGGATCGGTTTCGTGCTGCTCACCACCGGCCTGGTGAGCCTGGTCTACGGACTGATCCGGGCGGGCGAGAACGGCTGGTCGGACACGGGCGTCATCATCTACCTGGCGATCGGCGCCGCGGCGCTGGCCGGGTTCATCGCGGCCGAGCGGCGCGTCGCGCACCCGATGTTCGACCTGTCCCTGCTGCGCACGCCGACCTTTGCCGGCGCCTCGATCGCCGCGTTCGCGATGAACGGCTCGCTGTACGCCGTACTGCTCTGGCTGGTCATCTACCTGCAGGACGTGCTGGGATTCTCGGCCCAGGACGCCGGGCTGCGGCTGGCCATCATCAGCGGCGCCCAGTTCGTCACCGCCACGATCGCCGGGCGGCTCAGCGAGCGGGTACCTGTCCGCTGGCTCATCGGCCCCGGACTGGTGGGAGTCGGCATCGGCCTGATCGTCATGGCCGGGCTGAACGGGGCCAGCAACTGGACGGACCTGGTCCCCGGGTTCATCGTGTCCGGCCTGGGCGCCGGCCTGGTCAACCCGCCGCTGGCCTCCACCGCGATCGGGGTGGTCCCGCCGCAGAAGGCCGGGATGGCGTCGGGCGTCAACGCGACGTTCCGCCAGATCGGCATCGCGGCGGGCATCGCCGCCCTCGGCTCGATCTTCAACTCCGCGCTGCAGCACAACCTGGCCAGCGCCGCGGCGGTGGCGTCGTTGGCGCCGCGCATCGTGACCATGGTCCGGCAGGGTCAGGTCGGCCAGTTGCTGGCCAGCCTGCCGCCGACCCGCCGGGGGGAGGTCGCGCTGGCCGTCAAGTCCGCGTTCGCGGCCGGCCTGAACGACCTGCTCTACGTGACGGCCGGCCTGGCGCTGGTCGGCGCGGTGTGCGCGCTGCTGCTCATCCGCAGCAAGGACTTCGTGAGCCGCGCCGAGCCCCAGACCGCGCCGGCCGGGGCCGCGCCGGCGAGTGCGGATGCGGTCACCGAGGCCCGTTCTGCCTAGAAAATAAGACCTCAGCCGGGGCGGCGCGGCGCGCTCCAGGCGGCCTGCGCGGTGGCGCGCTCGGCCTGGGCGCGGAGGGCCTGCACGGCGCGGGCGGGGTCGTCGGAGCCGTAGACCGCGGAGCCGGCCACGAACACGTCCGCGCCCGCCTCGGCGCAGCGCTCGATGGTCTCCTCGTGCACGCCGCCGTCGACCTGGAGCCAGATCTGGGCGCCGCGCTCGGCCACCAGGGCCCGGGCCCGGCGGAGTTTGGGCAGCACGATGTCCAGGAAGTGCTGGCCGCCGAAGCCTGGCTCGACGGTCATCAGCAGGAGCATGTCGATCTCGGACAGCAGGTCCTCGTAGGGTTCCACCGCGGTGCCGGGGTTAACGGCCAGCCCGGCACGAGCACCCGCGGAGCGAATGGCGCGCAGCGTGCGGACGGGAGCGTGCACCGCCTCGGCGTGGATCGTCACGTTGCGCGCGCCGGCCTCGGCGTACTCCGGCGCCCACCGGTCCGGCTCATCGATCATCAGGTGACAGTCGATGGGCAGCGTGGCGTGCTTGAGCAGCGCTTCGACCACGGGCAGGCCCAGGGTGAGGTTCGGCACGAAGTGGTTGTCCATGACATCCACGTGCAGCCAGTCGGCGACGCTGGCCACGGCGGCGGCCTCGTCGGCGAGCCGGGCAAAGTCCGCGGACAGGATGCTCGGCGAGATCTGAACGGCCATAGTAAGGCCGAGTGTAGATTGCCTGGGTGCACGCTGCGCGGCGAGTCCCGGGTCGATGGCCTGTCAGGCCGGCTCTGACCGCGGCTCTGACAGGAATGTCGGACCTTCGGAGTATCGTTCGATACTGAGTTCGACGTGGATTGACCTGGAGGGTGCTCATGCCGACCGAACCGCCCAGCGCACTGCTCGACCGGGTGCGCAAGCTGCTGGCGAAGGCCGAGGCCGAGGGGGTGACCCCGCCTGAGGCCGAGGCGCTGACCGCTAAGGCCGCCGAGCTGATGGCCCGTTACGGCATCGACCGGGCCCGGCTGGCCGCGTCCCGGCCGGATACCGACCGGCCCGGCAGCCGCGTCATCGACATCGACAACCCGTGGGCCCAGGTCCGGGCGCACCTGCTGGCCGGGCTGGCCGGCGCCATGCGATGTCAGTGCGTCCTGCTGCACACCAGCGGGCCAGGGGCACGCATCCATGTGTTCGGCTACGCGTCGGATCTGGAGCGGGCGGACATCTTGTACACCTCGCTGCTGCTGCAGATGGCGCGCGGGCTGGCCGCCGCCGTCGTGCCCGCCGGGGTTCGCAGCCCGCGGGCGTGGCGGCGGAGCTGGCTGCTCGGCTTCGTCACCGCCGTCATCACCCGGGTGCGCTCGGCCGAGGAGCGGGCCGCCGCCAGCGCCGAGAGCGAGGCGCGGTCCGGGCCGAGCACGGCGCTGGTGCTGGCCGACCGGGCCCTGGTCGTCCGGCGCCAGCTGGAGGAGGCGTACCCGGTGACACGGAAGACCCGCATCACCTACAGCGGCCGGGGTTACAGCGCCGGCTACGCCCAGGGCCAGCGGGCCGACATCGGGAACGCCCGGCTGGGCCGGACCCGAGCGCTCAACCGCGCCTGAGCGGGGCGAGCCCCGGAGGCGAGCGACGGGCAAGCAGCGCCAGGAAGATCGCGTCGGTGCCGTGCCGGTGCGGCCAGAACTGGGCGAAGCGGGGATCGGCGGCACGCAGGCCGGGGACCTCGGGGAGCACGGCCGGAGCGTCGAGGATGGTGACGTCGCCGCGAGCGTCCGCGACAGCGGTGACCACGTCGCGAGTCTCGGCCAGGTGCGGGGAGCAGGTCACGTAGGCGACCACGCCGCCGGGCCGGACGGACTCGATCGCGGCGTTCAGCAGGTCGCGCTGGACCGCGGCCAGCGCGGGCACGTCGTCCGGGGTCTTGCGCCACCGGGCTTCGGGACGGCGGCGCAGTGAGCCGAGGTTCGAGCAGGGGACGTCGGCCAGCACGCGGTCGAACGCCCCGGGGCGCCAGGCGGCGTGCCGTCCGTCGGCGGCGATCACGGCCCGGTCGAATTCGGCGCCGTCGAGCTCGGCACGGCGCAGGGCATCCAGGACCCGGGCGGCCCGGCGCGGGCGGACGTCGGAGGCAACCAGGCGGGCACCGCGCTCGGCGGCGAGCCCGGCCAGCAGCCGGGCCTTGCCGCCGGGGCCCGCGCACAGGTCGAGCCAGAGGTGGTCGGGTCCCTGGTCGCCCGCGTTACCGGCCAGGTTCACCCGGGTCAGCGCGAGCGCGGCGAGCTGGCTGGCTTCGTCCTGGACGACGGCCTGGCCGCTGGCGACGTAGGGAGCCGGGTCACCAGCGGCCAGCCGCAGGCCGTAGGGCGACCAGGGGGTCGGGGTAGCGTCCGGCCAGGGGCCCGGGCCGCCGGTGCCGCCCGGGCCGCCGGTGCCGACCGGGGTGACGGTGCGGCCGGGGGTGACGGTGCGGCCGGGGGTGACGGCGAGGGTCACGTCCGGCCTGAGGTTGCCTGCCGCCAGGGCGTCCTCGAGCTCGGCGGCGCTGGCCTCGCCCAGCGCGTCGCGGAACGCCTCGACGATCCAGCGGGGGTAGCTGTGCCGGACGGCCAGGTATCCGGCTGGATCGCGGTCCCGGTCAGGGGCGACGATCTCGGCCCAGGCGTCCAGGTCACGGGTGGCGACGCGGCGGAGCACGGCGTTGACGAAGCCCGAGGGACGCGGGCCGCACACGTCCTTGACCAGATCGACCGAGGTGGCCACGGCGGCGTGGGGGCCGACCCGGGTGGCCAGGAGCTGGTGGGCGCCGAGCCGCAGGACGTCGCGCACCGGCGGGTCCAGCTGGTCGCGGTCGCTGCAGGCGGCCAGGATGGCGTCGTAGGTGCCGCGGCCGCGCAGCGTGCCGTAGGTCAGTTCGGTGGCGAAGGCGGCGTCCCGGCCGGTCAGGCCGCGCTCGGTCAGCAGGGCGGGCAGGAGCAGGTTGGCGTAGGCGTCGCGGTCGGCGACCGCGCGCAGGACGTCGTAGGCCGCACGGCGGGCCGGATCGGCCCGGTGCCGACCGGACTGGCGCTGGCCGGACTGGCGCTGGCCGGACTGGCGCTGGCCGGACTGGCGCTGGCCGGACTGGCGCCTGGAGGGTTGTGCTCGCGGCGCCATGATCAGCCGAGCCGCACGGGACGGCCCGAGCGCAGGCCGCGGGCCCAGTCCGAGGCCGTCATGCGGCGCTTGCCCTCGGCCTGCACCTCGCCCAGCCGCACCGGCCGGGAGCCGGTGCCGGCGAACACGTCGTGCTTGGCGGCCAGCAGCTCACCGGGTGCCAGGTCGGGGGCCTCGCCCGGCGCGGACAGCGACACCGGCCCGAGCTTCAGCCGGGCGCCCTCATGCTCGGTCCACGCCCCCGGCTCGGGCGTGCAGGCCCGGATCAGCCGGTCCACCACGTGCGCGGGGAGCTTCCAGTCCACCCGGGCGTCGGCCGGGGTGATCTTCGGCGCGAAGCTCACGCCCTCGGCCGGCTGCGGGACCGCCTCCAGCGTCCCGGCCTCGATCCCGTCCAGCGTGGCGACGAGCAACTGCGCGCCCGAGTGCGCGAGCCGCTCCAGCAGGTCGCCGCTCGTGTCGGTGGGCCGGACCGGCTCGGTCAGGACCCCGTACACCGGGCCCGCGTCCAGTTGGGCGACCACGCGGAACGTACTGGCGCCGGTCACGTCGTCGCCGTGCATGATCGCGTGCTGCACCGGGGCCGCGCCGCGCCAGGCCGGCAGCAGCGAGAAGTGCAGGTTGACCCAGCCGTGAGCGGGCACGTCGAGTACGGCCTGCGGGATCAGGGCGCCGTAGGCGACCATCGGGCAGCAGTCCGGGCCGATCTCGCGCAACCGGTCGAGGAACTCCGGATCCCGGGCCCGGGCCGGGGTGAGCACCTCCAGGCCCGCCTGGACGGCGCGGCGGGCCACCGGGCTCGACTCGACGTGGCGGCCACGGCCGGCCGGCGCGTCGGGACGGGTCAGGACCGCGGCGACCTCGTGCGCTGAGGCCAGCAGCGCGTCAAGTGATGGCACCGCGGCCTGCGGGGTACCCGCGAACACCACACGCATGGAACTACAGGGCCCGGCCGAGCGTATTGTGCGGGGACACCTGCACTTTCGGGATCGGGTCGCCCCACCATTCGGCCTCGCGGATGGCCTTCATGGCCAGCTTGCGCTGGGCCGGGTCCATCCGGTCGATGAACAAGATGCCGTCCAGGTGATCGGTCTCGTGCTGGATGCAGCGGGCCAGCAGCTCGGTGCCCTGGATCGTCACCGGGTCCCCGTACATGTTGAAGCCTTTGGCGACCACCCCGTAGGCGCGCGTGACCGGGTAGGCCAGGCCGGGGAACGACAGGCAGCCCTCGTCGTCCTCGTCCTCCTCCTCGGACAGGTCGAGCGAGGGGTTGATCAGGTGGCCCGGCTCGTCGGAGTCCACGTGGTAGGTGAACACGCGCAGCCCGACCCCGATCTGCGGCGCGGCCAGGCCCACTCCGGGCGCGTCCAGCATGGTGTCCGTGAGGTCCTTGACCAGCCTGCGCAGCTCGGCGTCGAAGTCGCGCACCGGCTCGGCCGGAGTGCGCAACACCGGGTCACCGAAAAGACGTATGGGCTTGACGCTCACGGAACCTCCTGGACACATGGCAGCGCGGCGCCACCGGGTCCAGTTTATCCGTCAGGCGACCTCGGCCGGGTCGAGCTGGACGCGCACGGCCTTGGGGCCGCCGCCGTCCTTGCGCGCGCTCCGGGCGGCCTGCGCGGCGTGCAGGGCCCGGGCCAGAGCGAGGCCGTCGGTGCGGGGAATCCGGATCAGCGCGCGTTCCCGGGGCTCGCGATCGTGTTCCGCGCCGTCCGGCTCGGCCGGGACCGGCCCGAGGACTTCGGCCCGGTCCGGCAGGCCGGCCGAGCCGACGAATTCCGCTATCGCGGCGGACGAGCCGGTGACGGCCGCCATCCGCACCGCGGGCGGGAAGCCGAGCTCGGCTCGTTCGGCCAGTTCCCGTTCGGAGAAACCGACCGGGTCCCAGCGGACCAGGGCCTGCACCGCGGGCAGCGACGCCTCGGCCAGCACCACCACCGACCCGGCAGGCCGGACCAGGGCGGCGGCGTTCAGCCACCGGCGCAGCGTCTCCTCGCCGGCCCGCAGGCTCGGTCGTCCCAGCAGCGCCCAGCCGTCCAGGAGCAGCGCGGCGGCATATCCGCCGACCGCGACCGGCTCGGCTCCGGGCGTGGCAATGACCAGGGCCGGCTCGGCAGGCACTTCGGCCAGCACGTGCTGGCCGCCCGAGGTGCGCACCGGCACTCCCGGAAACGCGCGGCCCAGTTCCTCCGCGGTCCGCGCCGCCCCGGTGACCAGCGCGCGCAGGCGACCGGATCCGCATCGCGAGCAGGTCCAGTCCGCGGCCAGGGCACCGCACCAGTGGCAGCCAGGTACCTCGTTCGAGCCGCCCACCTGCAGCGGGCCGCCGCATACGGCGCATCGGGCCTGGGCGCGGCAGCGGCCGCAGGCAATCGCGGCCAGGTATCCCCGTCGCGGGACCTGAACCAGGACCGGCCCTGCGTCGACGGCGAGGGCCGTGCGGGCGGTGCGCAGGGCCAGGCTGGGCAGGCGGGCGGTCATCGCCGCGGCGTCCCTGGCCAGTTCGGCTTCGTCGGGGGCGGCCCGGACCCGGGGCGCGAGGTGGCGCAGAGCTTCCGGGCGGCCGACGAGCGGCTTGGCCCACCCGGCCGCGACCAGCTGGGTGAGCTCGGCGGTCCGGGCGAACCCGCCGATCAGGGCGGCGGCCTGGGCCTGATGAGCACGCAGCGCGAGCACCTCGCGAGCGTTCGGGTACGGCGCCCGGGGCTCGGCGTGCAGGTCATCGCCGTCGTCCCACAGCACGACCAGGCCTAGCTGGCAGACGGGGGCGAACATCGCGGCCCGGGTGCCCGCGACCACGCGGACCACGCCCCGGAGCACGGTCAGCCACCGGCGGTAGCGCTCGGCTGGGCCCAGGTCGGCGGTCAGGCAGACGTGACCCGGCTGGCCCGGCCGGCGCCCTAGGTTCACGGCGGTCAGCGCCGCGTCGACGCGGGCCAGGTCGCGGGCGTCCGGCACCACGATGACCACGCCGCGGCCGGCGGCGGCCGTGGTGGCGGCGGCGACGGCGATCTCGGCCGGCCACTCGGGACCGGGCAGGGCCGACCAGGCGGCGCGGACCGGGCGGCCCTCGGCCAGGGCGGCCAGGAACGCCGGCCCGGCCGGGTACCGGGCCCACGGGCCGGATCCGGGCCGTGGCGGCGCTGGATCCGGCGAGGGGACCGCGTCCGGCGAGGGGACCGCGTCCGGCGAGGGGACCGCGTCCGGCGAGGGGACCGCGTCCGGCGAGGGGACCGCGTCCGGCGAGGCAGGGGCGTCCGGCGGGGCAGGGGCATCCGGCGGGGCAGGGGCTTCGCGCTCGGCGGTGGCGTGCCGGGGCGGGATGGCCAGCCGGAGCACGTCGGCCAGCGTGCCCGCGTACCGGTCCGCCACCGAGCGGGCCAAGGCGAAGATCTCGGGCGTGAGCACCGGTTCGGGCGAGATCACCCGCTCCAGGCGGGCGAGCCTGCCCTGATGCTCGCTGGTCTGGGTCCGGTCCAGCAGGTAGCCATCAACCAGCTGCCCGGCGAACCTGACCCGGACCCGGCAGCCAGGCGCGGCGGCCTGGTCCAGGCTGGCCGGGACCAGGTAGTCGAAGGGCCGGTCGAGGTGGGCGAGCGAGATGTCGACCGCCACCCGGGCGACCGGCAGCCGCTCGCTGACCGCCTGATCCTTCGGCCCCTTCGCCACGGTTCCGTCCTACCAGAACGAGGGCACTGCTCAGGTGGCGGGCGCACGCGCAGGCGTGGACGGGCCCTGGGGCACGAACCACGTTACGTTCGGTAAAAATTTAGGCGCCTACGGCGGCGCGGAGTTGGTCGGCGCGGTCGGCGCGCTCCCAGGAGAAGTCGGGCTCGGTGCGGCCGAAGTGCCCGTAGGCCGCGGTCTGCGCGTAGATCGGGCGGAGCAGGTCCAGGGCGTAGATGATGGCCCGCGGCCGCAGGTCGAAGACCTTCAGCACGGCGTCCTGGATCCGTTCGACCGGCACCTTCTCGGTGCCGAAGCACTCGACGAACAACCCGACCGGCATCGCCTTGCCGATCGCGTAGGCCACCTGGGCCTCGCACCGGTCGGCCAGGCCCGCGGCGACCACGTTCTTGGCTACCCAGCGCATCGCGTACGCCGCGCTGCGGTCGACCTTGGACGGGTCCTTGCCGGAGAACGCGCCTCCGCCGTGCCGGGCCATGCCGCCGTAGGTGTCGATGATGATCTTCCGCCCGGTCAGCCCGGCGTCCCCCATGGGACCGCCGATCTCGAACCGGCCGGTCGGGTTGACCAGCAGCCGGAACCCCTCGGTGTCGATCTCCGCGTCGGCCAGCACGGGCTCGACCACGTAGTCGCGGATGTCGGGGGTGAGCAGTTCCTTGAGGTTGATGTCCGGCGCGTGCTGGGTGGAGACGACCACGGTGTCCAGCCGGACCGGGCGGTCACCGGCGTACTCGATGGTCACCTGGGTCTTGCCGTCCGGGCGCAGGTACGGCACCGTCCCCGCGCGGCGGACCTCGGCCAGCTGCTTGGCCAGCTTGTGCGCGAGCATGATCGGCAGCGGCATCAGCTCGGGCGTTTCGCGGCAGGCGTAGCCGAACATGAGTCCCTGGTCGCCGGCGCCCTGGCGGTCGAACTCCTCGGTCCCCTCGCCCTCGCGGTACTCGAACGCGTCGTTGACGCCCTGGGCGATGTCCGGCGACTGGGAGCCGATCGAGACCGACACGCCGCACGACGCCCCGTCATAGCCCTTGGCCGAGGAGTCGTAACCGATCTCCAGGATCTTGTCCCGGATGATGCCCGGGATGTCGACATAGGTCTGGGTGGTGACCTCGCCGGCGACATGCACCTGGCCGGTCGTGATCAGGGTTTCCACCGCGACCCGGCTGCCCGGATCGTCCTTGATCATGGAATCGAGGATGGCGTCACTGATCTGGTCGGCCATCTTGTCGGGATGACCCTCGGTCACCGACTCAGAAGTAAACAGGCGACGCGCCACGTCTTTCTCCCCCTCCTAGGACCCGGGCAACTGCGGCGATTCTATCCGTAGCCGGCCGGCTGACGGTTCGGTTCGGATTGGCCGCTCACTTCGGATGTGACGCTCAGCGGTCACCTTAGGTTGTCAGCGACCAGGTCCCACACCACGTTGGCCAGCGCTTCCTTGGGCCCGCGGGGTATCGGGGTGACCGTTCCGTCGGCACCGTAGACGACCGCCTCGTTGTCGGGCGTGCCGAAGCCGAGCCCGTCCCCCACCGGGTTGACCACCAGCAGGTCACAGCCCTTACGGGCGAGCTTGGCCCGGGCCGCCTGCTCGGCGGTGTCCGTCTCGGCCGCGAACCCGACCAGGACCGGGCGCGTGCCGGGGCCGCCGCCCTGTATGCCTAGCCGCTGGGCGGCCAGCCCGGCCAGGATGTCCGGGTTCTCGACCAGGCGCAGCGGCCCGGGCGGCTGCCCGTCCTTCTTGATCTTGCCCTCGTTCCGCGTTTCCGGGCGGTAGTCGGCCACCGCGGCCGCCATCACCACCACGTCGGCGCTGGCTGCGGCGGCCAGGACCGCGTCGCGCATCTGGAGAGCCGAGACGACCCGGGTGACCTTGACCCCGGCCGGATCGGGCAGCGAGACGTTGGCCGCGATCACGCTCACGTCCGCGCCCCGGGCGAGCGCGGTCCGGGCCAGCGCGTAGCCCTGCGTCCCGGTGGACCAGTTGCCGATGAACCGCACCGGGTCGATCTCTTCCCTGGTACCGCCGGCAGACACCACCACGCGGCGGCCGGCCAGGCTCCTGGAGCCGGCGCTGCCGAGGAGCCCGACGGCCGCGGTGAAGATCTCCGGCGGCTCGGGCAGGCGGCCCGCGCCGCTGTCGGCTCCGGTGAGGCGGCCGGCCGCGGGCTCGAGCACGACGGCTCCCCGGCTGCGCAGCAGCGACACGTTGGCCTGGGTGGCCGGGTGCTCCCACATCTCGGTGTGCATGGCGGGCGCGTACAGTACCGGGCACCGGGCGGTGAGCAGGGTGGCGGTCAGCAGGTCGCCGGCCATTCCGGCCGCGGCCCGAGCCAGCAGGTCGGCGGTGGCCGGGGCGACCAGGACGAGATCGGCAGACTGGCCCAGCCGGACGTGCGGCACCTCGGAGACGCCCGTCCACACGTCGGTGGTGACCGGCTCGCCGGACAGGGCGGCCCAGGTCGCCTCGCCGACGAACTTCAGGGCGTCAGCAGTCGGCACGACCCGGACGCGATACCCGGATTCGGTCAGCAGCCTGAGCAGCTCGCAGGCCTTGTACGCCGCGATGCCCGCGCCGACCCCGAGGATGACGCGCGCCGACATGCCCGGTCCGGACCTTCCCGGGGTCAGCCTTCGGTGGCCTCGACGTTGAGCAGCCGCTCCTTGATCTCACGGAGCGAGATGGACAGCGGCTTCTCCTGGCTGCGCGTCTCGACCAGCGGGCCGACGTACTCCAGCAGGCCCTCGCCGAGCTGGGAGTAATAGGCGTTGATCTGGCGGGCACGCTTCGCGGCCATGATCACCAGCCGGTACTTGCTGTCCACGACATCGAGGAGCTCGTCGATCGGCGGGTTGATGATGCCATCGGCGACCTGTGTGCCTGCCACGTTCTGCCTTCCGCTAAGACGCACTGCTTCATCAAGGCTATCAGCTGCTGGCACACGTCCTGGACGGATGTGTTCACCAGCGTGATCTCGAACTCCTCCGCCGCCGCCAGCTCGTCCTCGGCGGCCGCGAGCCGGCGGGCGAGGACCTCCGGCGGCTCCGTGCCGCGGCCGGTGAGCCTGCGGACCAGTTCGTCCCAGGACGGCGGGGCCAGGAACACCAGCCGCGCGTCGGGCGCGGCCTGCTTGACCTGCCGCGCTCCGGCCACGTCTATCTCAACCAGGCAGGCCACGCCCGCCTCGAGCTTGTCCGTGAGAGGCGCGCGTGGCGTGCCGTACCGGTGGCCCGCGAACCGCGCCCACTCGAGCAGCGCTCCGTCGGCCACCAGGCGGTCGAACTCGGCATCGTCGACAAAGTAGTATTCGCGGCCGTGTGCTTCTCCAGGCCGCGGCCGACGTGTCGTGACCGACACGGATATCCAGATGTCGGGGCAAATCCTGCGGAGTTCGGCGACGACCGTGCTCTTCCCGACCCCGGAGGGCCCGGAGAGCACGGTCAGCCGCGAATGCACCGGGGTCGCGACCGCGGCTCCGCCAGGGTGTCGCTCCCGTCTGCCGCGCGGTTCAGATATCGGCACCGAACTCTTGCTCAAGCGCGGACCGCTGGTTGGTGCCCAGCCCGCGTACGCGACGCGATTCCGCTATGCCGAGCCTTTCCATGATCTGCTTTGCCCGCACCTTGCCCACGCCGGGCAGAGACTCAAGCAGAGCCGAGACCTTCATCTTGCCAATCACGTCATCAGTCGCGCCTT
>Ga0335072_10008294_pt1 | contig 15073 bp, 13 predicted proteins | sample Lox_Sample_21_FD_206725 | JGI IMG/M metagenome (GOLD analysis project Ga0335072, IMG submission 206725) | Soil microbial communities from Loxahatchee National Wildlife Refuge, Florida, United States - Lox_Sample_2.1 | ecosystem: Environmental > Terrestrial > Soil > Wetlands | place: USA... | reverse complement strand
AGCCAGTAGGCGCGCAGCCGGGCCGCGCCGAATGCGGATCGCTGCCACTTCCCCCGGATTCCGTCTGCGTCCCCTGAGCCCCCGCCGCCGGTCTGCCGTCCGGGTGCGCTCGTCACGTCGCCGGGCGTAGAGAGGTTCCCGCTCACGGGCGGACACTAGCAGGCATGTGGGCTGCTCCGGACGAGTTTGGGGACAGTCTGCGGGCTTAGGCGAGCCTCGGGCTTAGCCACCGAGATCACAGCAATGGTATGACCCGCCCCGCATTGGTGGAGAATCAGGGGCAGTTCGGGTGGCGCCAACTCCCAAGGAAAGCGGGGAAAAATAACGTCAGACGCCACGGAACTCTGGTGACCTGCGCAATGCGTCGGCAACCGCCCGCGACGTCCCCAGGCTGACGATCGGCACCCCGGCGCCGCGGACCCGGAAGACCGTCGCGCCCGGGGCGTTGCCGATCCGCACCACCGCCGCGCTGAGCGGCGAGCGCCGCACGATGACCGTGCCGTCGTCCGCCGCGACCTCGAACCCGCCGCCGAGCCGTCGACTGAGCACGTTCGCGAGCTCGGCCGGCGTGACGCCCTTGCGCGGTACCCGAATCTGCCCCACCATGCCTCCCAGACGGAGCCAAATTTTTGAAGGCAGATTATCGCCCGTACCTGAACGCCAGCTGGCCGCCTGCCAGCTACACCGCCGCGTCGCGGGGCGGCGTCAGGCCGGCCGGCGGCGCCGCGGGCGAGCAGCACTAGGAGTCGCCGTCGGCTATCCGGGTGGCGACCGCGAGCGCGGTGTTGATCGGGATCGCGTAGCCCATGATGTTCAGGCCGCTGCCCGAGCCGCCGACGGTTATGCCGATCACCTGGCCGTTCAAGTTCACCAGGGGGCCGCCGATGGCCGACGTCTCCGCCGACTGGAGCACCGACGCCATCAGCCCGCTCCGGGTTGTCCGGCCGACGCTGACGGTGGTGTCGAGGTAATCCAGGGTGCCAACGTCGAGGGTCAGCGCATCCTGCCGGCCGGTGGTGCCGACCGCGGTGTCGTAGACCTGGCCGGGCACGTGATACGAGGACTCCCTGGAGGCCTGCGAGCTCCTGACGAGCGTGGCCGAGTTCCCGACCGTGACGGTCGAGAACGGCCTTCCGGCACCGCCTTCCAGCTGGAGCAGCGCCAGTCCCGCCGCCGGGTCCGCGCCGATCACCGTCGCGGAGAAGGTCCGACGGGACAGGACGTACTCCGCCGCCAGGTTCGAGGCGCCCGCAGCGGGCTGGTAGGTGGTCAGCACCTTCCCCGACTCCGTGAGCACCAGGCCGATCCCGACCGAGGTCCCGCCGGACAGGATGTGCACCATGCCGGGCGCCGTGGCCTGCAGGATGTTCTCCTGGTTGTCCTGGGCGATGCCGTCGTCGTCCTCGATGAACGCGTCTTGCCCGGTGGCCGGCTTCGGGATCCCCGTGAGAACCACCGTGTTGCCGAGCCCGATCACCCGGCCGACTCCGAAGCCGAGCCCGGCCGCGAGGATAACGGCGGAAGCGATCACCAAGATCCTGAAGCGCTTGCTGCGCCACGCTTTCTGGATGGGCGGGCCGGAATTCTCCGGATCGCTCGTGCCGTTGCCGCGTTCCGTCTGGAGGGTCACGATGCCCCCTCGGCGGCGGTCGCCTTCTGCGGCGTGGTGTTGAAGGTCGCCGCCACCGCTGCGCCCGCGCCGTTCCTGGCGACCGTGACGGGATTCGTCAGGCCGAAGCGCTGACAGCCGAGGTTGGCGAAGGACACGTTCAGCCTGTTTGCCATGAAGACGAGCAGGTTGCCGCCGGCCGCCGTCACCGGCGATTGGCCGGCGGCGAGCAGCGCCCGGTTGGCGGCCAGGAACGGCGTCTGGATGTCGACGATGTTCTGGCAGTACGACTGCGGGTCGCTGGACGCGCTGGCCTGGCCGCCGACCGGCGGCTGGCCCAACTCCTCCCGGTACAGGTCGGTCTTGGCCGCGTCGAACCCGCCGTCGGGGCCGCGCACCATCTCGTCGTTCTCCGGCACCAACGCCGCGATCCTCGGCTGGTACGCGCCCGCCAGGATCTCATCAAGCGCCTGGGAACTGGCCGGCTGGTCGTTGTTCGCCAGATCGGGCGCCTGGAACGGGCTGCAGCCAAGGACCGGGTCGAGGAACTGGTCAAGCATGGTGTTGTCACTACGGCTGAACAGCAGCGTCGCGCCCGCGATGTTGCCCGCGTTCGAGGTGGTGTCCTGCGCCGTCTGGCCGGTGAGCGGGTTGAGCAGGTACTCGGTGGTCACGTCGTCGGCCGAGGCCTGGTCGGCGGCCACCTCGAAGTTGCGGGTGACCGGGCACGCCCGGCCGGTGCCGAGGTCGCCGCCGGACGGAATGATCTTGTCCGAGGCGCCCAGGGACGGCACCGTGAGCAGCCCCGCCCGCTCGTCCTTCTGCACCGCGCTGAAGAAGGTGATCCCGTTGCAGAACGACACCTGCCCGAAGGCCGACCCCGGCTGGCCGCTCACGCAGCCGGCCTGCGCGAGCGTGGCCGGCGTCGCCCCGACCAGGGACAGGCTCTTGCCGTTGAACCCGAAGTCGATCGTCACGACCGCGTTGGCCGGGATCGGCGGGGTCGTCGGCCGCACGGCCGGCCGGGTGCCGCGTGTGACCACGAGGGGGTTGTAGACCGACAGCGCCCCGGTCGCCGGGTTCAGGATCGTGGCCTGGACGAAGGCCCCCAGCTTGGCCGCGTTGCTCATCCGACACCCGGACTCGGCCGGCGTCGTCCCGTCAACGCCGGTGAGCTGATACGGGGTGGCCAGCCCGCGCGCGCTCAGCGGATCGGCCGGAACGATGATGTCGCAGTCGGCATTGGTCGCCGAGGTCGCGGCCGGGGCGGTCGCCAGCAAGGCGAGAGGGCTGGCCGACAGACTCGGGCTCACCGGGGCGCCGAGCGGCGCCTGGACGATGCCGGAGTTGCTCGAGCCGGCCTGGAACGCGAGCACCAGCCCGATCACCAGGCCTAGCGCCACCGGGATGGCGAGCTGGACGGCAATACGGGCCAGGCCGCTTGCCTGCCCGCCGCGCCGCCCCGCCGACCGACGGCCGCTGTGCACGTGACCCGCCTCCCTGCCCGCCGTTTCGCTGTTGGAGTCATACGCTAGACCAGCCAGGCGGCGTGCCGCGGGGAATTGCGAGGATCTACTTATGTGTCCAGTCTCATATTAAGCGGATGAGATTATTAAACGTATCTTACGGACAACACAAGAGCCTTGACAGCCATCTGCTTTTGTTTTTACTCTTTTTCCACCTTGCAAGCGATGCATATCCTAAGGTGGTGGAGGGGATATGCTGGCCCCGCTACAAGGGCTTCCCATCCAATCCTGGAAAGGTTTCACCGTGGGTTTTCTGCTACTCGGAACGGATAGCCTGATCGCGTGCATCGCGGTCGGGCCGATCATTGGCCGCCGAATAGCCATCCCGTTCGCCATCCTGTTCGGCGTCGGAGACGGAGGAGGATACCTCCTCGGCACCGCCTTCCACTGGTCGGTCTCCGACTCCTTCAGCACGTTCATCCAGACGTCCGTGCTCACCGTGCTCGGGCTCTACTGGATCGCGATCGCCATCTACTCGAGATGGGCGACGGCAAAGGACCCGGACTCAACCAGGGCACGCTGGGCCGTGTGGATCCTGCCGTGGGCGCTGAGCGTCGACAACATCACCTACGGCCTCGTCAGCGGTGTTCCCGCGCACGCCTCGGTCTGGTTCTCGGCCGGCGAGCAGACGCTGTCGAGCGCGGTTCAGGCCGGCATCGGGCTCCTCATCGCCTGGGGGCTCGTCGCGCTCTTCCCGGTCCTGAAGCGCCAGGTGTCGCTGGCCTTCGCGTTCTGCGGCGTCGCTACCCTGGCGGCGGCCGGCGCGATGCTCGCGTTCCCCGCTGCCTTCTAGCCGCGGCAGGGCCAGGGTCGGAACATGCTTAAGCTGCTGGCCTTCACCCTGCCTCTGTGCCTCGACACCTTTGCCGTCGCATTCGCGGTGCTCGGGGAGATGCACCTGACTCGGGCGCAGCGGATACGCGTCTGGGTGCTGTTCATCGCGTTCGAGGCGGGCATGCCGCTGGCGGGGATGGCGCTGGGAGCGCCATTGGCTCACCTGGCCGGCCCCCCCGCCCACCTGGTGGTCGACCCGTACCAGCTCGGCAGCGCCAACGAGGCCTACCAACTGCGCATGGCCGACAGCACTCACCTGGCCGACACCGCCGACCTGACGTTCGTCGGCCGGTACGTCGTCCCGATCATCGTCCCGCTGGTCATCGGCGGCCTCGGCATCCTGATGCTGGACGAGGCCTTCAACGACGACGATGACGACGATGACGAGGCAGGCAAGGCGAGGGCGCTGGTGGCGGCGCGGGGCCTTTCCGTCCTCGCGCTCGGCCTTGGCATCAGCCTGGACGAGCTGGTCGTGGGCTTCACCCTCAGCTTCAGCAGGCTGCCGGTGCGCGACGTCATCACCGCCATCGTCATCCAGGCGTTCCTGGCGGTCATGATCGGCCAGCTCCTCGGCCGGAAGGCGCGCACCGGAAGCCTCCGGCTCAGCACAGAGCGCATCAGCAGCGGCTCCAAGGTGGCGGCGGGCAGCGTGCTGGTCGCGCTGGCGACGGTCCTCCTAGTCGGGCCTCCCGTCGTCAGCCACGTGCTCCCGCACTTCCTCCCGCACCACAAGGTCGCCCATTACGTGGCGCCCCCGGCCGTCAGCACCGGCGACCCGTGAGGCGTCGTGCCTCGTGCCGCGGCCGGGACATGCCGGCCGCGCGGCCTGGCTTAGAGCTGGAAGATCCCGTAGGAGAACGGGCCGGCGGTGATCGCCTCCTCGTCGAACTTGACTCCGGCCTGCCGCACCGGCGCCGCCTCGGCCAGTTCGGGGCGGCCGTGCGGCAGGACGCGAGCGCGATCGCTGGGGTTGACGACCACGAGGAACCGGCCGCCGCGCAGGTAGACCAGGGGGTACCCGTCGGACAGGATCTCGAGGCTGCCGCCGTGCCCGAGTTCGGGGTGGTCGCGCCGCAGCGCGATCAGGTCCCTGACCGTGTGCAATAGCGAGTCCTGGTCGGCGCGCTGCCCGGCCACGGTGGGCCGGCCCGGGTCGGGATCGACCGGCAGGTAGAGGCGGGCGGGCGGAGCAGCAGAGAATCCGGCGTTGGGACTGGAGTCCCACTGCATCGGGGTGCGTACCCCGGCCCGGTTGTAGCCGTTGCGCATGACGCTGCCCTCGGTGTCCGGGAGGCCGGGGACATCGCGCATGCCGATCTCGTCGCCGTAGTAGATGGCAGGCAGGGTCGGGAAGGTCAGCAGAAACGCGAAGGCCGGCGGCAACTGCTCGAGCGTGCGCGACCCGGCCTGCAGACGGGCGAAGTCGTGGTTGGCGGTGGGCAGCGCGATATGCCCCGGCTCGCCGATCGCGGCCAGCGCGTCCTGATACGCGGTCAGGAACGTGCCGGCGCTGCCCCGGCCGTCGGCGTCGAAGTAGCACGGCTCCGTGGCCCATTCCGCGTTTTCGGTCGAGGTGCCGTTGCTCCACAGCGAGCGCAGCGGCCTGCCGTTGGTCGGGCCGCCGAAGTGGAGGAAGAAGTCCGCGTGAAATCCGGCCGGCACCGCGACGGCCGGATCGCCCCACTCCGACAGCAGGACCGCGTCCGGGTGCGCCTGGTCAAGCCAGCCGCGCACCTCCCGCCACAGCCGGGCGGTCTCGGCCCGCCCCGGGTCGTCCTTCACCAGCGAGTAGGCCATGTCGACGCGGAACCCGGACACGCCCAGCCGCAGCCAGTGGTCCATGATCGTGCGCAGCGCCGCGCGGTTGGCCTGCGGCCCGTCCGCCGCCACGTCCTGCCGCCACGGCTCGTCCGCCCGCCGTCGGGCATAGCCGAAGTTCAGCGCCGGCTGGAAGTCGAAGAAGTTCGGCAGGTAGCCACCAGGGCGGGTGCCCGGAGAGCGGACAAACCCCTCCGGCAGCCGGTCGTCGGGGCCGGGGGCGGCCCAGATGTAGCGGTGATCCTCCGGGTCCTGCGCGGACGTCACGAACCACGGGTGGGTGTCTGAGGTGTGCCCGGGCACGAGGTCAAGCAGCAGCCTGATGCCGCGCGCGCGGGCCTGCCCGGCCAGGTCGGCCAGGTCGTGGTCGTCTCCGTAGCGAGGGGCGATCGCGAGGTAGTCGGCGACGTCGTAGCCGGCGTCGCGCATCGGCGAGACGAAGCAGGGGTTGAGCCACACCGCCGTGACCCCGAGCCAGGCCAGGTAATCCAGGTGCTCCGCGATGCCACGGAAGTCCCCGATCCCGTCACCGTTAGAGTCCGCGAAGCTCTGCGGGTAGATCTGGTACAGGACGGCGTCGCTCAGCCAGTGATTGCCCTCGTTGTCGCCTGCGCTCACTCGTTTCTCCTTCGCTTGGTGACCTCGATTATTCCTACACCCGAACGTGGTTAGTAGAGTCATGCGCGGAGGCGTCTGGGTTCCTGGTGGTCCCCCTGGTCTTCAAAACCAGTGAGCGGCGTGCCGCGTCGCTGGCGGGTTCGATTCCCGTCCGCCTCCGCCACCAGCGCTAACCTGCGCTCTGGCAAGGACCCGATTTGCCCCGTCCCGGCCGCAGCGGCTACCGTCCGTTGGCAGTCGATTCAGAAATGCCTTGGCATGGGGGCAGGCGAGGCGTGCGATGACGTATCCAGACTCAACACCGCAGGCGGCGGGCGCGGAGAGCGCCTGGGTGTTCAACGTCCCACCGGGATGGCCGGCGATGCCGGCCGGGTGGCAGCCGCCGCCCGGCTGGACGCCTGACCCATCCTGGCCCCCGGCGCCGGCCGACTGGGAGTACTGGCGGCCGGCCCCGACAGCTCGCGCGCCCCAGGTCGGAGTGCACGCAGGGCGCGATGCCGGCCTATCGGGAGCCACCGCAGGCGAGCTGCGACTCCTCGTGGACGGCCAGTCCTATGTCTTCCAGCCCGGACAGGTTGTCAGGATCGGCCGCGCGCCCGACAACGACGTCCCGGTCGGCGACCCGACCGTCTCCCGCCAGCACGCCCGGCTGGTGTGGGCGAACGGCGGATGGACGTTCGAGAGCATCGGCCAGGCGGCCACCTGGCTGCACGGCCAGCCGGTGACCCGGGTCGCGGTCACCGGACTGCTTGACCTGACGCTCGGGTCGGCGCAGGGACCGGTCCTCCGCGTCGAGGCCCCGTCGGCACCCGGACCGCGGTCAGCCCCCGCGGCCGGCATGCCCTCCCGCCACGTCGATCACAGCGCCGGTCACGCCGTCGTGCACCCGACGGAAGAGCTGGCCGAGGCGGTCCACATCCTGTTCCCGCTCCGGAGCTGGCTGCACACCTCGGGCCTGGTGCGAGGGCTTCGGCTCCTGGTCATCGTGTACGCGCTGCTTCCGTTGGTGTTCCTCGCGGCGTTCGCCTCGTCGCGCAGCCTGACCACCCCGGGCTGGGCGTACAGCCTCTACATCGCGCCCCTGTGGGCGATCGGCTTCTGGCAGTTGATCCGCCCCGGCCGGATCAGGCCGCTGGAGGTCTGGGTTGGCCTCGGGATCATCGTGTGGGTCCTGGTGTGGATCAACGTCGTGACGGTGCACGTCAACGAGTCGCTGTACAGCCCCGGGCAGTCGCTGTCCCCGCTCGCGGCGATCGGCGTCGGCTTCAACGAAGAGATCACCAAGGGACTGCCGGTCCTGGTGGCCGGGCTTGTTCTGCTGAGATTCAGATCGACCAAGCTGGACGTCCGGATGTGGATGTTCCTCGGCACCGTGGCCGGGCTCACGTTCGGCGTTTTCGAGCAGGCGTTCTACACCTCTCAGGACATATTGCTGATCAACCAGGCGCGGGTCTCGAGTCAGGCGGTTGAGGCGGTTCTGGCCTTCGCCGAGCGTGTTTTCGTGGACGGCTTGCAGCACGCGGTCTGGGCCGGGATATCTGCCTTCTTCATCGGCATGGCGGTGAACTACCGCCGGCGGCGCGTCCTGCTTGTCATCGTCGGAGTGTCAGTCCCCGCCGTCCTGCATGGCCTGAATGACTGGAGCCAGGTCGCCTTCGACTCGGTGTGGCCGTCGATCATCATCCAGGCGGTGTCTCTGCTGCTGTTCCTCGGCTACACGATGTCGGCCGCGTCGATCGAGCAGGAAGTACGCGAGACGCCGCTCTTCAGGGGCGAATCGGCGCTCATGGAGGCAGTCGATCACCACCGTCACCACGGTTAGGCGGCCAGCCCGAGGCTGCCGTTCACGGTCAGGATGACCCCGACCGCCGCCAGCCCGACGATGGTGATGGTCCGCTTGTTCCTGCGCAGCCAGTCGTCAAATGCCCTGAGCGTGCGCGTGGTCGCGTCCGGGGCGACCAGGTACACCAGCAGCGGCGCCCAGATCGTGAGCACGTCGATGAGCACCACGAGGGCCACCCCGACGGCCTCCAGCCCCAGCGAGTCGTGCGAGGTGCCGATCGCCTGCACCGCCGCGACGAGACCCGCGGACGGGTAGAAGACCAGGATGCCGACGGCGACGGCGGTAAGCGGCGATGGCCGGGAAATCAGCCGGGCCATCCAGCCCTGTTTCGCGCTGGGGTCGCCGCCGGGCGCGGGCGCGGCCTTCGGCTTTCGCGTCGCCACGACGACTCCCGCGATGAGCGCCGCCACGCCCAGGCCGAGGCGCAGCCCGTACCGGGGCGTGTGGTGGCCGACCTGGCTGAGGCCGCCCGCGCGAATGGCCACCAGGAAGACCACTCCCAGCGCCGCGGTCATGACGATCGCTCCCGCCAGGTAGAACACGGCCGTCTTCCTGGGGTTGGCGGAGCCGAGGTAGGCGGCGCCGATCAGCAGCGCGGTCGGGTTGATGGCGGCCAGGAACGCGAATCCAATCGCATCAAGGAGCACCGCTCCCCCCTGTCCGCCGGCGTGGTGCCCGCCCACTCGCGGCAAGCACGTTGTGTAATGAGATTATTACACCAGGTAGGCAGACGATCGATGGGAGCTGGATCATGGCAAAGGGCGAGAACCCGGTACTTTCGACCCTGCTTGACATCAACGCGGTGTCGCTGGAGCGGACAGAGCTTGACCCGCAGTCACTCATCCTCATCCGGTTGGCGGCCCTCATCGCGATAGACGCCCCGGTTTCGTCCTATTTGCTGCACTTGGGGGCCGGCGAACAGGCCGGGCTGACCCTGGAGCAGGCCCAGGACGTGCTCGTCGCGGTCGCCCCGATCGCGGGCACTCCCCGCACGGCGGCCGCCGCCGCCAAGATAGCCGAGGCGCTCGGCCTGGCCATCGACATCGCGGAATCAGAGCTGGGCGCCTAGTAGCGAGGGCGGCGGCCATGGGACGGCGGGACAAGACCGCCGTGCCATGGCCGCAAAGCATCCGGCGACCCGAACCGAATCCGTCTCCGCCATCCCTATTTGCGCGGCGCAACCACTTCTGGCACATGCGTGGCTTTCTTTCTTTTCATCACTTTCGGAACGTAGGCTGGGTGGATGCTTACTGACGCGTACGGGCGGGTAGCCACGGACCTGCGGGTCTCGCTGACCGACCGCTGCAATCTGCGCTGCGCGTACTGCATGCCGCCGGAGGGCCTCGACTGGCTGCCGAAGCCCGAGGTGCTGACCGGCGACGAGATCATCCGGCTGATCACGATCGGCGTCGAGGCGCTGGGCATCCGCGAGGTCAGGTTCACCGGCGGCGAGCCGCTGCTCCGCCCCGATCTGGCCGACATCATCGCCGCGACCGCCGCGCTCGAGCCGCGGCCGGACATCTCGCTGACCACCAACGGGATCGGCCTGGACCGTCGCGCGGCCGGGCTGAAGGCGGCGGGCCTCGACCGGATCAACGTCTCGCTCGACACGCTGCGGCCGGAGGTCTTCCGCAAGCTGACCCGCCGTGATCGGCTCGACGACGTGCTGACCGGGCTCGCGGCCGCCGCGGCGGCCGGGCTGACGCCGGTCAAGGTCAACGCGGTGCTGATGCGCGACCTGAACGACGACGAGGCCCCCGAATTGCTCTCCTACTGCCTCGAGCGCGGCTACGAGCTGCGGTTCATCGAGCAGATGCCGCTCGACGCGCAGCACGGCTGGAAAAGGACGGAGATGGTCACCTCGGGCGAGGTTCTCGCCTCGCTTTCCGCCGCGTTCGAGCTTTCAGACGATATCGAACGGTCGCGTGGCGCTGCGCCCGCCGAGACCTTCATCGTCAACGGCGGGCCGGCCCGAGTCGGGGTGATCGCCGCCGTCACCCGGCCGTTCTGCGGTGCCTGCGACCGGGTCCGGCTGACCGCCGACGGCCAGATCAGAAACTGCCTGTTCGCCCGGTCGGAGAGCGACCTGCGGGCCGCGCTGCGGTCTGGCGCGACCGATGCCGAGATCGCCGACCGGTGGCGGGCGGCGGTCTCCTCGAAGCTGCCCGGGCACGGGATCAACGACCCGGCGTTCCTCCAGCCGGACCGGCCCATGTCCGCGATCGGCGGCTGACCGGGTTCAGCCGCCCCGGTCTTCACTGCCCCGGTCTTCACTGCCCCGGTCTTCACTGCCTTGGTCTTAGATGCCGAGCGCGCTGCCGTCGATTGACTCCGCGGCCGACGGCGCGATGATGGTCAGCGGGGTGCTGTACTCGGTGAACGAGATCACCCCGCCGGAGGCGCCCGGCTCGGCCAGCTTGACCAGCAGCGGGGTGGCGGAGTTGGTGACGTAGGCGTACCCCTGCTGCCCCGCCTGGGTGACCGCGTAGACGCTCCGGCCCTGATAAGTCGTCGGAGTGGCCACGTAGGAGGCGCCGGTCGGGGTCTTCAGCGAGCCGAACAGCCCGGAGAAGCTGCAGATCCTCGGCAGGTCGCCGATCTGCGAGTCGGTCGATTTGACCTTGATCCACTTGTCGGCGACCAGGGCCAGCGCCTCCTTGCTGAGCTTCAGACTCTGGTAGTAGGCGGCTGACGGCTTCAGCCAGACCGAGCCGTCGGTCTCGACCAGCTGGAACGTCTCCGTCTTGGATTGGGCGATCGTGCCCTGGCAGCCGACCTTCTGCACCAGCGTCAGGTCAAAGGTGACGGTCTGGCCGGCGGTCCCGGTCGAGACGCCGGTGCCCTTCACCACCACGCTCGGGGCAGCCTCGGTGTTGGCGACAGCCTTGGTGACCAGCGCGGTCGCGGCCGTGCCGGTCAGCTTTCCGGTGCTGGCCGGAGACGCGCTGGCCGAGGCGGGCGAGTTGGTGGCGGGCGCGCTGGCGCTGGACGAGCCGGTCGTGGTCGTGGCCGCCGGAGTGCCCGAACTGCTCGACGAGCTGCACGCGGTAGCGGCCGCGGCCAGCGCGGCGGCGAGAAGCACGACGGGCACGGCCCGGCCGCGCCCCGGTTCCCGGCCGGCCAGGCCGGCCGGGAACCATGCTGGCACCATGAGGGACTCCCTGTGTCGCCTTCAACCACTTAATGCGACACAGCATATACATTCAGTAATTGCGGTGGCGACGAAGGCCGACCGAACCCGTTCTGGGTTTCCTAGAAACCGAGCGCGCTGCCGTCGATTGACTCGGCGGCCGACGGCTCGGTGATGGTCAGCGGCGTGCTGTACTCGGTGAACGTGATAACCCCGCCGGACGCCGATGAGTCTTCCACCTTGACCAGCATCGGCGTGGCGGTGTTGGTGACGTAGCCGTACCCCGGCTGACCGGCTTGGGTGATCTCGTAGACGTTCCGGCCGTCATCGGTCGTCGGGGTGGCCACCCATCCGGTGCCGGTCGGCTTAGTCTCGCCCATCAGCGACGATGCATTGCACATCTGGGAAAAATCGCCCATCTGCGCGTCGGACGACTTCACCTTGATCCATCGGCCGTCGATCAGGCCGATCTCCGCCTGGGTGAAGTTCATGCTCGCATAGAAGCCGCTCGACGGCTTCATCCAGGTGTAACCGCTGCGCACCACCAGCTGGAACGTCCCTGACTTCGACTCCCCGACGGTGCCCTCGCAGCCGACCTTCGGCACCACCGTCAGGTCCATGATGACCGACTGGCCGGCGGTAGCGCTCGAGATACCGGTGGCCTTAACCACCACCGTCGGGGCCGCCTCGGTGTCCGCGACGGCCTTGGCCATCAGCGCGGCCGCGGCCGCGCTGTCCAGCGTGCTGGTGCCGGCCGGCGACGCGCTGGCGGAGGCGGACACGCTGGCCGTGGGCGAGCCGGTGGCGGTCCCGGAGGCTGATGTGCCTGAACTGCTCGGCGAACTGCACGCCGCGGCGAGCGCGGCGGCGAGGACGACGGCGGGCACGGCCCGGCCGCTCCGGAGCACTCGGCGGGGTCGGCTATCCGTAAACCATGCAGGCATGAGGGACCTCCAGTGACATTCCAATATCTAGCGTGACAGAGTACACATTCAGGAATCGTCCAGGCGGCTAAGGTCGCCTGTTCAGGAATCGCCCAGGCGGCTAAGGTCGCCTCTTCAGGAATCGCGCAGGCAGCGCAGGTCGCCCGGGAGCCGTTCGGTGATCCGGGCACGGTCGAGGTACTCGAGCAGCGGGATGGCCACCCGGCGGGAGGTGCGCAGTGCCTGGCGCGCCTGCGAGGTGGTGAACGGCTGCTCGAGTTGGGCCAGCGTCGCGGTCGCCTGCCTGGCGGCGCCGGGGGCGAGCACGACCAGGTCGGCGACGCGGAGCAGCAGCCCGGCTCTGGCCGCGGTGGCCAGGGCCCTGGCGTCGAGGCCAAGCTCCCGCAGCCGTTCGGTATCGGGCGCGGCGAACGGGTCGCGCGCGAGGTCGTCAAGGACCTTCTGGACGGCGTCGGCGATGACGGGCGGGAGTCGTCCGGCACCGCTGGTGGGGTCGTTGGTGAGGGCGCGAGGGCTGCCCTCCCCGGACCGGTCAGACTGGTCGGACCGGTCGGCCGCGTCAGGCTCAGAAGCAGGCCCGACCTCCCCGGCGCGCCTCGTGAAAATGCGGAGGTAGCCGCCGTCCTGGATGACATCGCCGGCGACCAGCGCGGTGACCAGATCGCGGCTCGGCAGCTTGAGCGCCGCGCGGGCCGCCTCGGTCGGCATGCCCGGAGCGAGCGGGTCTCTGGCGCAGAAATCGGCCACCACGGCGGGAAGCTTGGCCCGCAGCGCGGCCCAGTGCGCCGGGTCCGCCAGCCAGTCCCCCGCGACGGCGGCCGGGACGTCCGTCAGGCCCGCCGCCGCCAGCGCGTGGGCGCGCATGAGCTTGTGCCGGCCGAGCAGGTCGGCCGCCGTCGGGACCTCGGGCCAGGCGGCCATTCCCCTGACGGCGACAGCGGCCGCCCCACGGCGGGCGAGCGGGGGCGGGGCCGGGTCGAGCACGGTCGCTGCGTAGATCGCAAGCCCGGCCGCGCCGGGATCGCGCAGCAGCACCCGGTCGCCCACGTGCAGCGGCAGCGGGTCGCGGATCCGGAGCCGGGCGTAGATCGCCACGGGAGCCGTGCGGTCGGCGGGCGAGCCGTTGGGGGCGACGACCGTCCCCAGGACGCGGACCATGGCCCGGGCGCGGGCGGCACCGATGTGCACCAGGAGTTCGGGCGGAAATTTGGGCTGCGGCTCGACCGCCGGGGGGATGATGCGGACGTCGAGCTCGGTCGCGAGTGTCCAGCGGCCCGGCTCGATTAGTGCCATGCCGCGGGCCGGGAGGTCAGCTGGGACGCCCCGGAGGTTGAGCGCCACCCGGGCGACGCCCGCCACCTGGTCGACGGGCTCGCCAAGGGCCTGCAGACCGCGGACCCGGACCGGTTGCGATGACGGCGTGAGCAGCAGTTCCTGGCCGTTGCGGACGGTCCCGGCGGGCAGCGTGCCGGTGACGACGGTGCCGGCTCCCCTGATCGTGAACGAGCGGTCGATCCACAGCCGCACCGGGTCGACGGCGCTCCCTGACTGGCCGGCGGTTCCCCGTGCCTGGCCTCGGAGCTCTGCCAGCAGGCGGCTCAGGGCGGCCCGCAGCTCATCGAGGCCCTGGCCGGTTACGGCGCTGACGCTGATCGCCTCGACGCGGCCGAGGCTGGTTTTCCCGATTTCGGCGAGGGCCTGACGGGTGGCGGGGCCGGGGTCGGCCAGGTCGGCCCGGGTGACGACCAGGAGGCCGTGGCGCACCCCGAGGGCATCCACGGCGGCGAGGTGCTCGGCCGACTGCGGCATCCAGCCGCCATCGGCCGCCACCACGAACATGACCGCGGGGACCGGGCCGAGGCCGGCCAGCATGTTCGGCACGAACCGCTCGTGCCCGGGCACGTCGACAAAGGCCAGTTTCTCGCCCGCCGGCCCGCCCTCGCCCGCCGGCCCGCCCTCGCCCGCCGGCCCGCCCTCGCCCGGCAGGGTCATCCACGCGTAACCGAGGTCGATCGTCATGCCACGGCGGCGTTCCTCCGCCCACCGGTCAGGCTCCATTCCGGTCAGCGCGCGGACCAGCGTCGACTTCCCGTGGTCGACGTGCCCGGCGGTGGCGATCACGTACATCAGGCGGTCGCGGCGGCGAGGATGGCGGCGACCAGGCGGTCGTCGTCGGCGGGGTCGACCGAGCGCAGGTCGAGCAGCAGGCGGCCGCGTTCGATACGGCCGACGACGGCCGGGACCTGGCCCCGGCGGACGGCGGGCCCGTGGCGTAGTGGAAGCGCCAGGTCCTCGTCGAGGGCGATCGCGGCGCTCGGCAGGGTGACGCCCGGAGCGCCGCCGCCGCCGACCGCGGCCTTGGCGCTCACCACGGTGGCGGGGATCCCGTGCGGCGCCAGAGCGGTCACGGTCCGTTCGCAGCGATGTTTGATGAGCGTTTGATCTGCGCTCAGCGACCGGGCGACAGGCGGCGGCGGGCCCGCGATCGTCGCCTCGAGGGCGGCCAGGGTCAGCTTGTCGACCCGCAGGGCCCGGGCGAGCGGGTGCCGCAGCAGGCGGCGGACGAGCGGCTCGTCGCCAAGCAGCAGGCCTGCCTGCGGGCCCCCGAGGAGCTTGTCGCCGCTGGCGGTGACCAGGTTCGCGCCCTCCCGCAGCGACGTCGCCGCGTCGGGTTCGTCCGGCAGCAGCGGGTGCGGTGCGAGCAGGCCGGAGCCGATGTCGTGCACCAGGGGGAGGCCGAGGGCGGCCAGC
>Ga0335072_10008293_pt1 | contig 15073 bp, 10 predicted proteins | sample Lox_Sample_21_FD_206725 | JGI IMG/M metagenome (GOLD analysis project Ga0335072, IMG submission 206725) | Soil microbial communities from Loxahatchee National Wildlife Refuge, Florida, United States - Lox_Sample_2.1 | ecosystem: Environmental > Terrestrial > Soil > Wetlands | place: USA... | reverse complement strand
ATCGCTTCTCCGAGGCCTGGATACATGCCATTGCGACGCCGTTCCGGCTGCGGACCTTTTGCTTTGTGGCTGTAAAAGACGTGGGATCTCCCGCGAGGCCCAGCAGATTGAACAGGTCAGATATTGGTACCGGCGTGTAGGGAATATTGCGAAGGATGTACTGCTCTTCGCCATCGCGAACCGTGGTCTGCTCAAATCCGCTGATCTCCACCTTGCTCCACCAATGATCCTTGGACTGCCATTTCAGGGTCAGATGACCGACAGTCGGCGCCTTGAATTGGGCGGTGAAATCGACTTCGAGATCGAAGGGACTGCTGGTGCCCTGAAGCAGGTTCGCGGGGGAATGCGCGGAATCGAGCAATTGCTGCGCGGCTGAGTCGTTCGGAGGTGTCGAAGGTGAAGCGCAGACGATGAGGAGAGCAGCCGCAAGGCAGAGCCTATACATGGTTGCCTATTCTAGGTCAATGCTATGCCAGTTGCCGCCATTGATTACAAAGCAAACAAGCTGATTTTTACTTGCTTTGCGTATCAACTGGACCAATACTTCTCTCACTTCACAAACAGGAGAGACGTGACATGAACGTTCAAGCCGCGATCAACGCCGGTCTTTTTGTCCAGTTTGTCTATAACAACTGGAATGGCCCATCGCAATCCACCAGCCTGGACGGCCGTGCGGTTGTCAATCCGGCCGGCCAGCCCGTGATTCCCGGAAAGAACTACGTCGTTCTCAAGACCATCTATTCCAATGATCTTGCCACGGACATCAATCCGCAGAAGCCGCTGACCGAAGGCTACAAGACGATTGGAGTCGTCGCCCAGAACGGCGCAGATGCGACCGATGTTTTCATCGCGGTGCGGGGAACCGAGGGAATCTGGGAGTGGCTTCAGGACTTCAAATTTCTCCCGCGTCCATTTCCCAACGTCGCCGGCTCAGGGGTTACCGAGGATGGATTCACCGACATGTACCTGTCCTTCTCCTTCACGCCCGCGCCTTCCGGTACCTTCATGAAGGATCTTGCGGCGCTGCTCCCATCGAACGCCGTGGTGACTATCGCTGGTCACAGCCTTGGCTCCGCTCTTGCTACGCTGCTTGCCCTGGATTTGGCGGCAAACACGAAGCTCTCAACAAGTCTCTACACCCTTGCCAGCCCGCGGGTTGGCGACCTGATATTTCACAACCTGTTCAACCACGTGGTGCCGAACGCCTACCGGATTGCAAACCGGCTCGACGTTGTGCCTCAAACGCCCGCTCCGCCGCTCTATTTCCACGTGGGTGACGACACGGAACTCATCCCTCCAGGTACCCTGAAACACGATCTCGGCTGCGAGCACTCGATCGACTCCTACTTCAACATGCTGTCCACGCTCATGGGTCAGCCAAGCGCCTATCCCATCGATTCCAACTGCCTGATGCAAGCGCCCGCTGCTGCGGCAACCACCGCGCAACCGGGGGCCAAATGAGGGCTTCAGACGAGATCGATTGAGAGCGACGGCAAGAATTCTCCTCGCGCCCCGGGGCTTTGCATCGTCGACGCACGTCGAGAGGAATCTGGTGCAATGCCGAGTCAGGCGGAGTTCACTTCGTCCCGGCAAACTCCGACCGGTGGCGGCTGTAGAAGAAGTAAATCAGCAGACCGGTGAAGAGCCAGATGAAGAAGGCTGTCCAGGTCAGCACTTCGAGGCCCATCATGAGCACGATGCAGAAGATGATGCTGAGCACGGGGAACAATGGCCCGAGCGGCGCGCGAAAGGCGCGGCGGCGGTCAGGCTCGCGATAGCGCAGGATCAGAACTGCAATCGAGACGAGCACAAAGGCGAAGAGCGTCCCGATATTGGAAAGATTCGAAACCGTACCGATATCGAGCAGGCCTGCCGGAATGCCAACCACGAATCCAGCAACCCAGGTGGATACGGCGGGCGTGCGGAAGCGCTTGTGAATCCGGGAGAAGACATCCGGCAACAGGCCATCGCGCGACATGGCAAACCACACACGCGCCTGGCCGAGCTGAAAAACGAGGATCGACGAGATCATGCCCAGCATGGCGCCGATGAGCACAATCAACTCGACCCAATGGAGTCCGCCTCCGCCGGGCATGATGGAGAGACGCCGCAGCGCGTTCACCACGGGAGCGGCGTCACCCATGATGGAGTTCCACGGCACGATGCCGCTGAGGACGATGGCCACGCCACCGTAGAGCAGGGTGCAGGCAACCAGTGTGGCCAGGATGCCGAAGGGCAGATCGCGCTGCGGATTGTTGCACTCTTCGGCAGCGGTAGAGACAGAATCGAAGCCGATATAGGTGAAAAAGATAATAGAGCCGCCCGAGAGCATACCGGTCCAGCCGTTCGGCATAAACGGATGCCAATAGTGCGGCTTGATGAAGCTCGCGGCCGCAAAAATAAACGCCAGAATCGCGACAATTTTTACCAGAACGAGGACGTTGTTGGTGCGGGCCGATTCGCGAATACCGCGCACCAGGATCACGGTGAGGATCATCACGATCAGAAATGCGGGAATATTGAAGCCAAAGTGCCAGCCGGGAGGATAGAGGTCGTTTCCTGCGAAATCCTGCAGACCGGTGGGCAGGTAGGCGGGCGAGATCCACTTGAGCGCTGGATGAATACCGAACCACTCGAGCAGCGCCTCGATGTGCGCCGCAAAGCCGACGCTCACGCTCATGTTGCTAAAGGCGTATTCGAGGATCAAATCCCAACCGATGATCCAGGCGACGAGTTCGCCCAGCGTGGCGTACGTATACGTGTAGGCCGAGCCGGCAATGGGAATCATGGAAGCCAGCTCGGCGTAACAGAGGCCGGTGAAGACGCAGACGATGGCGACGAGCACCAACGATAAGGCGAGCGCCGGACCCGCGCCCGGGCGTCCGGCCATGGCTGTATGCGTCAGCAGGTAATGGATGAGCGGGGTGTTGCTGACCTCTGGAGTGTCGAACTTCTGGCCGGCCATGGCCGTGCCGATGACGGTGAAGATGCCCGAGCCGATGACCGCGCCGATGCCGAGAGCGGTGAGCGACCACGGCCCCAGCGATTTTTTCAACGCGTTCTCGGGCTCTTCCGATTCGCGGATCAGCTTATCGATGGATTTGCAGGCAAGCAGTTGGCTTGGCAGCGCAGTTCTCCTCGTCAATACGGGTGCGAGCTTCTGGATTCGCAGCGTTTACGCAGGAAGCTTTCTCCCGGAGTGTGGGAAGCCTTATGCGGAAGTGTACATGATGAGGAGCACGATGGAAGGGAAGGTGGCAGAACCGATCGCGGATCGGCGATCCGCCACGAAGAGCAGCGAAGAGTCCGCAAACGCTTGAAAGGCTCCGGACCGGGAACACCGGCTCGGAGCCTTGCTCGAAGTCACGATGGTTGCGGCCTTGGCTTAGCGTTTCGATTGGCCGCGGGCCAACTTCTTCACTTTTCGCTTGCTTGAGCCGCGCGGAGTGGTGCGTTTGGCTTTGGGAGCAGCCTTTTTGCGGGCCGCGCGTTTCACTTTTTTCCGTTCCAGCTTATCTTCAATCTTCTTCGTGTCTGCCACTACGAACCTCTTCTACTCAGATCTCTTCAGCGTGCCCGTTCATCGGGTGAATGCGAGTTTTATGGTAACAGGGATCGAGTCGTGGCGAAAGGCGAGCAAGTCAGAAAGGCAGCATCGCGGGAACGAATCCACAGCGATGAGCGACGCCGGCAACATCGGGGACGGCGCGGGACAGGATACACTCGTTCTGGTTTGCGGGAGAGCGTCTTGCCGAACGACAGTTGCCGGGTGCTGGTCATCAACCCCGGTTCGACATCGACGAAGATCGGCGTGTATCGCCGAGAAGTCGCCGAGTTTGTGCGCACCATCGATCATGCGGATGAAGAAGTGGATCGCTTCAAGGGGCGCCCAATGATTGCGCGGCTCGAGTATCGCGCTGAGCTGATCGAAAAGGCGCTGCATGATGCCGGATATTCCGACGCTGTCTCGGAATTTGCGGGGGTTGCGGGGCGGGGAGGTCTACTGCCTCCCATGGAGTGCGGAACGTATCTCGTAGACGATGCGATGGTGGAAGAGTTGCAACGCGCTCCGCGAGGAGAACATGCCTCCAACCTGGGCGCGCTGCTGGCGCTCAGGTTCGCGCAGAAAGCCGGAGTGAGCGCGTACATCGTCGATCCAGTGACCGTGGATGAGTGGCAGGCCTGCGCGCGGCTGACGGGTTCGCCGCTGGTGGGGCGGAACTGTATCGGCCATGCCCTGAACACGAAAGCCGTCGCGAGGCGGTATGCGCGCGAGCATGGGACAAGGTACGAGGCGCTCCGGCTGATCGTGGCGCACATGGGCAGCGGAATCACCGTGTCAGCGCATTCGGGCGGCCGAACTATCGACAGCAATTCCATCGAGGAAGGGCCATTCGGGCCGGACCGCACCGGCTCCTTGCCGGTCCGCGGCCTGCTGAAACTCGCCTTCAGCGGACGATTTACGCGCGAAGTGCTTGACCGGCACGTTTTCGGAGACGGAGGGCTTTTCGCCTATCTTGGCACCCGCGATTTGAAAGAAGTGGAACAGCGAATCGACGACGGAGATGCAGAGGCGCTGCGGGTTCTGGAAGCAATGTTGTACCAGATCGGCAAGGAAGCCGGTGCCATGGCGGCGGTGCTCAAAGGCAAGGTGGATGCCGTGCTGCTGACGGGGGGCATGGCCCACTCGAAGCGTGTGGTGAACGCGTTGCGAGGGTATCTGGAATGGATTGCGCCCGTGACGGTTTATCCGGGCGAGGATGAGCTGCGAGCCCTTGCGGAGGGCGTGTTTCGCGTGCTGGATGGAGAGGAACAGGCGCAGCGGCTGGCCGGAAAATAGACTGGAGGCTGCGAACGGAATTTGCCGCAAGCTGCCACCGGCTGAGGGCTGAGAGCCACGAGATTGCCAGAGATTGCTCCTCAGACCGGTGGGCGTGAACCGATGGAATGGTTACCTTCGTATGGTCTTTCCTGGGGTTTGCACCCTAAAGGGGTAGTACGCTTTGGTGGATTTCGGATTTAAGATGTCGGGATGAATCTCTTTAGCGTGATGGCGCCGTTTTTTGCGCTGATCCTTCTGTTTTGGTTAGCGACCCGGCTGGTGGTCAGCGATGCTGACAAGGACCGGATGGCGAAAGAGACCAAGGACGGGATCGAGTTCCTGCCCAACCCGCGCAGCTATTGGGGTTTCTATATTATCGTCGCGATGCTGACCTACCCCTTCGTGGCGGTTCTCGTGCGCGGCGTGAAGACGGCTGAGGATCTGTCTGTCGTATTGCTATGCCTGGGTTTCGTCCTGTTCCTTCTCACCACGTTTCCTGGGTCGATTGCGGCCAATGACGAAGGTCTGGAGCAGACCTACTGGTTTGGAGGAAACAAGCGCGTCGCATGGAACAATGTTTCAGGATTTGAGATCGATCGAAAGCGAAAGAGAGTGATCGTCAAAGCCAGGAACGGCTCGAAGATTGTTCACACCCGCCAGCTTCCCGATAAAAATCGAATCATCGGTGAGATCGAGATGCATTGTCCCGGCAAGCTTCCAGCAGATGCTGCGCAGCAGTTGGCAAGTTAGTCCCGGTAGCTGGTTCAAATTGCGCTAGATTTTCTGCAGATTGGCAAACTTCTCCACCAGCTTCTTCATGCCAGCCCGGTTAAACATGACTGTGACCTTGGCGCTCTCGCCATCGCCTTCCCGATAAAGGACTGTTCCCTCGCCGTACTTGCCGTGCCGCACACGCTGGCCCTTTTGCAGGTTGGCTGCGCCCGTTGGCGCAGGAATATCCATTGCCGGACGAACCTGTTTGCCGGTAGCGTGCTTGAAACTGTCCGGGCTGCTCTTACCGCCGAAGAAGTGCGCAATGTTGTCGATTGACTGCGACTCCGCGCCTGCAGGATCGCTGGCGGATGCGCCGCCGGATGATGCTGATTTGGATTGGGTCATCCACGAAGCTACGAATGGCTTGGCGGAGCCGGTTGAAGTTCTGCGACTGCGGAACCCTTCGCCGGCTGGCGCGCGGGGAATCTCCTGGCTCTCGTCTTCGTAGTTATAGTGGGTGTCGCCGAACTCGGAAGAGTGCGCGGGGCGCCGGCTTGCATTCTGACGGTAGGCTGGCGTCGACCATGCCGGCATAGATCCACCCCACGGGCGCGATCCTGCCCGCTGCGACGATTCCCGTCCACCAAGCACCTCAATGAGCTGGCGCGGTACTTCTTCAAGAAAACGCGAAGGGACAGTAGGCTCGGGCGCTTCATTGCCATACCGGCGGCGATAGTGGGCGCGGCTAAGAACCAGCGTGTTCATGGCGCGCGTCATACCCACGTAGCAGAGACGGCGCTCCTCCTCGAGTTCCTCGGGATTGAGAAGGGTGCGCGAATGAGGGAACAGACCCTCCTCAAGCCCGGCGAGAAAGACAAGCGGAAATTCCAATCCCTTGGCGGCATGCAGCGTCATGAGAGTGACGCGCGCGTCGGGGTCGTACTGATCGGTGTCAGAGGCTAGAGCGGCATGGTCGAGAAAATCGGCAAGAGTCTCGCCGCGCTCTTCGGCATCGTGGGCAGCATTGGCGAGTTCCTTCAGATTCTCGATGCGGCTGAACGCTTCCGGCGAAGCCTCGGCTTCGAGCGCCTTGATGTAGCCGGTGCGATCGATAAGAAACCGAATGAGTTCGGGGAGTGTGGCAGAGTCACCGGGCTTCCTGAATGCCGGCTTTTCTTCGGATGATCCGGAAGATTCGGCTGTATCGTCTTCCCCTGGGTTTGCCGCACCGTCAGTCGCTTCCGGCATCTTGAGGAACGGTCGAACAGGCTGCTTCGTGAAAGGTGAGAAATGGCTGGCGTCGAGCAGGGGAATCTGGTGATCGTTCTCACCAAAAGTGAAGTCGGTCGGCGTCTCCAGTTCAGCCGTCATCTTTTGCTTTTCTTCCGCGGAGGGTGCCGCCAAGCCGAACGTGAAGTCCGTATCCTCGGATTCGGTTCCGGACTCGGCCACATCGGCGGAAAGCTTCCCCGCGAAATCGGGGTCCAGCAATGCCTGGGCATCGAGGATGAGCTGGCGAAACGATTCAAGCGCCATCAGGGCGCGGGTGGGGATGAGCTTGTTCTGAATCGCGGCGGCAATCGCCTCCCACGTGGAGGAACCGGTTTCGAGCCCCAGTCGCTCCAGCGTTTCGAGTGTTGTTTTGCCGATGCCGCGCGCAGGCGTGTTGATGATGCGCTGCAGCGCCATGGAGTCGTGCGGATTGCGGACGAGGCGCAGATAGCTGAGCAGGTCCTTGATTTCGGCTCGCTCATAGAAGCTGAACCCGCCCACCATGGAGTAGCTGATGCCGTAGCGGCGCAGGGCTTCTTCAACCAATCGTGACTGCGAGTTGGTCCGGTAGAGAACGGCACACCCCTGCCCGGAGTTTGGAGCTTCGGAGGAGTCTTGCTGCTGGCGAAGGAACGCCTGAATCCGGTCGGCGATGAAGAGTGCCTCGTTTTCGCCGTCGGGTGCCTCGTAATAGCCAATCAGCGAACCGCCCTGCCGGTCAGTCCAGAGCTTCTTTCCCTTGCGGCGAAGGTTGTTGGCAACCACGGCGCCCGCCGCCTCAAGGATGATCTGCGTCGATCGGTAGTTCTGTTCGAGGCGGACGATGCGTGCGTTGGGGAAGTCCTGCTCGAACTCGAGAATGTTGCGGATGTCGGCTCCGCGCCACGAATAGATGCTCTGATCTTCGTCGCCCACGGCGCAGACATTTTTATGTTCGCCGGCCAGCAGTTTCATCAGCTCATACTGGGGGCGATTCGTGTCCTGGTACTCATCGACGAGCAGATAGCGATAACGGCGCTGGTAGCGCTGGCGGACTTCTGCAGAAACCTTCAGCAGACGAACGGCATCCAGAAGCAGATCGTCGAAATCGAGGGCGTTGTTCTTAAGCAGTTCGTCTTTATAGCTCTTGAAGATGTGCGCGATGCGCTCGCTGTTGGGATCGCGCGAGTCGAGGAAGTACTCCTGCGGATCGATCATGTGGTTCTTCGCCCAGGAGATGCGGCCAAGCACGGTGCGCGGCGTCAACTGCTTGGTGTCGAGGCCCATGCGGCGCATCACCTGCTTGACGATCGACTGTTGGTCGTTTTCGTCGTAGATGGCGAACGCGCGCGTGAGCCCCTTGCCATTGACCTTCAACGCTTCGATGTCGCGGCGCAGGATCCGCACGCATAAGGAATGGAAGGTCGAAATCAGCGGTTTGGAGAGCGAAGAGTGCCCGAGAAGGCGATCGACCCGCTCCCCCATCTCGGCGGCGGCCTTATTGGTGAACGTGACGGCCAGAATCGAGTCGGGCGCAATGCCTTTTTCCTGGATCAGCCAGGCGATGCGGCTGGTGATGACCCGAGTTTTACCCGAACCGGCGCCGGCAAGAATGAGCAGCGGGCCTTCGGTTGCTTCGACGGCGGTGCGCTGTTCGGGATTGAGATTGGCGAGGAGTGGTTGCACAGCGGGTCCAGGCGGGAATGACTTCCTATGTCTAGTGTATCGTCTGCGGCGATGGAAAATCTAAGGCCGGCAGAAGACCGATTGCCGCCGCGCTATTCTGACAACATCATGGCTTCATCTCGAAATCTTTTGCGGCGGGTAGCAGTATATTGCGGATCGGCGAATGGAAACGATCCGAGGTTTTTGGCCGAAGCAAAGTCGCTGGGCAAGGCGATTGCAGAAGCCGGGCTTGGGCTGGTCTATGGCGGCGCGAGCGTGGGGCTCATGGGCGCCGTGGCCGATGCCGCGCTGGCGGGCGGGGCCGAAGTGATCGGCGTGCTGCCGGAGGTTTTGTGGGGAAGCGAGATTGCGCACCAGGGTCTGACGCGGCTTGAAGTGGTTGCCACCATGCACGAGCGCAAGGCGCGGATGGTCAAGCTGGCCGATGCATTCCTGATGCTGCCGGGCGGTTACGGAACACTGGACGAGATGATGGAAATTCTCACGTGGAAGCAGCTTCGGCTGCACTCCAAATCGTGCGTGCTGATCAACACGGCGGGCTACTGGGAGGGACTGCTGGGCTTTCTCGATACCTGCGTGACGGCAGGATTCCTGAAGCCGGAGAATCGGACCCTGCTGCAGGTGGCCGAGAGTGCGGAAGAGGCGGTTCAGCTCATTTGCACCTGACGGCACGGATGCATCTTTCTCACTCCACGGTCAAGTCCTGAAGGAAGAGATCGAAGTCCTTCATTGCCGGATCTTCGATTGATGCGGCCATGTCGACCAGAACAAGATAGAAGAGCTTGCCCGGGATTCGCTGTCGAATTTGACCGGGGCGATAATATTTCGGCCCTTCGTCCGAATTGGACTGGGGAGCGCCCAGCGGCGATTCGAAGATCAAACCTGGAAACTCGGGCTGGTCGCGTTCGAAGACGAGGATGTGCCCGTGTCCGTCTCCATCGACCTTGTACATGCCGGGCTGCAAACCTTTCTCGGCCAGGCAGGATTTGGATGGGCATCGAGAAGGCGTGAATGGTTCAAAGGTGCCGTCTTTCGTGAATTTTCTCAAATGGTCCTGGAGAGTTTCTCCAGCAGTTGCCTGCTGAATCATGAGCAGGATGCTCGGTCGCAGGCTGGTTGTGACTGCTTTGTATGGGCCGGTGCTGAAATAGGCGACACACGAGTTGTTGCTCAGAGCGAGTCGATTCACTGACCATGTGGCGGGTACAGAGAAATGCACGCCACACATCGTTGAGGTGAACTGCGTATCCGCGCCGTCGTTTGCACCTTGCCAGACATCTCTCGGATCGTATTTTTTATTCGGATCGAACGCGTCGAAGCGCTTGCGTGCTGTGTCCACGAGAAGAGTACGCACGTTCGATTGCGGGGCGTGAAGCTTGTCGAGGTAGGAGGCCGCGCGGAGGACATGCGCGGGCATGCTCGTCACCGTCGCGCAGTACATGTAGTCCTGCCAGAAGGCTTCCGGCAACTGGTCCAACGGGTGTGTTGCCTCGATGGAAAGAAACTTCTCCATTCCCGGTTTGGTCTCGACGGTCTGGCAGAGCAGATGTGCGTGGAACCAGGGCGCACGAATATCACTGGGCGCGAGTTTGCGCGCGGTTTCAAAAGCGGCGACAGCCTTTTCGTGGGAGTCCGGGACGTCGAGGTTGTAGGCATAGTCGGCAACAAGGCCGGTAAGCAGAGCAAGTTCGGCGTTGTCCGGGTGATTCTGGAGTGCAACCGTGAGGAGGCCGAGATCCTTCTCTAACCGGTCGGCAACCTCTTTTTTCGGGATGGGGTATTTCCACTCGGGAGTGTAACCGGCGCCGTAGGGTTCGAGCTGCCGCGCGTCGTCGAGCGCGGCCAGAACGGCTGTCTCCTGCGGGAGTGCATCGGCATGGATCGCGGCGATATCGGCGAGCGCAGGTAACGACGCAAAACAAAAGAACAATATAAAGAGCACGACGTTCCAGCGCATGGTCTCCTCGTAACTCGGAAGTGGGGAACAGTGTAGCGCTTTCTGCGCAAATCCGAAGTGCGCTTCGGCCTATTTGTGCCTGGCGCGCTGGCGCTGGAGTTCGCGGTAGAGCTCAGATTTGGATTGGCCGGATTCACGGGCCAGTCGCTTGAGAGCTTCTTTCTCGTCGAGGCCGGACTCGGATTGAAGACGGGCGACTTTCGCAGAAATTGATTCCCGCGTCTGAGACTCCAAACCCGGTGCACCCGGGTTGGAGGCGGATTTGGCGGGCGATTCGATGAGCAGGGTGAATTCGCCGCGAATGCGGTCGCGAGAGGCAAGCTGCCGGCGCACCTCGGCGACCGTGCCGCGCAGGAATTCCTCGTGCAGCTTGGTGAGCTCGCGCGCAGCAACGATGCGCAGAGCAGGGCCAAAAATCGATTCGAGGTCGGCCAGGGTGTCGGCAATGCGATGCGGCGCCTCGTAGAAGATAAGCGTGTGCGAGGATTTTCGCGGTTCGGCTGCCAGCTCTTCGAGACGGGTACGACGAGCGCCGGCTTTCTCCGGGAGAAATCCGACGAAGTGAAACTCTGCCGTCGGCAAGCCCGAGGCGACGAGCGCGCTGAGCGCTGCGTTCGGTCCGGGAACAGGAAAGACGGCTACACCGGCGGCAATGGCTTCGGTTACCAGCCACGTTCCCGGGTCGCTGATGCCGGGTATGCCTGCGTCTGAGACGAGAGCAATACGAGCGCCGGATTTCAATGCTTCAACGAGTTCCGTCGCGCGCCGGCGCTCATTGTGCTGGTGGCAACTGACGGTTGAAGTTGTGATGGAGAAATGATTCAGCAGCTTCTGAGTCTGGCGCGTATCTTCGCAGGCGATGCGATCGGCGTGCTTGAGCACATCGAGTGCGCGCAGGGTGATATCGCCCAGGTTGCCGATGGGTGTCGCAACAAGATAGAGACCTGGAGCCAGCGGCGCGTCCTTCGAAGTGGACCAGTCGGGTTGAACAGGGTCGATCATGCTTGGCTTGAAATCCCGGCCACAACGGCGAATTGAATAGGTGCGCAGCGCGGTTCTCGGCTGCGATCTACGAACTTGCGGCCAGTTTGTGGGCTTCGACGTCGAAGACGGTCGGATCCGGGTCCTTGAAGAACGCGGCGTGGAGCGAGCGCACCGCTTCGTCGGCGTCGTCTTCTTCGATCATGAAGCTCATGTTGATTTCGCTGGCGCCCTGCGAGATCATGCGCACGTTGATGTGTCGGATGGCTGCGAAAACCTGTGCGGCGATGCCGTTCTGTCCACGGATATCCTCGCCGACCATGCAGACGAGCGCCTTTTTTCCTTCATATTTCACATCGGCCATGCGGCTCAGGTCGGCCGCGATCAGCGGCAGCTTGTCGTTCGAGTCGACAGTGAGCGAGACCGATACTTCGCTGGTGGAAACCATGTCTACCGGGCACTGGTGCTTGTCGAAGATGGAGAAAATCTCGTTGAGGTAGCCGTGGGTCATCAGCATGCGGCTGGCGACAACGTCGATGATGGAGAGTTTCTTCTTCACGGCAATGGATTTGAACGGGCTCTTGCAATGCGGTGCGAGCGAGATAATGCGCGTGCCTTCGCAGGAAGGGTTGCGGCTGTTGAGCACCAGCACCGGGATGTTCTTTTTGACGGCCGGCAGGATAGTGGCCGGGTGGAGTACCTTGGCGCCGAAGTAGGCCAACTCGGCGGCTTCTTCAAAACTGATGACCTTGACGCGCAGGGCGTCGGGACAGACACGGGGATCGGAAGTCATGATTCCGTCGACGTCAGTCCAGATTTCAATAGCGGAGGCCGACAGCGCGCCGCCAAGAATGGCGCCGGTGAAATCGGACCCGCCGCGGCCGAGGGTGGTGGTGATGCCTGCCTCGTTGGCGCCGATAAAACCACCCATCACGGCGACACTCCCCTGCTCGATGAGCGGGTGAATCTTCTCCGCCGCGCGCTTCTCGATAATGGCGTCGAGGGGAATAGCTTTCTGAAAGGTCGAGTCGGTAATGACTACTTCGCGCGCATCAACGTGCGCAGCAGGCATTCCGAGCTCGCAGAAAGTCGCGGTGACGATGCGGCTTGAGATGCGCTCGCCAAAGCTGACGATGAGGTCGGAGATGCGCGGCGTGAGCTCGAGGATGGCGGCGAGTCCACGCAGAATCTCATCCAGCGAATCGAATTTCTGATCGATCCAGGTAACCTGCGCCGCAGATTCTTTCGCGTTCTTGATGAGCGCGCAAACCATGTCGCGATGGCGCGAGCGGAGTCGCGAACTGATGGCAAGAGCACCGGTCCGGTCGCCCACCGAAGCTGCGGCAGCGGCGCGCAGAAGCTGATCAGTGACCTTGGCCAGCGCGCTGACAACGACCACAGGCTTCTTTCCCTGGGCAAGGCGGCCCGCAACAATCGCTGCGGTGCGCTTGATGGCGGCCGGGTCTTCTACCGAAGTGCCGCCGAATTTCATAACAACCAGGCTCATGTCTTCCTTGTTCTGCCTCAGGGGCTCGAGACCCTCTCTTTTCGACCTCATGCTGCACGACGCAATGCGCGCCTAAGGAAAAAGCAACTCTGTGCAAGTTCTCAGGCGCGAATGGCGGCTTCCACAACCGGATCGAGTTTGCCCAGGCTGGCCAGCAACTCAGCGTTCAAAATGGCAGCGCCTGCGGCTCCGCGAATGGTGTTGTGTGAGAGTACCGTGAACTTCCAGTCGAGCACGTTGCAGCGGCGCAGCCGGCCCACCGTGACGGCCATGCCGTTTCCGCGGTTGCGATCGAGGCGCGGTTGAGGGCGATCCTGCTGTGGGGTGAACTCGACGGGTTGATCGGGAGCGGTGGGTAATCCCTGCCCGGCAAGCGGACGGAACTCAGCCCACGCTTCAAGCAACTGCTCGCTCGTGACCGGCTTGCCCAGCTTGATGCTCACGCTCTCGGTATGTCCGTCTTCCACTGCCACACGGTTGCAGCTTGCACTGATTTTTGCCGCGAGCGGCGTCACGGCATGGCCCTCAAGGCGACCGAGCAGTTTCAGCGTCTCGGCTTCCATCTTTTCTTCTTCACTGCCGATGTAGGGCACCACGTTGCCAAGGATGTCCATGGACGGAACGCCCGGGTAGCCCGCCCCGCTGACGGCCTGCATGGTGGTCACCATGATCTGCTCAATGCCGAATCGCTCCTCGATGGGCTTGAGCGCCATCACGAGGCCAATGGTGGAGCAGTTGGGATTGGTGACCATGTAGCCGCCCGAGTCGCGCCGTGAAGGCTGCTGCTCGATCAGGTGAAGGTGGTCGGCGTTGATTTCGGGAATGACAAGCGGCACATTGGGCGCCATGCGATAGGCGCTGGAGTTCGAAACCACCGCGCAACCCGCATTGGCGAAGAGGGGTTCAAGTTCGCGGGCGATGGCTGCGTCAAGGGCCGCAAAAACAATCTTCGGAGCGCCTTCTGGCGCGGCCGGCGAGACGACCATCCTGGCAATACGTTCGGGCAGCGGCGTGTCGAGGCGCCACTTGGCGGCTTCCCCGAAAGGCTTGCCGCTGGAGCGGTCGCTGGCCGCAAGCCAGGTGATCTGAAACCACGGATGGTTTTCAAGCAGTTGAATGAACCGTTGCCCCACCATTCCGGTGGCGCCGAGGATGCCGATTGGGTGCTTGTTTTGCATGGTCTTGAACACTCCAGTGTACAAGAGAGCACGTGGGTCCAAACCAAATGGCTTTCCCGGCCGCACTGGAAGGTAACAGAAGTGGAAACAGCGGGTCGGCGCAGGTGAACCGCGGAAGGGAACGCAGAGTTCGCTTGAGATAGAATTCCGTGTGGAATGAACAGGCTTCTCCACGTGCAATTCCCGATTGCGGTTCGGCAGAGGAAAGACTGGATGCGAAACCTGAGATCAGCCGGGCTGGCTGCGGTTCTGTGTCTCGGAATGCTGCCGCTGGGACGAGCGACCGCGGGTCCCAGGGTGATCAGGATCGATCCGCCAAACTGGTGGGCCGGCCTGCCGAAGCCCATGTTGCTGGTGCGCGGCGAGCATCTCGCCGGAGCGCAGTTTGCGCTGAGCGACAAGAAAATTCATATCGATGGGGCGAGGATTTCGGCCAACGGCCATTGGGCGGAACTGTGGCTGAGTGCTTCGCCGGTCGGACCAGAGACGGTGACGCTTTCGGTGCGTACGCCGGCAGGCGAAACAACCACCCCCTACCGGTTTGACACGAAGCGGGCACCCGGCGATGGCGTTGCGGGATTCTCTTCGCGTGACGCCATGTACCTGATCATGACGGACCGCTTTGCCGATGGCGATCTGGAGAACGATGGTATCGATGCAACCGCGCAGGAAGACAGTGCCGGCGCGGCGGCGGAGCGCGCCGAGCCACACGGCTGGCACGGCGGCGATTTGCGCGGCATTACACACCATCTTGATTACATTCAGCAGCTCGGCTTTACTACAGTTTGGATCACGCCGGTCTACGCCAACCTAGGCGAGACCAACAGCTATCACGGGTATGGCGCTACCGACATGTACGCCGTTGATCCGCACTTTGGCTCGCTCAAAGACCTGCAGACGCTGGCCGCGGAGCTCCACGCGCGGCACATGAAGCTGGTTCTGGATACCGTTCCGAACCATGTGGGGCCAAAGCACCC
>Ga0335072_10008292_pt1 | contig 15076 bp, 20 predicted proteins | sample Lox_Sample_21_FD_206725 | JGI IMG/M metagenome (GOLD analysis project Ga0335072, IMG submission 206725) | Soil microbial communities from Loxahatchee National Wildlife Refuge, Florida, United States - Lox_Sample_2.1 | ecosystem: Environmental > Terrestrial > Soil > Wetlands | place: USA... | reverse complement strand
TTGACCGAGTTTTGGAACCGGGGTACAACAGCACAGCTTGAACGAAGGGAGCACGAGCCATGGCTCAGCTTGCTACAGCGTGGAAGGCGCCGCGACCGCAGCCGGAGATCCTGCCGGCTACGGTCGGCCAGGCGGCCGAATACATGGCTTGGTTTGTGAACCGGCGTGCGTACACTCGGCAAACGGACCGGCCGGACGAACACTCGGGCAAGTACTACTTCTACCAGGCGCGGAACCGACGAACTAAAGAGCGGCTGGCCCTAGACCCGGTGGTGATCCAAAAACATCTGGCGGGGGAGCTGACCGTCGGCCTTTATGCCATCAATCCGGAGACACAGTGCTCGAAGTGGGTTGCGATCGACGCGGACTACGAAGGTGCCTATCGCGACCTGCGAACGCTGAAGTGGGAATTAGAACAGGATGGCGTTCACGCCATCGTCGAAATGTCGCGGCGTGGTGCGCACCTCTGGATCCTTTGTGAGCACCCACTGCCGGCACGGCTGTGCCGCATCTATATATATAGTCTCGCCCTTCGCCTTGACGTCCCGATCAAGGGAACCTTCAAGCAGGTCGACGGGATCGAGGTCTTTCCTCGGCAGGATGAAATCGGCGCGGATGAATACGGAAACGCCATCCGCGGCCCGCTCGGCATTCACCGCGCCAACATGCACCGGTACTGGTTTGAGGATGCGCCGAGCAACCTCGCCGACCAGCTCACCTATTTGAGGTCTGTGAAGCGGCTCACGGCAGCCGAACTCGAAACCTTCACCCGCGGTCTGTCGATTCCGGAATCTGCGTGCAGCCGACCGGCACTGGAAGTCGCGTCTTCCGAGATTCGTCAGTCAGGATTTCAGATCCTCCAGCACGTCAAGGTTCGATTCAAACGGAGCGGCAACTACTGGACGCAGTGTCCATCGTGCGCGCAGCAAGGGCGTGACCGGGCGCGGGACAACCTCGCGATCTCCGTAGCCGATCCCCGCTTCTACAAATGCTGGGCCGGGTGCACGCGGGAGATGATCCGCGAAGCACTGGGGCAGCCTGTCCCCAAACAGCCCTATCGGTGAACACAGGAGGTGAGCGTGAAGGAGAGTCGTCTGACCACAATTGCACGGCGCGGAATGTTGTTCCCTGCGGAAACGCTGGAGCAGGTTCGCAAGACCGGCATCCGCTGCCGCCCGCAACTTGATGTTGTTTACCAGCAACAAGCGAAGGCATGGAAGCTTCGCGGCGAGGAATCTGGAGGTGCCGTCGAGCTCTTGGGTCACTACGTCGGCTTCGTCGGGGTGGATGGTTGTCCACTGCCGTGGCTGCAACGCGTTCAGAACTTCCTCCCAAACGGAATGCACGCGGTCATCGTGGAGGACGAGTTTGTGCGCGTCGAGATGTTCCGCTTCGAGAATACCTATGACCTGTTGGTCACAAAACACTGGCTCGAACAGCGGACCGGTCAAAAGGCGGAAATGCGAAATGCGATTCTCTTTCTCGGTCGCAACGGCTTTCTGGAAACTGAATTATGGGGCAAGGATGCAGCCTTTCGTGGCGGCGCCATGCCACACTTTCTCACTCGAAGCGGCGAGCCGGGACCACCAGACTCACTGTGGACGGACGCAACACTGAAGGCAACCGAGGCGGTTTGTTGTTGCGGATGCCGTCATTCGCATCTATTGGAAGCCGTTCCGGCGCCGAAGCTGGTCGAGGTATCCGCATGATCGACTGGCATCATCCGCGCATCTATGAGAGGCTGCGCTGCTTCGGATTGACGCTGTTCACACTCGGCGTAGCGTCACACAATGAGTCCAATCCGCCCGTGGCGATTGCGGCCATCCTCGTAGCGACGCTCTTGGTCGTCCGGCTCAGAATCGAACTCGGAATTGGCAGGGACGAAGAGGGTACAAGTCTAGAACGGAAATTGCGCCACATTGGCTTGATCAATGCGCTTGCCATCGTTCCGGCGGCACTTGGTGCGTTGGCGCTGCTGCCCCGGCTGGCCAATCTCGAGATGCTTTTCGATCTGACCGAAAGCGGGGCTCGATAACCACAATGAACTCGCGGAAAGGGGAGAACATGCATTTCACGCTGAGGGCGTTAATCGAACTGTTGGCGCAGGAGTGGTATGTCATCTGCGTGTACTTCGGAACCTATGTATTGCTCGAAGTCCGCAAGCACGGCGAGCAAATCGCCGCGCATCGAGTGGTTCGTCATGCGCTTTGGGCGGCTTCCGTCGTGATCGTCCTGCATGCGGCAGTTGTGGCTGAAGTCCTGACGCGCCGCACGGGATTTCACTTCGCAGTATTCGACTACGAGATTGTCATGTGCCTGACCGGAGCTACGATTTACTTCCTCGGAGAAATGTTCGAGGAGGTTCCAAAGACGGTCGAAGTGACCGCGGAAGAGCAGCCATGAGCGCGGAGTGGACTCCGCTCGAAGAGATGCTTGGGCCGGATCTGTGCGAACTGTTCATGTATATGGGCCGAAGCGGGGAGATCTATCTCTACAAGCACATCGACACCCGACGCTATCTGAACCTCGATTCCCACGGGCAATGCTTTCGCTACACAGGAAATGGATATGAGCCGGAGGAGCGTGCAAAAGCGGTCGCACACGTATTCGGCTAACGGTCAGTTCGCGCAAGAACGATGGAGGCGCGAAAAAAGGAGAAAAATGCCATGAGCAAAACAGTGAACAAGGTCCTCCTGCTCGGCAATGTCGGCAAGGACCCGGAGATCACGTCAACCAACGGTGGGACGCTGGTCGCAAAGCTTTCGCTGGCGACATCCGAGCGTTTCAAGGACAAACAAGGTGAGTGGCAGGATCGGACGGAGTGGCACAACCTGGTCGCGTACGCGCGTGGCGCCGAGATCCTGCGCGATTACGTGCACAAGGGATCGAAGCTGTACGTCGAGGGACGGCTCACAACTCGTTCCTGGGACGATAAAGAGAGCGGCAAGAAGATCTATCGCACCGAAATCGTTGTCGGCGACATCAGCTTGCTTTCGGATAATGGTCGCTCAGGGAAAGCCTCATCGGATCAACGGCCGCAGCGTGATGAGCGGCATGATGAGCCAGCAGGCGAATTTGACGGGCTTGGCATCACAGATGACGACGTGCCTTTCTGAATGAACTGGCGAGCAGTGTCTATTGCCGAAAGTGTGGCAGGAACGGTTTGTTGCTGGTTAAACGAAGATCGCACAGGATAGGTGCATTCAGCTGTCAGTTTCGTGGCATGAGTGGACTGTTCAGAAGACGCCGCGCGACAAGGGTTCACCCCGCGCAGTGGCCCGGAACCATGGACGAAGCCGGGGCCGCCGCTAATCCATAATCCCCCGCTCTGGAACGAGGCGCGGTCCCAAGCCATCGTCTTTCGGCTTCGGACGGTCTACCAGCGTCATCCGTTCTGGAGTCACCCAATCAATCTTCGATCCGTCCAATCCAAGCTGAACTTGATAGCGAGTTGGGGGCTGCCCGACTACTCCTGATGAGCCTTTCACGGTCCACAGACCATCTTTACCTTCCACCGTTACTAGGTCTTCAGCGTGGTAAACAAATCCTTCAGCTTCAGGCATCACACTTTCACCTCAAGGCGATATTACCCCATTGTCAGCCGTCGGCCGCGCGTCGTCTCCCCGAATCATCTCGATTTCAAACTCTAAGAGGTTCAAGCATGGAACACACATTGACCGCCGCAGAGGCCCTCGCACGTCTGGAGGAACCGTTCGCTTCGAAGGATGTGAAGTGGCTCGTCGCAGCCACTTCGAGAGACGGCCGAAAAGGGCGGGTGACGCCCTATGCCGATCCGCGAGCCTACACGGACCGGCTCAACCAGATATTTACGGCGGGCGGGTGGACAAGGCACTACGAAGTCCACACTGTCTCCCCGATTACTCGAATGAAAGGCGATAAGCCGATTCAGACCGGGAAAGTGTTCGTAACCTGCGTCCTCACGATCCCGGGCGTGGGCACCCATAGTGGATGTGGCGAAGAATGGGCCGATGATCCAAATGCGATGACGAGTGCGGAAGCGCAATCCTTCAAACGGTCGTGTTCGAATTTTGGACTTGGGCGTTATTTCTACAGCTTCGCCGAGATGTGGGTAGACCTAGATGAATACAAGCACCCACGCGAGCTTCCAACGCTGCCGTCGTGGGCGCTGCCTGAAAGCGAACGTCGCGCGCCCGCGCAGAATGGAACGGTCAGGAACGAGACGAGCAATAGGGCCGACCCTATACAAAAGGGCCCACTCGACGCAAGTATCACCGGCAAGATCGAAGGATCTCGGCGGGATTTGGGGCAAAAGCTCTACGGCAACATTCTGGGCTCTGTGGCGAAGGTAAAGTCCGCTCGCGACATCCCAAATCAGCGCGTCCAACAGGAAGTCCTGAAATGGATGGAGAGCGGTGTGCGTGGCGTGGCGCAGGTGCGCCGTGTAGCTGCGGAGATTCCTGAGACCGAGTTCTACGGAATTCTCGATGATCTCAGTATTCCGAGACTGGATGAGATCCCGAATTTTGGGCTCCTGGCGAAGCTCGTCGAGCGAATGAATGAGGCTCAATCGAAAAGGCCCGCCGCGTAGACGCGAAACTGAATAACCGAACGAAGAGGGGTTGCGAGCAAATCGCGCCCCTCTTCGTTTTGAGGTCAACGCATGAGAGTCAGAGAGTGCTCTATCTGCCGCCGCCCTGCGGCCTGGTTGATCGACACGGAAGTCTTCTGTGAAGGCCATAAGGAACTGATCATCGAGGCTGCTGGCGTCGATCGGTTCCGAATCCGCCGACTGACGGAAGCCGATTTCGCCTTCCGAAGCGGAGGGCGAGTGTCGAGAACGGCGGCCTTAAAGAAGGAAGGGAGAAACGGTGATGGCGAAATTCTTCGAACTTCCCGCTGAACAAAGCATCTGCTGCATTCCTCTGAAACACGCGGTCTACTGCCGTGCCTGCCTTACTGTCTCGAACTCGCGCCCGCTCGTGTGCGGCATGTGCGGGAGTAGCGAGGTCATGCACCTTGAAGCAGTTCTCAGTGGCAACCCGGAGCCTCCGGCGCAAAGCTGCCGCGCGGCCAGGCTCTCGCTGGTGAGGGCGGTCGGCGCGTAGACGACAGGAGAGCCTCGGATTTCGGCTTTCTGGTCGGATGGCGCCGGCAAATTGAGCGGCGCAAAAAAACAACATCCCGAGTAAGGTGCGCAGGAGGCGTCATGGCTAGGAATGCCGCCCGTCTTAAGATGGGCTATTTTCCACTACCAGAAGCAGAGGCGCACAGAATCAGGTCTCTCCTCAGCTTTTCTGGGCCGTGCTGTGTGGTCGATCCCTGCGCGGGGAAAGGGACAGCGCTCAATCTGATCACCGCCGAGGCGCCCGTCGTGCGGTTTGGGGTGGAACTGGATACGGCCCGGGCTGAAGACGCCGCCGCATCCGGAATTCGGATGATCCAGGGCAACACGTTCGACGCTCAGGCGAAGGCGGAAAGCTTCTCATTGCTCTATCTCAATCCTCCGTATGACTCGGAAATCGATCTCGCGGGCAATCGGCGTATGGAGCGGCTCTTCCTAGAACACACGCATCGCTGGCTGGTGCAACACGGTGTGCTGATCTTCGTTATTCCCTTCGAGCAATTCGCCGATTGTGCCGGCATCATCGCTGGAAACTTCGCACAGATCGCCGCATTCCGGATGGGAGCTCCGGAATCGATGCGATTTCGGCAGATTGTTGTCTTCGGCGTGCGCCGCAATGTCCGAGGCGCAGCCCACGAAGAGAACCTGAGGAGCACTCTCGCGCTTGCTGCGAACGGTGGCTATTCAAAACTTCCCGAGCTCATGTCTGAGGCGACCGAGCCATTTGTCGTACCACGCTCTGGTGAGGCGATATTGAGCTATCGCGGCCTGCCGTACAACCTGATAGAGGATCTGTTGCCGCATTCCGCTGCATGGAAACAAGCGGCGCAGGTGGTGCTTCCGAGAGAGGACATCGCGATCGGCCGGCCCATCACGCCGCTTCATGGGGGCCATGTGGGCCTGCTCTGTACCGCTGGTCTGCTCAATGGCGTCTTTGGCCAGGGTGAAGAGAGACATATCGCACGCTGGCGATCGGTCAAGCACGTAACCGAGTTTCAAGAGGAAGACGGCGACACGAAAATCATCCGGCGACGTGAGAAGTGGTCGAACGAGCTACGCCTGCTCTACGTCACAGGCAAAGTGATGAAGCTGACCGAAAGTGCTCCGAAGGAGGGAGACAGCGATGGAGAATGCGCATCTGAGGATGGGCCTGCTTGAGTACGAGCGATACACGGAAAAGATCGCAACGCGGATCAGAGTGCGGGTGAGTCATTACATCGGCGAAGACGAAGACGCGCATTTGCTCAGTGTGTTCGGAAATGATTCAGATGTCGGAGCAATCACTGCCGCCGTCTACGAGAAAGCGCGATTCCGGCTGACGTTTCCCGGAGGCGAGACGCAAGAGATTTCGTTGGGCGAAGGTGCGGTCTGTTACCGAGGCGGTTTCAGCATTCCGGGGAGAAAACAGACGGTACGGCACATGATTGCGCTCTCCGAAGAACTGCGTGGGTTGAAGTCGCTGTCGCGCACGTTCGTGCTTCGGCAGGAGCCAACTGAGGTCTGGACGGCGCTCGTTCACCGGTTTGGGCTGCCGGGGTTGCCGGAGTGGGCCGAAACGATGCTTCATACGCTTCGGAAGAACGGGCGCATTGCGCCGGTTGACAGCATCGGATGCTCAGCCGCGGTGACTAATGCGACCTGCGAGGAATTGCTTGACTGGATGGAGGCGGGAGTTGGCGGAGAAGAGCTCTCGTTTCCCGAGATTAATGGTCCCGTTCGATGGCCGAACGGAGCGCTCGTCGAGACCTTGCGGCCTAAGCTGGACTTGATGCAGAGGGCAGCGTGACTCAGAAGGGTTTCGTGTTCTTCATATCGACCACCTATTTGCGGGCATGCAGCGTCTCAATGCATACGAGGCAAAGACGAACGCCATCACGAGAATCGGATCAAATTTATCCCACGTACTGCCACCGCTATTCAGTTGTGAATAGAACGCGAGTAAAAGATCGATCACGAGGCCAGCGTAAACCCACTGAGTCAATCGAGGAACATTGGGAATCAGAAGGCCCACGCCGCCAAGGATGTGAGTCACGCCAATCAGAGGGATGATATAGAGCGGGTATCCGAGCAGCTGATTGGCAATTCTCCACTCGCCGGATCGTGGATAAGATATAGCCTTCCGAAGTACGTCCAGATGACGGCGACAAGGACCGTTATTGTCATCGCGGCTATTTGCATTGCTCGACCTGCCCGCGCGGGTTGATCGATTGTGTGTTCAGTTTTCATCAGAGATCCTCTTCTCTCGGTTTGAATCGCTCTGCAAGACGTCGGCTCTTGTACGCGACGGAGCATCATAGGCAGGAACAGCCGAGCGAACACGAAGCCGCTGTAGCCACGGCTGGCTGTCCCCGCCCCCACAGGGCGCTGATGCGGCTTGCCCCTCACCTACGCCTTGACGGCGTTCTTTGCAGCCGCGAACACATCGCGTGCGGACGTCGTACCCGCTACGTGCTCTGTACCCGTGACTCCGAGACCCATCCATCCCGCGTTGATGCCCTCAAACATTTCTTCGGCAGGTGCAGTGTGACCCTTCGGGACGCCGAACTGCTCGAACGCTTCCGCCCACCCTGCACGCGGGACTGCAAAGGCTTTTACGTCGAGTTTCAGGACTTCACCCAATTGTTCGGCCACTTCATCCGCGCTTACCATCGAACCCAGTTCGATGATGCGATTCCCTGACCAGGCCGGCCCGGTTAGAAGCGTTGCCACCTCTCGGCCGATGTCGTCTGACGCGACCATTATCGATTTCCGGTTTGTCGGATTGTAGAAGACGGGGAGTGTTCCGCCCTGGGCGGCCTGCAAGCCGAAAAGAAAGTTCTCGAAAAAGCCGCCCGCGCGCACAAATGCGACCGGAGATGGCAGGCTGCGAAGACCTTGCTCCAGGAGTGATAGGGCGGTGATCATCCCCAGGCCACTTGTTCTGTTCGCACCCATCGACGAGAGCGCGACCACCCGCGGGGGCGCTACTTTGGTTAGAGCCTCCACATAGTTAGCAATCACGCCCTTTGCTTCTCTGAAATCAGGCGAGGGTGCCCATACAGACGGCAACATGACAAACGCGCCCTCAACACCTTTGAGCGCTGCCGCTATGGCAGTCGCATCAATCCAGTCTCCATCCACCAACTCCACGCCCTGATTTGCCCACTGGGCTGCTTTCTCGCGATCGCGCACAAGTGCTCTCAACTGTTTACCTTGCTTCAGCAGATGGCGCGCAGTGGCGCCCCCAACTTTTCCGGTAATTCCCATGACTAAATACATTTTCGATTTCTCCTTTGGCTCGTATTTGGCCGCCCATCGATATGAGCGACCTGACCATTAGAGACTGTCGGTAACCATTGGTTGCAAATTAATCGGTGGTTTTTGACCGGTGGTTATAAATTAACAATTGGTCGCACCAATCGCCAAAAAGAATTAAGCTATGGAAGTGACATCCGCATCACCAAGTCGCCGGGCAGAGCGGAAGGAGAGGTTGCGGAGCGAAATCCTTGCGGCTGCCAGCAAGATGTTTGCCGATCGCGGTTACGAAGCCGTGACCCTTCGTGAGATCGCCAAAGAGATTGGCTATACGCACGCTGTGATCTACCAGCATTTTCCTGACAAAGCGCACATTCTTGCCGAGTTGAGCCGCGAGACGATCGGGCTGCTGATTCAGAACTTCGACGCGACTGCTGCTCAACACCTTCGACCGAAGGAGCGCCTTTTTGCGACTTCGCGCGGTTTGATTGAGTTCTGCACGGCCCATCCACAGCAGTTCCGCAACGTCTTCTTCGGGCCGGAGAACCGCAACGGCATCCGTGCCGGACAATACATCGACGACATCGGCAAGCCTTTGTTCCAACGGTTCGTGCAGCTTTTCTTCGAAGTTGCCAGGGATGAAGGATTACCGAATAAGGATGACATGGTGGTGGCCCACACCTGGTGGTACACGATCTTCGGCCTCGCCACGCTTATGGTCATCCAGGGGGTTGTCCCTGACCGGCCTGACCAGAGCGTTGTGGTGGAGCAAACGATTGCCACGCTTTGGGCGGGCGTCAAGGCTGTTCCGCGATTGCCGAAGAGCGCAATCACTAAGCGGTCCAGCCGGTCCAGTGCCTCAAAGCGATAACAACTTCTGCCTACCGAACAGTTGTTGTAGGTATGCCCACAGAGTGCCAGGTGCCAACTGTCTTTCGTAGGCCGCAGACCTACTGGTGGCACGAATGCCGGTGGATATCCATCCCCATCTGAGGGCCAGCGCCGTTCGCATCTGCTTTTCTGCCCCGCAATCCCAAAACACATTGAATCCAGGAGATGCGCCATGGAGGCAACGGACATCTATGGGTACCTGCGCGCCCAGGCCAATGAGCTCGGATCGCGGATTCTCGAAATGTACCCACCACTGCAGAGCACAACCGATCAAGTTCCCGCAGAGCTCTCTGGGTTGTTGCGGACGCCGCTGCCAGCACAGGCAATTGCGATCGGCGGGCTGGCGAAGCATTTGAGGTCTTCGCGTGCCGCGCGGATTGTGGCCGAATGCGGAGCAGGCAAAACGTATATGGCCCTGGGCCTCGCACACGTGCTCCAAGCGCGCACGATTCTCGTGATGTGCCCTTCGCACCTCGGGAAGAAATGGGCGCGTGAGGCGATCCAGACTGTTCCGTTTGTGCGCACCTTTCTGATTGAAGACATGCGCAATGGTGGCGATCCCCGCCAGCCGCATGGAGTCCTTGAAGTGCGCCTGCGCAAAGGGCGCGTCGTCTACGAAGGCATGCATTTGTCTCTGGCGGAACTCCGGCGCCTGGGGCGAGCAGGTTGGATGGAGCGCATGCCGAGGTGCTCCGTGTTCATCATCCCTAAAGATAAGGGAAAGCTCTCCTATTTCTGGCGTCACGCTTTCCTGACAGCGAAGTGCGGACCTGAACTCGGCGGGGTGATCAATCCCGATACAGGAGTATCTATCGAGAATCCGGACGGCGGGCGGCGCACGCGGCTCCACTTCGACAATCTCAAGATCAGCGAACAGATTGAACGCTCACAGGGCGGAACGACAGTGTTCTCGCCGCTTTGGCAGGCGGACGGCAAGAAGATCCAGCGGATGGCGCCGGTCGAATTTATCGGCCGGTACATGAAAGGCTGGTTCGATCTAGCAATCGCGGATGAGCTTCACCAGCTGGCTGGCGACACGGCTCAGGGGAATGCTCTAGGCGTTCTGGCGCGCGCTGGCCGACGGCTTGTGGCGCTCACCGGAACGCTGATGGGCGGCTATGCCGACGATTTGTTCAACGTTTTCTATCGCATGGAACCGCAGATGATGGCGGGCGAGGGTTTCCCCTATGGAGGGGAAGGCCGGCGGAGCTTTCAGGAGCAGTACGGGGTCCTTGAGACCATCGAGAAGATCCGCGAAGAAGACAACGCGTGCACGCGCGCTCCGAAGAAAACTGTTCAGGTGCTCAGGAAACCAGGCGCGTCACCACTGCTGTTTGGCAAATTCCTGATGTCGACTACGGCATTTCTCGCGCTTGAGGACATCGCCGACAACCTGCCGCCATATACCGAAAGCGTGCTCTCGTGCGAGATGAGCGGAGAGCTTCGGGGAGCTTACGAAGAACTCGAAAAGGCGCTGCGCAGCGCCATGGCGGACAATCGCGGCAACAAGAGCCTGATGAGCGTCCTGCTCAATGCGCTTCTCCTCTATCCAGATCATCCGTATGGCTTCGATGAGATCTGGGCGCGGGCGTTCGACCCGGCCACAAAGGAGTACTACAAGTTTCTGGTCGCGCGGCCGCAGGAATTGCGCCAGGATGTTGTCTATCCCAAGGAGTCCTCTCTGATCGAGGACGTGCAGAGCGAACTCAAACAGGGGCGCCGCTGTCAGGTCTATGCAACGTATACAGGCGAGAAGGACGTCAACGGGCGCCTCGAACAGGTGCTGTCGGCCGCAGGGCTGCGTGTTGCTGTACTGCGCGCCTCGGTACCCACGCAGAAGCGGGAGGAGTGGTACGACCGGCAGCTTGAGTCTGGAGTCGAGGTGGTCGTCTGCCATCCCAAACTGGTGGAGACCGGGCTCGATCTGCTCGCATTTCCGACGCTCTACTTCTACCAGACCGGCTATTCGTTGCACACACTTCGTCAGGCCAGCCGGCGGTCCTGGCGCATCGGGCAGAGACATCCTGTGCGAGTGAAGTTTCTCACTTACCAAGGGACGATGCAGGAGATCTGCCTGCGCCTGATGGGCCGAAAGATGCTTGTGGCGCTCATGATGGAGGGCAAGTTCTCCGGCGAAGGTCTGCAGTCGCTCGATGCGGATGAGGACCTGATGGCCGCGATGGCGCGGGAACTGGTCGAGAAAGCCGGAGTCGGAGAATCTGCCGACCAAATATGGCGACAGCTCGATCGTGAGCGCGCAAAACATGTGGGGCCAGCCGCGCAGGATAGCGGAGAGACCGCAGACCATGGCACGTTGCCCCCAGCGCTCCCGCCGGAGAGCAACGTCCCGGGCATTCATTTAGTCCCGCCGTCTCGGGAAAAGCGACGGCCGGATTCTCCGCCGTGGCGGTCGACGGCGACCACCGAACAGCCGGTACAGCTCAATCTGTTCGGCTGAGACATCCAACAATCAACAACCATCAACTTCAAGAGGTGAACCCATGTGCGAAGAGCGCGCAAAGATTCGTTGTGTACAGTGTGAACTGGTGCAGTGGGCGGACCAGGCGAACTGCCGCCGCTGTGGGAAGGCGCTGCCCGCGCCCATCGTGAACGTGGTTGAGCGCGTGGTCGAGAAGGTGGTGATCCAGCAGGACTCCCAGTGTCTCGAAAACCTTCTGGAAGCTTCGAAACTCATCTCCGCCACAGCGGCGAAATTGCAGGAATCTCGTGTTACTCGGGAACTCCCAATGGACTCCGGGCCGATTTCGGGTATCGAGCCATTCCCGACACTCGATGCAATGGAGCGCGCGCTGATTATCGCGGCCTACAGAAAGTCGAATCGGAAGCCAGTCGAAGCGGCGCGCCTGCTGGGCATCGGCAAGACGACTTTCTACCGCAAGCTCAAGGAAATGCGTCAGGCTGCGGCTTGACGGCTCTTCTCCGGCCGTGCCTGGACTCCGTCGCGCGTTGTCGAGCCATCGCCCATACCTACACGATCATGGCGGAATCCGAGCCGAAGCGTATGTGTAAGGGTGAACGGCCGTTTGACCGAATTCCGATCTCGGGTTAAAACCCTCTCCTATGAGAACGAGCGCAAACCGGCACGGAATCCCCAATGCAAGCCATGGAGGCAAGCAATGGATTTGGAAACTTCAGCGTCTCGGGATTTGAGAGAAGCGAATGCGCAGGCAGACCCGATCGAAGGTGACAATCATGGCCACGCCGCTGATGCAGCCGAGGGTCTCGGATCGGGACTCCTTGGGCCACCGGCGGCGAATCGCCATCGCCTTCCAGACGAGCGTCCGGCGATCACGCATCATTTCGGGGTCGGAGGGCATGAAGGCTACCTGACTGTCGGGCTCTATCCCAACGGTCAGCCCGGTGAGATCTTCATCCGGATGGCCAAGGAAGGATCAACCATTGCGGGCCTGATGGAGTGCTTCGGAACGGTCGTTTCAGTCAGCCTCCAGCACGGGGTCCCCTTACGGGTGCTCTGCGACAAGCTGTCGCACACGCGTTTTGAGCCATCGGGCTGGACGGGCAACGCGGAACTGGGGTACGCGAAGTCGATCATGGACTATCTTTTCCGCTGGCTGGAAATCAGGTTCCTCTCTGGAACTCAGCTCACACTGTTTGCCGCAACCGGCAACGATCGCAGAGTTCCAGATGAGTCAAGCAAGGTTGTACCGATTTCGTCGCAGGCAGTTCAGCCTGGTGATGGGCCTGCCTGTCGCTCGTGCGGCGCGCTCATGACTCCCAACGGAAGCTGCTACACGTGCAGAAACTGCGGCGGGACCAGCGGCTGCAGTTGACGACTTCTACTAAGTACATGAACGACGGCTGCTGCTGCTTCTTCTTCAGCCGGATTTAGATCATCGTGGCCAGTGAGCTCATGATGCAACGCTGGGAACTATTCAAATCTTGTCCTCTGGAATCTCTTCAAACGTGGCTATCCTAAGAATGTTGTACGTCCGACTATGCTCCACGACTATGCCAACTAATGGGTAATCAAGAGGCAACATTAGAGATGCCGGTCCGCCGCTCAAACCGCCCACATCAGCATCCGGAGGAGGAAGCTCTCCGCCGTCGAAACTGATCAGTTCCTCGTTTTCGATTTGACAGTAAAAGTACCCAGGGCCAGCGCTGGTCGTCCGAAAGACCGCGGAATAAGGACCAGATTGGATGGATGCGTCGGCGACCTCACGGAGAATTCTCGGATAACCTGCGATCAGAACTGGCTGACCGACGGTTGGGACTGGCGGCGGCCATCCTCTGGCAGCTGAGAAAACGAGAGAATCCTCGTTGCCGGCCCGAATGGCCTCTTCCGCCGAAATTTCCAAAAACACGATGTCACGCGCCTGATCTCGCCACGCAACCCGCGACAATGGATCAAAGGGCGGTAGATGACCGAACTGCCAATTAAGGCGATTCGACTGTACGCGCTCTTCATACTCGCTGAGAACGTGGTTTGCCGTGACAATGAACAGCCCGCGATTAAGGCGCAGAAGACAACCCGTCGCGCCTACTACCTCTCCACCGACCGAGAGCGGCGGAGCTAAGCAGAGTGGAAAGGCATACCTTTGCATCATCTCGACAAGAGAACGAGACACGTTGCGATAGCGTTGCCGCTCCGGCTCCGGCAAAGAACGGAAATCGGGTGATCCCTGAATTTCATCCATCCCATCATTGTCATTCCTTTCCGATTTCCTGTTCAAATCCCACGTTCCACCCATCCTCGACAACCAAGGAGAAGCGATACATGAGTGGTCTCAAAGTTGAATCTCTACAGCGCGAATTCTTCTACAACGGAAGCCGGATCCCTGACCCAGCTCCCAATCTTTCCGTCGAGCAAGTGCGCGAGTTGCTGACGCCAACCTGGCCCGAACTAGCGACTGCGACGCTTGAAGGACCTGAAGATACCGGCAATGCGCTCCGCTACACGTTCAACCGTGCCATCGGTTCGAAGGGATAGCCATGCACGGCCAACAAATAAGCCCGGAGGAACTGATCGCTGTTTTCAAATCCAGAGCCGCAACACCCCCGAATTGCCAGAACGCTCTTCTGGTGAGACATCTCCGATGCAAAGAATCCCTCGAACTCGCCGACTCTCTGACCAGCGCGCTCACCCGCTATCACGCGCAGGCCGCGCACGCACTGCCGGCGCCCACGGCAGTCCTGCCCCCGCTCCAGTAGAAACACTGGCTCCGGCCTTTGCCCAGGCGCTGCCATGCCTCGACGGGCAGCCTCGCACCTACAGCCACGATGTCAACGGGGAGATGCTCTATGAGTTGTGCGCCGCTCTCGTACTCATGGGTCTGGGCAATCCAGAGCTGTGGGCCGAATGCGGCGAGGATCCACTGGTCTTTGCCCAACGCTCGATCGTGAACCGGATCGGCGCAGAGACGGTCGAGCTGCTCGAACGCAACGTCGAGTATCACCTCGAAGTGACGGACGTTGTGGGCGAGGACAGCACTGGTCTCAGTACGGGACAGTTGGCGATAACGATCCACTGCAGTGGATGTGGGTATTTCAAAATCGGCCCGGCGTTGCGGGCTCTCGAAGCCGAGGAAGAAGGGCTGGGCGCGGCCTTCTACTGGACGCTCATCCGGTCGCTCTATCGCGTGATGCGCATATACGACCACAGCGATGCGCAGGCCTATGAGGAGAATCTGATCGAGTACGCCCAGGAAGACGACCCGTCCAATCGCGACCAGTATGAATTTCCCGAAGTGGAGAAGGCACTGCCCGAGTGTATTCGCGAGAGCCTCAAACCTGAGTTTAGGCGCAGTTCTCTTGACTACCGGCGCATGCTCTCTCACCACAGCACAGGCCGATATCGAAACTGGA
>Ga0335072_10008291_pt1 | contig 15078 bp, 13 predicted proteins | sample Lox_Sample_21_FD_206725 | JGI IMG/M metagenome (GOLD analysis project Ga0335072, IMG submission 206725) | Soil microbial communities from Loxahatchee National Wildlife Refuge, Florida, United States - Lox_Sample_2.1 | ecosystem: Environmental > Terrestrial > Soil > Wetlands | place: USA... | reverse complement strand
CTGAGCTTCTGCCCGAAACACCCAATGAGATTCGGCGATTCAACGATGCACTTCGCCGCCGCGAGCATCGCGAAGCCGAAGCGGCTCGCCGCAAGGCAGAGCGCCGCGCACAGGCCGCAGAAGCGGCAAAGGCTCAGACCGATGGCTCCGCAAAGCGGAATTGAATTGGTGGTGAATCGGCCGGTCTCCGCTCAGCTCTGCAAGACCATTCACGCTAAGCCATGACGAACTCACTTTCAGGCGCGGGACTGTCCACCGATTTCCCGCGCCGCATCGTCTGCCTGACCGACGAAACAACCGAGACCCTGTACCTTCTCGGTGAGCAGGATCGCATCGTCGGCGTCTCAGGTTTCACCACCCGGCCTCCCGAAGCGCGCACCAAGCCGCGCATCTCCACATTTCGCGACGCCAGGATCGGCGCCATTCTCGATCTGAAGCCGGACCTGGTCTTCACCTTCTCCGATGTGCAGGCAGAGATCACTCGGCAACTCGTGCTGCGCGGCATCACGGTTCTCAACTTCAACCAGCGCGACCTCGCCGGCATCTTCGACATGGTCCGCACCGTATCAAGGCTTGTCGGCAAACCTGCTGAGGGTGAGAACCTGATCGCCGGTCTCCGCCGGCAACTGCGCCAGACCGAACTCTCCGCACAGGCATTTCCCCATCGTCCAACCGTTTTCTTTGAAGAGTGGAACGACCCGTTAATCAGCGGCATCGGCTGGGTTGAAGAGCTCGTCGCGATTGCCGGCGGAGAGCCCATCTTTCCCGAGCTGCGCAGATGCGGCAAAGCTCAGGACCGTGTCGTCGATCCGAGTGAAGTCCTCCGGCGCGACCCCGAAGTCATCCTGGCTTCCTGGTGCGGCATGAAGGTCGAACATGACGCTATTCGCGCGCGTCCCGGATGGCAGAACATCCAGGCAGTTCGCAACGGAAGCATCTTCGAGATTCCATCGAGCATCATTCTGCAGCCCGGCCCCGCGGCGCTGAGTGACGGCGTTCGCCACATCCACGCGATTCTAGCTCGCGTTGCAGGCGTCGCCGCGGCTCCTGCACCCGCACAGGCCCAAGGCCACGATCCTTCCCTGCGATAGAATTGAAGCAGACACGCGGCGCTTTGAGCGCTGCTCTTCACCCCGTGTCGAAGCATTCAGAATCGGCCAGACTCCTGCGGGATATGTCGGTTCAAAAGGAGTATGACCTGCTATGGCCCACTCACATGCCATGCCCGCGCCCGTGGCTCTGCCCGGCGTCTCCAAGATCATCGCAGTCGGTTCCGGCAAGGGTGGCGTCGGCAAAACCACGGTAGCCGTCAACCTGGCCATCGCACTCAGCAAGCTGGGCCACCGCGTCGGTCTCATCGACGCCGACATCTACGGGCCTAACGTGCCTACCATGATGGGCTCCACACAGCAGCCCGCCGTCGGCGCCAACAACCAGATTCAGCCCAACACTACGCACGGCATCAAGACCATCTCTATCGGATACATCTCGCCCGGCGACAAGCCCCTTGTCATGCGCGGGCCGATGCTGCACCAGATCATCCGCCAGTTTCTGCAGCAGGTCGAGTGGGGTGAGCTCGATTACCTCATCGTCGATCTGCCTCCGGGAACGGGCGACGTCGTCATCTCACTGGTCCAAACCGTGCCGCTCACCGGTGCTGTCGTCGTGTCCACGCCGAGCGATGTCAGTCTCCAGGATGCGCGCAAAGCATTGGAGATGTTTGCGCAGGTCAACGTCGAAGTCCTGGGCATCGTCGAGAACATGAGCCACTTCACCTGCCCGCACTGCCACGAAGTGATCGACATCTTCTCCAGGGGCGGCGCAGAGAGGACGGCAAAGCAGTTCAACATCCCCTTCCTGGGGTCGATTGAACTCATCCCTGCCATCCGCGAAGGAGGCGACCGTGGCCTGCCCGTCACCCTGGCCGGCCCCAAGAGCCCTCAGGCAGCCGAGTTCTTTGGCGTCGCCCAAAAGCTGATCGAGCGCGCAGAAGCCGCTGCCGCCGCCAGCAGCGACGTCATCGAAATCAGCTGAGCGCGGCAATCGCCGCCGCAGAACAGACTGCGCAGAAGCCTGAAAGAAGAGAGGCGGCCCCGCAAGGCCGCCTCTGCTTTATTGACTTACTCTCAGTCCCGGCCCTTACCGCCAGTGCCCTTCAATGAGGACATAGCCTCCATGGCGGTGCGCATAGTGCGCCGGAACCCACACGGCATGCGGGCGTGGCGGACGATCCCAGCGGCCGGGTACCCACACATACCGCGCTCCATCCCACCGGTGAAAGCCGCCAATCCACACATACCCGCGAGCCGGCGGCGGCGGACGGCGCTCCACGATGGGGGCCGGCGGCGCCACACGGATCACAACGCCCTGCGCAAACGAACCAGCAGGGAGCAGAGTGAAAGCAAGCAAAGCTGCCATTGCAACCTTTTTCACAGTCGAAAACTCCTTCAGCGTTGAATATGACACCGGAGCCAGCACTGCCTTCCGGCCTCCTTGGCTTGAACAGCGATCCAGGACAAAAGTTGCGCGTGAGCCCGATGTAGCTGAAACGAGTCGTGATAAGCGGCGCTTTACCTTGCCGACGCAGGAACCTCGATTGTCTCGGTCAGCGCCTCAGCCGCCGTAAGACAATCGCCCCGGCTCACATCGTGATGGGTGACCAGGCGGATCGCGTCTGGCCCGACTGTGCTGGCCAGGATGCCACGCTCCTTGAGACGCGCCACCACTTCGGCAGCGCTCACGCCGCCGGCAACCTTGAAGATCACGATGTTCGTCTCCACCATGTTGGGGTCGATCACAACATTTTCGATATGAGAAAGCGCCTCTGCCAGCAGGCGGGCATTCGCGTGATCCTCGTGCAGGCGCTTCGGCATCTGCTCCAGGGCAATCAGACCGGCTGCGGCCAGTACGCCTGCCTGGCGCATGCCGCCGCCGAGGGCCTTGCGATAAATCCGTGCACGCTCCATCAGCTCAGCCGAACCCACAAGCATCGAACCGACCGGCGCGCACAGTCCCTTGCTCAGGCAGAACATGATCGTGTCAAACCCCCGGGTCAACGTCTTGACATCCACGCCCAGCGCCGTCGCTGCATTGAAAATGCGCGCGCCGTCAAGATGCACAGGCAACCCGCGATCTTTGGCATGCCCCCAGATCTCCTCCATCGCGCTCAGCGATGTGCAACGGCCGCCTGCCAGATTGGCAGTGTTCTCGATCTCGATGAGCCCCGTGGCTGCGCGGAAGGAACTCCGCCCATAAATCACCGGCTCAATGTCCTTCCAGGCCAATGTCCCGCTCTCCGTGGCAATTGCGCGCACCAGGCAGCCGGAGAAGACCGCCGTCGTCGCCATCTCCCAATCCAGGATGTGCGAGCGCGACTCGCAAATGACCTCCTGGCCCGGCTCCGTGTGCAGCCGGATCGCTATCTGATTGCCCATCGTGCCGCTGGGCACAAAGATTGCCGCCTCGCGCCCGAAGATCTCAGCCGCCCGCTTCTCCAGCAGATTCACCGTCGGATCTTCGCCGTAGACGTCGTCGCCCACCTCCGCCGCAGCCATCGCGGTGCGCATCTCTGGCGTGGGTCGTGTCACTGTATCGGAACGCAAATCAATCAAGACTGCCATTGGTCTCTTCCCTTTCGCGCGAGGGTGCAGCGTGTCGCGAGGTCTACTTGATCTGGCTCATGGGCAACTCCATAACCGGAGTCACCTTGCCGTCCTTCGAGGCGTACGCCCAAAGGCCGTGAAAGTTCTCTCGAAGATCGGGATGCGCCTTCAACAACGCACCCAGCACTGCCACGGCTTCAGTCCGTTGCGCAGCGGGGTCCGTAATGCCCAGAGACTCATACGTCACTGCAAGATCGGGCTCGCGCAGAGAGGTATCTACGTTGATCGCGTCAATGCGCCACGTCCGCTGACCCTCCGAAACCGAGATGGGAAAGTCGCCGGGACCGCCATCAATCTGCGACTGCTCGTGGTTCAGTTTTTCCATATTCGGAGACGAGATGAAATCCACCGGCAGCAGCAGGTAACGCGCCATAGCGTAGCTGTACCAGGCGCTCCAGGGCTGGCCGGTGGCGGCGAGCGCCCGCGCCCGCGTCCAGTACCAGACACCATCATGGCCATCCAGAATGCCCTGCCGCACCGAGACTCCGCCCAGTTTCCAGCTCGGCGTTGCGCCCGTCGGGTCCCAAACCACCACGAAGCCGAGCTGACCTCCCAGCGGTGCGCCTGCCGCGCTTACAAGGATGAACGCATACTTGCCCGGCGGCAGCGCATGCATGTTGACCGTCACCGTCAACGATCCCGTGGAATTGGAGCAGAAAAACTGGGTGTCTGCGGGTGCTGTCTGCATCGAAGCGTCCAGCAGATAGATCGCCTGGATTTGCGGCTGGCCGCCTTTCACAAGAGGAGCCCCCAGATCTACCTCGTTATGGATACCGTCCCAGTCTGAAGCGATTGCGGGAAACAGCAGAGATTGGAGGGTCGAGTAGTCCTGTTGCAGCACCGCCACCGAGAGCCGCTGAGCAATCGCGGCAAGCGCGTTGCGGTCCTGCCCTTGCAGTTCAGCCTGCGAAGTGCAGTTTGCGGCATGCGCAGCCAGCGGCGTTGCCAGTGCCAGTGTTGCGATCCAAGCCCTCAAGCCGAGGCGCATCGTTTCGGGGTCTCCCTCTGCCCGCAAACAGCTTTTGAGCGTTCACGAGCCACTGTTAGTCTAGTACGTAGGACGGCGGGCCAGCGAACCACGCCACCGTCCGCGTTTGCCCGGGAGCCAAACGAAATGCGCAAAGGCGTCCCACTCCGTTCGACAGCCTGGCGAAGAGTTGGGGAGCGGTGTGCCCTGCCCGCGGGCATCTTCTTTTTCGTCATGCTGGGCATTGCCATCGCAGCGCCGGCCCAGAGCACGCCAACACCCCAGCCAGCTGGAAAACATCCATCGACCACTCTGCGCCACCATATGCGCCACAGCGTCAAGAAGGCGTCCAGGGCCGAGGAGAAAGCCGCCGTCACTCCGCCACCCGCGCCGCCTGCGCCCAAATGGCCAATCAACGACAGTCCCGCTCCGCCATCGGTGAACTGGGACGCCGGCGGTCTGCGCATCATCGCTGCCAACTCCAGCCTGAAGCAGATTCTCGACGACGTGGCCAGGCAGACAGGCGCAAAAGTCGAGAGCGGCGTCAAAGACCAGCGTATCTTTGGCGACTTCGGACCAGGTAATCCGCGTGACGTGCTATCGCAACTGCTGCACGGCACCGGCTACAACTTCATGTTGATCGGAGACGCCGGCCGTGGAATGCCACGCGAAGTCATCCTGAGTGCGGTAAGCGCCGAGGCGCCCGGCGCCCGCCCTCCGCAGGCATCAGCCCAGCAGGACGACTACGAAGAACCCGCACAGGACAATCAATTCGATGCGCAGCCGCAACCGCCAATCATGCCGCAGCCGCCCAGCGCCGGTCCTCAAAATCAGCAGCCCGTGCGTACACCCCAGGAGATTCTGCGCGAGATGCAGATGCGTCAGCAACAGATGCAGCAGCAAAACACACCGCAGAATTAGCCGGGAATCTGGCGCAGCCGGCTCGCATATGCCCAAGTTGAGAGCGCCATTCCGTAACTCGTTCTAACACGAGAATGCCCGGACGAACGCCGTCCGGGCATGAACTTCTACGAGCCCGACTCCCAATCCGCTGAGCCTATGGAGTTCCGTTGGGAATCAGTCGCGCGCCGCTCAACTGACCAACAATCGAGGCGGCGATGTCGTTCAGTGAAGTAATCGTATTATTCTCGTTCGCCGCCTGGCAGCCGCTGTCACCGCCCGGAGCATAGTAGTCGGAATAGAAATGCGAAGTATTACTCGGCCAGCCGCTCGACATCTGCTGCATCGCCTGGCACGGAGTAATATTCTTATGCTTCCCCGCATTCACATCGCTCGCACAGTTACCTGATGCAGTTAACTGGCCACTCCTGTTATAGGTGTCCGGGGTCGATTGCGTTGAAGATCCGTAGGCGATCGTGAAGACGAGGGTGCCGTCTGCTTTGCCTCCGCTCGTGTAATTGGAGGCATAGCTGGCTGCATCTACGCCCTGCCCGCACTGCCCCACCCACGAGGGATAGGTCCCGGAGTTCGTCGCATACAAATTGCCCGTTCCCGCCTGGCTCTTGCTTGAAACCATATCGTTGGTTCCCGCCGACCAGGACCCGCCAGGATTCTGTTCCTTTGCCGTCGCGTTTCCGTCGCTGAGAAAGATGATCGCGTTCTTCGTTCCAGCATGCGCTGCCTGCGCTGCGATTAAAGATGCCTGGGCCGCATAGAGCGCGCCCGCATAGTAGGTATTCTCGTTGCTTGTGGACATCCCCGAACAGCCCGATTTCCCTCCGACCGCCAGTGAGATATTCGAACTTGTGCTCAAAGACTTCGAGCTATCGGAACCGCGAAAGTCATTGGCATAGCTCGTGATCTGATAAGTCATCTGCGTGCCGTTGTAGGGCATGTTTGACAGGCTGGTCGCCGATGTCGATGGGAACGTGTACGGGCCGGTTGATGGATTACCGCTCTTGCAGTCGTAGTCCTTCGACGCAGTGGAACTTGTCACATTCGGAAACGTAAACAAACTCACAAAGTCCTGCGAGGGAGCCAGCCCCTGCAGAATCGTCTGCACCGCCGCCGATGCGCATTGCAATTGAGTCTTCCCGCAGTTGCTGTCGTAAGTGTTCATCGACGGAGTGGTGTCAAGCACGATCGCCACGTTGTAGGGCTGCGGCTTCGCGCCCTTCGAAGCGGTCGACATCACGTTCACTGTCATTGTCGGAAATCCGATCACTCCCGCAAAGAAGGTCGAGAACGTCGCCGTCTCCGTCACCTGAACCACATTCGGGCTGGTGGAGGTGCAGGGAATGTTCCAGGGCGGACCTGCCACTGTCGTTGAGCACCGCACCCGGATGTCCGGCGTGGCAACGGTATAGCCGAGATAGGAGTTTTTCGCCCCCGCATAGCTACTGTAATTCTGTGCGACGGTGGAATACGCCGAATTCGGCAAGGTCAACGCGGCCGCCAGCGCCGCCGCATCCGCCGAAGCCTGCAGCTGGCGACGGATCAACATACCGCGCCCTATGTCAATCGAGAGCGCGCACATACCCAGAAACATAAAGATCAGCAGCACCAGCCAGGGCAGCACCTGCCCGCTCTCATCACCAAGCCACTGAAGACTTCTCCAGATTCTTTCCCGTCCCCATCTGCCTCTTGCCACCTGGCTGATTCGAAGATCTCGATTCGATTTCATCTCACATCTCGACGTTCTGCATCGGACCGTCCCCCTCTGCTGCCGATGCGTGTGAATTGACCAGCCTCACCCGCCCCACAGGTGAACGGTCAAAAATGATCCGCTCCTACTGAACTAACTCAGCGGTCCTCGACTGAAGGTTGAGCGATCCGGGCTTCCACCCGTAAATCGTGATCGGCGCCGGATACGAAGCAGTGATCTGCACCGTATCGCCGGAGTTAAGGCTCAGCCCCTGGCAGCTGCTCGTGTAGTTCGTGGATACCAGAGTTCCCGAGCTGTTCGTCGTCGTCCAGACGATCGCATACGTCACGCTCTTCGGATTCAGGCTTGGTGACGCCGTATTCGCCACCTGCACCGCGTACGCGCACGGATCTGATGCGGCAATCGCCGGAATGGTCTGCCCTCTCGACAAAGCCATCGCCCTCGCCCCCGCACCTACGCTGTTGGTCAGAACCATGTAGTTGTTCAGCGCAACGCCAAACGAAAACATGCCCAGCATCAGCATCATCATCAGCGGGAGCACAAGAGCAAATTCCACAAGGGAGCCTCCCTCACACCGGCCAATACATAATCTGCCGGCGCAGCCCACACAACTGCCCTTCTCATGACCATGCAATCGATGCGTGGGCAGGTTCCTGCGGAAGATTCGGCCGGAGATTCGGAAATGAGCTGCGCCCCAACGGAGCTTCATGGCAGTCCCTCCACGTGCTTGTGACGCCAAGCTTCGCTTCTCATTTTGAAGCCGCGGGCAACCTGCGAACATCCGCGCTTCGAGCGAATACCTAGGTATTAACGAATGCTAGCATGTAACTCAATACCGCTTTGGTGTAACTAAGCATGTAAGAACAGGATAGATACATTACTAATTATCAATTTGTGATCTATCTCACTTAGAATAAGTGATCGGTATCACAATTTTGAACAGCTGCGCATGGCGCCGGCAGCTCCGCTTACACAGCCCTCTTCCTTATCTGCGCGAATCGGCATTCTGCGCGCAGGTATCCTCGGGGTTCTGCACACAACAGCGGCATACTCCACGCACGCGGCCGCGCAGCAAAAGCGAGTTGAGGAAATTGGGCTGGTATCGGCGAGCGCGCTACGTCACACTCTCAGCCGGCTGCGTGAGCCGCAGCCTCCAGCGGAGAAAGGATTACAGGGCGCGGGCGGTTTCCTGCGTAGCCTTCACCCGGGCCGGTTGGCCCTGCGGGCGCATCAGCGCAAACCCGACGCGGAAGATGCCGTAAGCGGTGAGTACACCAAAGGCCATTGATCCCACGGCCGCACAAATCAACATCATTAAGTTAATAAAATCTGCCATCGACTCCCGTCTCAATCCACCTGGCAAAAAAGTGAAGCACTGCAACAATCTATGGCCGGACCTCAAAGACAGCCCGGGACTTGCCTCAGCCATTCTCTCAGAAATATCCCTACGTTGACCCTTGATTCTATTGCCAAATAGAATACCTCCAGGGCGCTGCGATCCGGTAGTTACTCCGGTGTAGTGCGCCGGAATGGCCCACCCCACTCCCTAGCCCTGCCTATGTCCATCACCCACATCTCGGTGCGAGGGGCGCGCCAGCACAATCTGCGCGACATCAACGTGCGCATCCCCCGCAACACCCTCACCGTCGTCACCGGGCTTTCCGGGTCGGGCAAGAGTTCCCTGGCCTTCGACACCATCTACGCTGAAGGCCAGCGCCGCTATGTGGAAACCCTCTCGGCCTATGCGCGGCAGTTTCTCGACCAGATCGAGCGTCCCGACGTCGATTCAATCGAGGGCCTCAGCCCCGCGATCTCCATCGAGCAGAAGACCACCAGCCGCAGCCCCCGCTCCACCGTCGGCACCATCACTGAGATCTACGACTACCTGCGCCTGCTTTACGCCTCCGTCGGCACGCCGCACTGTCCCAACTGCGGCCGTCCCATCGCCCGCCAGACCGCCGATCAGATCGTGCAGCGCATTCTGCAGCTCGGCTCGGGCGAACGGGTCACCATCATGGCGCCCGTCGTTCGCGGCCGCAAAGGTGAATTCAAAGACCTCCTCGACCAGCTCGACCAGCAGGGCTTTCGCGCTCGCGTCGACGGTGAGTTGCTCGACCTCGCCGAGCCGCCCGCCCTCGACAAGCGCAAAAACCACGCCATCGAAGCCATCGTCGACCGCGTGCTGCTCAAGCCGGCCGCCGACACACCCGCCGCTCCCGGCAAGCCCTCTCTCGAAAAGCGGCTCGAAGCCGCCGTCAGCAAGGCGCTCCAACTCGCCAACGGCCTCGTCCTCGTAGCCCTCACCGGCGGCGACGAACAGCTCTTCTCATCCTCCATGGCCTGCCCCGACTGCGGCCTCGACGTCCCCAGGCTTGAGCCGCGCAGCTTCAGCTTCAACTCCACCTTCGGCGCATGCCCCGAGTGCCACGGCCTCGGTTCTCTCTACGATCTCGATCCAGCCAAGGTCATCTCCGACTGGAGCAAGCCCCTATTCGATGGAGGCCTCGGTCCCGGCTCCGCCTCGCAGTATCTGATCAAGCTCGTCCAGCTTGCCGCCGACCGCTACAAGATCAATCTCAAAATCCCGTTCGAAGATCTGCCGCCCAAACAGCAGCACATCCTCGTCTATGGACCGCCCAAGGGCGAAGGCCCCCGCACCGGCTTTCACGGCATCCTGGCCTATCTTCGCGACAGCATCACCGAGGCCCGCAGCGAAGGCTATCGCGAGTACATGATGAACTTCATGTCCGCCACGCCCTGCCCCGTCTGCCGCGGCAAGCGGCTACGCCCTGAGTCGCTCGCGGTCAAGGTCGGCGGCCTCTCCATCGCCGATTTCACCGCGCTCCCACTGAACAGAGCCCTCTCGGCCGCCATCAACCTGACCTTCAGCGCGCGAGAAGCCCTCATCGCCGAGCGCATCCGCCGCGAAATCGCAGAGCGGCTCGAGTTTCTCTGCGCCGTCGGGCTCAGCTATCTCTCGCTCGACCGCAGCGCCGCCACCCTCAGCGGCGGCGAAGGCCAGCGCATCCGCCTTGCTACGCAGATCGGCTCCCGCCTCCGCGGCGTTCTTTACGTCCTCGACGAGCCCTCCATCGGCCTCCATCAGCGCGACAATGAGCGCCTGATCCACGCGCTTGAACAGCTCCGCGATCTGGGCAACACCGTCCTCGTCGTCGAACACGACGAAGACACCATCCGCCATGCCGACTACGTCGTCGACCTTGGCCCCGGCGCCGGCCGCCTTGGCGGGCACGTGGTCGCCGAAGGAACGCCCAACCAGATCATGGCCTGCCCCCAGTCGCTCACCGGCCGCTATCTCGCTGGAGCCGAAGGCATTCTGCAGCGTGCCGAACCCCGCCCGCTCACCGGCAAGTGGCTCACCGTCACCGGCGCGCGCGAACATAACCTCCAGGACCTGAACATCCGCGTCCCGCTGGGCATCATGACCGTGGTCACCGGCGTCAGCGGAAGCGGCAAGAGCACGCTGATCAATGACATCCTCTATCGCTCGCTCGCCAAGAGCCTCTACGGCTCACGCGAAGAACCCGGCGCCCACGAAGCCTTGAGCGGCGAAGACCAGATCGACAAGGTCATCCGCATCGATCAGTCGCCCATCGGCCGCACGCCGCGCTCCAATCCCGCCACCTACACGCAGGTCTTCTCGCCCATCCGCGACCTCTTCGCCATGCTCCCCGAGGCGCGCGAGCGTGGATACAAACCGGGTCGGTTCAGCTTCAACGTCGCGGGCGGCCGCTGTGAGGCCTGCCAGGGCGACGGCCAGCGGCGCATCGAGATGAACTTCATGCCCGACGTCTACGTGCAGTGCGAGGTTTGCAACGGCCGCCGCTACAACCAGGAGACCCTCGCCGTGAAGTTCCACGGCCACTCCATCGCCGACATTCTTGACCTCACCATCGAAGACGCACTGACCGTCCTGGCCGACGTGCCCACCGTTCGGCAAAAACTGCAGACGCTCGTCGATGTCGGCCTCGGCTATGTGCACCTGGGTCAGAGTGCCGTCACGCTCAGCGGCGGCGAAGCACAGCGCATGAAGCTCGCCCGCGAACTCAGCAAACGCCAGACCGGCCGCACCCTCTATTTGCTCGACGAGCCCACCACAGGGCTGCACTTCGACGACGTGCGCAAGCTGCTCGAAGTGCTGCATCGGCTCACCGACCTCGGCAACACCATCATCATCATCGAGCACAATCTCGACGTCATCCGCAACGCCGATTGGATCCTCGACCTCGGCCCCGAAGGCGGCGAAGACGGCGGTCGTCTGGTCGGCGAGGGCCGCCCCGCGCGCATCGCTCACACTCCCGGCTCGTACACCGGCAAGTTCCTCGCCCGTTACTACGCCTCCCACGACGGCCACCTTGAGCCGATCGACGACACCGCGGCTTTCCTCGCAAAAGGCCATCGCAACGAGTCACATGCCAATGGGCATAGCTCCGCTTCACCAAAGAACTCCGAAGCCGTCGTCCCAGGAAACGAATCCAACGGGAAGAAGACTCGCGCGCCGGGCCGCAGAAAAAAGCCGGTGAGCGCATGACCGGGGAACCCGAGGAGCAACCCGGCAACCCGATGCCCAACGATCCGCTGAATCTGGACGGGACCCCTGCGCCTCCTTCGGAACCGGACCCCGAACGGGCTGACCCTGCCGGCAACGGACAGCTCCCATTCGCCCATGATCATCAACAATATTTACAGCAGGATACAAGCTATTTCCTGAAGCAATACATCGCTCCGCCTCCGCCGCCCAAAGAGCGAATTCCCAACATGGGCCACGTCGTCATTCTCGGCCTGCTGGCCATCTGTGCTCTCTTCTGTGCCAGCGTTGTTGCCCGCATCGGCGTCCACTATCACCTCTTCGGCGTCACGAACCTGCAACAGGCGGCCACGGAGATTCACTTCACTCTCGGCACTGAAGGCGTCTTCTACATCCTCACCTTCGCCGGCGCGCTGCTCGTCTTCCCCATCGTTTGGCGCAAGGGCTTTCTCACGGGACTGCAATGGCGCGCGGGCATTGCACTCCATCGCTTCGGTTACCTGCTCGCCGCGGCGGCTGCCTGTTTCGCCCTGGCCATGGTCAGCGGCATGCTCATGCCCGGCCCCACCGACGCTCCCATCGACAAGATCTTCCGCATCCCCGGCGCGGCCTGGGTCCTCTTCGGCTTTGGCGTCACCTTCGCCCCATTCTTCGAGGAGATGGCCTTCCGTGGCTTCCTGCTCCCAGCTTTCTGCACCGCCTTCGACTGGGTCGCTGAGAAGACCCATGACGAGCCTCCGCACTCTCTCGACGCCTACGACCACCCGCGATGGTCGATCCCGGCGATGGCTGTTGCCTCCGTCCTCACCAGCGTTCTCTTCGCCGCCATGCACGCCGACCAGACTGGTCACTCGATAGGGCCGTTCCTCTTGCTCGTCTGCGTCAGCCTCGTGCTCTGCGCCGTCCGTCTCCTGCTGCGTTCCCTCGCGGCCAGCGTCGTCGTCCACGCCTGTTACAACTTCCTGCTCTTCTCGCTCATGTTCCTCGGCACCAGCGGTTTCAAGCACCTCGAAAACATGTGAGTGGCCTTCTGTTCCCTGACGCCTGATCACTGTCTTTTACAATCTCCTGTGATGACCACCCCGACCCACGCGCAGCAGCTTCTCTCGCTTCTCGCCCGCACCAGCTTCAAGCTCGGCCAGTTCAAGCTCTCCTCCGGCGGCGCCAGCGACTACTACATCGACTGCCGCACCACCACCCTCCACGCAGAAGGCGGACGCCTCACCGGCCACGCCATCCTCGAACTGCTCGAGCAGCACGGAATCCAGGCCGAAGCCGTCGGTGGTCTCACCATGGGCGCCGACCCCATCGTCTCCAATGTGGCCACCGCCAGCGCCTGGCGCGCTCAGTCGAATCCCTCAGCTCCCATGCTCCACGGCTTCCTCGTGCGCAAAGCTGAAAAAGCGCACGGCACCGGCCGCCGCATCGAAGGCTTCTGCCGCGAAGGCGCCCGCGTCGTCATCGTCGACGACGTCTGCACTACCGGCTCCTCGACCATCAACGCCATCGAAGCGGCGCAGGAGGCCGGCATGACCGTCGCCGCCGTCGTCTGCATCGTCGAGCGCGAAGAAGCCAACGGACGCCCCTCCGTCGAGGCAGCGGCAAATCCCGGGTTCCCCAGCGACAAGTCTTCGTCGCAGGGGTGGAAAGGCGCCCCGTTCCTCCGGCTCTTTACAGCAAACGACGTCCGCGCCGAGCACGTGAAACAACTCGAAGCCTCCAAAGCCTGACCCGCGTTTCAGCATCCGAAAACAACAAGGCCATCCGTCTCTCCACGGATGGCCTGCTGTTCTTGCTGCAAATACTTTCCTGCTTGCGCTTGAGCCTTCTTACCGTCCCGTCGGAGGTGCGCTCGGAGCTGCGGCCGGCGCGGCAGCCGGAGCCGACTGCTGGTCGGCAGCCAGGTTCGAGAGCAGCTGCACTGAAACGCGGCGGTTCTCCTTGCGGCCTGCAGCGGTGTCGTTCGACGCCACTTCCTGGTCCTTGCCAATGCCGATCAGGTAGAAGCGGTGCGCCGGGATGTTGTACTTCGCGGCCAGATACTGCACCACCGCATCGGCGCGGCGCTGGCTCAGGTCGTAGTTGTACTGCGCGGGGCCGGTCGAGTCGGTGCCGCCGGTGACTTCGAGGATGTAGCTCTTCGCGGTGCCAAGCTGTCCGGCAAACTGATCCAGCTGATCCTTGTCGTCCTTGGTCAGCACAGCCTTGTCAAAGCCGAAGTTGACGGTCACATTGGCCATCGACTTGTAGTTGTCCAGTCCCTTGACCACGCTGTCCAGCGAATCGGCACGATTGACCGCATCGTTGGCCGCCGTCTGGGCATTGCCGGCCGCTGTTGTAGCGCTCTGCGCATTCTGAGTCGCGGTGTCCGCCGCGCCCTGCGCCTGCTTGATCCCTGCCTGTGCCCGCTCATCGGTATCGTGAATTGCGCGGCCGTTCGCGGCAGTCTTGTCTTCCAGCTGGCCCGTGTGATCGATAATCGGCGCGGTCTGCGTTTTCACCCAGTTCTTGGTCGCGCAACCCGTAGCACCAGCAACCGTCATCGCACTCACTGCCATCCACAACGCCAATCTGTAGTTTGCCATCGTTCATTTCCTCCTGGCGCCCATGGGTGGCCATGGGCCACACGACGGGCAGATCTTGTACCTTCTGTTCTCTAAGAGATTGCATCTGCCAGACCAAATCCGGCACTATTTGCAAGCTCTTCATTCCAGGCTTCTTACCCCACAGTTAACGCCCGATTTCAACAGGATAAATCGTGTAATTTTTACCGCCTCTGGTAAGGATTGCGTCCCATTCCGCCTATCTATAAGCCTTTAGAGCACAAACAGCTATGCTAAGAACTGGCCCAGCGCCCTCCGGCCCTTCATATGGACCTCTACGAGAAGATCCGATCCCTTCCCACCCAGCCCGGCGTGTATCTCTACAAGAATGCCGACGGCGAGGTCATCTATGTGGGCAAGGCGAAGAACCTCCGCTCGCGAGTCCGCTCCTACCTCCTCGAAGCCTCGCAGGCCAACGCCAAGACCGGCTCCCTCATGCGCGAGGCCGTCGACCTCGACTACATCCTCGTCGCCAACGAACACGAGGCCCTCGCCCTCGAAAACAACCTCATCAAGCAGCGCAAGCCCCGCTTCAACATCCTGCTGCGCGACGACAAGACCTATCCCTACGTCAAACTCACCCTCGCCGACCGCTTTCCCAAGGTCTTCGTCACCCGCCGCCTGCGCAAAGATGGCTCGGCCTACTACGGCCCTTACTTCCCGGGCAATCT
>Ga0335072_10008290_pt1 | contig 15079 bp, 12 predicted proteins | sample Lox_Sample_21_FD_206725 | JGI IMG/M metagenome (GOLD analysis project Ga0335072, IMG submission 206725) | Soil microbial communities from Loxahatchee National Wildlife Refuge, Florida, United States - Lox_Sample_2.1 | ecosystem: Environmental > Terrestrial > Soil > Wetlands | place: USA... | reverse complement strand
AGGCTGCCGCAGAAGTAGGCGACGGTTCGCGCCGGATCGTCGTCAGGCCATTCCTCTGCCCACAGGGTCTGTCCCATGGACGCCCAGGTCTCGAATGGCGGCAGGTAGGCGCTGGTCGTCACCTCCGATTTGCCGTGCCAGCCCAGCGACGGCTCATCGAGTCCCAGCCAGATCTGTAATGCCTGCGTGGCGACGGTGCGGACATGTGCGGTCATGTCGCGCCAGCCGGGCCGGTCGGCAACAAGTTCCTCGGCGACGATGTCGATCATGCCCAGGGATACGGCCAACACGACGTGATCGAAGTCGACACCGCGGCGCAAGACCCTGGCTTCCGCGTCTTCCTCTCGGCCCCAATGTGTTTCGAGCGCACGCCAGCTACGGATGCGGGTCCGGTCCGGCACCGACACTTGATCGGTGAGCGGCTGCGCGGGAAACACAGGCAGCCCACCTACGGTGGTGAGGGGCTCGTAGTGATCGATGCCGTCTGCGAGCCGGACCTGCCGTCCCATGGTGATCGCGTCAATGGCCTGACGGTGTGCGTCCAGGTGCAGTCCGTCGAGGCGATGGAAGAACTCGAAGGTGACGCCGCGTCGCCGTAGGGCCTGGTAGAGGGGCGCGATCACGATGTCGCCCATCCCCGCCGTCATCTTCCAGAAGACCGCCCCCTTGTACTCGAACAAGACCAGGCCGGTCAAAAAGACCGCCAGCCCGGCGCCGAAGGCAGGTCGACGGGGATCGGCGTTTTCGTAACCGAACACGAGGTCGTACAAGCCGCGAATCAGAGGGAATTCCAGCACATCTCGATGCCCACCGTGGCGCAGCAGCCACGCCGAAAAGTCTTCGTCGTTGATCGCCCGGAAGCCGCGGGGATCGGTAATCAGTTTGTCGGCGACAATCCCGCGCGCGGTCGCCGTGACCAGCGACATCAGCAGCCAGGAGCGCTTGTGGTCGGGACGGTGTTCGTAGTCGAGCGCGGTGCGGATCGCCTCGAGCACGGAGTCGAGCAGCTCAGTGGCCGCCGCGCCGGCCGATGGAGGTTCGGTCAGCGTCAGCAGCGTGGCCAACGCCCCGCGTCGAACGGCCTCGGCCCGGCTCGTGCCTGCCGGTGGATCCGGCGAGCTGGACAGGATGAGACCGTCGGGAAGCGGATCGCGAACCGATTCGGCGAAGTCGATGATCAGGCCGAGCGCTCGTTGCAGAAACCCCACCGCGGTCATCTCCCGACCGGTGCCGCCAGGTTCGCCAGGCAATTCATCGTTGCGGGTGAACGTGCCCAGCCAGACCAGCCAACCGGCGCCCCACCGCTCTGCGAGCCCGAGGTTGTCGGCGGGAATCAGCGCCTGGTCCCAGGTTTGCACCGGTGTAGCCGGATCCGTTCTGGGGCGGTCCAATTCGGCATAGCACTCGCGCAGGAGCCCGAAGGCGTTTTCGTATGAGCCCAACCAGATATGCAGCCCGTGTTCCTCGATCCGCCCGTTCGCGCCGCGGCTGGACGCCGCCTTGCCGCCAAGGCGCCAACCACGCTGGTAGACGGTGATGGACTCGAAGCGGTCACGCCACCCGGGAGCACTGAGCCGCCAAGCCGTGGACAGCCCGGCCATCCCCCCGCCGACGATGGCGACCCGGCCCTTGTTACGGCTCACCCGAGCAACGCCCGCGCACGTGCCAATTCCGGCCACGTGCTGCCGTCCGGGAAGCCCAGGACGCTGTCACGCAGCTGTTGACGTGCCGGTTCGCCGCGTAGCTCGAAATCGTCTGCCGCAGCTCGTAATTCGAAGATGGCCGCATGTTGTCGGCGGGCGAGCTCGATGGCGGCGCCCAACCCGTCACTGCGTTCCCGGGGGTCGTGGTGGGTGTGGGCCCGGATGCGTTGCAGCTCAGCGTCATAGAGATGCATGCCCGTATCCTCGGCTAGCTGGAGGCCGGCATCGACGCGTTCCCGCGCGTCGACGTGTTTGTCGACGGCCAGCAGCAGACGCGCGAGTACGCCGTCGTAGAACGTGATCATGGAGTTCAACCCGAGCGCTCGCCAACCGTCGATAATCCCGGTGACGGTTTCAATATGCGCCTGCAGCGCCTCCCGATCGGTCGGCGTCCTCGTCATCGTCAGCAGGGCCGCTACGACGGCTTGCTGCGCGGAACCGAGCATCACCCACGAGTCAAGGCGGTGGGCGCGGGCATCGGCCACGAGGCTGGAGGCCGCTGCGGCGGCGCGGTCGAGTTCACCGGACTCGATGCGTATCAACACTTCCATCTGACGTGCGTAGGCGCGGCTGAATGGGCCCTGAGGAAGGCCCAAGGCGTCGCATCGCTGACCGGCGTTCAGCAATTCGTCCTCGGCACCGCGGAGATCACCTTGGATGTAGCGCGCCAACGCGAGATGGGTGTGCATCGACGCGATCGGATCGGTCGCCATGAACCAGCCCGCGATGAGTGTCGGTCGCACGTTGTCCCGCTGCGACGCTGCTGTTTCGAGTTTCTCTCGCGCCGTGTCGAACTCGCCGCGGTACCATGCCAACATTCCGAATCCGGCGGTGAGGGTGGGCCACTCCGATGATTGCCCTTTGACCACTCCTACGTCTATCGCCTGCAGTACCCGATGCGCGTGGCGCAGGTCGGCCCGGATCACGTAATGCCCCCACAGCGCCGTCAATATCGAAAACAGGTCGTCGGTGACTTCGGTTCCGCTCAGCTGCAGGCAACGTTCCAAGTCGGCGGCGGCGTTGCGACTCACCGCGCCCTCGGCCGCATAGAACAGAAAGCCGCGCCGCAGCCGCAGCGAAATCTCGCGCCGATCCCGGTCGGGTCCGGCCGGCAAGTGTTCGATCTGCGAGATTCCATGGCCCAGGTAGGAACGCGCCTCTTGGAGCGCGCCCCGGTGACGGGCCACGCCAGATGCTTTGCAATAGGCAGTCGCCGCCGATTCGTACCGTTCCGCAAGTTCGTAATGGCTGGCGATCAGCGGCCAGTCGGTGTTTGCCTCAGCAGTGAACGACACCAGCGCATCAGCCACCCTGCCGTGCATCCGGCGGCGCAGAGTGGGCGGCGACAGTTCCGCAGCGATGTCACGGAGGAGTTCGTGGCGAAACCGCCAGATATCTTGTCCCACCGGCTCGAGAACCCGCGCGGCGGACAACTCCGTGATCGCGTTGTCCAGTTCGGTTTCGTCGATCTGCACCGCCGCCGCGAGCAGTCGGCGTTCGACACGGTCGCCGACCACTGCGGCGCCTTCGGCAACCCGGACGGCGTCGTGGGACCGCAGTCGCGCGAACAGAGCCTCGTAAAGCGAGTCGGGCACGTGGGCAGACTCCGCAGCGTCGGCGGGCTGCTCCTTGAGTTTGGCGACGACCTCTTCGATGAACAGCGGCAGACCGTCGCAGCGACGGCGTACCGCGCGGCGCCCGTCGGCCTTCAGTTCGGGATACAGGGCGGTGATCAGTTCGTCGCTCTCGGAATCAGTGAGCGGCGCCAATCCGAATTGGGTGATGTGTTGGCTGTCCCGCACGGGGATGGCCTCGCGACTGGTCATCACGACTAGGAGCCGGCCGGAGTTGTCCTCGAGCAGCGATTGCACGACCTCGGTGGTGTCTTCGTCGAACCAGTGCATGTCTTCCGCCACAACGAGCGCAGGGCCCGCACCGAAGCAAGCGAGCAGATAGTCATGGATCGCGCGCGCTATCCGCCGGTAGAGCCTGGCGCCATCGGCATCGGCGGCCTGGTAGCCGGCTTGCGGCGAGACGGCCAGCACGGGCGCCAGCAGCGGCACGATCGTCGCCGGATCAAGGCCGCGCGCACTGACTTCGGCCGTCAGTCGATCGATGAGATCCGCCGCGGATGTGTCGCGATCGATCCCACATCTCTGTTCGAGCAGCCGGCGGACCGGGTGCAGGCCGACATCGGTGTGCAACGGTGATCCGGTCAGCTCGATCACCACCGACTTCGACCGCTCGGCAAGTTCGACCGCCGCCGCGGCCAGCCGGCTCTTACCGATACCGGCCTCACCACGAAAGGCCAGCCCGACTTCGCTCAGCGCGCCGGCCCTGGCCTTCTCCCAGCTGTCTTCGATCTGCGCAAGCTCACGTTCGCGGCCCACAACGGGCCGAAAGAGAATCCGTGCTCCGCCGGCCCGCTCGCCGAGGACTTGGTAGTGGTCGACCGGTCCCGAAATGCCTTTCACCGGTTGCGGTTTCATACGCTGCAATTGGAAGTGCTTGCGCGTGAGCCTTTCCACGGCAGCCGAGACCACGACCCCGCCGGGCGGGGCGAGGCCGGAGACCCTGGCTGCCATGTTCGCAGCCAGACCGTAGACATCATCCTGTTCGAGATCGAGGTAGACCACACCTCGATGCACGCCGACGCGGACTTGGATGGCAAACCCGAAACGCTGCTGTATTCGTTCACTGAGGGCCGCGACTTCCCGCGTGATATCCAGGCCCGCGTGGATGGCTCGTCGCACGTCGTCCTCGTGCGCTCTGGGATGGCCGAAAACGATCAACAGCCCGTCGCCCTTGGTGGAGGCCACGTGCCCCTCGTAGCGGTCGACAGTCTTGCGAACCAGCTGTTTGTAGCGGCCGACGGCGGCGCGGTACGTCTCCGGCTCGATCCTGGTGGATAGCGCGGTGGAATCAACGAGGTCGGCGAACACGATTGTGAGGCGGCGAATCTCGCCGTGGTCGGTAGGCGCCGAAAGCAGGCCCTCAGCGTCGAGGTTCCCGTGGTCGATGGCCAGCACTTGCTCGGCAAGGGTTTTCGCCGTGGTTTGTTCTCCGCGGCCGATGGCCTCAAATGCCCGATCGAGCAGTTCGTCGATCGTCGGCTGGGGTTGGTCGTTGCTCACAGCGTGACAGTGACTTCTTCATCCGTATGGCTTGCGGGCGCGAGGCTACCGGTGATTCTGGTCAGCCGAACCGTCCCCGTGTAACTGATACCCATGTATTGGGCGTCCAGGAGACGCACCGAGAACGTCGTCGCGCCCGCCGCCAGAACGGTGGAGAGGAATGTGATCTTGTCCTTGGGAATGGTCTCTTGCCCGCCCACCCGCGTGAACTGCGCCTGGATCGACAACTGCCGCGAGTAGTCCTTGTCGGCCGGTACGGAAACCTCGACGGGTTGCAGCCCGCACGCAAACGTCTCTTGGGTTGAGGGCGAGGGGCAGCAGTCGTGCGACATCGCGGTCTTGAAGTGTGTGGCCGAACCCCGCACCATGATGTCGACGAGTCTCATCATCGACCGGCCCCAGGCCTCGCACCCGAAGGTGCCGGCATCGATCTGGGCGACTGTGTCTTTCGCGAGGACACGAGCCTGCGCAACAGCCGCATTTGTGGTTGCGGTGAACTGCCGAACGGTATCTGGTGTCTCGGTCAAAAGCCTGAATCTCCTGTGATTGGCGGTTTAGGGGGCGGCAGTTCGGAAAGTTTCTGCAGGAACCGCAATGGTTCGCTGGCCATCCGCGCGCCCATCTTGGCGCTGAACTTCACCAGCTCGTCGACGGTGATGTCCTTGTCGGCGAATTTCGCCGCGAGCGCGGCGCTGTCGTTGGCGGTTTCCGCGAGGTAGTCCGACAACATGCTGACCGCCAATCCGGCCGCGGTCTTCGGGGACGCACCACTGCCACTGGTCGTCGAACTCGCCTGCGCCGCTTGGTCGGCCGCTGACTGCGCCGGTGGCGGCTGCTCCGCCTGTGCGCCAGCGAACGGCGCCGTCCAAAACGCCTGTATCGATTGCGTGTTCAGCAACGGCGCGGGATCGTCGGACCACGCCACCAGATTCGACGGCGGCTTCGCGGCACCGCGCAGCAGCATGTCTCTCGCGGCTTCCCCGTACCCCATGACGCAGACGAAGATCTTCTGGGCCACGGGCCACAGCGGATTGATGTGGACGACTTTCCTCGTGGTGACGGTTACTCCGGCGTTGCGGTTCGCACTGGTGCCCTTGACGACTTTGAGCCAACCCTTGTCCACCGTCACCAGGCCATCGCCTTCTCCCTTCTTGGGAGGTATTTCATTGAGGTCGTATTGCACGACGGCCCCGTCCGAGTACTGCGCCTTAAGGAACTTCAACTCCGTGGTCAGCAGCACTGGCATGGTCCCGCAAAATGCGCTTACCTTCTCGAGAACGACTCCCCAATCCTTATACGGAAGCACCTGGCGCTCTCCCAGATACTTCATATCGCAGAAGAACAAGTCTGAGGTCTTGTTCCAGTTCCGCAGGTCGAGGATTGCTTTCACCTTGTCTACCGTCAGGGACGGGTCCTCGAAGTCCGTATCGACGACAACACATTCGATGTTGCCCAGTTGCGTGACGCATGCGTTGCAGGGCGGCACTCGGGCCACGAGCGCGTCCAGGCATTTCTTGCGCACCGCTTCGGTCGTGGCTCGATACCAGTCAGCCTGGCTCATGAAGTGGTCGTGCAGCACGCTGAACAATTCACTGCCCGGATCAGCAGGAGTACCGGTCGCGTAAGCGACACCTTCCCCAGGGGTGGGCGCGCGAGGGGGCTCGGCGCCGGGCGCCTGCGCCGGCTGGGCAAGGCTGAGCCCTTCCACGAATTGCGGGTAAGCGATTCCTACCAGGCCCTGCGGAAGATGTATGAGGCTGCCCAGCACGTACACCAGCCGGGACAGCTGCGATGGGGTGAGGTCGTTGATGGCCACGAGGGCGCTCAACGCCTCATTGACGCTCGGGAATTGAAAATGGAAGGACTCTTCCAGGTTGCGGGACCAGCCCCGTTGGTTGTTGTCTCGGGTGGTGCCGGGCAGATAGCGCTCGACGATTCCAGCGACGTTCGAGTCCGCCAACACTGCGCGATCGAGGGCAGCGTAGAGGGCCAGCAAATAAAACAACCGTCCGTCTGGTTTCGCTGGTCCTGTCATTGGCCCTCCAGCCCGCGTTTGCGCAGCTAGCATACCGTGGTGCGGGTAGGTGTGGCGGGTTAGCGCGGAGGAAAAACTCAGTGAATGGCGGCGGCACAGATGACGGCAGCATCAGCGACTTACCGTGGGCAACGGTATTCGACCCGGTCGCCAATGCCCGCGCGCTCAGCGCCATCCAGGCGCGGGGCTTTGCTGCGGCGACAAAACTCGTGGACCGATTTGTGCAGATTGCCGAAACATCGGCCAATGCCGCAGGTCCGACGGCCACGACCAGCACAAACGGGCATTCCGGCGATAAGGTCGCCGATAGCGACGTGGACCTGATGTTGACCACGTGGTGGTCGATGTTCGGTCGACTGCTGCGATCGATGCCCGGTTCGGCCGCCCTGCGCGCGGACGGTGCCACGTTCGACCTGGGGACCGAAAGCGCCAACGGCAGTGTTCATCTGAATGCGGACGGGCCCGGTCTGGCCCTTACCGAGATATGGCTGCACAACCGTGGCTCGGATGACATCGAGTCGGTGCGGTTGCGATGCAGCGATCTGCTCGCCCATGACGGCGCCATGGTTGGCGCCGACGCCGTGCGGTTTGCGCCGGAAAAGTTCGCCCTGCCGGGCCGGTCAAGCCGCGGGATCGCGTTGGAACTCGACGTGACACCCGACATTGCGGTCGGCAGCTATCGCGGAATGCTGCTTGCCGAGGGATATCCCGATCTGTGGTTGCCCGTGACCCTCACGCTGCGGGCGCAGGCCGGATGACAAGCACCGCTGATACCACGAAACTGGTTACCGTCGTTGAGGATCGACTACGCGATGTAGCACGAACCGTACGCCGGTCGATGCTCGACGCGATGCCCGACGGCGAGCCTGTCCAGTGGTTGTACGCCCCGATGCGCGAGTACCCGTCACGCCCCGGCAAGGCGTTGCGGCCCGCACTGTGCCTCTCGGCCGGCCGTGCGTTTGGGGGAAACCCCGACGATTTGCTCGGTATCGCGGTCGCGATCGAGTTGCTGCACAACGCATTTCTGGTCCACGACGACATCGCGGACGGCAGCGAGATGCGCCGCGGACGCCCCACGCTGGCGGCCACTCACGGGATCGCCGCGGCACTCAATGCCGGTGACGGCTTGGCGATCGTGGCAAATCACGTGCTGCGCCGCGCGACTCAGCGCCTCGATCGGGATCTTGCCGATTTGGTATTAGCCGAATTCGACACGATGGCGATGCGCACGCTCGAGGGTCAGGCCACCGAGGCCGGCTGGCAGTTCGACAATGTCGAGAGCCTGGGTCCGGAGGACTACCTCGAACTCATCATGCACAAAACCTGCTGGTACACGACCATCCACCCGTTGCGTGTCGGCGCGATGGTGGGTTCGGGTGGAACAGCCGATTTGAATCCCTTGGTGCGCTTCGGCTTTCACTTCGGGGCGGCATTCCAGATTCGCGACGATCTTCTGAATCTGGTCGGTGACGCCCGGGTATACGGCAAGGAGATCCTTGGCGATCTGTATGAGGGGAAACGGACCCTGGCACTTGTGCACCTGATGGCCACCGCCACGGGCTCCGACCGTGCCCTGGTGAGCGACTACCTGTACCGGAAGCGGTCGGAGCGCTCCGAGGAACTCGTCCGGACCATTCGCGCGATGATGGACGACTACGGGAGCATCGCCTTCACCCGGGAGTACGCGGAGGGCATTCTGCTGGTCGCCGAAGAGTACTTCGAGCAGGCCTTCGCCCAGGCCAAGCCGGGACCGGACGTCGACTTCCTGCGCGCGTTGGTCCCGTATGTGTGGGCACGCTGGCGATGACTTGCGCCGTCGGCCTCTTGGCGGGCTTACCGCGCTTCCGTTGAGTGAGGAAAGCGCGCACGATTAGATGGTCCGCGCATCTCACAACCTCGAGCGAAGGGAGCGGGCGATGAAGGCCAGGGTCGGCGACTTCCTCGTTGTCAAGGGCACGACTACCGAACGCCACGATCAGCATGCGGAGATCATCGGGGTGCGCGCTGACGACGGCTCGCCGCCGTACGTGGTGCGCTGGCTGGTGACCGGTCACGAGGCGACCGTCTACCCAGGGTCTGACGCGGTGGTGGTGACCGCCGCCGAGCACACCGAGGCCGCGCGACGCGCTGCGGCGCGGGCCGGCCACTCGCCCACATAGCCTCGCATCCGCAAGACGACCCGCGCGGGGTCGCGAGAGTAGCTTTGCCTTCCAGGAGAAGGATATTCTCCTGGATCGAGAGACACATTACGATCGGTGGTGATCGAAGGGGATCATCTCACGGTGTCACACACGCTGGAACTCGAACGTCCGCGCGACGGTGTCGCCGTGGTGCGTCTGAACCGCCCGGAGCGGCTCAACGCCATCAATGAGGCCATGCAGACCGAATTGCGTCAGACGCTGGCCGATGTGGCCGTCGACCACAGCGTGCGTGCAGCCGTACTGATTGGTGCCGGCCGCGGCTTCTGCTCGGGGATCGACATGCGCGACTTTGGTCCTAGCGTGCCGGAGGCCACCGCGCCGGCAGCAGACCGGATGCGGTTCCAGGAGAACATGGCCGGACTGGCCGAAGCCATCCGTCAATTGCCACAGCCCGTCATCGCCGCGGTCAACGGCCCGTGTGTCGGCGCGGGATTCGCGTTGTGCCTTGCTTGCGACATCCGGATCTGTTCGGCAGCGGCATCGTTCGGTAACGCGGCGATCTTGCTCGGGTTGTCGGGCGCGGAGATGGGCATGAGCTACCACCTGCCCCGCATTGTCGGGACCTCTGTCGCAGCCGACTGGATGCTCACCGGCCGGACGGTTTCGGCCACCGAAGCCGATCGGCGCGGTCTGGTCAGCGAGCTCGTCGAGCCAGATCGGTTGGCCGACCGTGCCGTGCAGGTGGCGTCGCTGATCGCAGATCTCGCCCCGCTGGGTGTGCAACTGACAAAGCGTGCGCTGCAAGTCAACACGGACGCGGCGAACCTGTCGGCGGCGCTGGAACTGGAGAACCGCAACCAGGTGATCGCACATGCGACCGACGAGGCGGCCGCGCGCCGCAAAAAGTGGTCTTCATAACCTGAGAGGACGACAGATGTCGTGGGACTTCTCCACCGACTCGGAGTGGGCGCAACAGCTCGAATGGGTCGAGGACTTCGTGCGCAACGAGTGCGAGCCAATCGACTTGATCGTCAAGGAGTCTCACGACCTCAACGATCCGGTGCGCCAGGCGCTGATCCCGCCGCTACAACAGCTCGTCAAGCGGCGCGGCCTGTGGGCCACTCACCTCGGGTCGCATCTGGGCGGACCCGGCTACGGCCAGGTGAAACTGGCCCTGCTCAACGAGATTCTGGGCCGCTCGGAATGCGCGCCGATCGTTTTCGGCTCGCAGGCACCGGATTCCGGCAACAGCGAGATTCTTGCGTACTACGGCACACCCGAGCTCAAATTGCGCTACCTCGAACCGCTGCTGGATAACCGCATTGTGTCGTGCTTCTCGATGACCGAACCGCAGGGCGGCGCCGACCCGAAAGTTTTTCGCACCACCGCGGTGCCCGATGGTGATCACTGGATCATCAACGGAGAGAAGTGGTTTTCGTCGTTTGCGTCGATGGCATCGTTCATCATCGTGATGGCGATGACCGACCCCGAGGCGCCACCATATCAGCGCTATTCGATGTTCGTCGTCCCCGGCGGGACGCCCGGGATCAACGTGCTGCGCGATGTCGGGCTGGGATATCAGCCGTTGGGCGGTGGGCGTGAGGGCTACGTGCGCTACGAAAATGTACGGGTGCCCGCTGATCACATGCTGGGCCCACGCGGTGGGGCCTTCGTCGTGGCGCAGACCCGGTTGGGCGGCGGACGCATCCATCACGCCATGCGCACCGTGGGGCTGGTTCGGCGGATCTTCGACATGATCTGTGAGCGCGCGGTGTCGCGCTACACCCAGGGCGAGGTGCTGGCCAACAAGCAACTCGTCCAGGAGATGGTCGCCGACTCATGGATGGACATCGAGGCGTTCCGGCTGCTCACACTCCAGACTGCTTGGAAGATCGACCAATTCAACGATTACAAGGCGGTGCGGGCCGACATCTCGGCGGTCAAGGCGATGATGCAGAAGGTGCTGCATGACGTGTCGTCGCGGGCGCTTCAGCTACACGGATCCTTGGGCACCACTCATGAGATGCCGTTTGTGCAGTACCTGGTGGAGTCGTTCGTGCTCGGCCTTGCTGACGGTCCGACGGAAGTGCACAAGGTGACGCTGGCTCGCATGTTGCTGAAAGACCGTGCGCCCGCACCCGATCTGTTTCCGTCCGAGCACCTGCTGCGGTTGCGCGCGGCCGCCGAGGCGAAGTTCGCGGACAAGCTGGCGGGCATCCCCCGCGGCTGACTGGCATCTTCTAAAACGCTGGGTGCCGCTGAAAGGACAGCACGCGTTCGGGATCCAGGGAGGCCCTGACGTTGCGGAGGCTGGTGAATTCGGCCGCCGACCATGCGTCCGCCGCATCCGGCTGCCCGTCACGAAACGATGGCATCGCTCGGCCGATGTCGGCGGCTTGACCCGCGCTTTCGACCTGGCGCAGCAGGCTATCCGCTCGACTCCTCGCCTCGTCGTCGCCGCCGACGCCGACGGCGTGCAGCAAAAATGGCGCGGGAACGCTGGCCAGGGCACCGTCGGGACCGGCGGCTGTGTCGGTGTGGCGCAACTCAATCATTTCCAGGCCGCCTGGCTCGCCGATCCGGGCGGCGTCGAACATCGCGCCGAGAACATCGGTCGCGTTGTCTGCCAGCCATCGACCGGTTCCTCGGGCGGGCACGGCGGTGGGCGGATCGATGTGGATTGCCGACAGCGACTGCACATCCCCTCGCGCGGTGGTGTCCACGGCCGGTTCGGCCGCGCCGCGCACCGCATCACGCATCACGTCGAGGTGTGCTGCGCCGTCCGGTGAGGCGTAGGACAGATGGACGACCGGGGTGCCCAGCAGTTCGTCCGGGAACTGCCCCTCGGGCGGCAACTTCCGCAGCGAGAGCGAACTGGTCACCGATGCGCTCACCATTTCGACGGCGGATGTCCAGGCTTGGATGACTGCTGGAAGGGCGGTCGCCGGCCACAACAGGTACCCGGTCCACAGCTCGGGCACGCGAAACAGCTCGATCTCGATCGAGGTGGCGATACCGACGGGTGCACCACCGCGAAACGCCCACAGCGCAGCGCGATCCAGCTCATCGCTGGCGCGATCGGAGGCATGGCGCAGCTCGCCGGCGCCGTCTATGAAGTCGACTCCACGAAGCGCTGCTGACGCGAGGCCGTACTTCCGGACAAACCAGCCCACTCCCCCGCCAAAGGTGTATCCGGCCACGCCGACGGTGGGCGACGTTCCGCTCAAGCCGAGCAGACCACGAGGCAGAGCCGCCTCCTGCACGGCGGACCACGTCGCCCCCGCATCGACCCGCGCGGTGCCCGCGATCGCGTCGATCCTGACGCCGGTCAGCGCGGAGGTGTCGAGAAGTAGGCGGTCGTCGTCGATCTGACTTCCCGCGCCGTGGCCGGTGGCCTGAACGGCGACGGTAACGCCAAGGCGCCACGCACATTTGACCGTTTGGGCCACCTGCTCGGCCGAGTGCGGTCGGACGACGGCGAACGGCCGCTGGGGGAAGCTCGAGTTGTCTGGGCTTGTGGCACCGGCGTATTCGTCGTCGCCGGGCCCGTATACGACGTCGTGCAACTCGGCGCGCAGCGCGTTGAGGACGTCACTCACGACGAAGAGCCTTTGGGGACAAGGGCGAGAACCGGGATCTTACGTGTGGTTTTGCGCTCGTACTCGGCGAAACCCGGATAGCGCTCGGCCTGAACCGCGTACTTGGCGTCGCGTTCGGCGCCCTGCAGCTCGACCGCGTGGACCTTCACGCGGTCGTCCCCCACCTCGATACGGGCATCGGGGTGGGCAACGAGATTGTGGTACCAGGCCGGGTTGCGGTCAGCGCCGGCTGCGGACGCGAACACCAGATAACGATCGCCGTCAGCCATGTACATCATCGGGTTCACCCGCTCCTCGCCGCTGCGCGCTCCCGTGCTGTGTAGCAATAACACCGGCGCGCCCTCGAACTGGCCGCCAAGCCGGCCGTGGTTAGCGCGGAACTCTTCGATGTTGCGCCGGTTGAAGTCGTCTTCGGTCACGATGCCTCCTCGGTTGCCGCGGCGAAAAGATTGCGGTCTGCACAAGATATCGCGGTGTGGGCAGCGCTGATCGCGACTCCGCTGCCGCGCGGCCCGGTGTCGATCAGACGGCTTTGGTCACGCCGACGTAGGACAGCACCACATCGGATTGATCGGTCACCCGAGTCAGGGTGGCGTAGGACCGGATGAACGACTGACCCACGCATCCGTCGATCTTGACGTGGAAATTGCTGATCATCACCCAGGGATTTGACCCCTTGAACTGCTTCTTCACCACCGGCACCACGATTACCAGGCCAGGCTTGAGTCCCACGGTGAGCACGCCATTGACCGGCGCGGAAATCAACGGCAGAAGACCCGTTGCGACTCCGGGCAACAGTGCCGTCGTCCCGAGCGACGGGCCGAAGCCGCCGCTACCCCCTATCTCGACGCCGTTGGACGTGCTCATGTCAATCCCGCAGCCGATCTCGTAACCCACCTCGAGGACGCCGCGAGGCTGTTCCGGTCCTATCAATGAGCCGACAAATATCCCACTGGAAAGGTATTCACGAGACGAGACGGCAGTGGTCAACGGTGCCACTGGAACTTGCTTCTCGTCCTTGGCGCCGAGGCCCAGGACCCAGCCGTCGGGAGTATTCAACGTTGCTGGAGGATTCGACGGCACCGATCCTTCGGCCGATGCCGTAGTGGCACCGGCAGGCTCGGTCTCGGGATCGCCACCCGCAGTCGGAGCCACGAACCCCGACATGACGAGGCACAAGACAACCATCAGGGCGCGACGAACGACCACGGCTATCGGCCTCACGTGCAACACCGTACGCACCGCCCAATGCGACCTGCGGAATTTGCTGAGCGGCCAACCAGAGTTGTTGTGCGTTTGTAACTGTAATGCGACATGGAGGCAAATGTAGAATTGCCTTCTAGCTGCTAGCCAGAGAGGCGGCGATGACGTTTCGCACAAGCGCTCGTGGACTACTACTGGTCGGCGCAACGACCGTCATCATTCTGGCGGGCGGCACCGGCATAGCGCACGCGCAACCAGACCCTGATCCGCCACCCCTGCCCCCGGCAAACGGCCAATGGGTGCAATTTCCACAGACCTTCGTGAATCCGTCCAATCAAGGCCAGCCCACAAACGACTCGGGTGAGGTCGGAATGGTTTGCGAAAATCTATTGGTCCCGTGCCGGTAGAAGCTGTTAATCCCGGGGCTAGTCCACTATCGACCGGGCGCGCGCCAGCAATCTCGGCAGGGTGGCGGCCATAGCTTCCAATTCAGTTCGCGGAGAGCGCCTTCGGCGGTTGTACTTGACGATCAGTGACCATGTGGCCGCCGACTTGAAACAGGCCAACGCGGTGAACCAGGGCAGGTCGCATACCGCGTGACCCAGCTCCTGCTGATAGATCTCGGTGAGTTCGGCGATCGACGGTGCCATCTCAGCTGAGGCGGGTACACGTTGATAGGTGTCCGGATCACTGTTGATCAGAAACCAGCCCGCATCGGTACGCGCGTCACCGATCGACCAGATCTCCCAATCGATTACCGCGTTGATGCGGGCTCCCACGGCCAGCAGGTTGCCTAGCCGGAAGTCACCGTGCACGACGCCCGGCTCCATACCCGTTGGGGCGCTAACCAACAACGCGTCGCGCACACCCTCCCAGCCGGGCACCAGCGACGCATCGACTGTCCGCAACGTCTCACACCAACGCTGGACTTCTGCGACCGGATCGATGACCGGTTCGTCGCCGAGGCCCAAGTCCATCGGGGACAGGCTGTGCAGGGCGGCCATGGCACGGCACGCGTTGCGGTAGCGGTCGGCTAGATCAACGGTCGGTGGGCAATCATCGAACAGCGGCTCTGAGCAGTCGCCTTCGACATGCGACATCACAAAGAGCGGTGGCGTGTGCGGCGGGTTTCCCGGGTCCTGCCACAGCACCTCGGGAACCTGAACCTGGCTCGTAGCAAGCACTTTGATGATGCGGGCCTGACGCAGCACGTCGCGGTGCGCGACCGGCTCGACGCCGGGCGGAGCGACCTTGTTCACCACCG
>Ga0335072_10008289_pt1 | contig 15080 bp, 12 predicted proteins | sample Lox_Sample_21_FD_206725 | JGI IMG/M metagenome (GOLD analysis project Ga0335072, IMG submission 206725) | Soil microbial communities from Loxahatchee National Wildlife Refuge, Florida, United States - Lox_Sample_2.1 | ecosystem: Environmental > Terrestrial > Soil > Wetlands | place: USA... | reverse complement strand
GTCACTTACGTCAACTCTCCTTGTGTTCCCGCGTGCTTGAGCTGGCGCCCGCCGGCGACCCGGCCGGCGAGTCGCGCTTGGCGCCCTGCTGATCACTAGCGCCGGGCTTGAGGTGGGCGAACGGGCCAACCACAGCGCCCGGCTCGATGACAATGTCCTCGCAGACTGCCTGCAGCACTGTCGCCCCGGCCCCCACGGTCGTGTCGCGCAGCAGGCAGCTCGGCCCGATACGGGCGTCTGCTCCGATGACGGTGCGGCCCTCGAGTTGGGTGGCTTGCGAGATCCGCACCCCCGGCTCGATCAGCACGTCCACGTCGATCCACGTACTGGCCGGGTCCACGATCGTGACGCCCGCCGCCATCCAGTGCGCGAGCAGCCGCTCGTTAAGGACACGGCGTGCCGAGGCGAGCTGACGCTGGTTGTTCACGCCCTGGATCTCATCGAAATCCGGGCAGAACGCGCTACCGACCAGATAGCCGTCAGCGCGCAGGATGGCGGGCACCTCGGTCAGGTACTCCTCGCCGGTGGCCTTGGCGGGCGGAACCCGCTTGACTGCGTCGGCAAGCAAGTCGCCGTCGAAGGCGAACATTCCCGAGCTGATCTCGGTCACTGCCCGCTGCTCCGGTGTCGCGTCGGCTTCTTCGACGATGCCGGTGACCTGGCCGTCCTCGTTGCGCAAGATCCGGCCGTAGCCCTTCGGGTCTGGTGCCTGCGAGGTCAGCACCGTCACCGCAGCGCCCGCTGCTTCGTGCTCGGTGGCGAGGCTGGCCAGCGTCTCGCCGCGCAACATCGGGGTGTCGGAGAACAGCACGATGACAGTGCCATGGATCACGCCAACGGACTCGACCACGGTGCGTACGGCGTGCCCAGTGCCCCATGAACCGCGGCGTTCCTGCACGACCAGGGCCGCTTCAGGCCAGTGCTCGCGGGCGTATCCGGCAACCTGGCCGTGCAAATCGCTGACGACCAGGATCAGCTGCTGCGGCCTCAGCTCGCGCGCGGCCGCGAGTACGTGGCCTAGCATCGGCCGGCCGCATACTTCGTTGAGCATCTTCGGGGTGGCTGTGCGCATCCTGGTACCCTCGCCTGCCGCCAGGACGATGACGGCGGCCGGACCGTGTGCTGTCACTCGGCTCGGCTCCTTAAGTGTCGCGCTCGAACTGGTCACTCTCGTCAGTTTTAGCTGATAGCGCCGAAACTGACCGCGCTCGCACTGACCACGCTCAAGCGGCTGGCCCGCGCGTATCGCTGTCGGATTTTCGACTCAGACGTGTCGCTGTTGTGAGTGTCCCCGCACGGTCGGCTCTGCTGTCCTGAACAGCAGGTTGTCAAGCTGTCACCCTCCCGACATGTGCAGGATACCGGCCTGTTACCTACCTTCGGCCAGCCTGGGTGGTTGATCGCACCCATTGCGGTGCTTGCTCACGATCGTGCCACACTCGCGGCCGCCGACCTGCAGCATCCCGGTAGTCAAGCGCTACCGCACGCCTCTCCCGACCGCCCGCCGCTGTGCCGCCCACGGCTAGCTGAGTGCACCCTGGACAACAGCTTTAAACCCGTCAAGACACCGGGAACGCCCGCGACCGCGCTGGTCCCTTCGCACCACTCCGCCTAGCGGACCAGCCTCCAGCCCTCGTCGCCCGCTACGAGCCATCGGCCCGTACCGACCCGCAAGCGTGAGTGGTCCACTTTGACGGCAGACCGTCCTGCGATTTCGGAGGTCACGCCGCCGCCAGGGAGCTAATCATCGCCGGGCTCATCCTGCTCCGAGTAGGCTTTCGGGCGGGATCTGACCTTCCCGGGTCGTCTAGCCAGGCAGGACAACGGACTTTGGATCCGTTAACGAAGGTTCGAATCCTTCCCCGGGAGCACTGCGCCTGCGCATTACATCAGGTTCGGAACCTGACCCTGCGGCGGCCACCGCAGCGCCGGGACTTGCCAGCGCAGCACAGCGCGACCGCCTGCTCCCGCAATTCCAGAAGCTCGTCCTTAGTCCTCACAGTCGAATGCTAGATCGAGGTTCTGACACTTCTCCGAGTCGGCTCGGCATCGCGTTCGGGTACCGGGTGCGAATGCGGTCGGCTAGTGCGGGTACGTGGCTAGGTGCTGGCCGGTGCATATTGATGCTCATGACGATGCCGGAAGAAATTTTCTCCAGCACCGGTGTGCAACCTACGGTTACGTAGGTTACGGTTACGTAAGCGTATTCTGCAGGAGCCCCTGTCCACGGCCATGCAGACCGGTTGTCCCGCAACTGACGGCTGAGTGCCAGGCGAGGATCCTCATGACTACTGTCACTGACAACACCACGACCGGCGGCACTTCAGGCGCTGCTACTGCAGCCTCCGGCGCCCCTGCCATTGGCGCCAAACCGACGGACACCACCGCGACGGCAACAAGCGTCGAGGGAGCCGCCGGTACCAGGGCACCACTGAACGATCTTCTGGACGAGCCCAAGGGCCGCGGGTCGAGGATCCTGGTCGGGGTTTTCGTCGCGGTACCGATGCTCGCGCTGATCGCGGCGATACCGCTGGCCTGGGGCTGGGGCCTCGGCTGGCACGACGTGATCCTCGCGGTAGCCTTCTACTACATTTCCGGCCTTGGCATCGCGATGGGCTTCCACCGCTACTTCACCCATTCCTCCTTTAAGGCCAAGACCGGCCTGCGGATCGCGCTGGCGATCGCTGGTTCACTCGCGGTCGAGGGCCCGGTAATCAACTGGGTAGCCGACCACCGGCGGCACCACAAGTACAGTGACCGGGACGGCGACCCGCATTCGCCGTGGCGGTTCGGCGACGACTGGAAAGCGCTCGCTAAAGGCTTGGCCTGGGCGCACGTCGGCTGGTTCTTCGACAGCGACCGCACCTCAAAGGAAAAATTCTGCCCCGATCTGCTGGCGGACAAGAAGATCGCCCGGATTTCCAGGCTCTTTCCGGTCCTGGTCGTGATCTCATTGCTTGCCCCGGCTCTCATCGGCGGGCTCTGGGCCTGGTCGTGGGCAGGCGCCCTGACCGCGTTCTTCTGGGCCACCCTGGTCCGGGTCGCGTTCCTGCACCACGTCACGTGGTCCATCAACTCGATCTGCCACACCTTCGGCAAAGAGGAATTCGAGGTCAGGGACAAGTCGCGGAACGTGACCTGGCTAGCGATCCTGTCCTTCGGCGAGTCCTGGCACAACCTGCATCACTCCGATCCCACCTGCGCCCGGCACGGTGCCCTGCGCGGCCAGATCGACATCGCGGCGCGGCTGATCTGGTTCTGCGAGAAGCTCGGCTGGGTGTACGACGTGAGGTGGCCAGAGGAGGCCAGGCTGAGTGCAAAGAAGACAGGCACCAGGCGGCTCGGCTCGATGACCCGACGCTCTGGGGCCAAACCGATTGGCCGGACGGCGGCCTAACCGACCATTATGGAGTCGTGACAAATCAGTCCGCTCCGAGCAACCGCAAGCGCATGACGGGCAAGGAGCGGCGCGAGCAGCTCCTCGACATTGGCCGACGGCTGTTTGCCGAGCGCGGCCTGGACGGTACTTCCATCGAGGAAATCGCCGCCCAGGCCGGCGTTTCAAAGCCGGTCGTGTACGAGCACTTCGGCGGCAAGGAGGGGCTGTACGCCGTTGTCGTCGACCGCGAGGTCGAACGCTTCCTGACCATGGCCACCAGGCTGCTCGACGGCGAAGACACCATGGCCAAGTTTGAGGTGGCCGCGGTGCACCTGCTGCGTTACATCCAGGAGAACTCCGACGGCTTCCGTATCCTGGTCCGTGACTCCAACCCGACCTCGGGCTCAGGCACTTTTGGCAGCCTGCTCAGCGACATCGCGAGCCAGGTCGAGTACATCCTCGGCGATGTCCTGGAGCACAGAGGTTACGACCCGAAGCTGGCACCGGTCTATGCGCAGATGCTCGTCGGCATGGTCGCCTCGGCTGGTCAGTGGTGGCTCGACGCGCGCAAGCCCGAGCTCGAGGAGATGGCCGCGCACCTGGTGAACCTGGCCTGGAACGGCATGCGCGAGCTCGACCCCAAGCCGCGCCTGTCAGCCGAGGCCGTGGAACTGCTGCGGCAGGGCAAGTAACCAGGACCCGGGCGGGAACGCCCGCTTAGGCCCGCTGCGCGACCACGAAGACCCGGCGGAACGGCAGCACGGTGCCATACGGCGCAGCCGGGTAGTACTCCTGCACCCGCTGTGAATACTCGGCGATGAACTCGCGGGCGTCAGCAGCGTTCAGCGCGGCGAGGACCGGGCGCAGGCCGGAGCCCTTGTACCACTCCGTCACCGGGTCAGGGCCCGCCAGGACGTGCAGGTAGGTGGTCTCCCATGCGTCGACGAGCAGACCCAGGCCTGCGAGGAGGTCGAGGTACTGGGCCGGATCGCCGGCCTGGCGGTTCAGCGGGACGCTGCCGAGTTGATCCCGCCACCTGGCCGAGCTTGCCAGCTCGCGCAGCACGGCATGGTTGGGCTGGTCAAAGTTGCCCGGCAGCTGGAACGCGAGCCAGCCGGCCGGGGCGAGGCAAGCCGCCCAGCGCGGCAATAGCCGCATGTGCTTCGGCACCCATTGCAATACCGCGTTCGAGACGATCACGTCGGCCGGGCGAGCGGGCTGCCAGTCGTTAATGTCCTCGATGGCGAAGCTCAGCCGCCCGCTGCGGACAGGCTCGCCGTAATCGGCCGATTGCGCGGCCCGGATCATCTCAGCCGATGAGTCGACGCCGAGCACCTCGGCTTGCGGCCACCGGACCGCCAGCGATGCGGTCAGCTGGCCGGGTCCGCAGCCGAGGTCGGCGACGTAACCGGGTGCGGTTGCCGCGATCCGGCCGGTCAGGTCATAAAACGGGCGTGAACGCTCATCTGCGAACTCCAGGTACTGTGCGGGATCCCACATGGCAACCGGTCCGCCTCTCGTGGCTGTCGTCAATTTCCCGGCCAGGGCCGTCTGGCCAAGCGCGCTAACCTATATCTCTTGACGTCGAGATAACTTCCTTGCCCTTCCTACTCCCGTGGAAGTCTCGATGTCAAGAGATATGCTCCTGTCATGGCATCCAGTAGCCCGCCAGTCAGCGACGAGGTCGACGAGATTGTGGCGCGCTGGCGGTCCGAGCGGCCCGACCTGGACGTGAGTCCGCTGCAGGTGCTGAGCCGGGTATCCCGGCTCGCGCGCCACCTCGACCGGGCGAGGCGGGCGGCCTTCGCCGCGCACGGCCTGGAGACCTGGGAGTTCGACGTGCTGTCGGCACTGCGCCGGCAAGGTCCGCCGTACCAGCTCAGCCCGGGCGCGCTCATCCGCGCGACGCTGGTGACATCGGGCACCATGACCAACCGGATTGACCGGCTAGCAGCCGCTGGCCTGGTGAGCCGCAGGCGCGATCCCCAGGACAAGCGAGGAGTCCTAGTCCAGCTCACCGGCGACGGGCTCAGGACTGTCGACAGTGCGTTCGCTGCGCTCTTGGCGCGCGAGGAGGCGCTGCTCACCGGTCTCGACGCCGAGAAGCAGGAGCAGCTCGCCGGGCTATTGCGGATCCTGCTGATCCCGTTCGATGCCGGTGACCCCCGCCGTCGGCTAACGATCTAGGTCGATCTCCACACCCTGCAGGTTTCCCGGCTTTCGGCATACGATTCGTCCCTTATGTACCCGGCAAACTCGCAGGGAGCGGGCATCAGGCCCGGCAACCCGAGCGACGTCGCGGCGCCAGGCCGGGTCACCCGCCGAGCTCTTCGGCTACGGCCAGCCACCGCTCCTCCAGGGCGTTGCGTTCTTCTTGCAGAGCCCGCAACTGCTCGCCGAGCTCGACCAGCCGCTCGTAGTCACTGGCGCTGTCGGCCAGGTCCTTATGTAGTCGCGCCTCGTTGTCGCTCAGCCGGGCGATCTGCCGCTCCAGCCTCGTCAGCTCCTTCTGGCCGGCTCGCTGCTGCGCCGCTGACGGCCGGTCGGCAACCCGGTCCGCTGACGGCCCGTGGTCTTTCGGTCCGGTCAGCACCGCCGCGGCCGGGCGCGGGCCGCTTTCGGCAAGTGCGCGTTCCCGAATGGCAAGGTATTCATCGATACCGCCGGGCAGGAAGGCGAGCTGCTCGCCGGTGACCGCGAGGACGTGATCGGTGACGCGCTCGAGGAAGTACCGGTCGTGACTGACTACTACGACCGAGCCCGGCCAGCCGTCCATCAGGTCCTCTAGCTCGGTGAGCGTCTCGATGTCCAAGTCGTTGGTCGGCTCGTCGAGCAGCAGCACGTTCGGCTCAGCGAGCAGGATCAGCATGAGCTGAAGCCGGCGACGTTCACCGCCGGACAGGTCACCCACCCGGGTCCACTGGCGGTCGCCGCGCAGCCCCAGCCGCTCCAGCAGCTGGCTCGCCGATAGCTCGCGCTTACCGATCACGGCCGAGCCTCGCACCCGCTCAGCCGCTTCCAGCACGCGCAGGCCGGGGTCGACGGCTGGCGGCTCCTGGGTCAGGTAACCGAGTTGAACGGTGCTCCCCATTACCACCTGACCGGTGGTCATGACCGGGCCTGCCGCCGGTACCGGAAGGTCTCCGGACAGCAGCCTGAGCAGTGTCGTCTTGCCGGTCCCGTTGGCGCCGACGACCCCCACGCGGTCGCCAGGGCCGAGTTGCCAGCTGACGTCGCTGAGCAGCGGCCGGTCACCAGCCGTGACGGAGACGTCGTCGAGCTCGAGCACGGTTTTGCCCAGCCGCGTGGCGGCCAGCCGGGCGAGTTCCACGCCATCCCTGGCCGGCGGCTCGTCCGCGATCAGCGCGGTCGCTGCCTCGATCCGGAACTTCGGCTTGCTCGTCCGGGCGGGCGGGCCGCGGCGAAGCCAGGCGAGTTCCTTGCGCATGAGGTTGCGCCGCCGCTCTTCGGTTACTGCGGCTGCCCTCGCCCGCTCGGCTTTGGCGAGCACGTACGCGGAGTACCCGCCGTCGTAGGCGTACACCCGGCCGTCAGCTAGCTCCCACGTCTCCTCGGTCACCGCATCCAGGAACCAGCGGTCGTGGGTGACGATCACGTAGCTGTCCGCGTGCTGGCGCAGATAGCCTGCCAGCCAGGTGATCGCCTCGATGTCGAGGTGGTTCGTGGGCTCGTCCAGGAGCAGCAAGTCGTAGCTGCGGCGCAGCAATGCGGCTAGCGCGGTCCTTCGCCGCTCGCCGCCCGACAGCTGACGGACGTCGGCGCTGAGGTCAATGCCGCCCAGCAGTGCCTCGACGACAGAGCGGCTGCGCGGGTCCCCGGCCCATTCGTGCTCGGCCAGCCCGCCCAGCACTATCTCGCTCACCGGGCCGGCTAGCTGTTCCGCCTGCGGCAGGTAGCCGATGGCCACGTCGCGTGCCCTGGTGGCCCGGCCGGAGTCCAGGTTCGCGCTTCCGGCAAGTGCAGCGAGCAGGGTTGTTTTGCCAGCTCCGTTGCGGCCGACGACGCCGACACGCTGCCCGGCCGAGACGCCCAGTGAGACGCGATCGAGCAGCACGCGCTCGTGATAGGCCTTGGCCGCTAGTTCCAGGTTGACGATGTTCATGACGGGTTACCGCTCGCTGGCTGTCACGACGGCTGGCGGTCGCGTACCAGGGCCGCGCCAGGCACAGGGCCGCTGGCCCTGGCAACAGCCCGGCACACGCCCGCTCCCGTCAGCGCGACCGCGATGTCGCGTGCGTGCGCAGCGTCACTGGCCAGGAACGCGCAGGTTGGCCCGGAGCCGGAGACGATCGCTCCGAGTGCGCCGTGCTCGCGCCCGGCGTTCAGCGTGCGCCGCAATTCGGGCTGCAGTGAGAGCGCAGCGGGCTGCAGGTCGTTGGACAGCAGCGGCCCGACCCGCGCCGGATCGCCGGACCGCAGGGCCGTCATCAGCGGATGGCTCAGCTCGGGCTCACCAGGCTCGGGCGGGTCACCTGCCGCCTTGCGGGCCGCTCTCAGGCGGTCACAGGTGGCGTAGACCTGGGCAGTGGACAGGCCCTCATACGCGAAGGCGAGTGCCCAGTGATAGCTGCCGGACGCCAGGGCGGGGGTCAGCTGTTCACCACGGCCGCGGCCCACAGCCGTACCGCCCACGAGCGCGAACGGCACGTCGCTGCCGAGTCCGGCTGCCAGCTCGGACAGGTCGCGCTGAGACAAGCCGGTCTGCCACAGCTCGTTGCAGGCAAGGAGCGTGGCCGCAGCGTCCGCGCTGCCGCCCGCGAGGCCTGCCGCGACCGGGATGCGCTTGGAGATCCGGATCGCCACAGCCGAACCGCGCAACCCCGCCGCCTGCACCAGCGCGCTCGCGGCTTTCCAGGCGAGATTCGACCGGTCTCGCGGGACTGCGTCCGCGTTCTCGCCGCTGACAGACAGCGAGGTCTTCTCCGCTGGCTGCACGGTGACCTCGTCGAAGAGCGAGACCGCGTGGAAGACCGTCACGAGCGGGTGATAGCCATCGGCACGCGGCGGGCCCACGGCGAGCTGGAGGTTGACTTTCGCCGGTACCCGGACAGTGACTGCCTCGGGAGCCAGCCTGGTTGCTGAGGTCACGATCTGCTGATCGTATCCGGACCGGCTGAGCGCCCGGCAGCAGCTATCCGGGCGAAGTCGGCGATGCCGAGCGCCTCGCCGCGCAAAGCCGGATCGACGCCAGCCGCCCGTAGCACTGCCTCGGCAGCTCCGGGCGAGCCGGCCCACGTCGCCAGCGCTGCCCGCAACGTCTTCCTGCGCTGCGAGAACGCAGCGTCTATCACCGCGAACGTGTCCGCCCGGCGCGCTGTCCCGCGTACCGCGGCCGCGTCGGGTTCCGTCAGCCGCGCCAGTGACACCAGGCCGGAGTCCACCCGCGGAACCGGCCAGAACACCGCCCGGCCCACCGAACCTGACCTGCGCGCAGTCGCGTACCAGGCCAGCTTGGCCGACGGCACCCCGTAGGTACGGCTGCCAGGCGGCGCGCACATCCGGTCCGCGACCTCCGCCTGCACCATCACCAGGCCGCGCGCCAGTGACGGGACAGTTGCCAGCAAGTGCAGCACGACCGGCACGGAGACGTTGTAGGGCAGGTTCGCGACCAGCACCGTCGGCGGCTCGCCCGGCAGCTGCCCGACCCGCGCCGCGTCTGCGGTCACGACGTCGAGCCGGCCGGCCAGCTGCGGAACCCTGGCGGCCACCGTGACCGGCAGCTCCGCGGCCAGCGCCCGGTCGACCTCGACCGCGATGACGCGGCGGGCCGCGGCAAGCAGCGGAAGGGTGAGTGACCCGAATCCAGGTCCGACCTCGAGCACGACGTCGTCCGGGCCGAGATCCGCAAGTGCCGTTATGCGGCTGACGGTGCCTGCGTCTACGACGAAGTTCTGGCCTAGTCGCTTCGACGGCTGGACGCCGAGCCGAGCGGCCAGTTCCCTGATTTCCGTCGGCCCGAGTAGCCGAGCGGCAGGCAACGGCGTCAGGCTGGCCAAGGTCCGAAAACGCGCTCGCCGTTGGCCTCGATGACCGCGCACAATTTGGCGACGTCCATCTGCTTGGCCGCCGCTAGCGCGCGCACCGTGTGCGCGACCTGAGCGGGCGCGTTGGACTTGCCCCGGTTCGGGGACGGCGTCAGGAACGGCGCGTCGGTCTCGGCCAGGATCAGCTCAGCGGGCGTGACAGCGGCGGCCTCGCGCAAGCCGGACGCGTTCTGGAAAGTCACGGTCCCGGCGAAGCTCAGCAGGTAACCGGCTTGCGCGCAGCGTTGCGCCAGCTCCGCGTCACCCGAGTAGCAATGAAAGATCACCTGATCAGGCGCGCCATCCGCGGCGAGCATGGCCAGCACGTCCTCGTGGGCGTTCCGGTCATGGATCATGAGCGGCTTGCCTGCCTGCTTCGCGATGTCGATGTGCGCGCGGAACCACTCGTGCTGCACTTGCGGCGGTGCGCTGTCCCGGTAATAGTCCAGGCCCGTCTCGCCGACAGCGCGCACCCGTGGCAGCCTGGCCAGCCGGGCAATCTCAGCGAGCACCTCATCCCGCTGCGACGGCGTGGCGGCTGCTGCTGCCGTCTCGTTCGGGTGGATTGCCACCGCCGCATAGACCGACGGGAACGCGGCCGCGCAGTCCGCGGACCAGCGCGACGACGCAGCATCGACGCCAACGGTGATGACGCGATTGATGCCAGCGGCCGCGGCCTGCGCGAGCGTGTCGGCGACTGCCATGTCGATCAAATCGAGGTGACAGTGGCTATCAAACCCCGCGGCCGGGAGCGCCTCCGGTGGTGGTGCCTGCGGCCTGCCGACGCCCTGACCCGGCCCGAACCGGTCATCGTGCGCGGATCGATCGTCCGGGGCGGGTCGGTAGCCACGCGCGGACCGATCGCCCTGCGTCTGATTACCGTCCGGCACTGTGTGATCTTCCGCTGGGTGATCTTCCGCCGGGGCGGCCTGCGGGCCGAGTCACTTGGCCTCGAGCCGGGCCAGCTCGTCGGTGACGACCGACGGGTCCAGCTTCGTGAACAACGGGGCCGGCACGGCCAGCTGAGTGCCCGGCTTGATCGGCATCGACTCCCAGCGCGCCGCAGTCCGGTAGTCACCGGTGATCACCGGGTAAGGTGCCCCGCCGTCCTCGCTGACCTCCTCGATCCGAGGCATGCCTGACCACTCGCCAGCCCCGCCCAGCATCTCGAATACCTTCTGCGACGAGCGCGGCAGGAACGGGGTGAGCAAGGTCTTGCCGTCATCCACCAGCTGCAGGGCGACATGCAAGATGGTGCGCATCCGGTCCGGATCCGACTCGCGTAGCTTCCATGGCGCCTGGTCGGACAGGTATTTGTTCGCCTCGGCCAGCGTGCGCATGGCCTCGGTGCTGGCCAGTTTGAACCGGCAGCGCCCGAGTGCATCGCCCACGGCGGCGAAGGCTGCCCTGGACCGGTCGAGCAGCGCCCTGTCGGCTTCGGTGAGTTCGCCGGCCGCCGGGATCTCGCCGATGTTGCGTGCCGCGAATGAGACCGACCTGTTTACCAGATTGCCCCAGTTGGCCACCAGCTCGTCGTTGTTGCGGCGGACGAACTCGCTCCAGGTGAAGTCGGTGTCCTGACTCTCCGGGCCCGCCACCGCGACGTAGTAGCGCAGCGCGTCGACGTCGTAACGGGCCAGGAAGTCGCGGACGTAGATGACGACCGAGCGCGACGAGGAAAACTTCTTTCCCTCCATCGTCAGGAACTCGCTGGAGACCACCTCGGCCGGGAGGTTGAGCTCACCGAGTGTGCCCGGTGTGCCGCCCTTCGCGCCCTTGCCGTTGTAGCCGAGCAGCATGGCAGGCCAGATCTCGGCATGGAAGACGATGTTGTCCTTGCCCATGAAGTAGTAAGCATCGCTGGCTGGCGACTGCCACCAGGCGCGCCAGGCATCCGGGTCCCCGCTTCGCCTGGCCCATTCGATCGATGCCGACAGGTAGCCGATTACCGCGTCGAACCAGACGTAGATCCGCTTGTCCGGCTTATCCCGCCAGCCGTCAAGCGGGATCGGCACGCCCCAGTCCAGGTCCCTGGTGATAGCGCGGGGCTGGAGCTCGCCGAGCAGGTTGAGTGCGAACTTCAGCACATTGGGGCGCCATTGGCCGCTCTTGCTCTGCAACCAGCTGCCGAGGACGTCAGCGAATGCCGGCAAGTCGAGGAAGAACTGCTCGGTCTCGACAAAAACCGGAGTCTCGCCGTTGATCTTCGAGCGAGGGTTAATCAGGTCGGCGGGGTCTAGCTGGTTGCCGCAGTTGTCGCACTGGTCACCGCGCGCGCCGTCGAATCCGCAGATCGGGCAGGTGCCTTCGATGTAGCGGTCCGGCAATGTCCGGCCGGTGGAGGGCGAAACCGCACCGAGTGCCTTGCGCGGAAAGATGTAGCCGTTCTTGTACAGGCCGACGAACATCTCCTGGACGACCGCGTAGTGGTTGCGGGTCGTAGTCCGGGTGAACAGGTCATAGGACATGTCCAGTCCGGCGAGGTCCTCGGCGATCACCCGGTTGTACCGGTCCGCGAGCTCCCGCGCGGTCACTCCCTCCGCGTCGGCCTGGACCTGGATCGGGGTGCCGTGCTCGTCGGTGCCGCTCACCATGAGCACTGGGTTGCCGCACATTCGCTGGTACCGCGAGAACATGTCGCAAGGCAGGCCGAAGCCGGATACGTGGCCGATATGCCTGGGACCGTTCGCGTACGGCCACGCGGCTGCGCTCAGAATGTGACGGCTGGTCATAACGCCCCAGCCTAGTGGCCGACACAGCCTAGGGGCCGCGGGCCGCCCCGGGCCACCAGACGCCCCGGGCCACCAGACGCCCCGGGCCACCAGACGCCCTGGGCCCATCAGCCACCTGGGGTCACGAGACGCGCGCGGGAATCTAATCGCCGGGCTGGGCAGGACCGCCAGCGCTGGCCTCGACGACTGCGGCATAAAGCTCGCGTTTGCGCAGGCCGAGCTCCGAGGCAACTGCTGTGATCGCGTCCTTGCGGCTAAGGCCCGTGCGCACCCGCAGCTCGACCTCAGCAACCGCGTCCGGCGTCGCAGCTGACTGGGTGGTGCCTGGTGCGCCCCCGACGACCAGCGTGATCTCCCCCAGCACGCCTTCGGTGAGTTGCCCGGCGAGGTCGCCAAGCGAGCCGCGGAGTACTTCTTCGTGGGTCTTGGTCAGCTCCCGGCAGACGGCGGCGGCCCGGTCGTTTCCGAAAGCCTTCGCGAGCTCTGCCACCGTGCTGGCTACCCGGCGAGGCGATTCGAAAAAAACCATCGTGCGCGGCTCTGCGGCAAGCTCGGCGAACCGCCGGGCGCGGTCACCCGCCCGGCGGGACGGGAAGCCCTCAAAGGTGAACCGGTCGGACGGCAGGCCGGAGACCACCAGCGCCGTGGTCACGGCGGACGGGCCGGGCAGGACGGTGACCCTTACTCCGGCCTGCGCGGCGGCCGCGACCAGCCGGTAACCAGGGTCGCTGACCCCTGGCAGCCCGGCATCAGTGATCAGCAGGACGTCCTGGCCAGCGGTCAGCTCCGCCAGCAATGCCGGCACTCGGCGAGCTTCTACGTCGTCGTAGTACGAGACGATCCGGCCGGCCAGCCGGACACCCAGCGCCGTCGCGAGCCTGCGCAGCCGCCGGGTGTCCTCCGCCGCAATCAGGCCAGCGTCCGTGAGCGCCGCGATGAGCCTGGGTGAGGCATCAGCAGGCTGGCCGATCGGTGCGGCGGCCACGGTGAGGACGCCTGGCTCCGAGCGGTCCGCCTCACCCGACACGCTGGCTCGTTCCATCTCGCCGCCCAGGCTAGCCCCGTCGGCCTTTACCATGGCTGTCGATGAACGCATACCAGACGATGCGCTCCACTGCCGCCGACGAAGGCTCGCCGCCTGCTCGCGCCACCGGGCGCGGCAGTTCGATCGTGCTCGGCAGCGCCTTCTGGGGCTGGGCCGGACCGGTCCTCATCATGATCTTTGGTGGCTTCCTACGGTTCTACCGGCTGAGCAAGCCCGATGCCGTCGTCTTCGACGAGACCTACTACGCGCCCGACGCCAACTCGATCTTGCACCACGGGGTAGAGCTCCAGCACTACAGCTATGTGAACAGCCAGCTGGTGCACGGAGACCCGGACATCTTCCTGAAGGTGCATGGCCAGTTCCAGGGAGAGATCGTCGCTCACCCGCCGCTCGGCAAGATCATGATGGCGGTTGGCCAGTGGATGTTCGGCCTGACGCCGTTCGGCTGGCGGTTCGTGGTCGCGGTGGTGGGCACAGTCTCGATCTTGATGATCGCCAGGATCGTGCGGCGCATGACCCGGTCCACCATGCTGGGCTGCATCGCCGGCCTGCTCATGGCGCTCGACGGCCTAGAGCTGGTGCTCAGCCGCACCGCGATCCTGGACATCTTCGTGATGTTCTGGGTGCTGGCCGCTTTCGGCTTGCTGGTGATCGACCGGGACAGGACAATAGCCCGACTGCAAGACGCCGCCGCGGGAGCGGGGCCGCAGGACCTCGCGGGGCCCAAGCTGGGAGTCCGGTGGCTGCGGATCGCCGCCGGGATATGCCTGGGCGCGGCATGCGCGAGCAAGTGGACCGGGATCTACTTCCTGATTGCTTTTGCCGGGCTTGCGATTGCCTGGGACATGGGCGCGCGGCGGGCCGCTGGTTATCCGAACTGGCTGGCCGGCGGCATGCGCAGCGACGCGAAGTGGCTGCCCGCCTGGTTCCTGGCCGTGCCGGCCATTGTCTATACAGCGTCGTGGAGCGGGTGGTTCGCCACCAGCGACGGATACGACCGCAACTGGGCCGCGCTTCACGGAAACCACACGCCGATCTGGTCGACGCTCGACTCGTGGTACCAGTACAACCACTGGATGCTCCAGTTCGGGCTCGGCCTGCACTCGCCGCAGTCCTACAAGTCGAACCCGCTCGGCTGGCTCGTGCTGTACCGGCCGATCTCGTTCTACTGGTGCGCGAACGGCACGAGCGGTTGCTCGATGCCCAAGGGACAGGTCGCCGAAGTACTAGCCATCGGCACTCCGCTCCTGTGGTGGGGCGGCGCGCTCGCACTGTTGTTCTGCCTGGGATGGTGGCTCACCAACCTGGTCGGTGATCTTGTGTTCAACCGGGTGCCGCGACGCGACTGGCGAGCCGGAGCGGTCCTGCTTGGCGTCGCGGCCGGCTGGCTGCCGTGGATCTGGTTCTACCTGCACGACAACCGCACCGAGTTCTACTACTACGCGATCGCGTTTGAGCCGTTCATGCTGATTGCGATTACCTTGTGCCTTGGGCTGATCATCGGGCCCGCCAGGGCGGCGCCCAGCAGGCGCGCTCTGGGCGCGGTCGGGGTCGGCGGTTACCTGCTGGCTGTGCTGCTCGATCTCGCCTACATCTACCCGATCCTGACAGCCGAGGTCATTCCCTACACATCCTGGCTGGCCAGGATGTGGTTCCGCTCGACAGGCGGCTGGGACTGGATCTGAGCGGGCCAAGCGCCTCGGCGAGATAAAAGGGGCACCAAGGTATATAGCTCTCCGTGATTGCTCTGTTACTCAGATCACGCATCTGTTTACCCCCCGGCTGCGTCATAGCAGTGTCACTTCAACCAGGGGAGCGGAGCCGATAGTGCGTCATGCCGACCATCTGAAGCAGGTAGAGATACTGCCGGATCGCGATGC
>Ga0335072_10008288_pt1 | contig 15080 bp, 9 predicted proteins | sample Lox_Sample_21_FD_206725 | JGI IMG/M metagenome (GOLD analysis project Ga0335072, IMG submission 206725) | Soil microbial communities from Loxahatchee National Wildlife Refuge, Florida, United States - Lox_Sample_2.1 | ecosystem: Environmental > Terrestrial > Soil > Wetlands | place: USA: Florida... | reverse complement strand
CCGGATCCCGAGCCTGCCCGCAGGCAAGTACCTGGTCTACGTTGGCGACCCGACGTGCAGCTTCAGTGAGCCGGACCTGGCGCCACAGTGGTACCTGGGCCAGCCGACGCCCTCGGGTGCGACCGCGATCTCGGTGACGAGCGGGCTCACGACCATCATTTCCGACGCCACGCTGGCCCAGGATGGGTCCATCAGCGGTACGGTGACCGGAACCGGGCACAGCCCACTGGCCGGCGTCTGCGTGGCCGCGACGTCGACCATCGCCGGCTCGGCTCCGGTGTACTCGGTGACGAGGGGCACCAGCGGCGGCTATTCGATCGGCGACCTGCCCGCCGGGCAGTACCGGGTGGAGTTCAGCTCCGGCTGCGGCGCCGCCGGCTACCACGCCCAGTGGTGGAAGGACAGGCCGTCGGCGCAGACCGCGACCACGGTCACGGTGACCGCGGGCACTGCGACGACCGGGATCGGGGCGGTGCTGAGCAAATAGCATCTGGCCGCCCAGAGCGGCATAACGCAACGGAAGGCTCCGCGACCGGCCGGTCGCGGAGCCTTCCTAGTTCGAGACGATTGGGCGCACGCACACTAGGCGCACTGGGCGGCGACCGACAAGCGTCCCCGCAATGGTCGGGGCCCTGCAGGTCCAGGCTTGGTGGAGGTGGCGGGAATCGAACCCGCGTCCTTCAGTACATCACCAGGGCTTCTCCGGGTGCAGCTCTGCTGTGCTTTTCTCAGCCCCGGCAGTCACGCAGGCAAGCTGCCGACGGGCTCAGTCGCTGTTAGATGTCCCATCTGGCCCCGCGACCGGGCCAGGCAGTGGATCCTCCTTGCTGATGCCAGGCACCGGGCCGGAGGAACTCCCGGGCTGACAGCCTCATAGTGCTCTAGCGGTTATTAAGCCGCGAGGGCGAGGCGAGTGCGCGTTGAGTTGGCACTTATTGTTTTGCGGTCACAGTGTTAACGAGGTTATGTCCGCAGTCCTCGACCCGCTTCCCCTGGATCAACTACCGAAGTCGAAGCCAGTCACCCCCTCTTGAGTTGTAGCGATCTACGCTACCTGACCGGGGCATAGGCGTCCAACAGAGCCAGCTTCGGGACCTTATAAGCCGCTATAACGAGAATGCCCGTGGGTCCGCAGAGCGCGGCCCCCATCGGGCATCCACCGGAAGGTGATGAGATGCCCCCGTGGATGCCGGCGGTGGCCGAAGTGCACCCACGGGGGCTTTGACCGGCAGGGTCGGGGCCGGTCCCAATGCCGGGCCTCCCCCGAGATGAGGCCCGGTTCTCATCACGACGACTGGGCCGCAACCCCCCGAGCGGCACCCCAGTCACTAGGAAAGACGCCAATGCGGCACCGCATGGTTGCTCCGAGTTACCAAAAGAGTATTAATGAAGTGGTCAGGATCTAGCCTGGACGTTCTGGCGCAATCGGCCGGTCAGCAGCCAGCGATGACGTTCCGCCGAAACCGGGCTGTCAGGAGCCGACCTGAATGCCCTGCAGGAAGCTGCCCGCCAGCGAGGAGACCGAGGTAGACGGCGCCTTGCCCAGTTCGACCACCGCGAACGCGATGCCGCCGCGGTAGCCGACGAACCAATTGATCCACAGGTGATCCGAGCCGTAACGACCGCTCCCGGCCTGCGCGTAGACATCGCCGCCGACGTCTGCGACTGCGTTCGCCGGGGACTTGGCAGCATCCCGCATCAGCGCTCGCAGTTCCGTCAGGACCTTGGCGCTGGTCGTGCCCCGTGGCGCTGGACTCGGCTCAGCCAGGTCCGAGTTAGTGACCAGCGAGGGGGCGTGCCACTTCCCCGAGTCGACCACTGAGGCGGCGAGTGCCATGCCGAGCGGGCTGACCCGCACGTCGCCGGTGCCGATCAGTTCGGCAGCCAGTGTGGCCTGGCCTGAGAGCTGGCCGATTCGGCCGGGGAAATAGCTGCTGAGCGGAAGCTGCCATCCGCCGATGCCGAAGTCCTGGCTAGCAGTCGTCAGGCTGTCCGCCACGTTCGGGAGCAGAGCCAGGCCAGCGAAGGCGGTCGAGCACCCGCGAGCGAAGTCGGTCCGGAAGGACCACGTCTCGCCGGCTGGCTCCCGCGGCTCGTTGTAGAAAACTCGCTTGCCCACCGGGTTGTTCGTCGGGCACGGAACGGGCGCGTCCGGCGATAGCCCCGTCGACAGGATCGCGGCCGAGGAAACGATCGTAAAGGCCTGCCCCGGCTCGTACTGACCCGAGAGCGGCTCAAGGCTGGGCATCCGGCCGGCCGTGTGACTGGCAACTGCGAAGATCTTGCCGGTACTAGCCTGCACAGCCACGATCGCCGCCGAGGCGGAGCTGTGCGCGAGAGCGTGGTCGGCAGCAAGCTGGACGCTTGAGTTCAGAGTGGTGTGCACGGGCTTGCCCGCCGTGCCTGGCCACGTATGCAGTCTGACCGGAGGCAGGCCCGCTTGTTGCAGCACCACCTCGGTCTCGGGCGTGCCGGTGAGCTGCCGCTGGAAGGCCTCCTGGAGTCCGCTCAGCCCGACGGTTGTGCCGGGCCGGTACTGCATGCCGTTCATCCGCAGCACGCTCGCGGTCTCGGTGCCTACCGAGCCGACCACATCTGGCGCGATGCTTTTGAACAACGCCTCCTGGCGCTTCCTGACGACCAGCCCCGGAATGCCACTCAGCTTCGGGCGGAGAGCCGCATACTCGGCCGGCGACAGCGTGAGCAACGCCAGGAACTCGCCCGGCAGGGCCTGGTCCATCTGCCCTTCGATCTGCACGGCCGGAAGCTGCGTGGCGGCGGCGAGGCCAGCCGCGGTCCGTTGCGGATTCTTCAGCTCGCCCGGAATGACCCCCACTCGGTCGACCTCAGACGGCACGGCGAGCGACTGGTTAGCGGAGTCGAGCAAGGACGAACGCTGCTTCCAGGTACTGACCACCGCCAGCTGCTCGCGGCTGGTCATCCCCGCCACAATGTCCGATGGACTCCACGACACCCGCCACCCGTGCGGGCCGTCCGCAAGGCCAAATCCATTGTCGTAGGACCAGGTCAGACCACTGCCGCCGAGCTCGATGGCGGCGTTGAATCGGGCGTAGGCGGCCTTGCCGTGCTGGCTGACGCTCAGCATGCTGAGATCCAGATTGCTCGCGTCCAGACGCTGATAGGCGTCGGCCAGCTCGGTAGCGACGACCCTGGGATTGCCGGTCGTGAGCTGCGCCGCTTGCAGGTAGTGCTGGGATTCCCACGCCAGCAGGAACTCCGAGACCGTGGGCTCGGGCGACGGGACGCCAGGCCGCATCAGGCCGATGCCAATGACCCCCGCCAGCAGGACGACCGCGCAAGTGCGGGCGAGCATCGCCCGCGAGCCGGATCCCGGCCCAGACTTTCCGGTTTTCTCCCCGTCCCTGGCCTTCCGCGACGGCCGTACGGGTGCCGCAGGCCGCGGAGCACGATGCGCTCCGCCGCGCGAGCCGCGGTTCCTAGGCGGGGTGTCGGTCCTCGTCAACGCTATCTCCGCCGCCGCAGCTCACGTTCGACTTCCCGGGCAGCGTCCCGCTTCGCGAGATCGTGTCGCTTGTCGTAGGTCCGCTTGCCGCGCGCCAGTCCTAGCTCGATTTTGACCTTCCCGCCAGAGAAGTACAAGGATAGCGGTATTAGTGTCAGCCCCCGTTCGGAAATCGACCGGTCCAGCTTGTCGATCTCCTTACGGTGCATTAGTAGCTTACGTGTGCGCCGCGGCTCGTGATTAGTCCAGGTCCCCTGCGTGTACTGCGGGATGTGAACGCCGTGCAGCCAGGCCTCACCATCAGTGATCTGCGCGAAACCGTCAGTGAGGGTCGCCCGGCCAGCCCGCAGCGACTTTACCTCCGTGCCGGTCAGCACTAGGCCCGCCTCGACGACATCCTCAATGGCATATTCATGCCGGGCCCGCCGGTTACTGGCAATGATCTTTTTGCCGGGTTCCGCTGCCACAGCTCGCCTATACCCAGCGTCATACGCGCAGGTAGCGCCTGAGCGTCAGGAAGGACGTACTGCCGCAGATAAGCAGTCCGGTGATCATCGCGACGATGATCACCTCGACCAGGTCGGCGGTGCTGAGCTCCACCCCGTACGGGAAGACGCTCTGCAGGCTGCTGAGCAGTAGCGACTTCACTCCGATCAGCAGGCCGGTCGCGATCAGCCAGCCGATCAGGCCGGCAATCATGCCCTCGACCAAGAACGGCAGCTGCACGTAGAAGTTCGACGCACCCACCAGCCGCATGATCGAGGTCTCACGGCGGCGGTTGAACGCGGACAGCCGGATCGTATTGGCCACCAGCAGGATGGCCGCGACCAGAAGGAATATGGCGGTCACGACAACCGCGGTCCGGGCCTCGTCGAGCAATCGATAGAACTGGTCCAGGATCGAAGCATCATTGACAACCTCCGAGACCCCGGGGGCGCCATCGATGACGGAAGTCACATTGGCCGCGTCCGCCTGGGTGTTCTTGAGCCGGATCTCGAACGAGCTTGGGATCTGGTTGGGCGAGGTGTACTTGACGATTGGCTCGTTGCTGGCGAACTCCTTACGGAACTGCGCCCAGGCCTGACCTTGCGTGACGTACTGGATGCTCAGAGTGTCGTGCGTCTGCTCCAGCTCGTTCTGAATGTTGGCACGCTCGACCGGGGTGACGGCCCCGTTCTTGGCGCAGGTACCGCCCAGCGACGAATCGGTGCACAGGTACACCGAGAGCTGCACCCGGCTCTGCCAGTAGGTCCGGGTGTTGTCGACCTGCTTGACAAAGAGCAGGCCCGTACCGAGCAGCGACAGGCTGATCGCCACCACCACGATGAGCGCCACCGTCATCGTCAGATTCCGGCGCAGGCCAATCCAGACCTCATGGAAGACAAACTGGGCACGCATGTCGCTGAGTCCTCTTGTATTCGATCGCGGGGGCGGTCAGTAAGCCTGGCCGTAGACCCCGCGCGACTGGTCGCGCACGACCTTGCCGTACTCGAGCTCGATGACACGCTTGCGCATGGAGTCGACGATCGCGGCGTCGTGCGTGGCCATCACAACCGTGGTACCGGTCCGGTTGATCCGGTCCAGCACCTTCATGATGCCGATCGAGGTCGCCGGGTCGATGTTCCCTGTCGGTTCGTCGGCCAGCAGGATCATCGGCCGGTTCACGAAGGCCCGCGCCATCGCGACCCGCTGCTGCTCGCCACCAGAGAGCTCATCTGGCATCCGGTCGCGCTTGCCCTCCAGGCCAACCAGGTCAATGACCTCCGGTACGACCTTCTTGATGAACCGGCGGGGCTTGCCGATGACTTCGAGGGCGAAGGCGATGTTCTGGTACACGTTCTTGTTCGGCAGCAGCCTGAAGTCCTGGAACACGCAGCCGATCCGGCGCCGCAGGTGCGGCACCTTCCAGTTCGTCAGTCTTGCTAGGTCCCGTCCTGCCACGTGAATCCGCCCCGACGTCGGCCGCTCTTCCTTGAGGACCAGCCGCAGGAAAGTTGACTTGCCAGAGCCGGACGGTCCGACCAGGAAGACGAACTCGCCCTTCTCGACATCCAGGCTCACGCTCTCCAGTGCCGGTCGGCCCTGGTTCGCGTACGTCTTAGTGACGTTATCGAAGTGGATCACTGGCCCATCGCTCGTGGTAGACGAGATACTGGAGTTAGGTTGCCTGGGCAGTTATCCTGCCCCGGTTTGGCCTCGGGCCAGTCTAGGGGGGAAACTGGCTTGGAACGTCCAACATCGTCGAAGTGGCCGGGTGACCGGTATCGCCCGGTAGGAGCGGGATGAGCTGCGAGCACCTAATCTGCGCCCAGTGTGCTGGGCCGGTAGCGGAAGGTCGCTGCCCGACCTGCCGCGAGGCCCGCGCGCACGTACACCACCACAGCCACGGCATGAGCGTGCAGCTGATTGCGGCCGCGTTGCTCGTGCTCGCCCTGCTGACGGTGGCTGCGATGCATCTGGGGCATTAGCCCCAGGCGGCTAGGTCAGGGCCAGGCCCGCGAGGAGGCCAGGCCCAGTATGTCGACGCCCCGGTCCTTGGGGAGTGCGGTCCTTCGAGAGTGCTCCGGGCGGCCATGTACCCGGCTGCTGGCGGCACCCGGCGGCACTGTGCGTGACGGCACTCTGCGTGACGGGCGCGCGACCCGCCCACTTACAAGCCCTGGGTACGCAGCCACCTGATCTCGGCTTCGATGAAGTCGTCGATCTCGCCGTCCATCACCGCGGCGGTGTTGCCGGTCTCGTAGCCAGTCCGTACGTCCTTAATGTTCTGGTACGGATGCAGGACGTAGTTGCGGATCTGGGTACCCCAGCTCCGGCCCCCGTCGCCGCGCAGCTCGTTCAGCTTGGCCGCCTGCTCCTCCCGCTTGCGCTCCAGCAGCTTGGACTGCAGGACTGCCATGGCGGTGGCCTTGTTCTGGATCTGGCTCCGCTCGTTCTGGCACGACACCACGATGCCGGTCGGCAGGTGAGTGATCCGGACGGCTGAGTCGGTGGTGTTCACTCCCTGTCCGCCTGGTCCGCTGGATCGGAACACGTCAATCCGCATCTCGTCTTCGGGGATGTCGATGTGATCGACCTGCTGAACCACTGGCAGCACGTCCACCATGGCAAATGAGGTCTGCCGGCGGCCCTGATTGTCGTACTTAGAGATGCGCACCATCCGGTGCGTGCCGTGCTCGCCGCGCAGCGTGCCGTAGGCGTAGGGGGCCTTGATGGCAAAAGTGGTCGACTTAATGCCAGCCTCTTCTGCGTACGAGGTGTCGTAGACCTCCGTCTGGTACCCATGCCGCTCGGCCCAGCGCAGGTAAATCCGCTGCAGCCCCTCGGTCCAGTCGGCAGCGTCCGCTCCCCCGGCCCCTGCGTTAATGCTGATCAGCGCCTCGCGAGCGTCGTACTCGCCATTGAGCAAGGTGCGGATCTCAAGCTGGTCGATCTCCTTGCGGAGTACCGCGAGTTCCCGTTCGGCCTCTGCACGGGTCGGCTCGTCGTGCGCTTCCTCAGCCAGCTCAAATCCGGCCGCCACGTCGTCAAGCCGGCTGTGCAGGCCCTCCAGCCTCGCCAGTTCGCTGTCGAGGTACGACAGCCTCCTGGTGACTTCCTGAGCCTGCTCCTGGTCCTCCCACAAGCCGGGTTCGGCCGACCGCTCGCGCAGGCTATCGGCCTCCTTCCGCATGGCGTCGGGGTCGAGGACAGCCTCCACGCTGGCGAGTGTCGCGATTAGCTCAGCAAGCTCGCTCATTGGGTCGGTTGCCATGTCTGCAGCCTAGCCGAGCCGCCGTACCAGCCGATTCCGGCTGCTGACTGAAGGACCAGCCAGCCCCTCAGGCCGACCCACCCAGCCCTCAGGCCGACCCACCCAGCCCTCGGATCGGCCGACCCAGCCTCAGGTCGGCAGGGTGCTCGTGGTCACCAGCGTCCTGACCGCCCGGACGGCGACCGACAACGTGGCGACGGTGAACGCGTTGCTCTCCCAGATCTCGGTCAGGGTCTGGGTGGCGCGCCGGACCGCGGAGTCGTTGCGCTGCACCCAGGCGGCCAGCCGCTGCTCGGGGCTACCCGGACCGGTGACCGTCAGCACATCCCTGGCCAGGGCCGCGTGCGCGGTGTAGAGGTCATCCCTGATCGCGCCGCGGGCCATGGTGTTCCACCGGTCGTCCCGCGGCAGCGCGGTGATCATGTCCCGCAGCCGGGCGATCTGCAGCCGGTCAGCCAGGTCGAAGTAGACCTCGGCGGTCTCCTCAATCGACCTGCCGGTCCCGTGCGCGATATCGACGATGTCGAAGGCAGAGTACGCCGGAACCATCGCGGCGACCCGGCTCGCCAGCGCCTCCGGCACACCGCGCGCCACGTAGATCTCACGGCGCTCGGAGAAGCCGGCCAGATCCCGCCCCGCGAGCATGCCAGGCAGGCTGGCGCCCACCGTCAGCACTCCCTCGGCGAAGAAGTCCACCGTGGCCTGGACGTCGAACGGCGGCCTGCGGAAGTTCAGCAACCACCGGGCGGTTCGCTCGGTCAGCTTCCGGCCCTCCAGCAAGGCCAGCGTCTGCACGCCGGTGTCCACCTTGCCATCGAGCCCCTCGACCTCGGCCCAGAAGCCGGGCATATCGAAGACCGCACGGCTGACCAGCCAGGCCGCAGTGATCTCCGGCACCGAGGCGCCGGTCTCCTCGTTGAGCCTGAAGGTGAAGGTAATGCCCGACCGGTCGACCATGTCGTTAACGACCGATGTAGTGATGATCTCGCGGTGCAGCCGGTGCGAGCTCATGCCGCTGGCGTATTTCTGCCGCAGCGGGGTGGGGAAATAGTCGACTAGCACCCGATGCAGATACGGGTCATCGGGCAACGCCGAAGCCAGCACCTGCTGCGCTGTGTCGATCTTGGTCTGCGCGAGCAGCACCGAGAACTCGGGTATGACCAGCCCGGTGCCCGCTGACCTGCGCTCGGCGATCTCGCGGTCATTGGGCAGCACGTCGAGCCTGCGCCGGATCTTGCCGTCCCGCTCCAGCCGCCGGATGTACCTAGCGTGCACATGCAGCATCTGCGCCGACTGCGCCCAGGATGCCGCCAGGGCGCGGACCTGCTGATAGTTGTCCTTCAGCACCTGCTCGGCGACCTCGTTGGTCATCTGCTGCAGCAGCCCGTTCCGGCCCCCCTCAGTCAGGTTTCCGGCCCGCACCTCGCGATCCAGCAGGATCTTGATGTTCACCTCGTGGTCGGAGGTGTCTACCCCGGCCGAGTTGTCGATGAAATCGGTGCAGACAAGTCCGCCGGCCAGCGCGTACTCGATCCTGGCCTCCTGGGTCAGGCCGAGATTGCCGCCCTCGCCGACCACCTTGGCCCGCAGCGCGGCCGCGTCAACCCGGACCGCGTCGTTCGACCGGTCGCCGACGTCGGCGTTGGACTGGTTGGACGCCTTGACGTAGGTGCCGATTCCGCCATTCCACAGCAGGTCGACCGGGGCCGCCAGGATCGCCGAGATCAGCTCATCCGGAGACAGCGCGGTCTGGCTGGGCGCAAGGTCCAGCACGGCCCGGAGCTGCGGTGACAAATGGATCGATTTGGCCGAGCGGGGCCAGACGCCACCACCCGCCGAGATCAGCGCCGGGTTGTAATCAGCCCATGACGAGCGGGTCAGCTCGAATAGGCGCCGCCGCTCGGCGAAGCTGACCGCCGGATCGGGGTCGGGATCCACGAACACGTGCCGGTGGTCGAATGCCGCGATCAGCTTGATGTGCCGGGAGAGCAGCATGCCGTTCCCGAACACGTCGCCGGACATGTCGCCGATCCCGACCACGCTGAAGTCGTCGGCATCCACATCCACGCCGCGAGTGCGGAAGTGGAACTTCACCGACTCCCAGGCGCCGCGGGCGGTGATGCCCATCTTCTTGTGGTCGTAGCCTTCCGAGCCGCCGGAGGCGAACGCGTCGCCGAGCCAGAACCCGCGGCTCATGGCGATCTCGTTGGCCGTATCCGAGAACGTCGCAGTGCCCTTGTCCGCCGCGACCACCAGGTACGGGTCGTCTGCGTCGTGCCGCACCACCTGCGCCGGCGGCACGACCCGGCCCGCTTCCAGGTTGTCGGTCACATCGAGCATGGCGGAGATGAACTTCCGGTAGCAGGCCAGCACCTCGCCCTGGTACGCCTCGCGGTCGGCCGGGTCGGGCAGCTGCTTGCAGACGAAGCCGCCCTTGGCGCCCGATGGCACGATGACGGAGTTCTTGACCTCCTGCGCCTTGGCCAGACCGAGGATCTCCGTCCGGAAGTCCTCTCGCCGGTCCGACCAGCGCAGGCCGCCGCGCGCGACACTGGCGAATCGCAAATGCACGCCCTCGAACCGAGGCGAATAGACGAACATCTCAAACTGCGGCCGCGGCGCCGGCAGATCGGGCACTGCTGGTGCGTCCAGCTTGAACACCAGATAGGGAACATCGGTCGAAGCGGTGCTGTAGTAATTCGTCCGCAGTGTCGCAGTGATCAGGCCCAGGTAGGAGCGCAGGATCCGGTCCTCGTCGAGACTGGCGACGCTGTCCAGGGCCCCGTTGATCTCCTCGGCGATCGCCTCGCTCCGCTCGGCCTCGCCTGCCTCCTTCGCCGGATCGAACCGTGACTCGAACAGCGTGACGAGCAATCGGGCGATCTGCGAGTTGTTCCGCAGCGCGTCCTCGATGTAGTCCTGGCTGAACGTCGCGCTGGCTTGCCGCAGGTACTTGGCGTACGCCCGCAGCACGACGACCTGGCGCCAGCTGAGCTGCGCATCCAGCACAAGGGCGTTGAAGCCGTCGTCCTCAACCTGGCCGTCCCACAGCGCCAGGAGCGCATCCTCGATCTGCTCCCTGAGCCGCTGGTTGGAGATGAGGTCGGTCTCCTTGGCTTCGGCGGTCGCCTCGAGCATCGGCCTGCGGCGAAGACCGAAGTCGTAAATCCAGAACGGCTGCGCGGCAGGGAACTCATACGGATGCTCGTCGATCACGTCTACGCCCATGTGCTGCAGCCGAGGCAGTACGTCGGTCAGGGTGATCGGTCCGCCGGTCCGGTAGATCGTGAGCCGCCAGACCCGCTTGACGCTGGCCGGCACGTCGTCGTCCGGCTCGATCGGGACGCCGCCGATGTAGTTCTCCGACTCCCACAGCTCGAAGTCGATGTCGCCGCCAGATCGGCGCAGTTGCAGGATCCTGGCGAAGTCGGTGATCGCCGCGGAGGCGGGCACGTCTTCCTTGTAGGTGGCCGGGATCATGTCGCCGATCTGGGTCAGCAGTTCCCTGGCGCGCTGCGCGCCGAGCGCCGTCGCCGCCTCGTCAGCGAGGTCGTCGTCCCAGGACCGGACCGCTGCGGCGACGGCCCGCTCAAGCGTGACCGGGTCCGCGTCGGGTAGCTGACGGCCGCGATCGGCCCGGACCACGAGGTGCAGCCGGGCCACCGACGACTCGCCGACCTGCACGCTGTAGTCGACGTGCCGGGCGCCGAAGGCCCGCTGCAGGATCTCCTGTGCCCGCAGCCTGACCCGCGTGGTGTACCTGTCGCGCGGCAGATACACCAGGCAGGAGACATACCGTCCATAGATGTCCTTGCGCAGGAACAGCCGGGTCTGCCGCCGCTCGCGCAGGACGTGCACGCCAGCGGAGATGGCGGCCAGGTCGGCGACCGAGGTCATGAACAGCTCTTCGCGCGGATAGAAGTCGAGCACCTCGGCGACTTCCTTGCCGTCGTGACTGTCGGCGGCCATCCCGGACAGGGCGAGCACCTCGGCCAGCTTGCGCCGCAGCACCGGGATGCCCCGGATGCTCTCGGCGAACGCTGTGTGGGTGTAGAGCCCGAGGAACCGGTACTCCCCCGCGACAGTGCCATCGGGGGCCAGCCGCTTCACCGAGACGTAATCCAGGTAGCTGGGCCGATGCACCGTGGACCGGGAGTTCGCCTTGGTCACGATCAGTCGCTGCGGGTCCAGGGCGCGCGCCTTGACCGCATCAGGCAAGGTCGCGAACGAGCCGGGACCGACCCGGTCGTGCCGCAGGATGCCGAGCCCGGTGCCCGGCACTGCGGTGAGCGCCATGGCGGCCGGTCCGGTCACCAGGTCATACTCGCGGTATCCAAGAAAAGTGAAGTGCCCGTCGGCCAGCCAGTGCAGCAACTCGGCGATCTCCGCCGGGGAATCGGCGGCACCGCCAGCGTCCCCTTCCGGTGCCAGCACTTCGTCAGCCAGCGCGAGCGCCCTGGCTCGCATCCGCGTGTAGTCCTCGACCGCGACCCGGACGTCGGTGAGTACTCGGCGCAGGTCGGCGGCGACTGCCTCGCTCTCACCGTCAGCCAGCGTGGGGATCTCGATGTGCGTCCAAGATTCAGCCACCTCGTCGTGGCCAGGCTCTCCGTCAACCTCACCGGCCACCCGGCCGACCACCTCGCGCAGCGTGCCGGTTACGTCCCGCCGAACGCGCAGCTGCGGGTGCACCACCAGGCGCGCCGACAGCCCGTGGTTGGCCAGCTCCATGGTGATCGAGTCGACCAGGAACGGCATGTCGTCGGTGACGATGTCGATGACGTCGGAACTCGCGTCGAGCGCCGAGTCCCCGCCTGGCCTGACCTCCACGAGGGCCCGGCCCTGCGGCCGCTCGGCCGCCATCCGCGCCTGCGTCAGCGCGACGGCAGCAAGCCGTTCGGGACCTGCTGCGCTGAGGTCATCGACCTCGACGTGCCGGTAGTAAGCATGCAGGTAGTTCGCCATGTCGCCGACGCCTGACACCGGCTGGGCCGTCGCGGCAGCCTTAGCCAGTAGGACCTGCTTGCTCTCCGACATGACTTCCACTCCCTCAACGTGCGGCGACGTTGCCGCTACAGCGAATCCCGAAGCTCCCACAGCAGCGGGTAATAACGGATGGGCACCCGCCGGTTCAGGTACGGCGCGCCAGTCGAGCCGCCGGTCCCTGACTTCGTGCCGATCTGCCGTTCGACCATCTGAACATGCCGAGCGCGCCACAGTCCGGCAAGCTCGTCATGAGTCAGCAGGTCTTCGGCGAGCTCCCAGAGATCGTCGTGGCGCGGCCGGTCCCGCGCCACGCTGACCAGCGACGCGACGATCTCCTTGTCACTGCCCACCGCCAGGCCCCTGGAGGCGAGCAGGTCAACATAGGCGTCCCAGAGCGACGGCTCGGCCAGCCTGGCGGCCAGCCGGCTGCTCTCGTCCTCGGTCAGCGAGCGGAACCGGGCCACGAAGCCAGGGTCCTTTGCCCCGGAGAGGAACTCCAGCTCGCGGAACTGCACCGACTGAAAGCCGCTGGCCGGCGCCAGCGCCGCCCGGAACTCCAGGAAGTCCTGCGGGGTCATCGTCTCCAGGACATCGATCTGGGCCACAAGCAGCCGCTCGATCACGTGCACGCGGTGCAGCAGATGCCGCGCCAGCCACGTCGGCCTGCGGTGGTCGGTATCAGGACCGCGGCCGGCCAGCATCGCGTCCCTGACTGCCGTGAGCTCGTGCAGCAACTGCTTGAACCACAGCTCATACGCCTGGTGCACGATGATGAACAGCAGCTCATCATGAACGGGCGGGCTGACCTCCGGCACCTGCTGTGCCAGTAGCTGCGGGAGGCGCAGGTAGCTGCCGTAGGTCAGTCGGCCGCCTTCCTCGCCGAAGCTCCGCCCAGAGCCAGCGGTCGGCCCGGTGCCCGCGGTCATGCCATGCCTCGTCGCGCGAAGTACGACAGCACGTCGGGATTGGCCAGCGCGTCCGGATCGGCGGCATCGGCCACGGGCGTGCCGAGCAGGATTTTCCGGACCGGCACTTCAAGCTTCTTGCCGGACAGCGTCCGGGGTATGCCGGGGACCTGGTTGATCTCGTCGGGCACGTGCCGCGGCGACAGCTCCGCCCGCAGCAGCGACCGGATCTTCTTGGCCAGATCGTCATCGACGGCGTGGCCCTCGGAGGGTACGACGTACAAGATGAGTCGCCCCTCCTGGCCGAGCTGGCCGGTGTCGACGACCAGGCTGTCGGCGACCTCGGGCAGCCGCTCCACCACACGGTAGAACTCGCTGGTACCCATCCTGACGCCGCCGCGGTTCAAGGTGGCGTCGGACCGGCCGTAGATCACGCAGCCACCATCGGGCAGGATCATGATCCAGTCGCCGTGCCGCCACACGCCCGGATAGTCGGCGAAATAGCTGGCCCGGTAGCGCTCACCGGCCGGGTCGTTCCAAAATCCGACCGGCATCGACGGCATCGGCCGGGTCAGCACGAGCTCGCCAACCTCGCCGATGACCGGATGCCCGGCCGAGTCGAACGACTCGACCCGCGCGCCCAGGCATGGCCCGGAGATCACGCCGGCCCGCACCGGCAAGATCGGAGCCGGCCCGACGAACCCGGTGCACAGGTCAGTGCCGCCCGAGAACGAGCCGAGGATCAGCCCTGACGACTTCGCTCCGAGCTCCTGGTACACCCAACGGAAGCCTTCGGGCGGGAGCGGAGAGCCGGTCGAGCCCAGGCCTTTCAGGGCCGACAGGTCATAATCGGCGGCCGGCTGCAGGCCCTCCTTCATGCAGGCCAGCAGGTAGGGCGCGCCAGTGCCCGCGTAGGTGACCCCGGCTTCGGCCACCAGCCGCCACAGCGCGCCGGTGTCCGGGTGGACCGCACTGCCGTCGTACAGCACCACGGTCGCGCCGGCCAACAGCCCGCCGATCAGGTAATTCCACATCATCCAGCCGGTCGTGGTGTACCAGAAGAAGGTGTCCGCGCTAGTCAGGTCCTGATGCAGGGACAGTGCCTTGAGGTGCTCAAGCACGATTCCGCCGTGGCTGTGCACGATCGGCTTGGGCAGCCCGGTGGTGCCGGAGGAGTACAGCACCCACAACGGATGCGAGAAGGGCACCTCGGCGAACTCAAGCGCCGGCGCCTCGCCGTCGGCCGCGCCGAAATCGTCCCAGTCGAGCAACGCCACATCATGATCCTGAAGACTTCGCGTCTGCATAGGACGCAAAGTCTTCATCGTGGGCTCGCCTAGGTAGCTGACCACGATCACCGCAGCCAGATCCGGCAACTCCGCCGCGATCGCGGCTATTTCTGCCTGCCGGTCGAACTGCTTGCCCCCGTAGGCATAGCCATCGACGGCGATGAGGACTTTAGGGGAGACCTGGGCGAACCTGTCGATCACGCTGTGCGCGCCGAAGTCCGGGGAGCATGACGTCCAGATCGCGCCGAGGCTTGCGGTGGCCAGCATCGCGATCAGTGCCTCGGGCGAATTCGGCAAATAAGCCGCGACCCGGTCGCCAAGCCCGACGCCGAGGTCCTGCAGGCCGACCCGAACCGAGGCCACCCGGCCGGCTAGCTCGCCGTAGCTGATCCGCCCGTTGTGGCCGGCCTCGGACCGGTAGATCACGGCAGTGCGGGCGGGATCGGTTCCGGCCCGGTGCAGCGCGTTGCGTGCGTAGTTGAGCGTGCTGCCGGCGAACCAGCTGACCTCGGGCATCTGACCAGCCACCACCGGACCGGAGCCGCGGGCGCCAAGAACGCCGAAGAAGTCCCAGATCGATGTCCAGAATGCTGCTGGCTCTTCGACGGACCACTGCCACAGGTCACGGTAGGAGGGGATGCCGTCGGAGGCTGTGCTTGCCG
>Ga0335072_10008287_pt1 | contig 15081 bp, 12 predicted proteins | sample Lox_Sample_21_FD_206725 | JGI IMG/M metagenome (GOLD analysis project Ga0335072, IMG submission 206725) | Soil microbial communities from Loxahatchee National Wildlife Refuge, Florida, United States - Lox_Sample_2.1 | ecosystem: Environmental > Terrestrial > Soil > Wetlands | place: USA... | reverse complement strand
AGACACGAGTACCTGGCCCACATCGACGAGAAGCGATGTCCCGCCGGGGTCTGCGAGTGCGGTCCGGCTGTGGCCGAGGCTCCGCATGGGGAGGTGCACGTATGAGCTCGGAAGCCAACGTTCGCACTCTGGTCATCGACGGGGAAGACATCAGTGCCCGGCCGGACCAGACAATTCTCGAAACGGCGCGTGAGCACAACATCCCGATCCCCACGCTGTGCCATATCGAGGGGCTGAGCGAGGTCGGCGCGTGCCGGCTGTGCCTGGTGGAGGTTAAGGGCGCGCGGCGGCTGCTCCCGGCCTGCATCACGCAAGTGCAGGAGGGAATGGAAATCACCACGCATTCGCCGAAGATCGATCACTACCGCAGGATGATTCTCGAGCTCTACTTCGCGGAGAGGAATCACGTGTGCTCGGTGTGCGTCGCCAATGGCAACTGCGAGCTGCAGAATCTGGCATTGTCTGTCGGGCTCACGCATGTGGAACTGCCCTACCAGTATCCGCAGCTGCCGGTGGACGCTTCGCATCCGCGCTTCACGGTGGATCACAACCGGTGCGTTCTGTGCACGCGCTGTGTGCGGGTGTGTTCGGAGGTGGAAGGCGCCAATACCTGGGGAGTGATGGGACGCGGCGCGCAGTCGCTGGTGATCACGGACCTGAAGGAGCCGTGGGGCGATTCGGAAACCTGCACGAGCTGCGGCAAATGCGTGCAGGTCTGCCCGACGGGAGCGCTGTTTGAAAAAACGCACGCCGGGAGCAAGACGCACAAGCATCCGGAGTTTTTACCGTATCTGCGCATCATGCGGGAGGGGGATCAGCCGTGAGCGAACAGAAGACACTGGCGACGGTCTGGCTGGATGGCTGCTCGGGCTGCCACATGTCGTTGCTCGATATGGACGAGCGGCTGATCGAGCTGAGCAGCCAGTTTCAGCTCGTGTACTCGCCGCTGGTCGACCGCAAGACGTTTCCCGAAAGCGTGGACGTGACGCTGGTGGAAGGTGCGGTGGCGAGCAAGGACGATCTGAAGAAGATCCGGAAGATTCGCGCGCATTCGCGCGTTCTGGTCTCACTGGGCGACTGCGCTCTGACCGGGAATGTATCGGCGATGCGTAATGCGTGCGGTCCTCTGCCGGTGCTGGTGCGGGTGTACGAGCAGAACGCCGATTTGCAGAAGCAGGTTCCAACGGTCGGGGTGCCGGCCCTGCTCGATCGCGTGCGGCCGGTGCATGAAGTGGTGCCGGTGGATGTTTTCGTTCCCGGATGCCCGCCGTCGGCCGACACGATTTATCAGGTTTTGTCGGAACTGCTGGCAGGCAGGGTTCCCACACTGGAAGGCGTCGCCCACTTCGGCTGAATCGTAACAAGGGGGCCGGAAAGAAAAGGCAGTAAAGGGAAGGCAGGAGAGTATGTCGCGCACCATCACGATCGATCCCGTCACGCGCCTCGAAGGCCACGGCAAGATCACCCTGCAGCTCGACGAAGCGGGCATTGTGCAGGACGCCACCTTCCATGTGACGCAGCTGCGCGGGTTCGAGAAATTCTGCGAGGGGCGGCCGTTCTACGAAATGCCGAATATCACGGCGCGCATCTGCGGCATCTGCCCGGTTAGCCATCTGGTCGCGTCGTCGAAGGCCTGCGACGCGATTCTCGCGGTGCGCATTCCTCCTGTTGCGGCGCAGTTGCGCAGCGTGCTGAATCTGGCGCAACTCATCCAGTCGCACGCGCTCAGCTTTTTCTATTTGTCCTCCCCCGATCTGCTGCTGGGCATGGATGCGCCGCCGGAAGAGCGCAGCATCCTGCACATCGCGCACAGCCATCCCTCGATCGGCGCCGATGGCGTGGCTCTGCGGCAATTCGGGCAGCGCATCATCGAGATCATGGCCGGGCGCCGGATTCATCCCGGATGGACGGTGCCGGGCGGCATCAATGAGCCGCTGAGCGGCGAGAAGCGCGATCAGATTCTCGGTATGATTCCAGCGGCGAAGGCGGCTATTCAGCGTACCCTCGGCTGGTTCAAGAGCAGCCTCGAGACATTCTCCGCCGAGATCGAAGTGTTCGCGAATTTTCCGACGCTGTTCATGGGTATGATCGACGATCGCGGCCTCGCGGAGTACTACGACGGCGCGCTGCGGGTGATCGATTCCGAAGGCAACATCATCGCGGGAGAGCTGGAAGCGGCGCGGTACGCGGACTACATCGGGGAGGCGGTCGAGCCATACACCTACATGAAGTTCCCGTATTACAAGCCGCTGGGATATCCGGGCGGAACGTACCGGGTGGGACCGCTGGCGCGTCTGAACCTGGCGGGCCGGTGCGATACGCCGCTGGCCGACGTGGAGTGGCGCGAGTTTCGCGGGATGTCGCCCAAGCCGCTGCTCAGCTCGTTCCACTACCACTACGCGCGGCTTATCGAGATGCTGCACGCGACGGAGAAGATTGAAGCTATCCTGTCCGATCCGTCGATCCTCGACAAGCATGTGCGCGCGACTGCGTCGGTCAACAACCTTGAAGGGGTGGGCGTGGCGGAAGCGCCGCGCGGAACGCTGATCCACCATTACAAAGTGGACGAGAACGGGCTCATCACCTGGGCCAATCTGGTGATTGCCACAGGGCACAACAACGCGGCGATGAACCGCGGGATCCTGCAGACGGCGCGACACTACGTACAGGGCGATCACATCGCGGAGGGCATGCTGAATCGCGTGGAGGCGGTGGTGCGGACCTTCGACCCGTGCCTCAGCTGCTCCACGCATGCGATGGGGCAAATGCCGCTTTCGATCGAATTACGCGCGCCGGACGGAACTCTGGTGCGCGCGGTGCGGAGGGACTGAGGCAGGACGCCATGCACATCATCAAAACAAAAGCGTCTTCGCCTCCTGCACCTGCGGGGGAGCCTGTTCGCCAGCCGGCTTTACTGCTTGCCTGCGGCAATACGCTCCGCCAGGACGACGGGGTGGGTCTACGGATTGCCGAGGCGGCGGAACGACAGTTCCCCCCCTCGCAGCTGCGGATTGTGGCGGGACAACAGTTCACGCCGGAGATGGCGGCGGATCTGGCGTCGACGGAACTCGCCATCTTCGTCGATGCTTCCGTTACCGACGATCCGGGAGCGATTCGCGTGGTTCCCGTGAAGCCCCGACAGGATGTCCGGGGCACGCATGGGCTCGATCCGGGCGCGCTGCTTGCGATGACGCGGTCCCTGAGCGGACGCATGCCTGCCTATGCGTTTGCGCTCACGATTGGAGCCGGACGTTTTGGCTACAGCGAAGAAATATCCGGGCCTCTGCGCCATGCGGTTCCGCGGGCGCTGCGCCTGGTGAACAACCTGGTCGCCGCCTTCTCGCCGAAAGAGTAATCCGGAAGAGCGGGCTGCCTTCTCGCCGACCGGGCGCGTGTGTCGATGCGGCCGCGCGGTACGGCGTTCCCCGGGAAACGTCGTCCGACTGGGTGTCGCGGGTCCGATCCGAGCGGTCCAGGCTGCGTCCAAGGAAGGCAACCTCGAAAATGTCCGACCGGCGATGGTCCCACTGTTGCGGGCGTCTCAGCATCTCGTATGTATGACAGAAAACGGACTGAACCGTTTGCGTCACCCCCAAGGGAAAGAGCATTGAAGGGAAATGGAGGGTCATGGCAGAGCATCGATTTCGGAATATCGTGCTGCAGCATCTGGAGCCGGACGCCATCGAGCGTCTGCAATTGCGTCCTGTCACTCTGAAAGCAGGGCAGGTGCTGGAAAGCCCGGGCAGCAGCTTCGACGAACTGGTTTTCCTCGAAGAGGGCATTGCCTCATTAACGACGATTTTTGAGGACGGGGCGCAGGTGGAAGCGGGCATGTTCGGCTGTGAATCGGCCATCGGTTCTCCCGCGCTGATGGGCCTGCGCAACGGCCGGAGTCACATTGCGGTTCAGGTGCCAGGGCACGGCTACGCATCCGGGAAAAACGCGGCCGAGCGGGAATTTCGGCGGATGGAGTGCTTTCACGACCTGATCCTGCGATACATGCAATCGCAGATTCTGCAGGCGACACAGTCGGCCGGATGCAACGCCCGGCACAACGTGCAGCAACGACTTTCACGATGGCTTTTGTTGTGCCAGGATCGCACCGACATCGAAACACTGCAATTGACGCAGGAATTTCTGGCGGCGATGCTGGGCGTCGAGCGACCGGCTGTCACGGTGGTGGCAGGGAAGCTGCAGGGGCAGGGACTGATTGACTACAGCCGCGGGCGGGTCCGCATTGTGGACCGGGACGGGCTGGAGAAACTTGCCTGCGAGTGCTACGCGGTGGCCCGCAGAGAACTGGAAGCTTTTGCCAGCTATGCGGAAGAATGCTCTCTGGCCGAGCCTGGCTGCCGCCCTGTGGCGATAGCCAGGGGATAACGAGACATCACTGGGGCTGGATCGGGGGGTAGCCACCCTGCGGCGCCTGCCCGGAATTCTGGCCGGGCTGGTTCGGCGGGGGCGCCGATCCGCGTGGTGGCGCGTAGTGCGGCCGGTTGTTCAGTTTGAATCCATCCTCGATGACGTAGAAATTCTGCTCGGGCAGATCCGCTTCGACTAACTGCCCCTCGGCGGTGAAATACAGTTCCACAGAAAACCCGTTCTGCTCGCTGATAATCACGCTGGTGTGGTGGACAACAAGGGACTGTCCATGAAGCGTGCCGTGCTCGTCGTTCCGCGCAGTGTACTGCGCCGGCACGAGAATTCCATTCTCCTTGGGGATCACGATCCAGGAGGTCGGCGGATGCGCTATGGCGAAATGGGCCATCTCGACGTACGCGGCGGGGTCGAGGTCGGGGAGCAGAACCGTGTGCAGGTGGCGGTCGAAAGTGTTCGTCGTGTTCTTGCCCTGCGCGGCAATGTTCACCTGAAACTGACGGCCAGTGGCGTCGGAGGACAGGTCGAAGGTCACCTGAGCCCCGTTCACCGTGCCCGTGAGCTGATCGCGCACGATATTGAGCTGAGTGTCGAGGCGGTTGACGTTGTTGAACGAGTAGGACAACTTCGCTATCTTCGTTTCCGCCTGAGAGGTCACCTGATAGCCGTTCGGCAGCACCTGGATGGTGTACTCCGCTGTCCCAACGGCTTTGCCGTCATTGGCCTGAATGAGGTTGTAATGGCCCTGACCGGCGTGCAGGGCCGGGGCCTGGGCGGATGCAACGAAGGGCGCAGCGCCCACGAGGAGACAGGCAATCCATTGAAAACAACGAGCCAAACGCATGGTTCCAGAGACCTTCCTGCAATCTTAGACACATTTTTGCAGTAAAGGATGCGGTACCCGGCGATCCATACGCGCGAGCGACGTTTATGCGGCTCTGGTTGCCCGCTCCATCGGCGTTTCGGGTTCAGAACTTAGTTCCTCCAGGCTTTTACCCTTCGTTTCGGGCAGCAGAAGCATCGTCGTGATCAGGCCAAGCACGCTGACGATGGCGGCACCGGATTCGGCCGAGAGCAGGCCGTGCCAGTGCATCAGGAACGGGAAGGTGAAGACGCCGATGAATCCGCCCAGCTTGCCCATGGCCGCCGAGATGCCGTGGCCGGTGGTTCGCACGCGGACGGGGAAGACCTCCGACGGGTACACGAAGGTCGTGGCATTGGGGCCGAACTCTGTAAAGAAGAAACTGATGCCATAGACGATGACGAAGGGAATCGCCCTTTTCTCGATGTTCGGCACCAGGGCCATGATGGCGAAGGCTACGGCCATGACGGCAAAGCCGAGAGACTGGATGGTCTTCCGGCCAAGCCGGTCCATGAGAAGAACTGCGGCGGCGTACCCAGGCGCGGCAAAGATCGCAAAGATCGCGAGTTGGGTGAGGGTTTTGTGCAGCAGGCTATTGTGCGCGCCGAGGGCGGAGAGGACCATCGGGCTGGAGACGGTGTTGCCGTAGTATGCGAAGTCCATGAAGAACCACGCGAGGCTGGTACCGATGAGCCGACTGAGGAGCCTGTTGTCGTTGGCGAGGCGGTGGAAACCGTCCCAGAAGGAGACGGAGTGGCGCTTTTCATCGAAGTGGGAGGCGCGGGTGAGATTGCCTCGATCGTCTTCCTCGTGGCCGGAGGCGTGGAGGAAGCGCGGCGTTTCTTTGAGGTGACGGCGCGCACCGTACACGGCCAGGGCGGGCACCGCGCCAAAGGCAAGCAGGATGCGCCAGATGATGTTGTGGGACAGGTGGGTGGCCAAGAGCCCTGAAGCGAAGAGAGGTCCAAAGATCAGGCCCGCGGCCTGCATGGCGAACACCATGGTGACCATCATGCCGCGGGAGGCTTTGCCGGCGTACTCGCTCATGATGGTGGCGGAAACGGGATAATCGCCGCCGATGCCGATGCCGAGGATGAAGCGGAGTCCGATGAGCCACCAGATATTGGGTGCGAAGGCGCAGCCGATGGCTCCGGCCGCGAGGACCAGGACTTCGACACCGTAGATGCGTTTGCGGCCCAGCATGTCGGCGACGCGTCCGAAGAGCAGCGCGCCGAATGCGGAGGCAAGCAGCGCGGTCGATTCGACCAGACTGTCCTCGAGCTTCGCGACGTGCCATTGCTGCTTCAGCATGGTCATGACCACGCCGATGATGAAGAGATCGTAGGCGTCGGTGAAAAAGCCCATGCCGGAGATGAACATGATCTTCCAGTGCATGCTGGAGGGTTTGGCTTCGTCGGAGTCACGGAAATTTGCGGGGAAGGGCTGTACCTGGGCCATGGGTCACCTCGGGGGTCTCTGCAACAGCCGGAGTTGCCGATGGCGCGTCGGGAACGTAAAAGCCGCGACGTGCAATGCAACGAACTTTCCGGCTCTCCCGGGATGGATGGCCGGCAAGGTTACTGCAGAGTTAATAGGCGATGAATTCGGGGAGGGATCCCTGAACGCCTTTGCCCGGCGCCCTCAAACGGGAATGCCCTTCCGGCGGGAAGTGCAGCCGGAAGGGCATTCGGGAGGGAGAACTCAGGGGACTGGAACGCTTACTTCTTTGCCTGGGCAAAGCGCTTGTTGATTTCGTCCCAGTTCACGACGTTCCACCAGGCGGCGAGGTATTCCGGGCGCCGGTTCTGGTATTTGAGGTAATACGCGTGTTCCCACACGTCATTACCGAGGATAGGGAAGTGGCCCTGGATCAGCGGGCTGTCCTGGTTGGCGGTGGTGATGACTTTCAGTTTGCCGTCCCAGATGAGCCAGCCCCAACCGGAGCCAAACTGCTTCGCGGTGGCTTCGTTGAACTGCTTTTTGAAGTCTTCGAAGCTGCCGAAGTCCTTCTTGATCTGATCGCCAATGGCGCCGGTGGGCTCGCCGCCACCGTCTTTTTTCATGATGGTCCAGAACATGGTGTGGTTGACGTGGCCGCCGCCGTTGTTGCGCACGACGGTACGGACGTCTTCGGGTACGGTGTTGATGTTGCGCAGCAGGTCTTCCGCAGAATGTTTGCCGAGGTCGGGATGTTTCTCAATGGCGCCGTTCAGATTATTGACGTAGGCGGCATGATGCTTGTCGTGGTGCAGCTTCATGGTCTCGGCATCGATGTACGGCTCCAGGGCCGAATAGTCGTAGGGAAGAGGTGGAACTTCGTGTGCCAAAGCATTCCTCCTTGCGGATGTGGTGTGAATGAACCGGGTCGCGCGGTCCGACGGACCGGCGAAAAAAAGGCCCGCGTTGTCTGCGCCCTCGATCATACTGGATGCGCGATGGAGGATGTTGGGTGCAAGGACCATGCCGGAAGGGTGGAGAGAACCCGGTGTGGGGAAAGCCGGGTTCCCGAATGATCCCAACACCGGCCGGGCTCGCATCGTCTTCCCGTGCCTCCCTCCTATAGAGTGTGAAAAGGATCGCCTTCCCGCTTATGCTTGCCAGGGGTGCGGGCGCCTACCTCCTGACGAGCAGCCATTCTGTTGAATTCTGAAACGAAGTACCCATCTGCATTGGCTCGAGATCGAATAACGCGGAGAGACCTCCTGCGGCGAGCGGGAGCGACGGGCGTGCTGGCGCTGGGCGCCCCTGCGCTTGCTCTGGGGCAAAACCAGAACCAGGCGCCGAAGGTGAAACCGGGGCAGGAACCCAAATCTGAATCGCAGGCCGCGCAGCAGTATCCGCACCCGCCGGGCGTCTTCATCAACCGCCCGCTCACGCAGATCACCAAAGCTGCGGATACGCTGCTGGACGATGTGGAGGGCCGCGCGGCGCAGTTCTTCTTTAACGAAGCGAGCCCACGTACCGGCATGGTGCGCGACCGGGCGGTCGCTGTTGGGCTCTCTGTCAGCCGCGTTTCCAGCATCGCCGCCACGGGCTTCGGCCTGACGGGTCTGTGCATCGCGCACAAACGCAATTACCTGCCGGCGTACGACTGCGAACAGCGTGTGGAAAAGACGCTGGCGTTTCTTCTGGAGGACTGTCCCCACGAGCACGGATTTCTCTACCACTTCATCGACATGGAGAGCGGGCAACGGATGTTCGGCTGCGAACTCTCATCGATCGACACCTGCTGGCTGCTCTGCGGCATCCTGACCTGCCGGCAGTATTTTGCCGGCAATCCGCGCATCGAGGGTCTGGCGACCACGTTCTATCGCCGCATTGACTGGGAATGGATGCTGAACGGCGGCAAGACTCTTTCGATGGGGTGGCTGCCCGACCAGGGTTTTCTCAGCCATCGCTGGGACATTTACTCCGAATTGCTGGTGATGTACCTGCTGGCGATCGGGTCGCCGACGCACCCCATTCCAGCCACGACGTGGAACGATCTGCAGAGGCCGGTGGTGCAGTTCGGCGGACTCGATTACATCAGCGGCGTGGCACCTATTTTTATCCACCAGTACGCGCACGCGTGGTGCGACTTTCGCAATATCGCCGACCTGCACGCGAACTACTTCACCAACTCCATTGCCGCTACGCGCGCGCACCAGCTCTGGTGTCTGACGGAAGGGCGAAGATTTCCCTGGTTCGATCAGAATCTGTGGGGTGTGAGCGCGTCGGATTCGCGGGAAGGCTATCGGGTGTGGGGCGGACCGCCGGCGATGGGGCCGCTCGACGGGACGATCGTGCCGAATGCATCCGCAGGATCGCTGGTGTTTCTCCCCGCCGAGTGTTCGCACGTCCTGCTGAGCATGAGAGACCAGTTCAAGGACAAGGTCTACACGCGCTACGGATTCGTCGATGCATTCCAGCCCAAAGCCAACTGGTTTGCTCCGGATATTCTGGGCATCGACCAGGGGATCATGATGCTGATGGCGGAGAACCTGCGCACGCAGTTTGTGTGGGAGCAGTTCATGAAGAATCGCGAGATCGCCCATGCCATGGGCGAAGTGCAGTTCCATCCCGATCCCGATGCGATGTCGCAGGTAATGTAAGCAAACGGCGCGCTATGTGAAAAATTCGCGCATCGAAGGATGCGTTTGGACAGTCAAAGAGCATGGACGATTCGTTTGGTGCAGGTTCATCCCCCGCTCACACACAGGGCTGATTTTTAGCAGAGAATAGCTGAGGCAATGGCAGACTTACATCCGCGTTACAAGTGGCTGGACGGGCAGGGGGAGGCTTTTGGCGCTCCCGGTCTTGAGCCGCGCTGGACTTCCAGCGCCAAGGACGCCGTCAGCACGGCATATTCAGCCTCCAGCAAGGTCTGGTTCACGGTCTCCCACGGAATCCTGAACGAGATTTACTGCCCCACGATCGATCGGCCACAGATTCGCGACATGCAGTTTCTCATCACGGACGGGGAGACGTTCTTTCACGAAGAGCGGCGCGATCTGCTGCACGAATTCGAATACATCGAGAAAGATACCCTCGCGATTCGGGTTCGGAATCGCGATCCAGAGGGCCGCTACACGCTGGTGCGGGAGATGATCGGAGACCCGCATTATCCGGTGGTGCTGGTGCATGTGCGGCTGGAGGGAGAGCGGGAATTTCTGTCGCGCCTGCACGTTTACGCGCTGCTGTCGCCGCATCTGGAAGTCGGCGGCCGGGGCAATTCGGCGCGCGTGGCCGAGGTTGCCGGCAAACGCGTGATCGTTGCATGGAAAGACACCATGTCGCTGGCGCTGGCGTGCGACTGCGGCTTCGTTCGGGCGAGCTGCGGCTTTGTGGGCGCGAGCGACGGGTGGCAGGACCTGAAGCACAACTTCAAAATGGACTGGGAGTTCGGTTCTGCGCTCGGCGGCAACATTGCTCTGATGGGCGAAATTCCCCAGCCGGGCGATCACGGCTTCACGCTGGCGATCGGCTTCGGCGAAGGCCACCATGCGGCGCTTGCGGAAACGATGGGATCGGTGGCGGTGCCCTTCGAGAAGCATCTGGAGCGCTTTATTGAGCAGTGGCATCGGTCGGCCACTCCTCCCTACCTCGCTGCAGGTTCCAACGACGGCGGATTCCTGCTGCGCGTCAGCCATAATGTCGTGCTCGCCCACGAGGACAAGACGTTCGCGGGCGCCTTCATCGCTTCGGCGTCGATCCCGTGGGGTTATGCGAAGGGCGACGATGATTTGGGCGGGTATCACCTGGTGTGGACGCGCGACATGGTGCAGACGGCGACCGCGCTGATGGCCTGCGGCCGGGTGGAAACCGCGCTGCGTGCGCTGGTGTACCTGGCCTGCACGCAAAAGCCCGACGGTGGCTTTTCGCAGAACTTCTGGGTCAATGGGGAGCCGTACTGGACCGGTATCCAACTGGATGAGGTCGCTTTCCCCATCATCCTTGCCTGGCGCTTGTGGAAGCAGGACGCTCTGGCCAACTTCGATGTTTTTCCTTTTGTCGAGCGAGCGGCGGGATTCCTGGTGCGCTACGCTCCGGTTACGCAGCAGGAGCGATGGGAAGAGGCGCCGGGTTATTCTCCTTCGACTCTGGCCGCGGTCATCGCAGGGCTGATCTGCGCGGCCGATCTGGCGTGCGCGCATGGCGCCCGGGAGCTGGCCAACTTTCTGGAACAACATGCGGACTGGATCGAAAGCCACCTGGAAGACTGGACGGTCACCAACAACGGCGTGCTGCATCCCGAGGTCAGGCGGCACTACATGCGCATCCGCCCACCCGAGTGCGGCGATCCTTATGCGCATGAAGACTGCGGCACGGAGCGGCTGCGCCTCAACAACATTCCTCCGGGAGAGCAGTCGGAGTTCGAGGCGCGGGAGATCGTCGACGCCGGTTTTCTGGAACTGGTTCGCTACGGTGTGCGTGCCGCCGACGACCCTCTGATCGTCGATTCGCTCAGAGTCGTGGACCACGTGCTGAAGGTGGAGACGCCGAAGGGCCCGTGCTGGAAACGATATAACCACGATGGCTACGGGCAGCGCAGCGATGGCGGTCCATTTCTGGGGTGGGGCAAAGGGCGTGCCTGGCCGTTGCTGGTAGGCGAGCGAGCCCACTACGAGCTTGCCGCCGGACGCGACGTGCGGCCGCTGATCGCTACGATCGAAAACTACGCCTCCGCCGGTGGCATGCTGCCGGAGCAGATCTGGGACGAGCCGGACTTCGACGGTCTGGTGATGGGTGGCCCCGCGGGCTCGGCCATGCCTCTGGTGTGGGCCCACTCGGAATATCTGAAGCTGCTGCGCAGCGCCAATGACGGACAGGCCTTCGACCTGATTCCGATTGTGGAAGAGCGCTACGTTCGGGGCCAGCATCCGGAGAGTCCTATCGAGGTGTTTAAGGTGCTCCGCCGCCAGATCCGAGAGATTGCGGCGGGCAAAACGCTGCGCATCACGGCAGCGTCGCGCTTTCAGGTAACCTGGACATCCGACGCCTGGAAGACGACTCAGGTATCCGACAGCACGCAGGTGGGGTATGCGGGATCGTATGCGGATTTGCCGACCAGCTCCGTGGAGGACGGGACTCTTTCCTTTACTCTCTTCTGGCCCGAGGAGAACCGTTGGGAGGGGCGCAATTTCGACGTGGCGGTGGAACCGTCTTCATGAGACGGGCGAGCGGTTTGCGTCATCCAAGCATGAGAGCGACAATCAGAACAGATCGTCCGGTCATCCGCCGCAGTGCCTGCAGCAAACTCAAGAGGAGAGACGAGGATCATGAACGAACTCGACCAGTTGTCGATTAATGCCCTGCGCTTCCTTGCCGTAGATGCCGTCGAAAAGGCGAACAGCGGCCACCCCGGCGCGCCACTGGGCGATGCCCCCATTGCTTACCTCCTCTTTCACAAGTACATGCGGCATAACCCCAAGCACTCGAAGTGGACGAACCGGGATCGGTTTGTGCTTTCGAACGGCCATGCCTCCGCGTTGCTTTATGGGGTGCTGCACCTGACCGGCTACGACCTATCCATCGAAGATCTGGAGCAGTTCCGCCGCTGGGGTTCGAAGACGCCCGGCCATCCGGAATACGGCCACACCGATGGCGTGGAAGTGACGACAGGCCCGCTGGGGCAGGGCTTCGCGATGGGTGTGGGCATGGCCATGGCGGAGAAGCATCTGTCTGCGATCTATAACCGTCCGGGCTTCGACATCGTAGACCACTACACCTACGGTCTATGCGGCGATGGCGATCTGATGGAAGGCGTCTCGCACGAGGCGGCGTCGCTGGCGGGAACGCTGGGTTTGGGTAAGCTGATTTATCTCTACGACGACAACCTGATCTCGCTGGACGGGCCGACGGAACTGAGCTTCACCGAGGACGTGCTGAAGCGCTTCGAGGCGTACCACTGGCATGTGCAGATTGTGCAGGACGGCAACGATCTGGAAGGCATCTCGAAAGCGATCGAAGCTGCGAAGGCCGTCAAGGATAAACCGTCGCTGATTGCTGTTCGCACCGTGATCGGGTATGGCAGTCCGAAGGCGGGCACGAATAAAGCTCACGGCGAAGCGCTGGGCGCGGAAGCCGTGAAGCAGACGAAGAAGAATCTGGGCTGGCCGGAAGACAAGACTTTCTACGTCCCCGAAGACGCAGGGAAGAACTGGCTGCAGGCGGTGGACAAAGGCGCGCAGGAGGAGTCCGACTGGAACGAGCTGTTTGCTAATTACAAGAAGGCATTTCCGGACCAGGCTGCGGAGTTCGAGCGCGTGCAGGCGGGGCGCCTGAAAGACGGATGGGAGCATAGCCTGCCGCAGTTCCCGGCCGACAGCAAACCGGTGGCGACGCGCACTGCCGGCAACACCGTGATGAACGCCTTCGCGAAGGATGTTCCCGAATTGCTGGGGGGCGCCGCGGACCTCTCCACATCGACCAAGACGGTGATCAAGAACAGCGCAAACTTCCACCTTGACCCCACCGGGCAGAATATTTTCTTCGGCGTGCGCGAGTTCGGGATGTGCGCCATTGTGAACGGCATGGCCGCTCACGGCGGCGTGATCCCCTACGGCTCGACGTTTTTCGTTTTCACGGATTACGCCAAGCCCGCGATTCGCCTGGCCGCGCTGATGCAGGTGCATTCGATTTTTGTATTCACCCATGACTCCATCGGCCTCGGCGAGGACGGACCGACGCACCAGCCGGTCGAGCATCTGACGATGCTGCGCGCGGTGCCGCATCTCACGGATTTTCGCCCCGCTGACGCCAACGAAACCTCGGCCGCATGGGGACTGGCGCTGGAGCGCAAGGGCCCGTCTTTTATGGCGCTCTCTCGTCAGGATCTGCCCCTGCTCGATCCGGTGAAGCAGCGCGTCTTTGAAGGCGTGCGCCGCGGAGCGTACATCGTTGAGGAAGGTGGCGATTCGCCCGATCTGCTGATCGTCGGCACCGGCGCGGAATTGTGGCCGGCGATCCGCGCAGCAGAGCAACTGAAGAAAGACGGTATCGTGGCGCGAGTGGTGTCGATGCCCAGCACGCATATTTTCGACGAGCAGTCGGCGAGCTACAAGGCGTCCATCTTCCCGGATCATCTGCCTACGCTGGCGATTGAAGCGGGGGCGACTCTTGGGTGGTGGAAATATGTGGGACGCGAGGGCGATGTGATCGGGCTCGATCGCTTCGGCGCTTCGGCTCCCGGCGTGACAGCGCTCGAGAAGCTCGGATTCGGTACCGATAACGTGGTCGCCCGGGCCAAGGCCCTGGTGGAGCGCGCGCGGAAAGCAGAACCGGCGCTGGCGGGGAAATAACGATGAAGCTGGCGATGGGCGCGGACCACGCGGGTTACGGCCTGAAAGAGGAAGTGCGGGGATATCTGGAGCGGCTCGGCCACGAGGTGATTGACCTTGGCGCCTACAACACCGAGCCCTCCGATTATCCCGATTTTGCAGAGGCAGTCGGCCGCGCGCTGCAGGCGGGCCGCGCCGAGCGCGGCATTCTGATCTGCGGCAGCGGAGTGGGCGTTTGCGTGGCTGCCAACAAGATGTTTGGGATTCGCGCGTGTATGTGCCACGATCATTACTCCGCGCATCAGGGCGTCGAGCATGACAACATGAACGTTCTGGTGCTGGGGGCGCGCATTATCGGACCCCAACTGGCCTTTGATATCATCCCCGCTTTTCTGGATGCGAAGTTCCAGTCGCAGGAAGAGCGGTTTGTTCGCAGGCTGAACAAGGTGAATGCGATCGAAGCTCGTAACATGCGGGAAACACCCGGGTCATAGCATCAATCCGAACCCCAGGCCTTTTTTTGAACGTTCATTTCGGGAGATGCGATGAGCGGCATCAGCACCATTCTGTGGGATGTGGGCGGAGTGCTGCTCACGAATGCATGGGACCAGCAACAGCGCGACGGCGTGCTCTCACGATTCCATGTGGATCACTCCGACTTCAATCGGCGGCACGCCGAAGTCTTCGATGCGTGGGAAAGAGACCAGATTGGCGTGGACGAATACCTGCGCCACACGCTGTTTTATGAGCCGCGCGCTTTCACCCAGGCGGAATTCTTCGAGGCCATGCGCGCCGAGACGCGCCTGCTCGCCGACAGCGCCATCGGAATCCTTCGTCAGATTGCCGCATCCGAAAGCTATGTACTGGCGACGGTGAACAACGAATCGCGCGCGATGAACGAATTTCGTCTCACCCAGTTCAGGCTCATCGATCTTTTCGACGGGTTTTTCAGCTCGTGTTATCTCGGAATCCGCAAACCCGACCGGAAGATTTATCAGGTAGCCCTCGATGTTTTGCAACGTGATCCTGAGGATTGCATCTTCATTGACGACCGCGCGGAAAACGTCGCGGCGGCCAGTTCGC
>Ga0335072_10008286_pt1 | contig 15082 bp, 14 predicted proteins | sample Lox_Sample_21_FD_206725 | JGI IMG/M metagenome (GOLD analysis project Ga0335072, IMG submission 206725) | Soil microbial communities from Loxahatchee National Wildlife Refuge, Florida, United States - Lox_Sample_2.1 | ecosystem: Environmental > Terrestrial > Soil > Wetlands | place: USA... | reverse complement strand
TGCTCACTGCTCTCGGGGAAGAGACTCTGTCACGGGCGGAACTGGCTGCACGGACCGGACTCAACGATCAGACGGTCCGGCGCTGGCTGACAATCATGCGCGACGAAGGATCCGTCGAACTCATCGGCAGCAGTCCGCGCAGTACCAGTGCCCGCTACCGCCGGACTCGCCAAGGCTCACTCTTTCCGCACGGCGACCCCGAAAGAGGCTAGCCGCGCTCGCATATGGGGTCGGCACCCTGCTGCCTGATCAGGCCACTGTCCAGTGCAAGGACAACTGGCAGCCAGACATTCACAGGCCGGCCCGGTGACCTTCCGCTGCCAGGTAGTGAGGGCTTGCTTCGGCTGGTGGAGTGGGCTGAGCGGCTGCGGGCACGTGACCTGGAGGGAGGCGGGGCGTCGTGGGCGTCCTTTCCTGATAGCCCTGACGGGGATCCCGGAGGGGGAGCTGTGGGCGTCGTTCCCGGAGGCGAGCCGGGAGGAGGTCCTGAGGGTGCTGAGCATGCTCCTGGAGCGGCTGCCGGCGTCAGCCGGGACTGCGGCGGAGGGGGTCGGCGGTGAGCGCGGTCCTGCTGCGTGAGCACGGTGATGGCAAGATCCAGGGCTGGCACCGTGATCGCCTGGCGGTCGTCTACGTAAGGCAGTCCTCGCGGCAGCAGGTCGCCGATCATGGGGAGTCGACGCGGCTGCAGTACGGGCTGACCGGGCGGGCGGTCGCGCTGGGCTGGCCCGCGTCCCGGGTGATGGTGATCGATGAGGACCTGGGCCGGTCGGCGGCGAACGCGGCCGAGCGGCCCAGGTTCGCACGCCTGGTCGCGGAGATCACGATGGGGCATGTGGGGCTGGTGCTGGGGCTGGAGATGTCGCGGCTGGCCCGCGCAGGCCAGGACTGGCATCAGCTGATCGAGTTGTGCTCGCTGGCCGGGGCGCTTCTGGCCGGGGCGGACGGGGTCTACGATCCGAATTGGTACAACGACCGCCTCCTGCTCGGGTTGAAGGGCACGATGACGGAGCTTGAGCTGCATCTGATCAGGCAGCGGATGGCCTCAGGCCGGCTGGCCAAGGCCGGCCGCGGGGAGCTGGCAGTCCCGCTGCCGGCCGGGTATGTCCGCCGCCCCTCCGGCGAGGCTGCCCTGGATCCCGATGAGCAGGTCCAGGCGGTCGTCCGCCTGGTGTTCAGCCTGTTCGAGGAGCTGGGCACCGTGCACGCGGTGCTGCGGTTCCTGGTGGAGCACAGGGATCCGGATCGGGATGCGGGAGCAGTCCGGGCCCGGCAAGGGGGAGGTCGCCTGGCGTGCCCCGCACCAGCAGGGCCTGGTCAACATGCTGCGGAATCCGGCGTATGCGGGGATCTACGCCTACGGGCGCAGCCGCACCGACGCGTCCCGGAGGCGGCCCGGGCATGAGCACTCCGGGCGGGTGCGCCGCCTGGATGCCGGGCAGTGGCTGGTGCGCATTGACGGCGCGCTGCCCGCCTACATCAGCGCGGGGCAGTACGAGCGCAACCTGGCGCGGCTGGCCGCCAACCGGGCCCGCGCCGAGAGCCCTGGCGCCCCGCGCGAGGGCCCTGCGCTGGTGGCCTGCGGGACCTGCGGCCACCGCCTGCAGGTGAGCTACGAGACCAGCCGGCAGGGGCTGACCGGACGCTACTGCTGCCAGCGCCGCCATCACGCCTACGGGGAGGCACGCTGCCAGCAGATGGCCGCGCCGTTCCTCGACGAGCACGTCGTCGCGCAGGTCCTGTCGGCGCTGGCCCCGGCCGCCCTGGAACTGTCTGTCAGCGCAGCCGGGCAGGTCGAGGACCGCCGGGCCGAGATCGACCACGTCTGGCGGCAGCGCCTGGAGCGCTCGGACCTCCGCTGCGACCGGGCACGGCGCCAGTACCAGCTTGCCGAGCCGGAGAACCGCCTGGTGGCCCGCCAGCTCGAGCGCGAGTGGGAGGCCGCGCTGGCCGAGCGGGCCAGCCTGGGCGAGGAGTACGAGCGGCACCAGCAGCAGCGCCCGGTGCGGCTGACGGCTCCCGAGCTCGCCGCGATCCGCGCCCTGGCCCGGGACATCCCGGCGCTGTGGGCCGCGCCGACGACCACCATGGCCGACCGCAAGAGGCTGCTGCGTGTCGCTACTCCCGGTGCCGGATCACGCGGCCCAGGAGGCGCCTGGCTGTCTCGGATAGTCAGTGAGCCCGGCAGATCCAGGCCGGCTGCCGTGCCCCTGGCGCCTGCCCGCCCCATCGGGTCAGCTCCGAGTGCGGCGCCCCAGAACCAGCGAGGCCTCTGCGGCGGGGCGGGCGCCCAGGCTCCGGCCGCAGCTCACGGGCAAGCCGGCGCACATACCGCTCAGGCTGTCCGAACAGCACCGCAGGTGCTTGTCCATCACCGGGGCCAGGTCCGACCGAGAGACTCCCGGCGCCAGGCCACGAGCGACCGCCGACAGTGACGTGAGGGCAAGCACCGCGCCATGCCCCGCCGGAAGCTGCCGGCATCGCCGGCCTTGAAGCCGACGGACGCGGGTCTCTCCGCATCGTGCAGCAGGCCGGGGCATGCCGCGTGCATCATCAGGTCCGGGCCATGACGATGGCGATGTCGTCGGCGGGGTTAGGGGCCAGGCTGCCCACCAGGGTGCCGCAGGCGTCGCCGGCCGGCAGTGCGGTGACCGTCTGAAGGGCATCAGCCAGGCGCGTCATGCCGGTGCTGATGTCCGCGCCCCGGCGCTCGACGAGGCCGTCGGTGTACAAGACCAGGGTGCTGCCGGGGGGCAGCGGCAGGCGGGTGGCCTGGTACCGGGCATTGCCCAGGCCGGTGCCGAGGGGCAGCCCGGGGGGAAGGTCGGGGAAGCCTGCCGGATGGCCGGGGCGGGCCACTGCGGGCGGGGGGTGCCCGGCGCAGGCAATGTCGCATGTTGCGGTGGCCCGGTCATAGGCGGCGTAGACGCAGGTGGCGCTGGTCTCGGTGCCGGCGAGGTCGGTGGTGATCTGGTCCAGGCGGGTCAGGATCTCGGCCGGGGCGAGGTCGAGGGTGGCCAGGGTCCGGGTGGCGGTGCGGACCTGGCCCATCAGGGAGGCGGCCCGGATGTCATGGCCGGTCACGTCGCCGATGACCAGGGCGCAGCGCCCCCTGGGCAGGGGGATGACGTCGAACCAGTCGCCGCCGATCTCGGCGGCAGTCTCGGCGGGGGCGTAGCGGTAGCCGATCTCCAGGCCCGGGACCTCGGGGATCTCCCGGGGCAGCTGGGCCTGCTGCAGGGCCAGCGCCGTGGCCCGCTCGCGGGTGTAGAGCCGGGCGTTGTCGAGGAGGACCGCCGCGCGGGAGGCCAGGTCACGGGCCAGTGACAGGTCCGTGTCGGTAAACGGCTGCGAGCCGGCCAGGCGGTACAGGGTGACCGTGCCGATGATGACGCCCCGGGCGGTCAGCGGGATGATCATCATCGAGTGGGCGCCTGCCTCGCGTGCGGCCAGCATCCGGCTGAGGGCAGCCTCGGAGTCCTCCACCTCCGCGACCTGCTCCGGTGTCAGGTCACCGAATGCCGGCAGGTAGACGGGCTCGCCGGCGAGCAGGCGCTGCTGGTACAGCTTTGAAGGGTCGGTGTCGCCCCACTCGTCGCGGACGTACCCGGCAGGGGGCGGCCGGCCGGCCGGCCATCGTGTCGTGACCCGGCGCAGGAGCATTGCCTCCCTCAGCGTCTGGGGAGCCAGCTGATCGCCTTGGATGACGGTGGGGAGCAGGTCGACCCCGCCCGCGTCGGCCAGGCGCGGGACGGCCACGTCGAGGAGCTCTTTCGCGGTCCGGGTGATGTCCAGGCTGGTCCCGATCCTGGTGCTGGCCTCGCCGGCCAGCGCGAGCCGCTGCTGGTCGCGGGCGCGCTCGGTAACCTCCCACATCACGTTGAACGCCCCGGCGGGCTGGCCGCCCGGCCCGGAGGCCGGGAACTGCAGGCAGCTCCAGGTACGCTCGCCACCGGGCTGGCGGATTGCCCGGCTGCTGACCGTCAGGTCGGCAACCGGCTCGTCGGCTGACAGCACCCGCCTCAGCGACTGCTCGACCGAGGCGGCGTCCATGTCGGGCAGCACCTCGCCCAGCCGGCGCCCTGGCCACTCGGCAGGGGCTAGTCCCCCGCCGAGCCGCCCCGCAGCCTCACTCGCCCAGGCGATCCGCAGCTCCAGGTCGAAGATGACGACGCTCAGCGGGTACGGCATCAGCTCCGCTGACCGGATGAGCCGCTCCAGGGTAACCGGGTCCAACGTTCCCGCCAATCACAAGGCTAGCCACAAGGTACCCAGGCGTAACCCTGGCTACTCACGGAGCGCGGCGTATCGGAAGTGCCCTGTCAGTGGGTGAAGCCGCATTGGCATCCCCAATGCCGCCAGGGCCCTAACTCATCGGAATTGATCGCCGCTGAACACCCAGTCCCACGAGAAGGGCACGCGGCGGACACAGGCAGCCCGAAGCCGGGCCGATCCCGGCCACCCGGGCTGGGGCACCCGGATGAGACCGGGATCCCCAGCTCACCCCCTTGCGGACCGTACCGCTGGCATTGCCCGGGAAGCCGGCACTGCTGGAAGGCCGAGCGATGGGGACCAGACGCCCCCGCTGGAGCGCCGGGCGCTGCGCTGGCCGCCCGCCCTAGCCGTGGTCACGGAGTCGGGCCGGCTAGCGGGGCGGGCAAACGGGAGGGCCTGGCCGCCGGCCGCCGACGACGGGCGCTTAATGTCCTCACCCTGCACGACTCCCACGACCTGCACGCCACCGAACTGGCGCTCCGGCCGCCCGCTGCACATCGGCCTCGACGCCGCAAGGAGCCAGCAGCGCCGTCGTCCCGGCGGACGGGGATGAGCGCCCTCGTGTGAGCGCACGCGGCCACGGGTAGATACCGGCAGGTCAGAACCCCGGCCGGCTGCCGGGACGCCCGACCGAGGACGCTCAGCCCAGCCTGGCGCTGGGATCTGGCTCCGCCCTGCGACTCGCGCAAAGCGAAGGAGACGCCGCATGCCCACCCTTCTTGACCAGGTCAACGAAGCGCACGGCGGCCTGGAGCGCTGGCGGAACGCGACCACGATCGAGGCCGACATCGCCATAGGCGGCCCCTTCTGGGAGCTCAAGGGCATCGCCGACTTCGCCGGCACCGCCCACGTCGCAGCCGACATCCACCGCCAGCACACCAGGCTGACCCAGCCCCACGGCCCCGTCATCGAGTGGGACAAGGACGCGGACGCCGTGACCATGACCGCGCCCGACGGCACCACCCAGCGCCTTGAGCACCCGCGCGCGACCTTCGACGGCTACACGTTCGAGAGCCAGTGGAACCCCCTCCAGGCCGCCTACTTCAGCGCATACGCGACCTGGCTCTACCTGATCGAGTCCTACATCTTCAACTATCCCGGCGTCGAGATCACAGAGACCGATCCCTGGGTCGAGGACGGCAAGAGCTGGCGCGGCGTCCGCGCCTCCTTCCCCGCAACGATCGACACCCACAGCGCCACCCAGCTCTACTACTTCGACACCGACGGCCGGCTGGCCCGCCTGGACTACGAGCCCGTCGTCAACGGCGGGGCGCCCACCGCGCACTACCAGCCCGAGCACGTGACCGCCGGCGGCGCCATGGTGACCACCAGGCACGAGGTCTACCTGCGCAAACCCGACCGCGCCCCTGACCGCTCCCAGATGCCGATCAGCCTCGACATGAGCGCGGTCACCGTCCACTGACCGGGCACGCCTGCAAGCCATGCAAGGTACGCGTGCTTGAGGACAGTGCGGTTGAAGTTGGAGGATCGCCATGTCCTCCCCGTCGGCGAAGGGAAGATGAGGCCCAGTGGGTTGGTCGCAGGCCCGCTCCTCAGCGCGGACCTGCTCGATCCGGACGCCGAGCCGCTCGGCGAGCGGATATCCGACCGGAGTGCACCGCGGGTAGATCGTCCGGCGCGACTTACGTCCCTTCGGCGCCTCTAGGTAAAGGTGCCCACCAACCTCGATCACCTTGCGGTCCACCGCGATGACCCGAGCGGCCTGGTCGACCTGAGAGATGGTGAGGGCGGCCAGCTCACCCCAGCGCATGCCGCTGTAGGCGACGATGTATGCCATGAGCTCGTCGCGGTCGCCGTGCCGCCCGACGGCCAGTGCCTGGCCAAGCCTGCTGATGTCCCCGTCGGAAGGTATGTCGGCCGGGTCTACCCACGACTTTGACTCTCCCGCCACCGCGACGACGGGCACGGGCAACGGACGGTCCCCGGCCTGCCAGTGCACCTTCGCCAGCCGCGGGTTGCCAGGTAGCCGCCGTCGATGCCTGCCCCGACCAGCGCGGAGGCGGATCCCCTGGCCTGCTGCCGAGGCCGCGCCCGCCGCGCGCACATGGCTGAGGCTAGCCGGTCGGCCCCTGCGGCCCGCCTGGCGATAGCGGACCGTCACTATCAGTCGCTTCCTCGGCGATGGGCGCACCGATTTACCTGACTTTTATCAGGCTAGTGCGCACTTAGTGCCTGGCTACTTGATGAAGGCCAGGCATCGCGGACGTCGGGTGGCATGGGGATCCTCGGCGGTCAGGATCTGGCCTGCGCGGAACTGGACCGTACGGTAGCGGCGGGCAGTGCGGACGAACTTCTTGATGGACCAACCTGTGCTGGTATCGATAAGGCCTGGTGACGGGCAGGGTTGCGAAGGCGATCGCGAGGTGCGCCTCGATAGAGTCGCGCTTGCCGTGGTAGATCGGGCGGGCGTTCAGGTCGGGCTTTGACATCCGGAAGCTCTTCCCGACGTCCAGAGTTCGTCGTAGCTGCCGATCACGAAATCTGCGGTGCCGGGGATCACTCTCGAATCCAGGGTTCAGCTCTTGATGACCGAGACAGAGCCGCTGGAGAGGTTGGCGACGTAGGCGGTGCCGGTGGACGGGTCGACCGCCACGTCGCGTGGGTTCTTGCCGACGTGGATGGTGGCGGTGACGGCGTTGGTGGCAGTGTCAATGACCGAGACGGAATTGCCGCCGGAGTTCGTGACGTAGGCGGTGCCGGTGGACGGGTCGACCGCCACGCCCCATGGGCCACTGCCGACGCCGATGGTGGCGGTGACGGTGTTGGTACGAGTATTAATGACCGAAACGGAATTGCCGCCACCGATGGCGACGTAGGCGGTGCCGGTGGACGGATCGACCGCCACGCCCTCTGGGTCCGGGCCGACGTGGATGGTGGCGGTGACGGTGTTGGTGGCAGTGTCAATGACCGAGACGGAATTGCCGCCGGAGTTCGTGACGTAGGCGGTGCTGATGGCCGAGTCGACCGCCACGCCCTCTGGATACTCGCCGACGTGGATGGTAGCGGTGACGGCGTTGGTGGCAGTGTCAATGACCGAGACGGAATTGCCGCCGAAGTTGGCGACGTAGGCGGCTGTGGCGGCCGGGTCGACCGCCACGCCCCCTGGCCCCAGGCCCACACTGATGGTGGCGGTGGCGGTGTTGGTGGCAGTGTCGATGACCGAGACCGAGTAGTTAACGAGGTTGGTGACGTAGGCCGTGTTCGTAGCCGGGTCGACCGCCACGCCGGTCGGGGCCTCGCCGAGGCCAATACCCGTGGTGGCGGTGACGGTGTTGGTCGCGGTGTCGATGACCGAGACGGAGTTGCCGCGGAAGTTGGTCACGTAGGCGGTGCCGGTGGACGGGTCGACCGCCACGCCCCATGGATCCTTGCCGGCGCCGATGGTGATCGTGCTGATGGCGGCGTGGACTGGAGGGCTGGATGAGGGCTGGCTGTTGCCGAAGGGCCAGTAAGCCACCAATGCTGACGATGCCAATGCCGCGATGACGGCGACGATGACCAGGGCGATAGGGCTTGCGCCGCGCCTGGCAGCGGCGGCGCGGACTCTCACGGCGGCAGTGGGTGCGGCGATGCGGGCCGCGGCCGGTCGGAGGGAGTGCGGTGCACTGTGCCGGGTGCCGACATGAGCTTGGCCGGCCGTCGGCGCCCACATTCTGTTGCGCGCAAGTGCGAGGTGGCCGATCGTCTTGGTGTTGTGCTGCTCGGGGATGGGGAGCCCTCGGCTGGTGAGAGCGAGGACGAGGTGCTCGTGGATCGCGGTGAGGGTCAGCAGTTCCGGTTGGTCGGCCGAGCCGTGCCAGATAAAGTCCAGGAGCTCGCCGGTGTACGCGGTATATTGCTCGCCGGGCGGGGCACTGGACGGCCGGTTGGCGGGCGATGAGGCCAGCGTGCAGATGCCGACCACCTCAAGCTGGCCGCGGACGGCGGATGTGACCTCGGACATGTAATCGTTAATGGCCAGCCCGGAAAAGCAGCAGTCCAGGATGAGGACCCGGTTGCGGGCATGTGCTCCGGCGAGAGCCGAGCGCACCAGGTCAAACGGCAACGCGGTCCAAGCCGCCAAGTCACCGCGTGTCCCGGGCAGCGCGAGGAACAACTCGCCGTTTGGCCCGATCAGGCCGTGGCCGGCGTAGTACACCAGCAGCATGTCCTCGGCCTCGCCCGCGAGAGTGGTCAACTGGCTCCCGATCACGTCGCGGACATGGTCGGCTTCCTCCAGCACAAGGCAGTGCTCCGGTGCCAGCCCGGTCCCCCAGGGGCTGGTCAGCACGTCTTTAATCCCGGCGCGGTTGCCGGCGACCGCGGGGATGCAGGGCAGCGTGGGGTCCTCGTAGCTGCTGCAGCCGAGCACCAGCGCGCGGGACCTGCCCGGGTCAGGCAGGCGCATCGCCACCTCCCCCCGTTTCGCGAACTAAGTTCATCAACTCCAGGTCGCTATGATTTCACGCGTTGTGCGCGGCTATCAGGCGATTGGAGCAGGACTTGGCGGACACAAGTCACCGGGGCAGATGCGGTTCAGCGGGTCTTGATGACCGAGACGGAGTTGCTATTGGAGTTGGCGACGTAGGCGGTGCCGGTGGCCAGGTCGACCGCCACGCCCCGTGGGGTATTGCCGACCTTGATGGTGGCGGTCACGGTGTTGGTCGCGGTATCGATGACCGAGACGGAGTTGCCGCCGAAGTTGGTGACGTAGGCGGTGTTGGTAGCCGGGTCGACCGCCACGGCGTATGGTGCCTTGCCGACGCCAATGGTGACAGTACTGGTGGCGGCGTGGGCTGGAGGGCTTGCAGAGGCTGGGGGGTGCTTGCCAGCGACGATGGTGGCGCTGGATGAGGGCCGGGGGGTGCTGACGGGCCAGTAAGCCACCAATGCGGAAGATGCCAATGCAGCGATGACGGCGCCGGCGACGATGGCCAGCACGACAGGGCTTGCTCCGCGCCCAGCAGCGGCGCGGAGCCTCACGGCGGGAGACGTGGATCCGCCGATGCGGGCAGGGGCCGGCGCGGTGAGTGGCTGGCGGAGTGGAGGCGGCTGCGGGGTGCCTGGACGGGGGCGGCCGGCCGGCAGTACCCACTGCTTGTTGGGGGCGAGTGCGAGGTTGCCGATCGTCTCGGTGTTGCGTTGCACGGGAACGGGAAGCCCTCGGCCGGACAGAGCGCGGACGAGGTGCTCGTGGATCGCGGTGACCGTTAGCAGTTCGGGCAGGTCGGCCGAGCCGTTCCGGAGGAGGTGCAAGAACTCGCCGGTATACGCGGTGTAACTGGTGTGCGCGGTGTAATCGGAGCCCCGCGGGACGCTGTAGGGCCGGTTGGCGGGCGATGAGGCCAGCGTGCAGGTACCGGCCACCGCGAGCTGGCCGGACACGGTGGATGCGACCCCCGCCATGGTGTCGATGGCGAGGCCGGAAAAGCAGCAGTCCAGGATGAGAATCCGGTTACGGGCGCGCGCTCCTGCGAGGGTCGAGCGCAGCAAGTCGAACTGCAGCGCGGTCCAGGACACCATGCCACCGTCGCTGCGCGTCCTGGGCAGCGCGAGGAACAGTTCACCGTTCCGCCCAATGAGGCCGTGACCGGCGTAGTACACCAGCAGCATGTCCTCGGCCTCGCCGACAAGAGCGGTCAGCCGGCTCCCGATCTCGGCCGGGACGTGCTCTGCCTCCTCCAGCACAACGCAGTGCTCCAGCGCAAGCCCGGTCCCCTCGGGGCTAGTCAGCACCTGTTGCATCCCGGTGCGGTTGCCGGCGACCGCGGGCAGATCGGGCAGCAGGGGATCGTCGTAGCTGCTGCAGCCCAGCACCAGCGCGCGGGACCTGCCCGGGTCAGGCAGGCGCATCGCCATGCCCACGGCCAATCTGGCCCGGCAGTTCCGGAGCCACGGCTGGGTCACCTCCGGCAGCCGTCATGCCGCCTTCCTGCCGATCACAGACGACGTCACGGACGAGAGCGGCGACATCGATGTCGGCGTCACGCGCCGCGATCCTGACTCGGTGGCCATCGGCCCCGGTCACCTCGATGTCCACCGACGGGCGGCGATGCTGTATCCACGCCGCCAGCGACTTCGCCAGTACGGTGCCGGCCCCCTGCGCCCCGAGAGCAACAATCAGCACCTCGGCTAGGGAACCCATCTGGCCGGACGGAATCGCCGACCGCTCGGCAGACAACCGGCCTCGAAGATCATCCTCGCGCGAAAGCCACGCACCGAGTTCGGTCACTAGCCCTTGCGCAGCGTCACCGGACAACCGGATCCGAACGTCCATCGTCCCCCGTCCGTTTTACGAATCACGTTCGTAAACTCCACGTTGCGTCGCAATTATTACACGCGTTGTGCCCGGCTATCAGGCGGTTAGCGCAGACCGCAGCTCACGTGCGCGCCTGCGCTGCCGCCTCTGGGCAAATCCCGGCCGGCCGTCGTCAAGCGCCAAAACGAAAGCCCGCTCGCATCTGTGCAAGTGGGTTCTTAGCGCCGCTTCAGCGAAGAAACGATCCTGATCAGGTTGTTGTCGAGATCGACGTGCACGGCCTCGCGGGTCCCGTAGGGAGTGTCATACGGGTCACTGGTGCCCGGAATGTCCGTCGCGCTCCAGCGTGCTTCAAGGGCGTCGCAGTCGTGACCGCGAGGTCGGCTGCCGCTGCGGTCCGGGCCGGGTCATGGTCCCGTTTCAGGTACAGGTGCAGTTCTGCCGCGCCAAACCGGACCCACGCCCACTCGGCGCCCTCTTCCCAGGCCATCGCCTCGAAGCCGAACTGCTCATAGTGGGCGAGCGCGGCGCGCATGTCGGTGACCTGCCTTTTATCAGGCTAGCTAGTGCGCAGCCGCTTGGCTGCTGGATGAGCCGAGGGCGTGGCATGGCCAGGCTCGGGTTGCGTTGCTGTTCACAGGGGCTCAGGGGCGTCCTTGTTGGCCTCGAACCCCGACATCTCGTCCCAGGCGATGGCTGACCACAGGGTGACTAGTGCTGCCCAGATGCGGTTGACGAGCGGCCAGTCAGTCGTGTTGCCGGTCAGCGTGAGCTCGGCCAGGAGGTCGCTTCCCCAAATGCCGTGCTCGTCGTTGGGAGAGGCGTGGATCACGCTCTGGGCGTTGTACTCGGTGCCCACCGAGACCTGCAGGATGAGCCAGCCTGATGCCGGGTTGGCTGAGCCGTTGTCGGTGGCGAGCTCGCAGACGTCGACCTTATCGACGTAGTCGGCGGCATGGCGCTGGACCAGCACGGGATCGCCCGTCTGCGTTAGCTTCGACAGGAAGGTCGCCAGGGCTGAGGACCCGTTCTCCTCCCCGCTGCGGCAGAAAAAGGTCAGCTGGTAGGCCATGACCAGATCTTCGCACCAAGCGGGGACGCGTGCCGCCTTGGCTACTTGAGGAGGGCGAGGGCGTCGCGGAGGTCGGATGGGAGCGGGTCTTCGGCGGTGAGGGTGTGGTGGCCGGCGCGGATCTGGACGGTGCGGTAGCGGCGGGCGGTGCGGACGAACTTCTTGATGGACCAGCCGGCGCGGTCCTCGATGTACCGGGTGACGGCGAGGGCGGCGAAGACGATGGTGAGGTGGGCCTCGATGGAGTCGCGCTTGCGGTGGTAGATCGGCCTGGCCTGCAGGTCGTGCTTTGACATGCGGAAGCTTAGGCAGCGTCTGGTTTCAACTGCTGGTTTTGGCTGCACGGCGGGGGCGCTGGCGTCAGGATGGGCCATGGCTTCGGACGGGGTGGATGAGGCTCGGCTGTCGGGGGTTTTCGCGGCGATGCAGCCGGTGCTGAATGAGCGGCAGTGGCGGCGCCTGCTCGGTGCGGAGGCACGGGCGCGGGGCCACGGCGGTGTCGCGGCCGTGGCCCGGGCATCGGGCGCTGCGGAGTCCACGGTCGCGGCCGGGGCCCGGGAACTGGCAGGCGAGGAGGCCGGCGGACGGGAGCCGCTGGCCGCGGGCCGGTCCCGCCGGGCCGGCGGCGGCCGGAAGAAGGCGGAGGACAGGGACGCGGGCTTAAGGCCGGCGCTGCTGGGCCTGGTGGATGCCTCCACGCGAGGGGACCCGATGTCGCCGCTGCGGTGGACGACGCTGTCGCTGCGGGACCTGGAACGCGAGCTGGGAGCGAGGGGGCACCGGTGCGGGAAGGACGCCGTGGCCAGGATCCTGGCCGGCGAGGGCTACAGCCTGCAGGCTCATTCCCGGGTGATCGAGGGGAGGCAGCATGCGGACCGGGATGCCCAGTTCCGGCATATCGCCGTAATGACCGGGGAGTACCTGGCCGCCGGGGACCCGGTCATCTCCGTGGACGGGAAGAAGAAGGAGAAGCTCGGCGAGTTCGGCCGGGCCGGCCGGGTCTGGCGGCCGAGGGGAGACCCAGTCCGGGTCCGCGACCACGACTGGGAGGACCTCACCGTCGGCTCCGCGGTCCCGTACGGGATCTACGACATCGCCGCGAACACCGGCTTCGTGGTGGTCGGCAACAGTCACGAGACCACGGCGTTCTCGGTCTCCTCCATCCGCCGCTGGTGGCTGGCCGAGGGATCGCTGCGCTACCGGAACGCCCGGCGGCTGCTGGTCACCTGCGACGCCGGAGGATCGAACGGGGTCCGGTTCTGGGGATGGAAGGACGGCCTGGCCCGGCTCGCGGAAGAAGCCGGCCTGGAGATTACCGTCTGTCACTATCCTCCTGGCACAAGCAAGTGGAACAAGATCGAGCACCGGCTGTTCTGCCACATCACCCGCACCTGGCGGGGCCGGCCCCTGGAGACGCTGGACGAGGCCGTCGCCGGGATCGCCGCCACCGTCACGGGCCAGGGCCTGAAGTGCACCGCCGTCCGCGACGACGCGGGCTACCCCCTGAACCGGAACCCGTCCCGGCAGCGCCGGAACTACCTTGAAGACCATCTCCTGGCCCGGCATGACTTCCACGGGGAGTGGAACTACGCGGTCCTGCCCTCGCCCCGGCACGGCCCGCCGCGCCGGCCGAAGATCACCCCCGATCCCCGCGTCGAGGCCGCCACCCTGAACCGCCCGGCCCTGACCGGCATGAGCCAGGCCGACGTGCTCGCCCTGGCCGGCGCCCTGCAAGCACCCCTCGCCGCCGACCGCGAGCAGCAGAACGCCGCCCTGAGGGAGAAACGGCATGCCGTCCGCGGAGCCCCTCCGCAGAAGAGAAGCGGCGGCCCCTCGTCCCGGATCAGCGTCCTGGACCACGTCCTGGCCCTGCGCTTCCGCGAGCACCTGGACCTGCCCACCAAGGTCGTCGGCACCCTGCTCGGCATCAACTCCGCTACCGTCACCACGATCACCCGCCGGACCGCCCGGATCCTGGGCGAAGCCGGGATCACCCCGCCCCCCTCGGCACCGCCGGCCGCCCCCGCCCGCAGCCAGGAAGCGCTCCTCGCCCACGCCGCGGCGGCAGGGATCACCCTCACGATCCCCGAGCCCCTGCATACGGGACCGAAGTTCACGAAATCAAAACGGAAGCCCGATGAGAAAACCGGCAAGTTATAACCAGACGCTGCCATTTTTTCGATGTTCCAGAGATCGTGGTAGCTGCCGATCACGAAGTCGGCGGTGACGGGGGTACCGTCGGGACAGGCGGCGAGGTTGGTCACGTAGCCCTTCAGGCCGGCCAGGTCCCCGGCCTTGGCCTCCAGTTCGCGGTTGACGCTCTTGACCGCGTCGTCTAGGGCGATGAACCGGTTCCGCTTGACCGGGGCAAGGCCGGCGACGGCCTTGGTGACCTGCTCGTCGATCCCGCGCAGCGTCCTCCGGGCCCGGTCGGCCTTGTACTGGTAGTAGATGACCTGGTCGCGCCGCCCGGCGGACGGGCCGGCGGGCCAGGGCTGGGTGAAGACGTGGCCGTCGGGGATGTCCTCCCCGGGATGCTTCCTGCGCCATTGGGCGACCTGGTAAGGGACGTCGGGGATGCGCATGCCGAGGATGAACGACAGGCCCGCGGCTTCGATCGCCTTCTGGTTGGCCTCGGAGATCATCCCGGCGTCCGCGACCACGGTGACGCCGGGCAACCGGTGGGCGGCCATGAACTTCTCGATGACCGGCAGCATCGTCTTGGTCTCGGCCTTGTTGCCCTCGAACGCGGAGACCATGAGCGGGAAGCCGTCCTGGCCGGTGAGGAGGCCGATGGTGATCTGCGGTTCCAGCCGCCGTTCCTTGGAGAACCCGGGCTCGCGGAATCCGTCGCCCTGGTCAGCCTCGAAGTAGAGCGTCTATGCCGACCTTCTCGTTATGCCGATGTTCGGCGTGCTGTGGCAGGCCAGGGCTGCCTGGCCGGTTCTTAAGGTCGGCATATTCATAGGCTGGAGAGCCAGTCGAGGATGTCTGGTTCGGGCCGGTAGGCGCCGGGAGCGGTGCCGACTGGCCTGGTCCGGTCGATCGCAGCCTGCTTGATGGCCATGTCGGCGTGGAGGTAGGCGTCGGTGGAGTGGGTGTTCTGGTGGCCCAGCCATAGCGCGATTACGGAGATGTCGACTCCTGCCGCAAGGAGGTTCATCGCGCAGGTGTGCCGCAGCGTGTGCATGGTGACGTTCTTGTCTGCCAGGCTCGGGCAGCGTCCTGTCGCGGTGGCCAGGTGCGACGCGAGGCGGTGTTCCAGGGCGTCACGGGATAGCTGCTGGCCGCGAGGGCCGCAGAACAGCGCGTCGCCAGGCCTGGCGGTGCGCCGGTCGAGGTAGGCGGTTGAGCTGCCCCGCGTTTTCCGGACAGGGAATTTGCGGTTAATTCACGCTGCTTCCTGCCCGTTCAGGTACTCGTCCATGACTTCTTGCGGAGTCCTGTAGCCAAGCCCCGAGTGGAGACGAGTCTGA
>Ga0335072_10008285_pt1 | contig 15083 bp, 11 predicted proteins | sample Lox_Sample_21_FD_206725 | JGI IMG/M metagenome (GOLD analysis project Ga0335072, IMG submission 206725) | Soil microbial communities from Loxahatchee National Wildlife Refuge, Florida, United States - Lox_Sample_2.1 | ecosystem: Environmental > Terrestrial > Soil > Wetlands | place: USA... | reverse complement strand
AGCCGGAGAAGCGCAACGCCATGTCGCTGGAGATGTGGCAGGGCCTGGGCGAAATCCTCGACGAGTTCGCCGAAGACAGTTCCGTGCGCGTGGTGATCCTGACCGGCGCCGGCAACAAGGCGTTCGTATCGGGCGCGGATATCAGCCAGTTCGAGAAGAACCGTGCCAACGCCAACGCGCAGCAGGAATACGACCGGCTCACCGGCGCCGGGCGGGCAAAGTTCCAAAGCTTTCCCAAGCCGACCATCGCCCGCATCCGCGGCTTCTGCCTGGGCGGCGGCCTGGCGATCGCGATGAGCGCCGATCTGCGCATCGCCGCCGCCGACAGCCAGTTCGGCATTCCGGCGGCGAAACTGTCGATCGCCTATGCGCCGGAATCGGTGAAGCGGCTGATCGACCTGGTCGGCCCGGCCCATGCCCGCATGATCCTCTACACCGCACGGCGCATCGACGCGGCAGAGGCCGAACGCATCGGCCTGATCAACAAGATGGTGCCGAATGAGGACCTGAACGAATACGTGCTCGACCTGGCGCGCACCATCGCCGACAACGCCCCGCTGTCGGTGGGCGCGTCGAAATTGATGATCAACGAGATGCTGAAGGACGAAAGCAAGCGCGACACCGCCGCCATGGCGCGGGTGATGCAGGTCTGCTTCGACAGCGCGGACTACAAGGAAGGCCGCACCGCTTTCATGGAGAAGCGCGCCCCGGTGTGGCAGGGCAGGTAGCGCCCGCGAACCGAGAGATGCCATGGCTGCAATGATGTCAATGTAACGGGCCAATCGCCCTCACCTTGGCTGCCTGCGGCGTCTCAGCCTCTCCGCTGCTCGCGCTCGCTTCATGCGTGCGTCCGCCGTGTGCGCGAGCAGCGCTCGGGGGGCTCTCTATACCCCCAGGTGGCTCTTCATCACCGCCGGATCGGCGTGGAGTTCGTCCGGCGTGCCGGTCCACACCACGTGGCCGTTGTTCAGCACATACACCCGATCGGCAAAGCTCAGCGCTGCCGCCACGTTCTGCTCCACCACCACGATGGTGCGGCCCTGTTGCGCCAGCTCGCGACTGACGCGCACCAGGTCGCGCACGATCAGCGGTGCCAGGCCCTCGAACGGCTCATCCAGCAGGATCACCCGCGCGTCGCGGATCAGCGCGCGTGCGATCGCCAGCATCTGTTGCTCGCCGCCCGACAGCGTACGCCCGCCGGAACGCCGCCGCTCGGCCAGGCGTGGGAAGGCCCCGTAGATCCGCTCCAGGCTCCAGGCGTTCGGCGCGGTCAGCGCCGCCAGGCGCAGGTTCTCCTCCACCGTCAACGCGCCGAAGATCGCGCGCTCCTCCGGCACAAGCTGCATGCCCATGCGCGCAATTTCATACGGCGGCAGCCCGTGGATCGGCTTGCCATCCAGCCGGATGCTGCCGCTGCCGGGGGCCAGCACACCCATGATGGTCCGCAACGTCGTGGTCTTGCCCGCGCCGTTGCGGCCGAGCAGGGCGACGACCTCATGCTCCTCCACGTGCAGCGACACATCGAACAGGATGTGGCTGTCGCCGTAGAAGCTGTTGATGGAATCGACTTCAAGCAGGCTCATGGACGTCCCGCATGCCCCCCAGATAGGCGTCCTGCACCGCCTGGTTGCGCTGGATCTCGTCCGGATTGCCTTCCGCCAGCAGTCGGCCTTCGTACAGCACGGTGATATGCTCGGCGAGTTCGAAGATCGCGTCCATGTCATGCTCGACAACCACCAGCGTGCGGTCGCGGCCGATCTCGCGGATCAATGCGCGGGTGCTGATGCGTTCGGCGGGGCTCATGCCGGCCAGCGGCTCGTCCAGCAGCAGCACGTTGGGGCCGGTGGCCAGCGCCATGCCGATCTCCAGCCGGCGCTTTTCCCCGTACGCCAGAACATGGGCGGGCAACGACGCGCGCTCGGTCAGGCCAACCGTCGCCAGTGCGGTCTCCACCTGCTGCTCCACGTCCGGAATGCTGTCGGCACGGCGCAGCACATCCAGGCGGAACGATCCGCGCCGGCGCGCCAGGGCGGCGACGCGCATGTTCTCGCGCGCGGAGAGGTCCAGGAACAAGGTGTTGAGCTGATTGCTCTTGGCGATGCCAAGTTGCGCCGTGCGGGTGGCGCCGAGGCCGGTGATGTGGCGGCCGAACAAGCGCACATGACCCTCGGTGGGCTGCACCTCGTCGAGCAACATTTTGAACAACGTGCTCTTGCCCGCGCCGTTGGGGCCGATCACCGCGTGGATCGACCCGGTGCGCACGGTAAAGGACACATGGTCCACCGCGCGCAGTCCGCCATAATGCTTGGAAAGCTGGGTGATCTCCAACGCGGGCGCTTCGGGAGCCGCGCGCAGCAGCGGCGCGGTCATCGCCATGGTGGGCGCGACGCGGAGTTCCGGCACCATGGCCTCGTCGGTGGGGACCGGTTCCGGCCCCAGGTGGCGGCGGTGCCACCAATGCCGGATCTCGCCGCAGATGCCGCGGCGCAGCGCGATCACCAGCACCACGAACACGATGCCGAGAATCAATTTCCACAAGGCGCCGACACCGGGGATCGCCTGCAAATTGTCGCGCAGCCACAGCCAGAGTCCGGCGCCGGCCAATGGGCCGATCAGCGTGCCAACGCCACCGATGACGGTCTGCACGACGAGCTGGCCGGAGGTGTCGAGGTCGAACGCGTCGGGCGGCATGTAGCTTTGCAGCACGCCCAGCAGGCCGCCGGCGAGGCCGGCATACAGCGCCGCGATGACGAACACGGCGAGCTTATAGCGCGGCACGTTATGGCCCAGCATGACGGCGCGCGGCGTGTTCTCCTTGATCGCGCGCAGCACGGCGCCGAACGGCGAGTTGGTGATGCGGCGGGCGACGAAGAAGCCGGCCAGGAAGATCACGGCCAGCATGCCGTACATCGGCAGGCCGGGTTCGAGGCGCAGCGAGAAATTGCCCCAGCCGAGCCATGGGACGGGCACGCCAGGCAGGCCGTTCTCGCCGCCGGTGTAGTCGGACAGCGGGGAATTCTCGAGGAAGTAGGACATCTGGCCGAACGCCAGCGTGATCATCGCGAAATAGATGCCGATGCGGCGGACCGCGAGCCAGCCGACGATCATGCCGAACAAGCCGGCCGCGATCGTGCCGATGGCAAGCGCGATCCACACGCTGCCGATGATGCTGTTGAGCAACAGATAGGCGGCGACGAAGCCACCGGTGCCGAAGAACGCAGCCTGGCCGAAGGACAGCAGTCCGGTCCAGCCGAACAGCAGGTCGAAGCCGAGGCCCAGCAAGCCCCAGTCGAGGATGCGCTCCATCATATCGAACGAGCCGCCGATATGGGGCATCACGAACGGCAGGATCGCCAGGACGACGGCGAGGGCGAGTTCGGGCATCACGTTACGAAACCCCTCCCGCTGCGCGGGGTTGGGCCGCGCAGCGGACCGACGCGCCGCGCCGCGGCGGGGGAAGGGCTTGCAGGCCGCGCTGCCTCCTTGCACCACGCAACAGGAGCGCGGCGGGCCAGGGCACCCACACCCTCGGCGCTCCCGCGCCTCGACCCCTCCCGCCAAGCGGGAGAGGTTTTTGTAATCCCGTCATACGCGCCCCTCGGTGCCGAACAATCCCTGGGGGCGCACGACCAGCAGCAGCGCCATGACCGCGTAGAGCATCACCTCGGAATAGGCGGAATTGAACGCGCTGGTGATGCTGACGATCTCGCCGGCGATCAGCCCGCCCACCACGGCGCCGGGAAACGAACCCAGTCCGCCGATCACGATCACCACGAACGATTCCACCAAGAACGAATCCCCCATGTCCGGCACCACCGCGATGATCGGCGCGTAGACCATGCCGGCGAACCCCGCGGCCACCACGCCGATCGCGAACACCAGCAGGAACGTCCGCCGCACGTTGATGCCGAGGATGCCGACCATGCGCTGGTCCTCGATTCCCGCACGCACCACCAGGCCGATCGAGGTGCGGTACAGTACCAGCCACAGCCCCCCCAAGGTCACGGCGATGATGCCGATCACCTCCAGCCGGTAGGTGGGATAGATCAGGAAGCCGAGCTGCGTGACGCCCTCGCCCCAGCCCGGCACCGACACGTGCTGGCTGTTGCCACCGAACCAGGCGCGCACCGCTTCCACCACCACGATGGCAACGCCGAAGGTGACCAGGATCTGGTCCTCCGGCGGACGCTGGTAGAACAAGCGCACCACCACGCGTTCCACCGCCACGCCGACCACCAGCATGAACGCACAGCCGACCAGGACCGCCAGGATGAAGGAGCCGGTGGCCTGCATCACCACGAAAATCGCGTAGGCGCCCAGCATGAAGAGGGCGCCATGGGCGAAGTTCAGCACGCCGAGCGTGCCCAGGATGATGGTGAGGCCGCTGCTGACCAGGGCCAGCAATGAACCCAAAGCGAGGCCGTTGAAGGCCTGGGAGAGCAGCAGCGGGACGCTCGGCATGGGGAGGGACCGTTCGGAGGATCAGGTGTAGGCGCCCATATGGCAGCCGGTCTCGTCAAGCGGCTGCATCAGTTTTTCGCCCGGCATCACGTCGACCACGTCGTAGAAATCGTCGGCGTTCTTCATCGCCGACGCCGCCTTGCCCACCACCACCGGCACCGGCCGGACCATCTGGTGGTCGCCGGCGCGGTAGTACACCTTGCCGAGCGAGGTTTCGTACGGATCTGATTTCGAAGCCTCCAGCGCCTTGATCACGGCCGGCGGATCGAAGGTTTTGGCCCGTTCCACCGACACCGCCCAAACCATGGTCTGCATGTAGGCGATATGGGCTCCCCAGCGGGGATGGTAGTTGTGCTGCTTGAGGAACGCCTGCACGAAATCCTTGGCCAGCGGATAGCGGTCCTGCATGGTCCACCAGAAGTCGAACGTGCCGTAGACGCCCGCCATCAGGTCGGCGCCGGTCTGCTTCGCCTGGAACGAGGAGATATTCGGCACGATCAGCTTCATCTTTTTCAACACACCGAACTGGTCCGCCTGCTTGGTAGAGGCCACCGCGTCGGCGCCGAATGCGATGTTGATGAACACGCTGGCGCCGCTGTTGGCGATGTTCAGCAAAGCGGAGCTGAAGTCGGTGGTGCCCAGCGGCACGACCTGGTTGGTGGCGACCATCCAGCCATAGGGCTTCACGCCGGCGGTGAACGAATCGAACACCGAATGCCCATAGGTATAGTCCGGTGTCAGGTAGGCCGCCTTGACGCCCTTGCCGTAGGCCTTGCCGACCACCGGCGCCAGCGCCTTGCACGCCATATAGGCGGATGGCTGCGAACGGAATCCGTAGCGCTGGCAGTTCTTGCCGGTGGTGTCGTTGGAGCCCGAGGCGCCCACCATGTTCAGTACCTTCTCACGCTGGGCGAGTTCCTCGAGCGCGATCGCGGTGGCGCTGCTGACGCTGCCGGCGATCATGATCGCCTTGTCGTTCTGGATGAATCCCGTCTGCGCCTGTACCGCGACGTTCGGCTTGGTCTGCGAATCGGCAACCTTATAAAGCAGTGTCTTGCCCAGCACGCCCTTGCCTTTCAGGCCCCATTTGCGTGCGAGCGGACTGCCGGCATTGATCTCGGCAATCGCCAGTTCGTACCCAAGCTGCTCGTCGGTGCCGTCGGCGGAATAGGGCCCGGTCAGCGGCGTGGTGATGCCGATGAACGCGCTGCTGCCGCTAACGCCGGCGGGATAGGTACCGATGGTCCGGGTGGTTTCCGCGGCATCGCCATGCCTCGCCAGCGCAAGCCCGCCGGCAATACCAAGACTGGCCTCGAGAATCCGACGGCGGCCAATGCCGCCGGTCCGGGTGGTTTGGGTCATTTCCGGCCTCCCTGTATGACGCCGCCCCCTGTACGGCCGCGTGATGGGCGTACGATTCGCCCCGGCCGGGCACTTAGCGGTCAATGCTTTCATGGGCAACTGTGAAACCGCGAACCCGGGACAGCACCAACCTCCACATGGCATGACGCCCGCCACGCCGTGGCGGCCGGCACCTGCAAACGATGCGTCTTGCAGGCCCGCTTTTGTGCGCGTAAGAAATGGCAGCCACACAACCTCCCGGCTGTTCGACAATAGTCATAAATTCGGGCGGACGATGGTTGTCCAGATCAAGGGGGTCCAGGAAATGAAACACGCGCCTAGCTCGCTAGTCCCATCGCGCCGTCACCTGCTGCAGGCGGGCGCTGGGTTGTTAGGGGGCGGTCTGCTGCAATCGGCGCTGCCGCGCACCGCCTTCGCCGCCGATCAAATGACGGTCGGGAACTGGCCAGCCGGTGCGTCGGGGTCCACCGTATTCGTCGGCATTTGCCTGCCGCGCACCGGCACCTATGCCGTGCCGGGCGAGGACGAGCTGAAGGGTTACGAACTCGCCATCGAGCACCTGAATACCGGCGATGCGCTGATCAAGAAAATCTCGCCGCACACCACCAAGGGCGTGCTGGGCAAGGAAGTGAAGTACGAGGTCGCCGATTCGCAGGCCAAGCCGAATGTCGCGGTGCAGGCGCAGTCCCGCTTCATCTCCGAGAACAAGGCGATGATGATCGGCGGATCGGTGTCCTCCGCGGTCGCCGTGGCGGTGAACAAGCTCGCACAGCGCGAGAAGGTGATCTACCTGCCGGGCATCACCGGATCGAACGACACCACCGGCAAGGACTGCGTGCGCTATTCCTTCCGTCAGTGCTTCTATGCACAGACGGCGGCGGCTGCGATCACGCCGGTGATGGTCAAGCACTATGGCAAGAACAAGAAGATCGCGTTCCTGACGCCGGACTACACCTATGGCCACACGGTGCGGCAGTCGATGCAGGACGCGCTGGCGAAGGACGGCTGGACGGTCGCCACCAACCAGATCGCACCGCTCGGCGCGCCTGACTACAGCTCCTACATGCTGAATATTGCCAACAGCGGCGCTGATGTACTGATCAATATCAATTTCGGCAACGACGCCATCCTGTCGATCAAGCAGGCCAAGCAGTTCGGCGTGCTGGACAAGATGAAGCTGGTGGTGCCGTACAACACGCCGTTCCTGGCGCGCGACGTGGGGCCGGACCTGATGGCGGGGGTGCTGGCTGCCACCGACTTCTGGTGGACGCTCGAGGACCGCTATCCGATCGCCAAGGGCTTCGTGGCGGCGTTCGAGAAGAAGTACGGCTACAAGCCGGAATGGGGCGCCAACTCCGCCTACATGCAGGTGGCCATGTGGGCCGACATGGTGGAGACCGCCAAGACCTTCGATCCGGTGTCCGTCATCAAGGCGTATGAGGCGGGCCACAAGATCGAATCGACGGTGGGCGAAGTCTGGTTTCGCGGCTCGGACCACCAGCTCGTGCGGCCGGTGATCATCGAGCGCGGCAAGGGCAAGAGCGAGATGAAGTCGCCGGACGATTATTATGAGATCCTAGAAGTCGTGCCGGGCGGGCCGCTGATGCAGAAGCCCGACGCATTCGGCTGCAAGCTGGGCGACTACTCCTGACGGTTCCCGTCGGCGCCGGGCCTGGTCCGGGCCGCTGACAGGTCACCCCCTTCCCGCATGGGGAGGGGTGTTTCTTTGCCGGGCGCGAATGGCCGCGTCTGCGTGTCCTGGCCGGCGTCTCCCGGTCAGCCGAGCGAGATTTGGCCCGAGTCCGGCTGCACCGTTACCCGCCGGCGCGCCCCGTTCGGCGTCACCACGCTCGCATGCACGGCGGCGCCGCGCATCCACAGATGATGCACGCCGTGGAAGCCGTGTGAGTAGAGATCATTCAACGCGAAGGTAAACGCATCGGCGCGCGTCGCATTTGGCATCAGCGTTCCGCCATTGCCCGATTGCCAGTTCGTGCCGTATCCGTTGCTGTTATCATAGGTGCCCGGCGGCGTTTGCCCCGTTGGGCTGGCCGGCGCCGCCGGCACGTTCTCGGCGGTCGCGAGCGGGTAGGGCGATCCGACATGGCCGCTATCGCCCACGTGCACGTTATGCCCAACATGGGGCGGCGGCACACTCGCAACTGACTGTGCCAGCGCCGGGCCAGCGATCAGCAAGCCGGCGGCAACGACCAAACCAACAAAGGCGTATCTGATCATCGGGCGTTCTCCTGGATGGACTTTCTAACGGTACGCCCCACACGCGTTTCGCTTGCTTCCTCGGCGATTCGCGGCAGGCATCCACCGCGCACGTGGTCGGCGGCGTGCACCGTTCAAGACCGTTTCCAAGAGTCAATCCGGTGGCAAACTTCGAAGCCGCGAACTTGCCGCAAGACAACCGCGAATGGACGGCACGCCCGCTTCGCTCAGCGAACGGACGCCAGTCCCACGTCGCTCAGCGTGCGCGATACCGGTCGGTGCCGCCGCTATCGGTTTCCAGGGCCAGTTCGCCGGCGCTCAGCATGTGATTGACATGCGCAAGCACTTCACCAAACGCGAAGCCGGTCTGGTGTTCGTCCAGTTCGCGATGGAACACGTGCGGCACCAGTTCCGCCACCGACAGCGGACGCGCGCGGCACGCATCGGCGATCAGGCCGCAGCGCTGCGCATGATGTTCGATCAGTTCGCCGACCCGCGTGTGCAGGCCGTGAAATGGCAGGCCGTGGCCGGGCAGCACCAGCACATCCGCCGGCACCGCATCGCGCAAGGCACGCAGCGAGCGCAGGTAGATGCCCAGCGCATCCAGGTCCGGTTCCATCGGATGCACGCTGACATTGGGGGAGATGCGTGCAATCACCTGGTCGGCGGCAAAGAACAGTGGTTCCGTGCTGGGCAGCAGCATGGCCTGTTCCAGCGCGTGGCCGCCGCCGGTCAGTACCCGGAACTCGCGCGCGCCGATGCGCAAAGTGTCGCCGTGCTGCACGCGGTGATAGCTGGTGGGCACGCCGGTGGTGCGGCGCAGATACTCGTGGCCCCGGCCAAGCACAAGGTCGGTCACTTCCGGCGACAGGCCGTGGCGGCGGTAGAACGGCCGGAATGCCACGGCGCCCAGATCGCCCGGCGCGTATTGCAGCGCCAGGCTGTAGAGATACTCCGGGCGCGGCATCGAAAGCGGCAGGCTGAAACGCTCGGACAGCCAGCCCGCAAGGCCGACATGGTCCGGATGATAGTGCGTGACGATCATCTGCGTCAGGCGCTGCCCCGCCAGCGGACCGGCCAGGATCGTATCCCACGCGGCGCGGCAGTCAGCGGTGCCGAGTCCGGTGTCCAGCACCGCCCAGCCGCCATTGTCTTCGAGCAAATAGAGGTTCACGTGGTCCAGCCGATACGGCAGCGGCAGGCGGAACCACAGCACACCGGGAGCGATCCGAACGGCCGTGCCCGGCGCGGGCGGCTGGGCATGCGGAAAAATCAGGGAAGGCGCTGCACTGTCCATCCGGCAGATGTAGCGCGCACGGCGGCGCCCCGCGAGGCCGCACCCCGCGAGGCCGCCTCGGTACCGGTCCGCCGTGCCCCGGACACAAGGCAATCGGCAATCGCCAAGCCGCGGCTTGCCCCCCTCCCCGGCGGGCATGTATGCAGCCCTCGGGAGGCCGGCGGCGGACGGGCACCTCGCCAACCCGGTCAGGTCCGGAAGGAAGCAGCCGCAACGAGTTTCCGCTCGGGTCGTTGTCCGGTCTCCCACTTTGCCGCCCCTGGCTGTCGCTCCCCGGCGCTGCGGCCGGCGCCGCAGTGCCTCACGCCGCCGCGGGGACGGCGCCTGGGTCCGGCATGGGTCCGCAACAGCACGCGCGGAGCTCGGTCCGCGCGACTCCGATTGCAACAAACGAAGTGCATCCAGAAGATTGGAGAACGGTGGTCGAATTGCCCTGTTGCGCCTAATTGCACCGGACACGACCAGGGCGATGCGTGGGAAGCTCCGGCAAGCACCCGTTTGAACTTCCGATCAGGCCGGAAACGGGTTACTGTGACTCCAGACAAGCACGGATACGCCTGCTTGATGGTGAAGGCCGGCTAGGGATTCTATCAGATGGGGGCCTTTGTTAGGGGGATATTGGTCGGCTGGATATCGACGACGACCGGATACTCGGGCCGCGACGTACACGCCTCCGCGAAAAACCGACAATAAGACGTCGGGGCCGAGCCAACCAATGAAAGACCATACATCGCTTTACCTCGACGTTCTCCGGTTCAGCGCCGCGTTTTTGGTTTTTATATTTCATGCAGGACATTTTTCTGGAGCTTACATTCCAGTTCTCGGTCACCTTGGTTCCGAAGCGGTAATCGTGTTCTTTGTGCTGTCTGGCCTTGTCGTCAGCTTTACCTCCGACCAGAAGCACACTGATATTGTTGATTATTCCTTGTCGCGATTGGCTCGCCTCTGGTCTGTGGCGCTGCCTGCCTTGGCGATTACCCTGTTGGCGGACAAGATCGGGCAAGCAATCAACCTGTCGCTGTATGCGCCGTTGCAACCCTTGTCAGCGTACAAATGGTTGGTCCTGTTACCGGCAAATGCGATATTCATTAGCCAAATTTGGAATTTCGATCTATGGCCTGGGAGCAATGGCCCGTTCTGGTCTATTTCGTACGAGTTCTGGTACTATTGTATTTTTGGTTTCGCTTTCTACTTTCGTGGCAAGGCTCGCATCGTGCTTGTTATAGGTGCGTCGGTTATTGCGGGACCCCAAATATTATTGGCGTTTCCTGCATGGATTTTTGGATCTTTAGTTTACTTCTTCATCAGGCGAAGAGGTGAAATTAGACATCAGCGCCAATACGGATATGTTCTGTGGATCGCATCCATCGCTAGCCTCTGCGCCTATACGTTGTGCGGTGCCACCGATTTTTTACAGTCTGTTTTCGCGGCCTCAGCGAAAATTGCGAAGTACGAGGTGGACTTTTGGCCAAAAACGTACTTTATCGCGTTTTTCATCGCGGTTAATATCTATGGATTTGATATTGCCGGAGGCGTGGCAGCAGGCGCGCTGATGAAATACAGAAGACATATAAGGCTCTTGGCTGACTGGAGTTTTGGTCTATACCTTTTCCACTATCCTCTGGGTTACCTTTGCAAGGTGCTCGCCTCGCTCTTCCTCGAAGCAGGACGGGCTCCGTCCGTACTGTTCATTTACGGCACGTCATTCGCGATGTCCGTCGGGTTGGCATGTCTCTGCGAGGCCCACAAACGAGACGTCAACCTAATTGTGCGGTCTGCATTCCATCTTGCCGTCCCGAAACGCCTGGTGGAGATTATGTGTGCGGCGGGACGAGCACCCCGAACGGAACCGGCCGCTCCGGTCGTTGTCCGGACTCCCAATCCCTCGCCGCTGACTTGACGCCATCGCCAGGGCGCCGCACCCCGGCGCCATGAGCGAGGCGGAACCCAGTGTCAGCGCCGGCGCCGTCATCGCGCTGCGATTGTTCGATGTTGCCTACGCGATCGATCTGGCGCGCGCGGAACGGCTGTGGGCAGCGCAGGCGCGCGCCTCCAGCCGCTTGCGCCTGACCGCGACACCGCCCAAGGCCATGGCGTTCGGCGTTCCCCCTCTGGCACTGGCGTTGGATCCGGTCGCGCTGGAGCTCGGCGGGGTGACCGCCGCCGCCTCGGTGACCGCGCGGCTGTACGATTTCGGCGCGATTTCGATCGCGCTGCGCGTGGCCGTCGCCGGGCTGCCATGGTCCGGCTTCGTGCAACGGCTGAACGAGTTGGAACAAGCCGTCGGCGGCAGCACCGAAGCCGGCCCGTGGGCACGCCTGCTGGCCCAGGTGCGCGAGCCGTTGCGCGCCGCGCTGGAGCGGCCGGAACCACGATCCAGCGTCGAGGAAGACTATCTGGTCGGCCTGGTGCAGTCCTTCGAGCATCCGCTGTCGGCCGCCGCACTGCAGCAGCGCATCGACCTGGCGCCGTTGCTGTCCGGCGAGCAACGCCCGCTGTCCGAAGGCGCCCGGCAGGACGTGCTGCGCCAGCGGTTTTCCTACTACACCGACGACCTCGTCGCGCTTACCTGGGACCGCGCGTTCATCTACGAGCCGCGCGGCGATTCCGACGTGCTGGATGTGCTGGAAGTCGCCAACGCGCAGCTGCTGGAAATGCGCTACTACGACGAGCTGTTGGATGCCGAACTGCCCCGCATGTACGACCTGGTGGAAAGCACGCGCCGCGCCACCAGCCTGCTCGCATCCCGCCGGTTTGCCGAACTGGCGCGCGGGCTTCATACGCTGGTTGCCGAAGTCACCGAACTGACCGAGCGCATCGACAACGCATTGCAGGTGACCGAGGACGTCTATCTCGCCCGCATCTATGCCGCGGCACTGGAACTGTTCCGAGTGCGTCCTGTTAGCGCCGCGGTGGACCGCAAGCTGTCGATCATTCGCGACACCTACACGGCGCTGCACGACGAAGCTTCGGCGCAACGGGCGGAATTGCTGGAACTGCTGATCACCGTGCTGATCGTGATCGAAGTGGTGCTGGCGCTGATTCCGCTGGTGCATTGGTAGGCGCGATTTTGAATCCTCGACCGGCTGGGCGAGCGATGGCCCGCATCGATTCACCGCAGGTCGTCATCGGGTTGGGCGGGCCGTGATCGCTGCCGGCTGGACGGAATCGCCCTACGTCTCCTCTCGCGCGCTATATTCCCTCACGTTGAAATGCACCCACAGCAGGTTCGCGAGCAGTAATCCGGCGGTGACGATGAACACCCAGCGCAGGCCGAATGACGCGGCAACCGCACCCCCGGTCAGCGGGCCAAGCGAATTGCCCAGGAACGTCGCCGAAGCGGACATGCCGTAGATCAGACCGCGATCGGCGCGGGTCACCATGCGCCCGATCAGCGCGTTCGCCGCCGGCAGAATGCCGCCGATAAACAAGCCCACGGCAAAACGTTCGGCGGTAAAGTCCCAGTAGCTGACCGCGAAACCCTGCGGCAGGCTGGTCAGCGTCGCGCCCAGCAGACAGATCAGCAACACGCGCCGGTAGCCGATCTGGTCGCTGCGCCGCCCCAGCAACGGCACCGCGACCATGCCGGCCAGCCCGGTCACCGAGAACGCAACGCCGCCCAGCGTGGCCAGATCGGGCCGCGGGCCGGTGAGTTGCTGCACGAACAAGGTCACCACCGGCTGCACGGCGCGGGTACTGAACTGCGCCATCAGCAGCACAAAGAACAAAGGCATCATGCCGGCGGCGCCGATCAGCAGGCGCATATTGCTCCACGCCGAGCCTTTGCGTCTCTCCCCGGCCGGGCGGACGAACTCTTCGTTCACGCCCGCCCAGACCATGGCCAGCGCGATGAAGCAGATCGCGGATGTGCAGTAGAACGGGATGCGGTAGCTGCCCGTCAGGTCCGCCAACACGCCGCCGATCACCGGCCCGACCAGCGAGCCGACAAGCTGGCCGGTCGAGAGCAAACCAAGCGAATAGCCGAGGCGGCCTTCCGGCACCTGGCTCGCCACCAGCGCCATGGCGGTGGAGGAAAACCCGGCGAACACGCCCATCAGCGCACGCGCGCCGAAGAACTGCCAGATGTTCTGCGACAGGCCCATGAGCGCGGTGAACACCGCGATGGCGCAACTCGACCGCAGCAGCATCAGCTTGCGGCCGTGCTGGTCGGCAAGCCGGCCCCACAGCGGCGAGGCGAAGGCGGCAACGAAGGACGTGGAGCCGTTCAGGATGCCGGCCCACATGTCGATGCCGGCTTCGGTGTGCACGCCGAGCACGGGCAGGAACAGCGGCATGATCGGGCTGAGGAAACTGAATGCGCCGGTCATGATGAACTGGATGCCGACCATGGCCCACAGCGTGCGCTGCCAGTTGCTCGCCGCGGGCAGGACCGCCGGCGCAACGGCGGCCACGGCGGACGGCGAAATGTTGTCGTTGGCAATGTCGGTCATCGCCGGCGCAGGTTGGCACGGCGGAACGGATTACGGAACCGGCAACCTTGCGGTTATCTTCCGGTCATTGGCGGCGGCGCGGGACCGCGGGCACCATCGCGCATCCGCCGGCGCGGAACTGCCGGCGCTATCCCGCATCCGCCGGCGCGATGATGATGCGCCGATTCTGCTTGCCCTTGTTCTCGATCTTCACCACGGCGATCCGCCCGATCTCGCCCGTGCGCGCCACATGCGTGCCGCCGCAGGGCTGCAGGTCCACCGGGGCCTCGTCCGCCCCGATCCGCATCAGGCGCAGCCGGCCGGAGCCGCGCGGCGGCTGCACCGACATGGTGCGCACCAGGTCGGGATTGGCATCCAGCACGGCCTCATCCACCCATTCGATGCGCACCGGATGATCCGCCTCGATCAGCGCGTTCAATTCCGCCTCCACCGTCTCCTTCGGCGGCGGATTCGGCAGGTCGAAATCCAGCCGCGAGCGGTCCGCGCCGACCGAGCCGCCCGTCACCGCCGCGCCCTTGATCACGCTGCACAGCAGATGCATCGCGGTATGCATGCGCATCAACCGGTGGCGGCGGTCCCAATCGATCTCCGCCTGTCCCACGGCGCCCGGCGGCGGCAGCGGCGCGCCGGGGGCGGGGACGTGCAGCACGGTCTCGCCCTCACCCTTTATCGTATCGACGATCGGCGTTTCGCCGCCGTCCCAGCGCAGGACGCCGGTATCGCCAGGCTGGCCGCCGCCCCGGGCATAGAACACCGTGCGGTCGAGTTCGATCCCCTCGGGCGTAGCAGCCAGCACCGTCGCTTCGGTGGAACGCTGGCGGGGATCGTCCTGGAACAATTTGACGGTCATGGAGTCCTCCAGGCGGCGCGCATCGTGTCGTGGCGCGCCGCCAGCCAGAGCAAGCCGAGCGTGGTGACGACGTTGGGAAAGCGGCCGGCCGCGGCGTCCTCGATCGCGCGCGCGACAGGCCAGACGCGGACACGGATGTCCTCGTTCTCGGCGGCAAGCCCGGCATGGCCGGCAATCCCATCCGGTCCGGCCGGCGGAGCGACGACACGGCCGAGATAGACCATGCAATGCTCGTCGGCCCCGCCCGGCGTCAGCATGAAATCGCCGATCGGGTGCAGCGTGGTGACGGGCAGCGCCATCTCTTCCAGCATCTCCCGCCGCGCCGTGGTTTCCGCGGATTCGCCGTCGTCGCACAGCCCGGCGGGAAGCTCGACCAGCACCGGGTCGATGCCGGCGGCCAGCGCGGGCAGGCGGTATTGCTCGATCAGCACCACCTGGTCGGTCG
>Ga0335072_10008284_pt1 | contig 15083 bp, 8 predicted proteins | sample Lox_Sample_21_FD_206725 | JGI IMG/M metagenome (GOLD analysis project Ga0335072, IMG submission 206725) | Soil microbial communities from Loxahatchee National Wildlife Refuge, Florida, United States - Lox_Sample_2.1 | ecosystem: Environmental > Terrestrial > Soil > Wetlands | place: USA: Florida... | reverse complement strand
GCGCCCCCGCGCGGCCCGACCAGGGTCCCACCCGCTACCCCTGCCTGACCCCCGGGCTCGCCGAGCCCAGCGAGATTGGAGCGCCGCCGTGATCGGATTGCCTGCGCTGAAAAACCGAGGCCGCGCGCTGGCCGGTGGCCTGTTCCTGACCGTGGCCTCCGCCGCGGCGATCGCCGCGCCGGCCGCCTCGGCCGCGCCCCTCGCCCCCGCCGTGCCGTCCACCGCCGGACAGGCCATCGCGGCCGCCCGGCCGGGTGCTAGCGGCCCGTCAGGGAACAACCTCACGTTCTCCGTGGTCGGCGCGACGCCCAAGGGAGCGGATGGGCGCTACGTCTTCGCCTACACCAACGTGAAGCCGGGCAGCGTGATCCACGACTGGGTCGAGCTTTACAACGGGAGCTCGGAGACCGGCGCGTTCCTGGTCTACGGCGTCGACGCGACGGGCACGACCAGCAAGAGCTCTCTGATCTTTGACCAGGCCACGCAGAAGCCGAGGGACCTTGGCGCCTGGATGAGCTTCTACGCCTCCTCCAGCCAGCCGACCGCTACCCAGGCCTCGTTCGTCATGGGCGGCCGCCACGGCATCATCGAGCCGTTCACGATCACGGTGCCGCGGACGGCGACGCCCGGAGACCACACCGGGGGCCTCATCGCCCAAGTCGGCCACCAGACCACGACGAAGAGCGGCGAAGGGGTGACGGTCTACAGCCGGATCGTGCTGCCGGTGGAGATCAGGGTCACCGGGCCGCTGACGGCGGGCCTGCAGATCCAGTCGGTGTCCACCAGCTTTAGCACCCCGCTCAACCCATTCGCCACCGCGAACGCCTCGGTCTCCTACACGGTCGCCAACGTCGGCAACACCCGGCTGAGCGGGCAGCAGGTCCTGAAGGTCAGCGGGCTGTTCGGCAGCACGACCATCAAGCCGGACCTGCCGATGGTCCTGCCCGGCGACTCGATCCGGGTCACGCAGAGCGTCCCCGGCCTTTACCCGCTCGGCCCGTTCACCGCGAGGATCACCGTCGCGCCGACGTGGCCACCGTCGTCGCCGTCGGCGAACGTGAAGCTGGTCACGGTCACCTCATCCGCGTCGTTCTTCGGTGTGCCGTGGTCGCCGATCGTCATCATCCTGCTGCTGGCCGGCCTCGGCTACGGCACCTTCCGCTACCTGCGGTGGCGCGTCCGCGCCCGCGCCGCCGACATGGCCGCCGTGGCCGCCGAGGCTCGCCGCGACGCCGAGCGTCACCTGTCGGGCAAGACCGCGGCCGCATCCGCCGCCAACGCCTCGGGCACGGCCCGGACGACGGGCGACGCCGCACCCGCCAGCCAGGGAGAGGCTGAATGACGGCCGTTCCCGATGTGACCGAGCCCGGCCCGTCGTCACCTCCACCCCCAGCGGCTGAGAAGCCTGCCCGTCGGCTGCTCGGCGGCAGCCGTCGGCCTGCCCGGCCCAAGCCGCGCAGGCCACCGGGCACCCTGCCGCGCTGGGCTCAAGAACCGCCCCCGGTCGGACCTGCCCGAGCGGCGGTCGGCACCATGCTCACGATCCTCGCGGCCGTGCTCATCGGGTTCGCGGCCTGGGTGTCATTCGGGTCCAAGCTGTACTACGCCCGGGTCCAGTACGCGGCATACCAGACGCTGCGCTACGAGTTCGCCAACCAGACCGGGCCAGTTGGCCCGCTGAACCCGAACCCGAACCCGAACAACTCAAGCGAGCAACTCGACCCGATGGGCTCCCCAGTTGCCCTGCTCGAGATCCCCGCCCTGCAGATGCGGGACGTGGTGCTCGAGGGCACCACCGGCCAGACGCTCGAGGGCGGCCCGGGCCACCTGCGGGATACGCCGCTGCCCGGCCAGCAGGGCGTGAGCGTCATCCTTGGCCGGCGCGCCGCCTACGGCGCGCCATTCGCCGGGCTGGGGTCGCTGCAGCCGGGCGAGCCCATCACGGTCGTCACCCAGGAAGGCGTGGCCCACTACCAGGTGCTCGACATCCGCCGGGCTGGGTCCCCGCTGCCGCCGTCGCTCGCGGCCGGATCGGGCCGACTGGTCCTGGTGACCGCCGACGGTGCGCCGTTCGACCCGACGGGGGAGCTTTACGTGGACGCCGACCTGGTCGGGTCGCCGCTCCCCACCGTGTCACCCGTACTGACCTCGGCGACCCTGCCGCCGGATGAGAACGCCATGAGCACCGACACGTCCGCGTGGGTGCCGCTATTCCTGTGGGGTCAGCTGCTGCTGATCGCCTCGGCGGCGGTGGCCTGGTTGTCGCGGGCGTGGGGGCGCTGGCAGACTTGGCTTGTCGCCGTACCCGTCCTCATGTACCTGTGCGTGATCGTGGCGGACGAGGTAACGCGCCTCTTGCCGAATATCATGTGAGCCCGCCCCGATGACCCTGCCCCCACCATCCCCCGCAGACAGGAGTTCCCAGCACGTGACCGAGGTATCCCAGGGCACCGGAGCAGACCCGACGCTGGCGTTTACCGCGCCAGGCGCGGACGTCTCGCCATTTCCGCCCCCGCCGGGTCCTGGCGCCGCCGCGGGGACCGTCAGCTCCCGCTCCGCCGCTCCGCTTGCCACCCTGCAGGCCCGCGACATCACCGCCTGGTTCGGCGACCACATGGTCCTTGACCAGGTCTCGCTGACCATGGAGGCCGGCCGGGTGACGGCGCTGATCGGCCCGTCTGGGTGCGGGAAGTCGACCTTCCTTCGGATCCTCAACCGGATGCACCAGCTGGTGCCGGGCGCCGCGATGGCGGGCGAGGTGCTACTCGACGGCGTGGACATCTACGACGCGAGGATCCGGCTCACCCAGGCCAGGCGTGACATCGGCATGGTCTTCCAGAAGCCCAACCCGTTCCCGGCGATGTCCATCTACGACAACGTGATCGCGGGCCTGAAGCTCACCGGGATCAGGGCCAGTCGCGCTGAGCGGGACGGCCTCGTCGAGGAATGCCTGACCAAGGCGGGCCTGTGGCGTGAGGTAAGGGACCGCCTGCGCCAGCCAGGCGGTGCGCTGTCCGGCGGCCAGCAGCAGCGACTGTGCATCGCCCGCTCGCTGGCGATCCGCCCGCGCGTGCTGCTGATGGACGAGCCCTGCTCGGCCCTGGACCCGACCTCGACCCGGGTCATCGAGGAGACGATGTCCGACCTGGTCCGCGAGGTCACCATCGTGATCGTCACCCACAACATGCAGCAGGCCCAGCGGGTCTCCAACCAGTGCGCCTTCTTCCTGGCCGAGCAGGGGCAGCCAGGCTTCATCGTCGAGCACGGCGACACCGACGCGATGTTCAGCAGCCCCCAGGACCCGCGAACGGCCGACTACGTCCACGGCCGCTTCGGCTAAGTCCTCGTCCTTACTGCCTCGCGGTCAGCCACCGCCGGCGAAATTCCGCGAAGGTGATTGATGGGTTCCGTTTTGAGCCGCGTCGTCGATTCACCACCGGTAATCACGTTAAGTAGTCCTGTTCGTGCGGAATCACCAACAGCAACCGGTCAGCTTGCCCATCCAGAGCGCTGCCTTATCGTCTTGCCCGAAAGTCCGCGAGTGGGTCTAACACTCCTCGTTACCCTTTGCCGCCGCCGGCGAAAGGCCTCACACGAGGAACTGCACAAAGGGCAGTGTCCTGAAGAGATTCCCAAGGACCTGACGGCGGAGTGCAGCCGTGCTTGGAGATCACCATTGGGTAGCCGCGAAGTCTGAATTTTGCGTATTCGCCACCGGAGAGGTAACGCCCATCCGACGTCCTGGTAAACAGTTGGAATCATGGGGCTTGTGGTAGTGATTGGGTCTTCCTGAATTCTCCTTAGCCATGATTAGCTTCAGGCGGACCGGACGGGAGTTACACAATGCGCATGCGTGGCTGGCGACCCTATTCGCTGCTGATCGTACTGGTGTCACTTTTCGTGGCGATAGCGTCGGGCGTGGCCACGGCGATGCCTATTCCAGCCGGAGGCTCTGCGTCCTCGCATGGCGCGCCACCGGTTCTTGACTCGAGTGCGCTTGCCGTGCCGAAGCCGAAGCTGCCGGTGGGTGGCGGGGCTGGTCTGGGCGGGTCAGCGCGGAGCCTGGCCAAGCCGGTCAGGGAGATCGTGGCAGACCGGACGGCGACGACGTCAACGTGGGTGGACTCGAACGGTCAACTGTCGGTGCGTCGGTACCTGGCGCCACACTTCTACAAGAAGTCGGGATCGTCAGGGTGGGTGCCGATCAGTACCAGCCTAAGTTCCATCAGTGGCCAGGCCGGATGGTGGCACACCACGGCGGATAACTGGCAGGTGGCGTTTGGCCCGGCTGGCGCCGCGAGTGGCTCCGAGCGCGTGACGATCGGCGGCAAGCAGATCGGGTTCAGCCCGATGGGAGTCTCGCGTCCCGCACAGGTACCTAGCGTGTCGGGCTCCACCGCTACCTACAGCGACCTGTGGCCGGGGGTGAACGTTGACGACGAGGTGTCCTCATCGGGAGTGAACGAGGACATCGTCCTTGAAAAGCCCGGGACCGCAGCGAGCTTCACCTTCCGCGTGACTGGCGCCACCGTCCGGGCGGCCGGGGCTGGGAGCCTGGACGTCGTGGTCGCCGGCCGGGCCGTGGGCGTCATCCCTGCTCCCACGGTCACGACCGCGTCCCGTGGCTCCGCGTCGGCGAAGAGTTCGCGCGCCGTTACCTCGACCAGTCCAACCAGGGCATCGGGCGTCCGACTGACCGTGGCCGACGGTCAGGTGCGGGTGTCGGTTTCGCCGCAGTGGCTGGCTAGCCTGCCCGCTTCGGCGTTCCCGGTGGTGATAGACCCGTCCCTGGGCGGTACTTCCAACCAGACGGAAGTCGTCAGTGTCGGCAGCAGCGGTGGCGTGCTGTTCGATAGCTTTCAGCTCGGCATAGACAGCCATGGCCAGGAATGGGAGGCGGCCGCCTACATTCCCGCGCCGACGCTGCCCGCACAGGAGCCGGGCGCGGCCCCGTGGGAGCTGTCGACCGCAGGCTTCCTGGCATACTGCACTTCTTCGTGTGGCCTCGTCCAGGACACGCTCTACGGCATGCCGACCGCTTCGTCGACTTATCCGACGTACTCCCAGATCCCCTACGGCCAGCTGATCTATCAGGGTTCGCCGGAAGAAGAGGACGCCTTCCTCGGTTCGGGCAGCACGAGTGCCAACGATGACGCATTGATGCAGTACCTGAGGAGCCGGTCGAGCGGGTGGTGGTTCGGGGCCACGGTAGGCACGGTGCTCGGTGATTCGCTGGCCACCTTCAATACGAGCCAGATCTACATGACCTTCTACTACGTAGAGCAGCCGCCGCCCACGACGATCACCTCCCCGAGCAGCAGTACTGCGCAGGGTGCTGTCCTGCCAACGAGTACGCCAACGCTGACGGCCGCGCCGATCGACACCAGCGAGTCGCCAATGTACGATTTCAAGATCTCGACCTCGCCGGACGGCACGGGAGCAGTGGTCGACTCCGGGTGGCTGGACGGGACCAGTTGGACGGTGCCGGCCGGAAGTCTCCAAGATGGAGTCACGTACTACGCCACCGTGCAGGACGCGATTAGCCAGCAGTGGTACACAACCGACTCCAGCTACGTGCCTCCTGCGGCCCCCAATCAGCCGGTCAAGTTCACGGTGAAGGAACGCCTCGGCGATGGTGGGCCGTCGCCAACCGATACCATCGGTTCCTCACCGGGCACTACAAGCACGCCTAGCCAGGGCTCGCCGTCTCCCGGGGCGTCTACGGCCAGCGCGACGGTCGACATGGTCACTGGCAATCTCGCCGTTGCCGTGACCACGCACACCGTCCAGGCCCTCTCTGGCCCAGTCGGCATCACGCTGGACTACAACTCCCTGTCCTCATCGGCCAGCAGTGGCGTCAACTACGGACTCACGGGCCAGTATTACACCGACAGCGGCAACCACGTGTTCACCGGCTCGCCCGTTGGTCAGCGGGTAGATCCTGATGTCAACGCCACGTGGTCTTCTAGCCCGCCAGTCGGCGGGCTGAGCCTAGACGCCCCCTTCATGGCTCGGTGGACGGGCGTGCTCACCCTTCCAGCCGGCACCTGGGAACTGGGCGGCCTGACAACTGGGGGGATGCGCGTCTACCTCAACGGCTCGAGCACAGCGTCCTACAACGACTGGAGCGGATCGGCGGGGTCGGTGAACCCGTCGTTCGGAACGACCACTGTCAGCGGTGGGGCCGCGTACCAAATCGAGGTCGATGACTGGGACCCCTTTGACGGTGGCGCCCAGGTCCAATTGTGGGCCAAGAACACGACGGTCACGACCCAGAGCGAGCCGTCGATGTTCCTGGTGCCGAGCAACTGGCTGACCCCAGTCGCCGAGGGGGTCCCACCGGGCTGGAGCCTGGTGGCCAACCCCGCCACCGTGGCCTGGACCCACGCGGAGAATGACGGCGACCAGGTCATCTTGCAGGCGCCCTCGGGCGAGACCGCTACCTTCACCCAGAACAGCGACGGTGTGTACGTGGCGCCGCCCGGCGATCACGACTACCTGAACTTCAACGGCCAGGGCGCCTTGCAGTTGTCCACGTCCGACGGGTATCTGTACACGTTCAACCCCGACGGCAGCCTCGCCTCGATGACCACGATCGCCGACGATCTGCACCCGACCGCGCTGCAGTACACCTACAGCGGTACCCCGACGCTGCTCAGCTCGATAACCGACCCGGTCTCCGGCCGCAGCGTCACCCTGGCCTACGGGGGCAACTCCGCCTGCCCCACGACTAACCCGGCCCCGACCGGGATGCTATGCCAGGTCAGCTACTGGGATGGCACAGCCACCACGTTCGGCTACAACAGCAACGGCCAGCTCATCGCCGTGACCAATCCGGGCGGGCTGACCAGCTCCTTCGCCTACGACAGCGATAACCGGCTGGCGGACATCCGCGACGCTCTGGCCAATGACTACCTCGCCGCGGGCGGCTCAGCCGGAACAGCCGCCGCCTGCCCGAGCGGAACCACGGGCCTGTCGGTCACGCCGACTGACACCCAGGTCTGCTACAACAGCAGTGGTCAGGTCGCCACCGTCGTCCAGCCCGCCCCGACCCCCGGCGCCGCTCGGCCGACCCGCACCTACACGTACAGCAGTGGGTCCACCGCAGTGTCAATCGCGGGCTTCAGCCCCTCGTCCGGCTACTCGGAAAAGGACGCCTACGACTCGGAAGACCGCATCACCCAGACATTCAACTCCGTCGGGCAGGCCACAACGACGGTGTGGAACACCGATGACCTGCCCATCGTCACCGCTGATCCTGACGGCGACCAGACCAGCACCGTCTATGACGCCTACGGCAACGTGACCGACACCTACGGCCCGGCCCCGCTGGCCTGCTTTAGCGGCGGCTGGCCCGCCAACGTCACGCCCACCGCGCCGGTGACGGGGTACCTGCCGGTGTCCAACCCGCAGGGCACCTCCGGCTGCGGGGTCGCGGTCCCGCACACGCACAACGGCTACGACGAGGGCATCACCGGCCTTGCCGCCACCTACTGGTCAAACGGCCAGTCGGCCGGCGCGCCCGTTATGCACGCCACCGGCACCCCGGGCAGCTCCTCCAGCTTCTGCGGCGGGGCTACTGGCCTGTGTGCAGAATGGGCGGCCGGCTCTCCGCCCGTCGGCTCGGACTCTTCCGGCACCTGGAGCATGCGGCTCACCGGGACCATTACCCTGCCCGACACCGGCGGCTACGACTTCGGCCTCAACACCAGTCAGCCGATCTCCGTCTACATCGACGGGAACCTGCTTCTCGATAACGGCCCGGCTGTCAACGCCCAGTTCAAGCCGGGCGCGGATGACCAGGTATCGACAGACGGCGGGGTCGGTTTCGGCGCCGGCCAGCACACCATCGAGGTCGACTACCAGGGATCAGCGACGGAGCTCAACGAATTCAGCCTCATTTTCGACGCCTGGACCAGTTCGGGCGGTGCCACGACGACGCCGCCTGAGATCGTTCCAGCATCGATGCTCGACCCCGCCTACAACCTGAAGACCAGCACCACCGACGCCGACGGCATCACCACCACGACCAGCTATACGAACTCCACCCTCGGCGCCCAGTACGGGCTACCCACCTCCATCACCGTTGGGGCTGGCAGCAGCACTGCGCTCACCACCACCACGACCTACGAGACCCCCGGCGCCGGCAGCTACCTCCGCAAGACCTCCAGCACGCTGCCCGCCGGCAACACCACCACCTATGCCTACTACACCGGTACTGGCGGACCTGTCGCCGCCGCGTGCGGCGTCACCGCGAGCACGCCGCAAGGCGGTCAACTGGAGCAGGAGAACGCCCCGGACCCTGGCGGCGGCCAGGCGAGGGTCCAGCAGCTCATATACAATGCCGCCGGCCAGCAGGCCGGGATCCGGATAGGCACGCCCGGCGACATCGCCGCCGCGCCGTGGCAGTGCGTCAGCTTCGACGCGGCAGGGCGAATCGCCCAGGAAGCTTGGCCAGCGGCCAACGGCTCGTCGGCTCGGACCATCACCTACAACTACGCCGTGGGCGGGAACCCGCTAGTCAGCTCGGTATCGGATGCCAGCGGTACGATCACCTCCACGGTGGACCTGCTCGGACGGGCGATCAGCTACACCGACGTGTGGGGGCAGACGACCACCACCAGCTACGACCAGGCCGGCCAGGTCACCGCCACCAGCGGACCCGGCGGGTCATATCAGCTTGGCTATGACCCCAATAGCGGGCTACCCACGACCACCACGGTGAACGGTACGTTGCTGGCGACGGCCAGCTACGACTCCGCCGGTCGGCTGTCCGGTGTAGCCTACGGCAACGGCACCAGTGCCACTATCGCCTACGACGCCTCTGGCAACCAGAGCGGGGAATCCTACGACGGGCCTAGCGGGAACCTGCTGGCGAAGGACACCGTGACGCGCACGCCCGCCGGGCGGGAGAGTACCGACACCACCAGCGAGTCCGGGGGACTGCTGGGCGTTGCCTACACCTACGACGGCGCCGGACGGCTCATCCAGGCTGCCGACACCAACGGCGGCACCCAAGTCAGCAGCTACAGCTACGCCACCAGCCCCGGATGCTCCAGCCCGTACGCCGGCGAAAACACCGACCGTACTAGTGTCACCATCGGCAGCACGACTACCAGCTACTGCTACAACAACGCCGACCAGCTAGTCTCGTCCGCCAGTGGCGGTACCACCAGCACTGGCTACGCCTACAACGAGCGCGGCGACCAGATCGATGATAACGGTACCACCTACACTTGGGACTCCTCTGACCGCGTCGCCACCGCCAACACCGGCGCCACAACGGTCACCAGTGCCTACGACGCCGTAGACCGGCTCGTCCAGAGCTCATCCAGCACTGGCAGCATCGTCCGTTACTCCTACGTCGGCTACTCCGACGCCCCCGCCGCGGTCCTCGACACCAGTGACAACGTCCTGCAGCAACTCGTCCCCCTGCCCGGCGGGGTCAGCGTGACCCTGCAGTCCTCTGGCAACGTGTGGTCTTACACCAACCTTCAGGGCGACACCACCATCACTGCCAGCAGTACTGGGACCCTTACCGCTGGACCGGTCACCTACGACCCCTGGGGCAACCTCAACCCCGGACAGACCGCACCCGCCAACACTACTGGCCCCAACGCCCTCGGCGCCTACGCCACTAGTGGCAAGCTCACCGACACCGTCACTGGCACCATCCTCCTTGGCGCCCGTACCTTCAATCCCACCGAAGCCCGCTTCCTGTCCGTCGATCCGGTCAGCGGAGGATGCGCCAACCCCTACGCCTACGCATTCGGGGATCCGCTCAACCACCCGGATCTTACTGGCCAGAACGTTTGCCGAACCATCTCCGCCGCTTCGGCAATCAGACTAGGCGCGTATCTGGAGGAGGGAGGTACCTATGCCGGGGATATCGAAGATATATTGGCTGACTCCGGACTTGGCGACACCAACGCTGTTGGAGGTATAGCGCAAATCATTGCAGCCGTGGCGTCATATCTCGGTGAAGGACTGGGAAGTATGATCGCGGCTGCGGGGGAGGCGGCCGAATTTGGTGCCGCGCATACCGGACACCCGGGCGGCGCGAACGCTAAGGTGATTCTTGTGCTCCTGATTTACCATCTCGGGCCTATTCCGGTTCCATACGGCCTGGTTCCGGTGCCAATCGTAGATGGGCCCAGTAAACCGGGGCCGCTTAACCCGAGAGCTTCCCAGAACGTGCTAAGAGCATTCGGATGCAGCTAGCCATCGGGAATATCCCGCGTTGCCCGTAAGCTGACCTGGAAGCTGGACGAGGAGGAAGCAGGCGAACGCCATGGCGAAGAGCAGTCGCCGGAGGAAGCAGGACCGGGCCAGAGTCGACAGTCGGCATGCCGAGGAGGCCCGGCGGCGAGCCAGGCGGCAGGCTGAGGAGCTTTTCGAGCGGGCGACCAATCCGGCACTCGAACCTACCGAACTGGCCGCGCTGATCATAGAAGAGCTTGCTGAGTCGACTCGCACCGGACTTATCGCGCATACGCGGCTTGAGGATGGCACTGAGCTTGCTGCCCTGGCAGAGACGGCCCAACTGCTGTTGGCAGCCTTCGCATACGCGGACCCGGCAGGCAGTCCCTCGCCGAGAAACATCCCGCCGGGTGTTCTAGCCTTCGTCGCCGTTGCCGCCCACGCCAGCGGCAAGGAGGAGGAAGAGGCACGCTGTACGCAGGCCCTCGTGGACGCCCCCCAAGCCGTCGGCGACGAGGAAACGCTCAAGGTCGTCGCCAGGGACGTCCTCACCTGGACAGACCCAGGCAAGGCTGTCAATATGCTAGAGCGCTATCTGGTCCGCCACCCGCATGACCTTGAGGCTCTCACATCCTGGGGGCGGGCCTGCGGCAGGGTCGCAGAGAGCGCACTCCGCGGAAGGTACAGCGCCGACATCCCGGCCGCCCTCGTTGCCGGCCCAAGCGACCCGTCCGATCCCGAGTACCTCCTGCGGATACTCGAGAACGGGCGCCGCGTGTGGGAGGCCGATCCACTGGCCAAGGCTAGGTTTCAGGCGAGTAGCGCGTTTGGCGCTGAGATCATGCGCCGACGGCGCATGCCTCCCTTGGAGGCGGAACGCCTCTGGCGGACCGAAGCTGAGGAGTGAAAGTATCCGCCGTGCCCGCTGCCAGTCCGGAAACATGGCGGCACCGACGCGATGTTCAGCAACCCCCGGGCCCCCGTGACCCGCCACCAAGGAGCACCAGCAACCTGGCACCCCACGGCCCCGGACAAACAAACAACCGTCTCTGCAAGCCCTCGCCACCACACCGGCCAGGGTTCGCTGCCGCCTGCCCGCAAGACCCCGTTTTCGTGTCAATCGGAGGCGCTGGTGTGAGCAATTGAACGACGACCGAAGCTGGCGCCGCCCGCGCCGGTAAGCGGCGAACAGCGCTAGCTTGGCCCGGCTACATCCTGGGGAGCGTCCGCGCCGCCCCGCTACCGCCGGGGGCGCAGCGAAACACGATCCGCCGGGCTGACGCGGAGCCGGGCACGCGCCGGATACTCCTGGCGCCATGTTCTGGATATACGTACGGCGCGAGCTTCGCCGCCGCATGCGCCAGGCGGCCTTCATCGCCCTTGGCCTGGCCCTTGGCGTCGGGCTTGTCATCACGGTCACGGCCGCCGCCACCGGGGTGCAGAACGCCCAGGCCGCCGTCTTGCACTCCCTGTACGGGGTGGGGACCGACCTCACGATCACCCAGCCCCCTAAGCAGGGCAGCGGCGGCCCGACCTCGTTCGGGTTCTCCCAGCAGATCAGCCAGGTCCGGGCCGGAGTCAAGGACGGCCAGATCGCGGCGGGCACCAAGATCAGTGTCAACGACCTGACCAGCACCCAGTACGGGACGCTGACCTCCAAGCAACTGAGCAACGTCAGCCGCCAGCAGCACGTGACCGGCGCGGCTGGCGGCCTCACCCTGACCGACGTGACGGTCGACGGGACCGTGCCCGCGCTGCAGTCAGGCTCAGGCACGTTCAGCTCGAGCTTCACCACCAACACGTTCACCGTTGACGGCACCGACCTGGGGCACCTGTCCCTCGGGCCGTTGTCGTCGGCCACCGTCACCGCGGGCCGCGACCTAGAGCCGGCCGACGCGCGCTCCGATGACGCGGTTGCCGACTCCGGGTACGCGGCCGCGAGCAAGCTGAAGGTCGGCTCCACCGCCGACATCGGCGGCACGAGCTTCAAGGTCATCGGAATCGTCCGCGTCCCGCAAGGCGGCAACCCGCCCGACCTGTACATTCCCCTAGGCCAGGCCCAGGCCATCGCCAAGGCCGGGACCGCCAGCCTGAAGAACGACGTCAATACGGTGTACGTGACGGCCGACAACTCGGCCGACGTCGGGGCCGTACAGCAAGAGCTAACCCGCCTGCTGCCCGCCGCGACGGTCACCGACGCGAGCGACCTGGCCAGCGAGGCCACTGGCTCGGTGAGCAGCGCCGCCAGCCTGGCCACCAACCTCGGCACGTGGCTATCGGTCGCGGTGCTCGCGGCGGCCTTCGGGCTGGCCATCTTGCTCACCATGACCGCGGTCACCCGCCGGGTCCGGGAGTTCGGCACGCTCAAGGCGCTGGGCTGGCGAAGCTGGCGGATCGTCGCCCAAGTGCTGGGCGAGTCCGTCGTCATCGGGATAGCCGGCGGCGCGGCCGGCGTGGGCCTCGGCTACGGCGGGGCGGCCCTGATCGACAAGCTGGCGCCCCGGCTGTCGGAAGCGGTCGGCGGCCAGCCGCCGACCACGACGGCGGGCAGCGGGATCGCGGGCAAGCTGCTGCAACAGGTGGCGGCCCAGGGCAGCCACACGGTTTACGTCACCCTCACCGCCCCGGTCACGGCGGGCACGATCCTGCTCGCCGTGGCCCTCGCGGTGGCGGGCGGGCTGCTGGCCGGGACGTTCGGCGGCTGGCGAGCGGCGCGGCTGCGTCCGGCCGCGGCCCTAGCGAAGGTGGAGTAGCGCGATGTACTGGCTGACTGGAGTAACCAAGGACTATCGCGGCCGCGAGACCGTGCACGCCCTGCGGGGCGTGGACCTCATGCTCGGGAATGGGGCCTGGCTGGCCGTCCAGGGCCCTACCGGGCACGGCAAGTCGACCCTGCTGCAGCTCATGGGGGGCCTCGACCGCCCGACCTCCGGATCGGTGGAACTGGACGGTCATGACCTGGCCCGGCTGCCCGAGGCCGCCGTGACGGGGATCCGGGCGCGATCGATCGGGTTCGTCTTCCAGGCGTTCAACCTCATCCCCACGCTGAGCGCGCTGGAGAACGTCGCCACCGCGCTGGTCCCGCTGCACGTCCACGGGGCCGAGCGCCAGCGGCGCGCCAGCGACGCCCTGGCCGCGGTCGGCCTGGCCGACCGGCAGCGGCACCTTCCGTCTGAGCTGTCCGGCGGCCAGCAGCAGCGGGTGGCCATCGCCCGGGCGCTGGTCAAGGAGCCCGCCGTCCTGCTGGCCGACGAGCCAACCGGAAACCTGGACGAAGACACCAGGGACGAGGTCGTCGGCCTGCTTGAATCTGTGTGGCGCCAGCGTCGCTTCACGCTGGTCATCGTCACGCACGACAGCGCTGTGGCCCGGCGGGCGCAACTGCACGGCCTCATGCGGGACGGGATGCTGACGCTGATCGCTACATCCCAGGATGTAGAACCACTACGGCCAGGGACGGACGCGCTCGGCGGGTAGCCGGAACTACGCTGAGGACATGGTGCGCGACAACGCCGGCGGAGAACTGCGACCGCCGCTGGCCTACCGGATCACCGGCCGGCAGTGGCTGGCCATCGATGTCGTCGTCGCCGCGCTCGGCGCCCTCGTCCACCTGCTCGGGCTACGCCTGCTGCACGCCCCGCACCTGTCGGCGGTGGGCGTCCCCACGGCGCTCGTCACCCTGGCGGCCACCCTGCCCGTGGCCGTTCGGCGGATCTGGCCATTGCCCGTCCTGGTTGTCGTGGTGGCGGCGGTCGCCATCCAGACGGCCTACGCCCGCGCGCCGCTAAGCGGTGACCTGATGCTCGGCATGGCCAGCTACATGGTCGCGGTGCGGCTGCCCCAGCCGGCCGCGATCGCCGCCCTGGTCGGCGCCGAGGTGGCGATCGGCGCCGGCCTGCTCACCGCCGCCGCCACCGTCCACACCCAGTCGGTGATGCTGCACAGCATGCTGGCCGCCGCGGCCCTGTGGTTCGTGGGCGCAGGGGTCAGGGAGCGGCGCAAGTACCGGGCCGGCCTGGAGGAGCAGGACAGCCGACGGCGAGTGGAAGAGGCCGAGCGGGGCCGCCGGGCGGTCGCCGAGGAACGGCTGCGCATCGCCAGGGAACTGCACGACGTACTCGCGCACACCCTCAGCATGGTCACCGTCCAGGCCGGGGTCGGCCGCCGGGTCGGTGCCGCGCACCCAGCCGAGGCCCTGAACGCGCTGCGGACCGTCGAGGAATCCAGCCGGGGCGCGCTGGACGAGCTACGGAGGATCTTGTGCCTCATCCGCGGCGATGAGGAGTTCGGCCTGCCGCCTGCCGCCGGCGGGGCCGTCCACGCAACCGGCCTGGCGGGCACCGAACTGGCCGGCGCCGCGCTGGCCCCCGCCCCTGGCCTTGCCGACCTCGGTGACCTTGTGGCCATGGTCCGCTTGGCGGGGACACCGGTCACGCTCACGATGACCGGGGACGCCGCCGAGATCTTCCCGTCCGCCGGGCTGACCGCCTACCGGATCGTCCAGGAGGCGCTCACCAACGTCGTCAGGCACGCACCGGGAGCATCGGCCACCGTGCGGGTCGGCGTCGGCGCGGACGGCATCCACATCCAGGTCACCGACAACGGCGAGGTCACCGACAACGGCGCCGGCGGACCGCACGCGCAGGCCGCCGCGTCGGCCCCGTCGGCCGGGGCACACGGGATCGTCGGCATGCGGGAGCGGGCGGCCGCCTTCGGCGGGACCCTGGCGGCCGGGCCGATGCCCGGCGGCGGCTTCGAGGTGACCGCGTTCCTCCCGGCGCCCGCCCACGGCGCCAGGCGGGCGGCCTGACCGCATGACCATCGGGGTCGTGGTGGCCGACGACCAGGCGATCGTCCGGGCCGGCTTCCGGCTGCTTATCGAG
>Ga0335072_10008283_pt1 | contig 15084 bp, 10 predicted proteins | sample Lox_Sample_21_FD_206725 | JGI IMG/M metagenome (GOLD analysis project Ga0335072, IMG submission 206725) | Soil microbial communities from Loxahatchee National Wildlife Refuge, Florida, United States - Lox_Sample_2.1 | ecosystem: Environmental > Terrestrial > Soil > Wetlands | place: USA... | reverse complement strand
ACCACGGCCGGGCCTGCTTGGCGACCAATGGGCGCCAAGCAGGCCCGGCAGTGCACAGCCATTCAATGCGCTACGCGAGTCAGGCCAGGGTTATGATGGGACCCATATCTGGTAGGGACCGCCGTTGCATCCCAGGCTGTACGCGGCGCCAGGCGGTCCGGAATAATTGCTGTCCAGGCATTGCCCTGTGCTATAGTTTTTTATCTGCCACCCATACTGGCCTTGGTTGACATACCATACCTGATTGGGCGCGCCGATGCATGCGCCAGTCGCGAGACCGCCGGGATTGCCAGCATAAGTGTTGGTCAGGCAAAGTCCCGTCTGCTCGTCTTGGATTGTCGTGGCGTAGCCCGCGGCGAAGTACCACCGTTGATAGTTCCCGCTATTGCAAGAGTTGTTGTAGACGGCTCCGTTGTAGTTGCTGTCCAGGCATCGCCCCGTCTGGTAATCCCTCAACTGGAATGTACCCGAGGCAGAGGCCGGGCCCACGCCGCCGGCTAGCAGCGCGGCCGTGAGGCCGACCACCAGGATAGCCAGCAGCGCCAGCGTTCGGCGTCGGCTGAGCATACGTAGAGAAACCTGCATAGTGCCTCCTTGCACGCCACTGGGAGGTTCGCCGGACTGCTGAGGTACCGGCGTGAGCCCTCCGATCTGGCAGGACGCCAGTCATGATGGGACTACGCTGGCCTTGCGTCCGAGGTTCACTGGGATGGGGGATCTTCTCTGAGATCGCTTGCTCTTGCGCACTCGCCCGCCTAAGAGCGGGCGGCACGTCGTCCACCAGCCAGTGCCGCCCCGCTTCGGCGCTCGGCACCACGGCCAATAGACACCGAGCTATATGAGTTCATGCTGCGCAGGGTTCGCGAGAACGAGTGTGTGGAGTTGGTCAGCAAGGTCCTCTACGGTTTGGGCAGCGAGTACGTGGAGCGCCAAGGCGCTCTCGGGCCAAGGCGCTGCTCGCCGCACCCGCACGTGCATTCCGAGTGGCTGATCTGACCGGGGGATGCGCCGTTCTTCGATATTCCTGCACAGCCACCTGGGCTACCGGACCTGCTACTGCCGCAAGTTCGCGGTGGGCCGCGTGACGCGTGCGTGCACTGCCGCGAGGGCACGGACCAGGCGATCGCGCTGATCAAGCCCCGAGCACGATCGCCGACATCGTGACGCTATGTCCGCGGGCGCGGCGCGCGATTCGGTGCGGGTCCAGGCCAGGGCCAGCGGCTCATCAGCTGCGTGCCCTGGATACGGCGCGGTGTCGCGGCGGGTGCACAGCCGGTATCAGCGGCGGCTGCTGGATACGGCCGCGGGCGGCCGGGAGGTGATGATCTGCCTGACCGTCCGCCGGTTCTTCTGCCGGTCCCGGGCTCGCGAAGGTCACGTTCGCCGAGCAGGTCGGCGGGCTGAGCAGCCGCCATGCCCGGCGGACTCCAGCGCTGACCGGCGTGCTGCAGGCGGTCGCGTTGGCGCTAGGCGGCCGGGCAGGGCCCGGCTGTCGGGCCGGTTAGTGGCGGGGGTAAGCCGGATGACGGTAATCCGGGCCCCGTGCCCACCCCGCCACCCACATACCTTAATGCCATCGTAAAGGGTGACTTCGACACTCAGGGTGATCGCCGGCGTGTTCACCGGGATGATTCGCGCCGTCAGCTGGGCGGGGCGTTCTGCCCGGCTGGTTGATGGTCGAGGGCCTCGCGGACGATCTCGGCGCGTGATCGCGCGCCGAGCTTGGCCAGGATGTGTGAGATGTGGTTCTGGACGGTGTTGCGTGACAGCCACAGCTCGGCGGCGATATCGGGGTTGGACTGGCCTCGGGCCACGTGGTAGGCGATCTTGGTTTCGGTGGGGGTCAGCGCGTCCCACCCCCGGGTCGGCCTGGCCTGGGGGCCACGCGCGCCCGGGCGGATGCCGTAGCCGCGCAGTCGGCCGGCTGCACGGCGCAGGTCCCACTCTGCGCCCAGGTCGCGGTACAGCGCGGCGGCGTCGCCGAGTGCCTGGCGGGCGGCGGGCAGGTCGCTGCGCGCGGCCAACAGCACTGCGGCGTCCTCCAGTGCCTGAGCGTGTTCGGGGGGTCGGCCGGCCGACTTGTAGTAATCGGCGGCCGCGAGCACCGGCGCCGGGTCACCATTGGCCAGCCCCCGGCAGTAACCAGCGACCGCGGTCCTGAAGGGCGTCGGCTCGCGGGCCGCCTCGTCGGCTGCGGCCTGCGCTGCCGCGCCGGTGGTGGCGGCCTGGCCGGCGGCCAGCGCCAGCCGGGTCAGCGTCGGCAAGAGCACGTGCCGGTCGGGCATGCCATCGGAGATGGGGGGCTCCAGGCACGGGGCGAGCACGGCCAGCGCCTCTTCGGGCCGGCCCGCCTGCTCGGCGGCCATCGCCCGCGCCGCGAACAGCCGATGCGCGACCGTGAGGTGCGGGGCAAAGTCGAGCGCCGGTGCAACCGTAAGGTGTTCTTCGGCCATGGCCCGGTCGTCGCGGTGCCCGGCGATCAGCGCGACCAGCCCATGCAGGTAAGGGATGTAGTTGAAACCTGGTGACGCGGTAGCTGTTTCCAGCACGGCTAGCGCGTCATCCCACTGTCCCACCACGAAGTAGTGCTCCGCGGCAGCGACGCAGATCGTTGCCAGCCGGGGAGTCCCGGCCTTCTCGGCGAGGTCCAGTGCCTGCCGGATCGTGGCCCCGGCCTCGTCGCGGCGGTCCAGGTCCTCCAGCATGCCGGTCCGGTTGGACAGCAGCAGCAGCCGCAGATCGCTGGTCTGCGGGTCGTCGCCGATCAGCGCCAGCGCCCGGTCGATGTGACGCAGATATGCGGCGTGGTCGCGCCGGTGGTATGCCACGGTCGACAGCGCGTGCAGCGCGTACCCGGCCGCGAACCGGTCACCGGCCCGCTCCGCGTCGGCCAGTGCCTGCCCCCCGAGCTCGGCCGCGTCGTCCCGCTGGCCCAGCACGTTCATGGTCATGGCCTGCCGGGCGAGCAGCCGGGACGCCCATATCCCGCTGATGCCGGGCCGGGCCAGCGCCGTCTCCGCTACTGCGGCCGCTTCGGATGTCCGGCCGTTCTGTGACAGGGTGTAGGCCAGCAGCCAGGCCGCCTGCGCTGCCCGGTCCGGGTCGGCTGTGCGGGCCAGCAGCGGGCGGGCGACCCGTTCCACCTCTTCAGCCTGCCCCAGCAAGAACGCCACCGTCACCAGGGCGATCTCCAGGCCCTCCCGCCGCGGGTCGCCGTCGGGTATCTGGCTCAGGGCGCCGCGCAGCAGCATGGCTGCCACCGCGGGCGCCCGGTAGGTCAGCACGGGCGCGATGCTGGCCAGCCAGCCCAGCAGCCACTCCCCGCCAGCCTCCGGCGCCACGACCGGCTGGGCGGCGGTCGGCTCGGGTGCGGCTGTGACCTGGGCGGCGACCCGTTCGGGCGCCGCGCCGACGGCCGCCAGTGCCTGCGCTGCCTGCAGGTGTGAGGCCTGCCGCAGCGGCTGCGGCATGCCGTCGTAGAGCACCTGGCGGATCAGCCCGTGCCGGAACGCCAGCCGGGGCCCGGCCCCCGTTCCCTCGGCGGTCACGCCCGCATCGGCGGTCTCCCCGACCACCCCGGCGGTCATCGCCTCCTCGATCACCCCCACCAGCTGCCCCGCGCTCTGGCCGGTCACCACGGCCAGGTCGGCGACGGTGAACTCCTGCCCCAGCACCGCCGCCCACCGCAGCACCCCAGCCGTCTGCGGCCGCAAGGCACCTAGCCGTGCCCCGATCGCCGCCGCCAGCGACGCAGGCACCTCCAGCCCGCCCGGCCCGCCTGGGCCGACCAGCTCGGCCACCCCCGCCGCTACCCGCACCTGCCCTTCCCGGACCAGCGCGTCGACCAGCTCACGCGCATACAGCGGATTACCGCCCGCCCGCCGCACCACCCCGGCCAGCCGCCGTCCTGGTCTTCCCCCTGCCAGCCGGCCCGCCAGCTGCGAGAACTCCCGCGGCGCCAGCGGCCCCAGCGACAGCACCGTGCCGCCCCGGGCCCCCAGGCCCCGCCGCAGCCGGCCCAGCTCATCGCGCCCCGGCCCCGGCCGCCACGACCCAGCCAGCAGCAACGGCAGCTGCCGCACCGCGGACGCCAGCCGCTGCCACACCAGCAGGCTCGCCTCATCAGCCCACTGCAGGTCCTCGGCCACCAAGACCACCGGCGACACCGCGCACAACCGGTCCACCTGCGCCAGCAGCCGCTCCACCCCAGCCGCCACCGGATCACCCGTCGGCACCAGCCATGCCGCTCCCGCCAACAGCCCCCCGCCCAGCGCCGGCTCCGCGCCGCCCGCGCCCGGGTCATCCTCCCCGTCCCGCCGCCCGCTCGCCGCCTGCCCCGAAGCGCCCAGGCACTGCGTCATCAGCCACAGCGGCAGCCCCCGCCTCAGCTCATCGGCCGCCGCCCACCGCAGCGCGCACCCCGCTCCGCCCGCCTCACCCACCGCCTGGCGCAGCAGCGCGGTCTTGCCGATCCCCTGCTCCCCCTCCACCAGCACCGCCCCGCCTACCCCGTTGATCACCCCCACCAGCAAGTTCTTGAGCAGGGAAAGCTCCCCGACCCGGCCCACAAACAAATCATCAGCCACGCCACAAAGCGTAATGCGACAAGATCCTCCCGGACACCCAGCAGCAGAAACGGCGCTTGCCTCAGGCGCCGCCCCAGCTGCCGACAGGCGCGGCATCTTGCGGCATAGGGAGGTCATGCAGCTGGGTCAGCGAACTGGCGATCCGGTCACACCACGCCGCGGTGACCAGGTCGGGCCGGATGCCGGCGAAGTCCGGGAGATCTTGCTGACTGACCGCAACCGCAGCGGGGTCGCACCGAACCACGCTGGTGCATTCTCTGGGAAGGAACAGCTCATGCTCGTCCAGGCAGATTGAGAACACCCGGAGGGCCGGGCCCTCGGCCAGGATCCGCGCGATCGGTTCGACGTTGCGAAGACGCCGTGACCCGTCGAGAACGACGAGGATGTCGGGGCCGCCGAAGACCATAGGGCTTGCTGCCCCCGCGCTGCGGAGGCCACGTGCGCGGACCACCGACGCGAGCTCCTCGACGCATTGACTGACGCTCTTCGGATCGCCGCCAGCCAACACAGCCTGTCCGCGCCAGATGTGCGGCAGTCGGCGCACCCAGCGCCAGTCCCAGGAGGTCTGCGCCGATCCATCGGTTAGTAGGCAGAGCTGCAGTTCGCGCGGGCTGTGCAGGACCGCAGCCTGAATCACCATCCAGCCGGCGATCGCCCGCCGGGCGGAGTCTTCCCCGACCAGGCCCAGGACGCCACGCGCAGCCACATCCACCCCGAACGGAACATCATGCAGATTCCATCGGAAGAGGCGCTGGGCGCCCTCCCGTGCGGGTTCCTCGATCTCGATCGCCGAGGGCTGGTCCACGGTCCCGACCCGCAGCACCAGGTGATCAGCGTCGCCGCGGCGGCGCTCCCAGAGTCGGTGCCCCGGCCCGATGGCAGTCAGGGCAGCACAAGCCGGGTCCATCAGCGTGTCGCAGCGGAGTTTCCGCTCCTCCGCGATCATCTGCCTGATCCCGGCGTTCGTGGCAGCGCGGACCTCCCAGTGGGCTTTCAAGTCGCCCAGGAAGGCGCGGCGCGCAGGGCGTTGTGTGCTGATCCAGTAGAGGCCTGCCACTGCGAAGCTGACAAGGACGAACACCAGCAGGAAGAACGAACTCAGCAGCCACGCCACGCCGATGCTGACGAGCAGAACAGTCGCAACGGTCAGTCCCGTGGAAATCTGCGAGCGATGCCTGATGGTCGGCGGCTGGGGCAGCCGGTACCTGCCGCCCGGAAGCGGTGGCACAGTCCGCGGGACACGGATGTAGTCATAGCCAGGGCCGTCAGATGTCACAACGGCGGCGTCGGCCACACTCGGCGAGGTGACCCGGAGGAGCACATCGCCCAGCACGAGATCACTCCCGGTGGGCCACGGGGTCTCGCCGGCCTTCCGTTGCCGGATGTGCTCATCCTCGGGGGGGCTGATCATGCTAACCCGGATGGGAGAAGCGCCCGCTGCGTCAGCAGGCAGCACGAGCCAGGCCCGGCCGGAAGGGTCGATCTTGACCTGGACGCCGCGTTCCGGTATCCCGTTACCCGAGATCTCTATCGTGCTGCCCGGTGCGGAGCCGATGTCGTGAACGCCCATGCCGAGCGGCCAGACCCGGCCGGCTCCCGGCCCGCTGACCGTGCGTATCTCCACCAGGGATCGCTGACTAGGTCGGCCCATCCAGACCGCGTCCCGGTGTGGCGAGGCGATGGCGGGCTCCTGGACCGGCTGCCGCGGCCAGGCCACAGCCTGAGGCGGTAGACCGTCCCCGCTGAGCACTTCTCTCGGCGGGTGCGATCTGGCGGCCTCGACTTCCTGCGAGTGCTCTGTCACTTGGTGAACGCCTCGGAAGGATCTTCCTGATGGCGCGCAAACGGGTTGGCCGGGATTGTGCGAGACAGCCATGTCTCACCGTCGTTGTCCTCAGAATCCGGACGATGCGGCCAGGGGCGGGGCTGTTCGTCTGGGGGAGCTGGTGATGGCGTGCGCGGCTTGGCATGCCGCGGGCCCGGCCGAGTGCGCCGCGACGGGTCAGATCGCGGCGGGTACGGTGCACTGGGCACTGGGGCAGGCAGCCCGCGCCAGGGCGCCGGAAAGGGCACCTGCGGGGTGGTGCGCTCCGGGGCGCGAAGCAGCGCAGGCCCGCTCAGCGTGGTCAGGCCAAGCCCGTCTGCGGTCACCTTGCCGTTGGCGTCGGCCAGCAGCGACCACCGTGATCCCGCGACGCTGCCGAGCACGAGCACTCGCGTCCGGCCGGCATCGGCGGCCAGCGCGCGCAGTTGGATGACCTCCTCCGGAGTCAGCCCAGCCGACAGGAGGAAGGTCCATGACCCGGCGTCGTCGTCGGCTGCGCCGGTCTCTTGGCTGAGCCGGTCGAGCCGACGGTCAGGTGGTGCGGTGAGCACTTCCCGCAGCCGCTCGGCTGCCGCGTGCACCCGGTTTCGTGGCACCATCTGGAGCTGGTTCACCAGCGACTGCATGAGATCGGGCGCCGCGTCTTGATCGCCATTAATGCTGATGACATCGGGTGCGCACGCGAGATCCACCAGCAGCACGCTGCCGTGGTAGGAACCGAGCGCGACAAAGGTGTCGGAGGGCCGCGGGGAGCCGTCGTCGCCGACGGCGGCGAGACGGTTGCGGTCGATTAGCCAACCGCGATCCGCGCTCTGCCAGGGGGCCGGTGGCCAGGGCGGCGTAGGCCCGGCCAGCAGCGCCGTGACGGTTTGCGGGCGGATTAGCATCGCATAGGGCCAGGCCGCGGTCCCTACGGCCGAAATGGCCGCACTTGCGTTGTCGATTGTGGCCCACGCAGAGCGATCCGGAAACAATTGCGGCACCAAGTTATCTCGCTGGCTAAAGCGCCGGCCGCGAGCAGCGTGACCGTAGCCATGAACGGGATCCGGTGGTGCGTTATAAGAAACGTCCGGTGGTCTTTGCTGCATTCTCGTTGCTCCTCGGCCATAGGTTCCCGGTCAGGAGGTCGGGTCGAGTTCGGACAGGTCCTCTTCGAGCAGGATGCTGAGTTGCTCTGCGGTGACAGCGGTGGCGGGGGTGCCGGAGAGCAGGTTCGCGATCCGCTGGGCGTGCCGTTCAGTCATTTCCTGGAAAACTTTGCGAGCAAACCGGCCGTTTCCAAAGCCTTTGCCTCGGCTGGCGGTGGCGAAGAACGTGGCGAGGGCGCTGCGGGTCGGGCCGGGCAACTGGTACTGGTGGGTTTTGGCAAAATGGGCGACGATTTCGACGAGTTCATCCGGGGTGTAGTCGTCGAAGGTGAGCGTGCGGGTGAACCGGGAGGCCAGGCCGGGGTTGGCGCCGACGAACCGTTGCATCTGGTCGGGGTAGCCGGCCACGATAACGACGACCGCGTCACGGTGGTCTTCCATCAGTTTGACCAAGGTGGAGATGGCTTCCTGGCCGAAGTCGGTGCCGCGCCCGTCCGGGACCAGGGCATAGGCCTCGTCGATAAACAGGACGCCACCGAGCGCGCGGCGGAACGCGCCCTGGGTCTTGGGGGCGGTGTGCCCGACATACTCACCGACCAGCATGGATCGGTCCACCTCGACGAGGTGCCCGGAGGCGAGGATGCCCAGGGCGGCGAGGATCTGGCCGTAGAGACGGGCTACGGTAGTCTTGCCGGTGCCGGGGTTGCCGGCGAACACCAGGTGCCGTGCCAGCGGCGGCGGCGGGAGCCCGGCCTCTTGGCGGTGTTTGACCATCTGCATGAGCTGAACCAGAGTGCCGACATCCTGCTTGGCCCGCTGCAGGCCGACGAGTTCGTCGAGCTGGGTGAGCAGTGCCGCCAGGTGAGCCTCTGGGTCGGCTATGCCGTCCGGGTCGGCTGCGGCCGGTCCGGAGTTGCCGGAGCCGGTGCCAGCACTGGAGAGCCGGCCCGGCCTGGCTGGCTGGGTGTCTGCGATGGTGCCCATCCGCACCGCAGCAACTTCGCACTGGTCGAACACCGGGCTGGCGTCTTCCGCCCGTTCGAGGTCGGTGTCGACGTCGTGGATCCGGCAGCGGCGAAACGTCGGCGCGGCACCGTCGCCTACGACGATTGCAGCACCCTCGGTGCTGGACACGTCGCAGTCTTCCAGCCGGGCGGTCACCAGCGGCCCGAGGTTGATGCCGTTCTTGCGGCAGTGGCTGATGACAGCCGAACGGATCAGCGGCGCCGCTGCGGCCGCTACGACTAGCCCGCTGCCGCCGGTATCGCTGATCTCGCACCCCTCGATAGCCGGGCGGCTGTCGCGATCGAGGAACACCCCGGCCCCGCTGCTCTGGCGGAACGTGCAGTCGCGCACCGTCGGCCGGGTCGTCGGTCCCGCCTCCAGGCCGGACTGTGCGGTCTGGGCGACCGCGCACTCCTCGATGATCGGATGATGCGGGGTGTCCTGGATCCGGATGCCGACCGAGGCGCCGGTGATGGATACCTTGCGTACGGTCGCGTCGCTGCTGCCCTCGATCTGCAAGGCGCTCATCCGGGCCGACTCGATCGTGCCACCAATGGCTTGCAGCATGGACCGGCCGGTGGTCCGCACGCCGTGCTCCGGCGTGCCGGTGACGTCGCAGTTGTCCATGTCAAGCGTGGCGGCTCCGCCGATGTGCACCGCCGTGAAGGCCGATTGGCTGATCGCGCAGGAGGCCAGCCGCACCCTGGCGTCGTCGCCCGCGAACACGCCGTTGGCGCTCGCCTGACTGACGGTGCAGTTCACCGCGGTCAGCCGGGCTGAGTCCTGGGCGGCCAGGCCAGTGCTCGTACTGTGCTCGATCTCGCAGGCCAGGAGGTCCAGCCTGCTGTCGCCGGTACTCAAGGCCCCCGCTATGCCGGGTTTGATGAGCTGGCACCGGCGCACCGCGACGTGCGCACGGCCCGCGGCCAGCAGCCCGTTGCCGCCGGTCCGGACGATCGTGCATCCGGCCAGGTCGGCCCCGCCCCAGGCACGGGGATCGTCCGGTTCCTGCGCTTTATCGGATTCGCCCGCTAGGCCTGGAGGCTCAGCGGTGCGCGGCGAGGTCCCCTCGGCCCGAACGCCGTCGCCGCTCAGGTCGCGCAGGCGGCAGGAGCGGAGGATCAGCGCGGCCGCTCCGTCGATGACGACCCCCGTACCGCCGAGCTCCGCGACCTCGCAGTCCACCACCTTCGCTGCGGCGGTCTCGGCGAGATGCAGGCCGGGACCGGTGACCCGCATGATCGCGCCGCCGGTGATCACGGCGGTGGCCGACTGGCCGAGGGTGACCCCTCTGCCCTCGATGTGCTCGATCTGGCAGTCAGCGAGATGGATCCGGGAGTCGCCGCTGGCCTCGACAGCCGACCCGGTCCCGGAGTGCAGGTGGCAGCCGGCGATCTCTGCAGCGGCCCACCCGGCAACCGTGAGCCGGCCGCCGGAGACGTCGCAGTCCCGCAGAGTGAGGGAGCCACCAGAGATCGTGACGGCCGGATGCGGCCGCGCACCGCGGATCGTCAGGCCCTGTACGGTGGCGTTGCCGCCGCGGACCAGCAGGGCCGGGCCGTCGAGGCAGACGAGCTCGACCGAGCCGCCGTCGGTGTCCGCGACAATCGTCATGTCCCGGTCCACGACCAGGCTCTCGGGATACACACCCGGCGATATCGTCACGACGCCGCCATCCGCCGCCCGAAGCCCTGCGCCGATGGTGCGATGGCTGCCCCAGCCACGCGCCGCGACCCGCTGGGGCGGGCCAGCAGGTATCTTGACGGACCCGGCCATGCTCACGCCGCGAAGTGATCGTGAGGGCCCTCGCCGACGTGGCCGAGCTCGATCGCCATCCGGGTCAGTTCGGCCTTGTTGTTCACCTTGAGCTTGGCCCGAATGCGCTTGGCGTAGGTGTTGACTGTCGCCTGCGACAACCCCATTCTCGTCGCGATCTGCCCTTGGGTCAGCCCGCGCGCGATCCACGTCAGCGTCTCGACCTCGCGCGGCGCGAGGCCGTGCGAATCCGTCCGCGGCGGCCGGTTCACCTCCAGGTGAAACCGGTCAACGAGCTGCTCGCACAGGAAGAACCCTCCGGCCGCGACCACGCTCAGCGCGCGGGCGACCGTATCGTGGCTGGACTGCCGGGTCACACAGCCACAGGCGCCGGCCCGGACCACGGCCAGCAGGCTGGGCGGGCGATCCCAGCCGGAAATCACCAGCGGGCGGCTGATCTCCGCCATCCTGGCGATCATCTTGAGCGACAGACTGCCGTCCCCCTCGGTTGGCACGTTCATCACCACCACGTCGTAGGCGGCGCCGGGCTGGTCAAGCTCCGCGGCCGATGCCACGGACGCGGTGACGGTGAGCCCGGGAATCGTGGCAGCGAGCTGCTCCAGGCCGCTACGGGTGATCGGCTGGTCGTTCGCGATCGCCACGCTGTGCGCACTGTGCGGCATGCCAGCCGCCGGATCCAGGCAGCGGCCAGGGACCGCTGGCAGGCCCGGAGATCCAGATGGCCGTTCTGGCACCTTCACCACCTCTCTGTAAACGCCTTGCCCGGGCGGCATGGTTACGGCATGGGCTCGAAGTACCATTGCTGGTTGGAGCCGCCGTTGTACGTGTTCTGGTCGAGCGAAGTCCCGGCAGCGAGGGAGTTGCCGGGCACCTCCACGGCCTCATTGCTGTTGACGTTGATGATGGTGTAATAGCCGTCGCTGGTCCGCGTGATTCGGAACTGCTGATTCGGTCCGCCCCAGTAGGGCCACTCATCAACGAAAGTTCCCGGGGATTGCGACTCCCTGAGGATGTCGACTGCTTCGTCGTCGAGGACGGAAGTAATCTCGTATATTCCGCCGCCCAGATTCTGCACCTGCCACTGCTGGTTGCTGGCGTCGTTCTGAGATTTCTGGGGCCACTGGTCAAGTACCGTGCCCTTGGCGGTGTCGAAACCGGGAATGTCGATGACATCACTGCTGAGCCGGTTCTTGATGTAGTACGTCCCGTCCGCGAGGGGTTTGGGCTCACTGGCAGTCTGCGGCGTTGTGCTGGGTGTGGGCGAAGGCGAAGCGGCGGCGCTGGCCGTCGGCGTCGGCGTCGGCTTGGCTGTTGGCGCTGGCTTGGCTGTTGGCGTCGGCGTCGGCTTGGCTGTCGGCGTTGGGGTGGGCGTGCCTTTGCCGCCGAACTGCGGCTGCTGGGTGTAGAAGGACGCGTAGGCGGCCACGGTGCTGACGTAGCTGGCCGCGTCGGCGGGGATACCGCGCACGGCGATCACGGCGGGCAAGCCGGCGTGGAACGCGGCCAGCGCCAAGCGCCACGGGCCGCCGGGCACTCCGGCGGCGCGGGCCTCGCCGGCCAGGTTACAGTCGTCGTGGGCGAGCGCGAGGATATTGGCCGCCACGTCGGTGCGTGAGGCACCGGGCGCCGGCTTCCACTGCTGCCACTGCGCGGTGGTCAGCCCGGCCACGCCGGATCCGCCGTCGGCGGTCTTGGCGTCCGGGTTGAATTTCGAGGCCTCCATCACCTGTGCGGCCAGCCGCGGCGGCGTCAGCTCGGGGCAGGATGCGGCGGCGCTCTTGATGGCCGGCAGCTGGCTGGCTGGTACCGGCAGGCCCACGAGTACGGTCGCGGCAGGCACCACGGTGTCGCCCGCGGCAGGTGTCATGGTGACACTCGCGGCCGTTGCGCACAGCAACGCTGCACACAACGTGAGGCTGGCCACCCCTAGCCGACCGCGCCGACCGCCGTAACGCCAGGACCTGGCCACGTCTTCAGCGATCCGGTGTGGCCACGCCGTTGTCAGTCTCATGCCGCGGCTCCTTGACACTCGAACGACATCCTCGGCACGCGAATGAGCGGCCCCAGGACGGTATGACGACTCCCGCGACGGATTCGTTCAAATCTGGCACCCTTCACCACCTCCCAACTTCCCCGTTTCCCGGGCTGCATGACCACGGCAGGTTCCGCAACTAGATTTTGATGGCCCTTCGGGCCGCTTCCGGGTGGATGAGAATGGCGGTGCGCATGTTGCCCGCCGACGTCGGTTCGGCTTGGCTCTGCGAGACCGTCAACTAGATTGACGCTGGAGCCCTCACCTTCGGGTGTCCCCCGGTTGCGTCGCGAACGCGAGTATCAGTCTCTTAGATCTGTCAGGGGCTCCGCGGGCGGCATGCGCGCCCTTTTCCCTACGCGAGCTGGGAGGCTGGCAGGAATGCAGGTTCTGTACGAGCGGTGCGCCGCGGTCGATGTGGGCAAGGACGTGATCGCGCTGGCGGTCCGGCTGCCCGGCGACGGGCTGGGCGGACGGCAGACGGTCAAGCGCACGTTCAAGACTTTTTACGGGGTGCTGGCCGAGGCGGCCCGGTGGCTGTCCTCGCTGGGGGTCACCCATGTGGCGATGGAGGCGACCGGGATTTACAGCATGCCGGTCTGCCACGCGCTGATCGAGCACGGCGAGTTCGCTCAGGTGCTGGTGTGCAACGCCGGGCATGTCAAGAACGTGCCGGGCCGCAAAACCGATCTCGCCGACGCCGGGTGGCTGGCGCACCTGCTGGAGTGCGGGCTGCTGAAAGGCAGCTTCATCCCGCCCGCTGACATCAAGGCCGCCCGGGACGTGATCCGCTACCGGACCAAGGTTGTGCAGTCGCGCACCTCGGAGGTGCAAAGGCTCGGCAACGTGCTCCAGGACGCCGGGATAAAGATCGGCTCAGTGGCCTCCAGTATCGCCACCAAGTCCGGGCTGGCGATGATCGAGGCGCTGATCGACGGCGAACGCCGCCCGCAGGTGCTGGCCGGCTTGGCGCTGGGCAAGATGCGGGCCAAGATCGGCGATCTGGAGCTGGCGCTGGAAGGCCGCTTTGATGACATCACGCGCTGATGTGCCGGCTGCACCTGGACCACATCGGCCTCCTCGATGAGATGATCGCGAAGCTGGACGCGCAGATCGAGGCGATGATGGCGCCCTTTCGCGCCGAGCGGGACCTGCTGACCACCATCCCGGGCATCGGCCCGCTGACCGCCGCCGCCGTCATCTCCGAGATCGGCGCCAGCCCCGCGGAGTTCTTCCCTGACGCCGCCCACCTGGCGTCCTGGGCCGGGATCTGCCCGGGCAACCACGAATCCGCCGGGAAACGACGCTCCGGCAAGCGCCGCCACGGCAACCTGCACCTGCAGCCGGTCCTTGTCGAGGCCGCCTGGGCCGCGGTCCGCCACCAGGGCTATCTCAGATCCCTCTGCCACCGGCACGTCATGAAATGGGGCGGCTACCGCAGCCCCACCGCCAAGAAGAAAGCGATCATCGTCGTCGCCCACGCCATGACCGTGATCATCTGGCACGTCCTGGCCGGCGGCGTCGCCTACGACGAGCTGGGCACCGGCTTCTTCACCCGCCGCCTCGACCCCGACCGGGAAACCCGCCGCCTGATCGCCAAACTCGAAGCCCTCGGCCACCAGGTCACCCTCCAGCCAGCCGCCTGACCACCCGCCCCGGAAGAACCCGGCTCCGCTACTCGCCGCCGGGCGCTGCTGCGCGCCTGGCGGGGGCCATTCACGTATCAGCCGACTGCCAGCTCCGCCGCGTCAGGTAGCTGTTCAGTCTGGTCGTATCGCGGCTGGTGCCAGGGTCTGGTGGTGAACAGCCGGGTAAGCGCGCCGCGCGCGCCGGTGCCCTTTTGGCAGCGGTAGGACTGCGGGCGCTCGTCGCGCTCGTAGCGCTCCGCCTGATTCCAGGTGAACCCGACGGCCAGGTCGGCTGGTGAACCGCGGGAGTGCGGGCGTACTGGCTCGTGGGCGTGAAGCCCACGGTCTTGTCGGAATTGGCGACGCTAAACGCGCTGGTGAAGGCCAGCTGATGCGCACTGCAGCGGCTTACCTGTATCGGCTGGGCACTGCAAGTGGTTCCAGCCCGTCGACGGCAGGTGAACACTGACCCCGGCGTGGCACTTGGGTTCTGCGGCGGATTCGAGCCGTCCTCGCAACGCTGACGCGATCATGATGGCACGGTGAAGGCTTGCGCTGGGGTGCGCCAGCCGAGCGTCTTGCGCGGCCGGTTGTTCAGCCGGGTTTCGATCGCGCTCAGGTCATCGGCGGAGCGGGCGGACAGGTCGCTGCCTTTGGGCAGGTACTGGCGCAGCAAGCCGTTGGTGTTCTCGTTGGTGCCGCGCTGCCAGGGACTGGCGGGGTGGGCGAAGAACACACCGTCGGCCAGTAGGGGGGCTAGCAGTTCGTGCAGCGCCATCTCTGATCCCTGGTCCCAGGTCAAAGATCGCCGGGCGGTCTCGGGCAGGCTGCTCAGCACGTGTACCAGGCCGGTGCAGATGGCCTGGGCGTCGTGGCCAGCGGGCAGATGGACCAGGCGCACGTGGCGGCTGGCGCGGTCGGCCAGGGTGCCGACGGCGGACCTGCTGGACCGGCCAATGATCAGGTCTCCTTCCCAGTCGCCGATCCGCAGGCGCAGCTCGGCGTCGGCCGGCCGGTGGTCGATGAGTACCGACGGGGCGACGAAACGGATCTTCCGCTGATCGGCGCGGCGTCGGCGTTTGCGCAGCGGCCGGCCAGTCCGCAGCCGTTTGGTGAGCTGCCTGTTCAGCCCGTTCTTGCCGCA
>Ga0335072_10008282_pt1 | contig 15084 bp, 19 predicted proteins | sample Lox_Sample_21_FD_206725 | JGI IMG/M metagenome (GOLD analysis project Ga0335072, IMG submission 206725) | Soil microbial communities from Loxahatchee National Wildlife Refuge, Florida, United States - Lox_Sample_2.1 | ecosystem: Environmental > Terrestrial > Soil > Wetlands | place: USA... | reverse complement strand
CCCGCCGGCTCCACTAATCCTCTATCATGAATGTCAATTGTGAACGTTTACGTGGTTGACGGCACCTACGAACTCTTCCGCCACTACTATGCCCTGCCCTCCGCGATGGACGCAGACGGCCATGAGATGGCCGCCGTCCGTGGCGTGCTCGCGTCGGTGCTGGGGATGATTCGTAATGGCGCGACACATATTGCCGTAGCAACCGATCACGTCATCGAATCCTTCCGCAACCAATTATGGCCGGGATACAAGACCAGCGCAGGCGTGCCGCCCGATTTGCTGGCGCAATTTCCCCTGCTTGAAGACATTTTGTCCGCGGCGGGTATCGCTGTGTGGCCGATGACCGAGTTTGAAGCGGACGACGCGCTGGCGGCGGGAGCCGTGGCCGCCGCTCGCGACAAGCGCGTGAAGCAGGTGATCATCTGCACCCCGGACAAGGACCTGGCGCAATGTGTAAGCGGTACGCGCGTTGTGCAACTAAGTCGGCGAACCAATGTTACCTTGGACGAGGCGGGGGTTGTGCAGAAGTTCGGCGTCACGCCGGAGTCGATCCCCGATTACCTCGCGCTGGTGGGCGATTCTGCGGACGGTTACCCGGGATTGCCGGGCTGGGGAGCGAAGTCCTCTGCGGCAGTGCTGGCGAAGTTCTTGCATCTGGAAGCGATTCCCGTCGATTGTCGCGATTGGCGAGTGAATGCTACTAATGCGAGTGCCCTGGCTGCTACGTTGTGCGAGCGGCGCGAGCAAGCCCTCCTGTTTCGTACTCTGGCCACGTTGCGCACCGACATCAAGTTGTTCGACGACGTAGAGCAGCTGCGCTGGAGCGGGCCGAAGCCGGAGTTCGACACCCTCGCGGCTCGGCTGGACGCAGCCCACGGCGAGAGCCGCGGCGGAGTAGCCCGCAAGTTACCGCGCAGGCAAGCGTCGAAGCGTCGCTCGTCCCCCGATTAGCGTCACTCCATGGGATTTGCGACGGGTCCATTGCCGCATAGGCGAACAAACGGCGCAACTTGCGCTAACGCCTGTTGGCGACAGTTACGCCATTGTGCTTTGGCGTAAAATGCTGACGACTTTATCGTAGGAATAGTTTGAATTCTGCTCCCGTTCAGGCCCAATCGCACTGAATTAGTATGCTGGCTCCATGCTTATGATACGAACGACCACGCAGGCGATTTCACCGTTTTTCATCGTGAGCAACGTCGATCAAACCATCGCATTTTACCGCGACAAACTTGGCTTTAAGACGACATTCCAGCAGCCGGATCGAAACCCCTTTTTTGCAATAGTCGGCCGCGACGGAGCACAAATCTTCGTCAAGTCGGATAAAGAGACGTTGCCGCTGCCGAACCCCGAGCGTAATCCCTCCATGAGGTGGGATGCCTACGTCTATGCGCCAGACCCGGATACGCTCGCCGCAGAATTTGCCGACCGTGGCGCAGCATTCAGCGAACCCCTCAAGGATACCCACGATGGTCTTCGCGGCTTTGAGATTTGCGACCCTGACGGCTACGTCTTGTTCTTCGGTAGACCGAGGAACACAGACCACACTATGAAGGATGTACTCGCTGAGACTCTGTCCAAACCTAAACTTCTTGCCGCCGAACCTCAGCTCTTTGTCGCCGACGTTGGAGCCTCGTGCGAGTTCTATACGAAAAAACTAGGGTTTGCTGTTGCCTTCATCTATGGCGAGCCGCCCTTCTACGGACAAGTGTTCCGCGATGGAGCCAGGTTGAATATCCGACATCTGGACGAAGTCGCAATCAATCCGGAGCTTCGGGACAGAGAACACCTGCTCTCAGCATCGATCACTATAGACGAGGCAAAGCCACTCTTCCTCGAATTTCAAACGGCAGGGGTGTTCTTTCATCAGACACTCAAGGCAGAACCATGGGGCGCTTGCACATTCATCGTTCGTGATCCCGACGGAAATCTCATACTTTTTTCTGCTGGAGGATAGTCACAGAGAATCGGCTCATCCTACGAACGCGGTTGTTGTCGTAATATCGTCATTTCACTCATTGACGACGGTGTGAGGTTTTGAGTGTAATCGCCTGATAGCGTCAGTTGACCGTCAACTTCCGGTCGACCGTAATTGGCCTGTTGTGGAGTTCACCGGCAACCTCCAGCATCACATTGATCCTTTCGGTATTCGTCGACATACATCGTCCAGGGCGGGTCGTGTAGTGCGTCTCTGTACAGACCGGTCTTGAAATAGATGAGGGCGTGCCGGGAATGCCCCGATCCGGGTTGGTAAATCGTAGGTCCTTCGTAGTGGAGGATTTCTCGTCCGTCTACGGTTGCATCGAGGGTGCCTGTGCTACTGCGGTCCCATCGCGCAATGAATCGAAAATCAAGCCACCTTCCGCGGACATCTTCGTCCCCTTGATAAAGCACCGTCTTGCCATGTTCGTCGTTCCGCGTCACCTGAAGCCGCCCCCGCTCGTATCGCAACGCCAGAATCGGGTTGTCGGGAACGCAAGGGTGCAGGCAGAGCTGCCTCCATTGTGCGATCACCAAGCGTTCCGGTGTTTGGGGAAACTCTTTGGGCAGGTAAAGGCTGAAAGAGTATACGTAGCTTGGCCCTGTTCGGGAGAAGAGCCACCAAGCTTCCATTAGCTCGTCGCGCTCAGTCGCTGCACCTCCCTGACTGGCCGCCTCCGGTCGATCGCCTGGATGTACCGTAATCACCAGAGCCCGGCGCCCCGACCGCACCAGCGACTCCTCAGACCTAATCGATCCCGGTTCGAACCGTCGATTTAACCAGCGGAGGCGGCTCAGGTGAGGCGATTCGAAACCATCATAGACGTGTAATGGAGTCACTCTCAGCGCCAGAAGGAGCAGCAGCGCAATTAGCACAAGCACAGACAGCGCCCGCAACAGGAGTCCCATAAACCGTTTCATGACAATTTATGCCGTAGGGAAGATTACGAAGAACAAAACTCCGCGATCCACTCTAACGCACGGGTTGCATCCCTCCAGTATCGTTGGCTACCCGGAAACCATCGTTAGTTGGTGATAAATCGCCATAGCACTCATTGAGGTCAATGAGCGCTATCGCCTGATTACAACAGGGAAGTTCCTGGGCAACTGAAGTAAGGGCGATGCTTCGCAGAATATGCCTCTCTAATTCTTGACGATGAAAGTCGGCCTCGCCGGTCGGACCGACATCGGTACAGGTTCTGTTCGAAATTCCCGCTCTGACTGTTTTATCAGGCTCAGCCGGCCTAATCTTCATCGATCTTCCGCCATTCCAGCATGACCGTGGCCTTCAAAACCACGTTTGACGTATCCACCAGGGTTGGCCCCGACAACTCGCTTGAACGCCTTACTGAACGCAGCGTCGGACCCGTAACCGACCAACCGAGCGACATCTATGCGCTTTTTGTCACGCTGTTCGAGCAACTGTTATCCGGGCTCAGGGATGCTGGGTAAGACAATTCGACGCGACGCCGGAAACCTTGACCACGGCCTGCCACGCGGCTTCTTGGCTGGCGCGATCGGGAAAATGTGGGTGGCGCATCGCCTCGATTGGGCCGGTGAACTTCTGGGGCGGCGAGGCGAAGAACTGGCCCGAGACGTCGGTTCCGAACGCCGATGCTTGCTGAGTCTGGACAAGAATTTGACAAACAGAATAGTTAATGAGAATTATCACAGCAGATTCAGTCTGTATAGCAATCCTATGAAGAACTACTACGTTTCAGGCCTAATTTATGAAATGGTGAATTGCCTCGTTGGCGTTATCTTGAAATGAAGTGTTTTTCAAATCAGTAAAAAAAGTGCTCTGGTCCACCATGTCCCCTGATAACTTACCCCCTTTACTGGCATAAAAAACGCCGCTTTTATACCGCCCATCCAAAAGGCAATCTACAAAGCGTTTTGCACCTACTTCCAGACCGTGCACCATTTCACCCATCAATGGGAATACAACAGGCATCATCACATACTTCAACATAAACCGCATTGGCGGGGGGAGGGCATCCGTTGCCTGAGTTCCTTTGGTATTTCCTGGGCTCACAACAATAAACTTGAGCTGTGGATATTTTCTCGCCATTGATAACGTCCACATGGTTTCTGCATACTTGACATATGCGTATGCTTGCAATGCATCGAACTTATTACCAAAATATGATCCATCAAGAACAGCAGCAAACTCATCTACAGAAGAAGTCCTCATTGAAACTGGCTTTACTCCGAGCATCTTTACTCCGGGAACAGCCTCCGCACTGACTGATAAAACTGTGTTCCTTAACTGGTCACGTTTAATTAATTCGTCAACTAGGATTACATTGCCTAAAATATTCGTAGCAGCCAATTGATTCATGCCGGAAGCCGTCAATGTCGCAGCCGTTTTCCCAACTACTCCACCTGCATTTAAAACTATTGCATCAACAGGGGTTTTTATGTTTTCTACTGCTTTTCTTACAGAAGTTGCATCTGTAACATCCCCGATAATAATTGCAAAAATCTTTCTCCTTGTTGTCGCCTCAAGGTCTTTTTGTGCTGCCTCTGCTCTCGCTTGATTTCTGCAAAAAAGAATTATCTTTTTGGTTTCTTGTTTCAATGCTAGCTGTCGGGCAGTTTCTTTCCCAAGCCCAGCATTTGCTCCGGTTATCAATATGCTTTCGTTCATTTTTGCTATCCTTTTTAGGTTATTCATCAAGGCAGGCGGCCGCCTGACCGAGCCCGGAAGTGGCGCTGATGACGAGAGCAATCGAATGGTCCATGCACAGCTCCGTGGTGAAGGCTGGAGTCCGAGTCGTGACGCCCCGCGAGGCGAGACCCGGCTTGTAATTTCGAACTGTTCGGTTATATATTGACGGATGGAGAGTGTCAAGGAGTTTTGAACGGAATGATTCAAAAAACTGCTAGGCCGCGAGGTCGGCCGCGCACCTTCGACGAAACGGGGGCGCTGGAAAAGGCGACTCAGGTGTTCTGGTCGAAAGGCTACGACGGAGTGACGATTGACGATCTCGTCGCCGGGATGGGTGTGGGACGGCCGAGCCTGTATGCCGTCTTCGGGGACAAGCGGGCGATATTCTTGCGCGTCCTTAGGGCGTACGCGGAACGGAAGGGCGCGTTAGCCGCGAAGGCACTCCTCTCCCCACAGAGTCTTCGCGACTCGATCGCGGACTTTCTGAGGTACGCCGTCGAAAGTGCGACCGAGAAAGGGTCCGCCCGGGGCTGCCTTATGATGTGCGTCGCGCCGATTGTGAACGACGCTGAGGTCCAGCGGTTCTTGCAGATCGCGGTCGCGGGCGGCGCGGCGCTGGTGGAGCGCCGTTTCCGGGACGGGATCAGCGCGGGAGACATCCCGCCTGACTTTCCGGTAGCCGTGCGCGCGATCCAAGTCACGGATTTTGCTCGTGGCCTGACCATGCGTGCGCAGATAGGCACGCCGCGCAAGACGCTCCTGAAAGATGCTGAGGAAGCGGCCGACTTGGTGCTCCTGTCGCGGCGTGGAAATGCGGCGCTCGAACGTTGATGCCAGGATGCGACCTTGAAGGAGTCGCCTTATGAAAATCGCTTCCATTACCGCACGCTAGCCGTAATTAATAGGCTGCAGGCGAAACAAAGTCGATGGTTCGCAGACTTCATGCCCGGGAGGAAGGTCGGATAGAGAACTCTCCGCTACAGGTCGGCGCGCAGACCTGTACTCGGCTTTCGGCATTCAGAGAAATTTAGGGGGGGGTTACCCGCTGATAAACCTTGAGAGCGTTTCTCCGCTACAGGTCGTCGAGGAAGATTCGCGACAATTCCGGCCAAACGCGACGATTTCGAGGCGTTGACTAGTTACTTCTCTGATAATCAAGACTAGCTGGCGGAGGACGCAGTCAGGTGCGAACCGCTCTCTGCCCCAAATTCCCTGCTAACAGGGAAAGTTACAGGGAATTCTGCCCAGAGACCGGCTCTGATTTCGGCAAACGGAGAAATATCACCTTAGCTTCCTGCCACTTACGCCAGCAATGCTAATCGAAGATCGCGCAAGAAAACAGGGAATGATTTGGAACGAAACAGGGAATCGAGTTCCCTGTTACGGCTTCTCTGGATGGAAAAAAAGGAAAAGCGAATTCCCACCCCTCTGAGACTTAACAATGGCGGGCCTCCGGGCCTGTGCTTCGCCAAAATGTTTCGTATGTGCAAAATCAACAGCTTCGCCCGCAAAATCTCTTTGAGCCATCCGATAACAATCTGACCATGGTGCTGCTGGGCTCCGCTATTTCCTGAGCTGGCTGATCGGCATTTTCCGCCCTAAGCGTGAGCTCATCCTGGAGAATCTCGCCCTGCTCTTCATGCCCAAACGGCCGCGCCATCGTCTGGGAACAAAGGACAAGCTGTTCTGGGTCGTGCTGCGCAAAGCATGGCCCGGGTGGAAAAAGTCGCTCATCCTGGTTACGTCCGAAACTGTGGTGCGCTGGCACCGAACCGGCTTCCGCCTGTATTGGACGTGGATTTCGCGCCGCAGCCCACTCCTGGGAAGAAAGCCCTTGAGGAAGGAGCAGCGCGATCTGGTTTTTCGCATGGTCACAGAGAATCCAACTTGGGGAGCACCGAGCATCCATGGCGAGCTGCTCAAGTTGGGCTTCAAGATCTCCGAACGCACCGTATCGCGCTGGGGCCCGCGAGCCCGGCGACATCCGGTCAACTTCCCACGACAGGACTTCTGGCCCGTTCGCGGGATTAACATCTACGTTCGTGTCCAGAGGCGTTCGGCTGTCGCAAGCGTGTGTCCAGTCGAAGAAAGGCTACACAAGCCGTATCATCGAGCGCGTGAGATCGTTTATCTCAATGCTGAGACACTTGGGCGGGATTGGAGTGTTCATTCTTGCCGCCCTCGACAGTTCGGTGCTACCCACTCTCGGGGCGGTTGACGCGCTCACGATAGTCTTGGCCGCCCGGCACCCGGAACTGTGGCCCTATTACGCTATGTGCAGCACGGCGGGCTCAGTCTGCGGGGCTTCAGTCGCTTACCGCCTGTGGCGTCTTGGAATCCTCCATCGACGCATTAAGGGAGCGGTATTCGATAGAGTCACGGCATATTTACATCGTTTTGGAGCTTTCTCTCTGTCGCTCGCAGCACTCCTCCCACCACCGTTTCCGACTTCTGCTTTTGTAATTGTTGCTGGTGTGACGCGGTATCGCTTTTTTCCGTTTGTCCTGTCTTTCGGCGTGGGACGGGTGTGCCGTTTCGCTTTGCTTGCTTACCTCGCATCGGTGTTCGGCAGGCGGTTCGTGACAAGCATGTGGTCGGCGCCCACGCTGCTGCTTGTAGCGGCGATTGGCGCTGTGCTGGCCTGTGTCGGTCTACTGGCTTGGCTTGTCTTCTTCAGGAAAGCTGAACCGCACACGCCTTTCGGTTTATAGCTTTATCTGAGTCGGCGTCTTTCCTCTTTTTTCCTTGGCTTGATCAAGTTCCTTCATAACGGCTTCGAGGACATCAAAGCGCAAGCAGCACTCCGTGACACCACATCCCCTCGAAGCGGCATTCGGCACGACTTCCGAAGCCAGTTCCAGCGTAGGTCACTATTCAACAGCCGATGAGTCGCACGCCGAATCGCGTGTGCCGATAACTGCCGGTTTGCCCGTGACTCGCTCCCAATTTGCGCGCCTCGCGTTTGAGGCGTTCCTGACGATGCTTCGATCCGGTAAGATCTGCCGCATGGAACTGAAGGTCCTGTTTAGCGAAGATCCCGCATTTGTCGGGCCGTGCAGAATCACGGTCTAGCTCGCCTCGAGATGCAGCTGGTCGCCAGCGCACTGGGCCGAAAGGATGTCTGGCTGAATGACACCGTCTCGGAGATGCGGCGCTTTCCCATGCCCCGTTCAGTGTTGTCGTTATTGCTATCCTGCGACCGCTTGCCGAAGATATCCAGCAACATCACTAACGAAGCGATGCACTGACGCCTCTGCGATGCGATGGAGGACGATGGCATTCATCGTCCTTCCCAATGCACCGAAAGGAGGCTGGTACACCCCAGAGAAGTCGAGCTGAGTTTCAGTCGCGGTCAGCGGATATACGGAAAGATCTCCCTGCATCAGAGGAAACAGACGCGGCAAGCTTGTGGCCTCCCATACTAAGGATAATCGGGTGCTGGCGCTCGTTATGTTCGCCGCGGGTTCCTCTTCGATGCTTTTCACCACGATGTTGATGTCGGCCTTCACTCCAAAACCAGCAACATCGACGTGCAATTCTGCGGCGACCGATTCTGCCCGTGCAGCGGCAGCTTTGGTGGCGGACTGGAACACGGCGACTGCGTCCTGTTTGAGCGCGTCGCGGACGCGTTCGTAGGGGCGGTTCACATAATCGTAGCTGCGAATCTGGCGTGCCGTGCTCATCGACGTTCTTCTGGCCAACTGAGGCGCCCGCGAAACCGGGAGTGACGCAACTTTACCACAGCGCGCCGCCAGGAGAAGCGGGTTGCAGATCTCAGCCGGGACGGTGCTCCGTAATGCCGCTGTCCGCACGGCAGCCACCGTCCTGAGCCACAGCGAGCATTTCGCTTGTGTATGATATGTACCGCTCCGGATTCAGCGGTCGTTGCGATCCAAGGGTGAGGAGGGTCGATGGCTCATGTTGATGTCCCGTTGTCGCGCTCAGGGTTCGGGCAAACGAGGCGAACCGACAACTGGTGGGTACAGCCGCTCCTGGTGTTTCTCGGTCTTTCCATATTCATTGTCTATGCCACCTGGGCGTCGTTGCAGGGCGCGCACTACCGATTCGGGCCGTATCTCTCGCCGTTTTACTCGCCGGAATTGTTCGGTCCCGACGGCTGGTTTGGCCAAACGCCAGACTGGATCCCTGTTTGGGTGACTGGGGCAATGCTCATCTTATGGGCGCCGGGCGGTTTTCGGGTCACCTGCTACTACTATCGGGGGGCTTATTACAAAGCTTTCTGGGCCGATCCCCCCTCCTGCACCGTGGGCGAGCCGCGGAAAACCTACCTAGGCGAACGATCTTTTCCGTTAATTCTGCAAAACATTCATCGCTATTTTCTCTATCTGGCGCTGGCGTTTCTTGTGATTCTTGGACACGACGTGTGGAGCGCCTTCTGGTTCGACGGCCGATTCGGTATCGGTGTCGGGACGCTGGTTCTGCTGGCCAACCTGGTGTTGTTGACGGTGTACACGTTCAGCTGTCACTCGCTGCGCCATCTCGTCGGTGGGGTTCGGGACCGGCTGTCAGGCGCTCCTGTCCGCAAGCGGGTCTATAGCTGTGTAAGCTGCCTCAATCGCCGGCACATGCTCTTTGCCTGGTGCAGTCTTTTTAGCGTCGCGTTCGCCGATCTTTATGTGCGGATGTGTTCCATGGGTCTCTGGACCGACTGGAGGATTCTCTAGTGGCCGAGTACATCACGCACGATCACGATGTTGTGATTCTTGGCGCAGGAGGGGCGGGCTTACGGGCTGCCGTCGAGGCTTCCGCCGCCGGCGTAAAAGTCGCAGTTATCTCCAAATCGCTCCTCGGCAAAGCGCACACCGTCATGGCCGAAGGTGGAATAGCCGCGGCCATGGCCAACGTGGACGATCGCGACAACTGGCGCGTTCATTTTTCCGACACCATGCGCGGAGGGCAATATCTGAGTAATTGGCGTATGGCGGAGCTCCATGCCAAAGAGGCGCCGGCGCGTGTGCGCGAGCTCGAAGCCTGGGGTGCTCTCTTCGATCGCACCAAGGATGGCCGGATTCTGCAGCGCAATTTTGGTGGCCATCGCTATCCGCGCCTGGCGCATGTTGGCGATCGAACCGGCCTGGAGATGATCCGGACGCTGCAGGATCACGGCATTCACCTTGGCCTGGACTTCTTCATGGAGCACACGATTGTCACCCTGTTGAAGGACGGCAATCGCATCGCTGGAGCATTCGGCTACGATCGCGAACGCGGACGATTTCACGTCTTTCGTGCCAAGGCGATCGTGCTGGCGACCGGAGGAATCGGAAGAGCTTACAAGATCACCAGCAACAGCTGGGAATATACCGGCGATGGCCATGCTCTCGCCTACCACGCCGGTGCTGCCTTAATTGACATGGAATTTGTGCAGTTTCATCCTACAGGGATGATCTGGCCGCCCAGTGTGCGCGGCATCCTGGTCACGGAAGGTGTGCGTGGCGACGGAGGAGTACTGCGGAACAGGAACGGAGAGCGTTTCATGTTCAACGACATTCCTCCACTTTACGCCAACCAGACCGCCGATTCCGAGGAGGAAGGCTGGCGCTATACACAAGGCGATAAGAATGCCAGGCGTCCGCCGGAGCTACTGACGCGTGACCACGTGGCACGCTGCATCCGGCGCGAGGTGCGCGAAGGACGTGGAAGCCCGCACGGGGGCGTGTTCCTCGACATTGCGTGGATTAAGGCGAAGATCCCCAACTCCGCCGAATACATCAAGAAGAAGCTGCCTAGCATGTATCACCAGTTCAAGCAGCTGGCCGACATCGACATCACGCAGGAGCCGATGGAAGTTGGACCCACGACGCATTACATGATGGGTGGGGTACGGGTGGATCCCGATTCTCAAATGTCGGACGTGCCGGGACTCTTTGCCGCGGGAGAATGTGCGGCCGGGCTACATGGCGCCAATCGGTTGGGAGGTAATTCGCTTTCCGACTTGCTGGTGTTCGGCCAGCGCGCCGGAGAATATGCCGCGAAGTTCGCCAAGCAGAACACGCTGGCTGCGATTGACCCCGTCAAACTTATCCCGACGGAGAAATGGGCCCTCCGGCCCTTCGAGCGCAACGGCTCGGAAAACCCCTACATTTTGCAGCACAAGCTTCAGGACATCATGCAGGAGATGGTAGGAATTGTGCGCCATGAAGAGGAGATGCGGGAGGCGCTGAAGCGCATTCGAGAACTGGAAGTGGCGAGTAACGCCGTCAGCGTCGAAGGCAATCGCGAGTACAACGCCGGCTGGCACACGGCGCTTGACCTGCATAACCTGCTGATCATTTCGGAGATCGTGACGCGGGCTGCGCTGGAAAGGAAGGAGAGCCGTGGCGCGCACTTCCGCGACGATTATCCGGCTAAAGATGAGCAGTCCGGGAAATTCAATATCGTGGCGCGGAAAGGGCTAAATGCAGAAGCACAGTTGACGCGCGAGCCGATCCCGCCCATGCGCGAGGACCTGCGGCAAATCATCGAGGAGATGAAGTGATGACGATGGCAACGTTCCGCATCTGGCGCGGGGAGAAGGGACAAGGACAGTTCCGCGACTATAAGACCGAAGTCTCGACCGGCATGGTGGTGCTCGACGCTATCCACCAGATACAGGCGGAACAGGCCGGCGACTTGGCCGTTCGCTGGAACTGCAAGGCCGGCAAGTGCGGCTCCTGCTCCGCCGAGATCAATGGCATGCCAAAGCTGATGTGCATGACCAGACTGAACTCCCTGCCGCTCGACAGGCCGGTGACGGTCGAACCGATGAAAGCATTCCCGCATATGAGGGACTTGGTCACAGACGTTTCGTGGAATTACAAGGTGAAGCAGCGCATCCCGAAATTCCGCCCTCGCAAACCCGACGCAGAAGATGGCACGTGGCGCTTTGCGCCGGAAGACGTCGAACGAGTACAGGAATTTCGCAAGTGCATCGAATGCTATCTCTGTCAAGACGTCTGCCACGTTTTGCGCGATCACCACATGCACCAACAATTCATAGGGCCAAGGTTCCTGGTCTACGCAGCCGCCCTGGAGATGCATCCCCTCGACGTGGGTGACCGCACCGGGGAGCTGCGAGAGCAGTTCGGCGTGGGCCTGTGCAATATCACGAAATGCTGCACCAAGGTTTGCCCCGAGGGCATCACAATTACCGACAACGCGATTATTCCGCTAAAGGAGCGGGTCGTGGACCGGTTCTTTGACCCACTCTCAAAATTGTTCCGCATGTTTAGCCCGACGAAAGCTTAGGAGACGTTATGCATTTCGAACTTAAGGCCATTTCAGTGCAGAGTATCCCCCACACGCTGGAAAAGGTCGATCGTTACAGATTGCTGAATGAACCTGCACTTGCGGAAAGCATTTGCCTCGACATTCTGGCCCTTGTGCCCGATCAGCAGCAAGCGCTAATCTCTCTGCTGCTTGCGCGGACCGATCAATTCCACTCGATCATGCAGCCGAAAGGGGCCCTAGAAGTTCTCGCTCGAATTAAGGGAGACTATGAGCAGGCCTATTACGGCGGCGTAATCTGGGAGCGTCTGGGAAATGCCCGCCTCCGGCAGCGTGATCCTGGGGCTCGTACTTCCGGGTATCACGCTCTCCAGGATGCGATGAGTCATTACGAGCGAGCCATAAATTTCGCTCCGGTCGGAAATGACGACGCCATTCTGCGCTGGAACACTTGTGCCCGCACCATTATGCAGAACCCGGACATTCAGCCCTTACCCGAGCACGATCCACAGGCATGGTTGCGCGATGAGGCGGGACCTGGAATCGCGGACGCTTAGTTTGGGCACCGGCTGAATTCAAGGGCAAAGCTGAGTTATAGCCACATGCTCTACTTCTTCTCTTCTAGCACTGGCTGGTCAATTTCGACCTGCAATGCTTGACCGGGCAGTCGCCGGTGTTGGTGTGTAGCGCTATTGTGCTCGATGTGAAGCAGTGGGCGAAGGTTCGCGCAAAACCGACACTCGAGGGCGAGAAACTTGCCAGGCCGCCACGCGGGTTTGATCCAAACCATCCCTTTATCGATGACCCCAAGCTGAAGGATTTCGTGTCATGAGTCGTCCTCACAGAAGAGCAGATCTGCGTGCCAAACTGATGCGCCATTTCGTCGCGGCATGCCGAACAATGTCGCCGCTGGTTGCGTTCGCCACCAAAGCCTTGGACCTGAAGTTCCTAACCGGACTCTAATACTCGACATGCTCGACGTAAGGCTGCCAAGGTCGACAGGCCAACCACGGCACTTGTCGGATAGCGGTTCCCAGACTCAACAGACGAAGCAAAGTCGAAGGTTCGCAGACTCCTCTTCCCAGGCGGAGAGTCGACGTGCGAACTCTCCGGTGCAGGTCGGCGCGCAGACCTGTACTCGGCTTTTGGCCTTCAGAGAAATTTAGCGGATTTATCCTCTGGTAAACCAGGATGGGGTTTCTCTGCTACGGGTCGTCGCGGAAGATTCTTGAAAATACCGGCCAAATAAGACGATTTCCGGCTTATTTCTAGTTACTCTCTGATAATCAAGACTAGCTGGCGGAGAGGGGGGGATTCGAACCCCCGATACAGCTTTTGACCGTATAACGGTTTAGCAAACCGCCGCCTTCAGCCACTCGGCCACCTCTCCTCGGATCAAACAGCTTGATGTATTTCTCGCGAGTCACTTGTAGCTTCGAGTGTCGCAAGACTCGCTGCACCACGATGTCAGGCACGCCACGCTCAAACAGATTCGAGGCGAGACCGCGTCTGAAAGCGTGATAGCCCTTCCATATTACCCCGGCACTCTCCATCCTGTCACGGATGCGACGTGCGAGGGCATTTAGGTCAAGGGGGAACATCGGGCCAGACGGGAGCGTGGGAGTTGTCCCTCAGGATCAAGTGCAGAATGCGGTTCAAGCTGGCGGATCAATAGGCGTCGACCTCATTGCGCCTGATGGCAGCGAGGGCATCGTACCAATGGACAAAGTGCATGATGCCATTCGAGCCGGAGCACGCAGTCGGGCACCCGGCAGCAAGGCTGCACATTTCGGACAGGAGACCAGAACACCTGACACAGAGCAGCGGCGGGCGCGAAGATCTGGCAGGCGACACCCGGCATTCGTCAGGAGGCTTTCGCTGCCGGCGAATCGTCGGCCTCATACTGAAACACGTGTTCCAGCGGTACGCCGAAGACGCGCGCGATGCGGAAGGCCACCTCCAGCGACGGCGAGTATTTGTCGCCTTCGATGGCGATAACCGTCTGGCGGGTCACGCCGACTTTCTCCGCCAACTCCTGCTGCGTCATCTCGTCGCGATTAAAGCGCAGCCGGCGAATGTTATTGCGAATTCGCGCGCGGCTCATCGCAGCCCCCGGCTGTAGTAAAGCAACTGCGTCACGAACTTCACGACTTCGGCCAGTACCATGAACAGCAGCACCAGGTTAACCATCAGAAACGGCGTAACCGCAATGTGCGCGAGACCAGCGGCAATAACCGCGCTGATTACCAGGAACGCGCCCGCGCCATACGTAAAGTATCCGTTGCGGTAAGCCTTCGATTCGATGAGGATGTCGCGCTCGTCCCTCGGTTCAGGTTGGACTCCGGCAGGGGCGGCGGCGAGGTGATAAAGGATTTCGATGCCGATGATCGCCACCGCTGCCCACATCAGGCGCCACAGGGCTTCGCCGGCGAACTGGGATTGGCCGGCGTTGCGCAGGACGCTGGCGAAGTAGGTGCCATAGATCATCAGCGTACCGATCAACAACCAAACAGTTCTCTTTCCTAGGTTAGACATGCTGGAATAGCCCGTCAGTTTCATGGTGCTCTCCTCTGCTGCGGCTTCCTGCTGCGTCATTTCCGAGGCGTTGAAGCGCAGCCGGCGAATGTTGTTATGGATTCGCGCACGGCTCATCGCACTCCTCGGCTGTAGTAACGCAATTGGCTTACGAGCTTGACGAGTTCGGCCAGCACCATAAACAGCAGCACGAAGTTGACCAGCAGAAACGGAGTGGCAATAATCCGTGTGGCAGCGCTGTCGCGCATGAGTCCAGCTGCGATGACGCATGCGACCACAAAGAACGCACCGGCACCGTACGCGAAATACGCGTTGCGATACGCCTTCAGCTCGATGATGACGTCGCGCTCGTCTTTCTCCGGCTTCGCCGCCGCCGACAGCGCGATGTGATAGATGATCTCGATGACGACGAGGACGATGACCGCCAGGATCAGCCGGCCCAAGGTGCTGCCAACCAACTCAGGTTCTCCGAGGTGCCGCAGGACAGCCGCGAAGTAGTAGCCGTAGACGAGCAACATGGCAATCAGCGATCCGGTTATGCTTTTCTCCTGATATGACATCTCCATAGATTTGCCCTCGGTCTGGGTAATGTAAATCGGACTAAAAGTAATATGTATTTTACTTGGTGTCAATTGTTTTTTACATCGAAAGCACGCGAATCTTGCTTCGCGTAA
>Ga0335072_10008281_pt1 | contig 15085 bp, 16 predicted proteins | sample Lox_Sample_21_FD_206725 | JGI IMG/M metagenome (GOLD analysis project Ga0335072, IMG submission 206725) | Soil microbial communities from Loxahatchee National Wildlife Refuge, Florida, United States - Lox_Sample_2.1 | ecosystem: Environmental > Terrestrial > Soil > Wetlands | place: USA... | reverse complement strand
CTTGCTGGGATATGCGGTCAGGAAGTTGAGTACATGAATCAAGCCCAGATGATGCAACAGATTCGCAAAATGCAAGAGCAGATGGCGAAAGCGCAGGAAGAGCTTGCCAATACGACCGTGACCGGAACCGCCGGCGGCGAGGTCGTGAGCGTCGACATGACCGGCGAGTTCAAAACCAAGGCCGTGCGCATAAAGCGAGAAGCAATCGATCCGGACGACGCGGAGACGCTCGAAGATTTGATCGTCGTCGCAGTCAATGACGCGGTTGCCAAAGTGCAGGAGCTTTCCGGCAAAAAGATGGGTGCGCTAACCGGGGGCTTGCGCATTCCGGGACTGATGTAGCATCAAGAACGGCATCGCGGGACCTGTTCAGGCACTGATCAACGAGTTCAGCAAGCTGCCGACGGTCGGTCAGAAAACGGCAGCACGGCTGGTCTTTCATTTGCTCAATCGTCCGCGCGCCGACGCACAAAGCCTCGCCGATGCGATCGTCGCGCTCAAAGATCGGGTGCGATTGTGCTCCAACTGCTTTGCGATCACCGAAGACGATCCGTGCTCGATTTGCGCCGATCTCGAACGCGACGCCACGTTGCTGTGCGTCGTTGCCGAAGCCAAAGACGTCTACGCGCTCGAGCGGACCGGCGTGTATCGCGGACGCTATCACGTGCTGGGCGGATTGATCTCGCCGATGGACGGAATCGGGCCGGCGCAGCTGCGCGTCAAGCAACTCGTCGAGCGCGTCGGTAGAGAGACGCCGAAGGAAGTCGTCATCGCGACCAATCCGAACGCCGAAGGCGAAGCAACCGCGATCTACCTTTCGCGGCTGCTCTCACCGCTCGGACCAGACGTTACGCGCCTGGCCTACGGATTGCCGATCGGCGGAGACCTCGATTACGCAGATGAGGTCACCTTGGCGCGCGCCCTCGAAGGCCGCCGCTCGCTGGGCTGAGCCGTCTCTCGGCTCTACTCGAGAATGCGCGCGACGTCGCCGCGCCGGACTTCGCCGGTTCGCTCGACATCGCAATAGACGCCCATACTATTGTCGCGCTCGCGCGCGACGAAGGCGAGCACTTCGGGATCGCTCGCGCCCGTAATTTGATCGTAGGTCGTCGTGACGCAACGCCCGATCGGTTTGACGACTCGCAGCACGACGTTGCCGACTGCGATGCTCTTTCCGACCAGATCGCTCTCCTCGACGGCGGCCGCGCTCCGCACGTAGAAATTCGGGCGCCAGCGCAGCGGATCGAGCCGTTTGCCGAGGGCAGCTTCGACCTGCGCGATCCAGCGGTCCAAGATCAGCGAGACCGCTCCCGCATCGAAATAGCGCTCACCGGCGCGAACCTCGACCGCGACGCCGCGTGAAGCGGCAGCGCCGCGTGCCTCGTCGGGTTCGACGATCAGATGCAGCCGGCTGTCCTCTTTGCCGCGATACGTTTTTCCGGTGCGCGCGTGCTCCGAGTTGACGTACAGCGCGGCACGCCGGTCACCGGCCAGGCCGTCTTCCTGAACGGCAACCGCTTCGTGCTCGATGCGATGGAGGCTCTTTACCGGGTACGTCCAGATGTTTACGATTTCACCGAGATCCGTCAATCGGCTCTCCATAACCCTTGCGACGGAATGCGCAAGGCACGATTGAACTTGCTGGACGCGTTTTCCCACGCGATCGTCTCCGTCAGCTCGACGATCGTATCGTCGTCGAAACGAGCGCGCAGCCGTTCGAAGAACGTATCTTCGACGTCACGATCCGAGAGCGTGATCGAGTCGGCGTATTCGAGCGTCAACCGCTCGTCGTCATCGAAAACGTCGGGCATCGGATTCTGAACGACCGCCATGAGCTTTTCTTTCGTGAGTCCCAGCCTGCTGCCGACCGCAGCATTGATGTCTTGTCAAAACGCACAATGGTTGAGGAAGGCAACCCGCCGGTTGAGAAGCGCGCGTAGCGCCGGAGAAAGCAGACCCGATTGGTCGATCGCGCTAAACATACCCCGCACGGCTCGGAAGATCATGGGACGGCGCGCGTACACGCGGTTGTTGATGAGCGGAGCGCCCCACAGCTTCGTTTGCGCTTCGAACACGGAGCGTGCGTACGTGTCGCCTTCTTCGGGAGCAATTCCGGAGATTCGTTGGCTCATGAGGTCAGTATAGGCGAGAAACGGCGTTTCTATAGACTTCCGCCGTTTCGCGAGCAGCGCGCTCCCAAGAAAAGCGCGCGACGGCTCCCGCACGCACCTCGGCAGCGCGCCGATTTGCATCGTCGCGCCGGTCGATGATCGCACGCAGCGCCGCGGCCCACGCACCCGGCTCGTCGGGTGAGAGCAGGAGCGCATCATCCCGGACGACCTCGGTCAACGACGATGTGCGTGCGGCGACGAGCGGAATCCCGGCGCACAACGCCTGCGCCGCGGCGTAACCGAAGCCCTCGTAGCGCGAGGCGGCGACGGCAACCGTTGCGGTGGCGTAGAGCTCCAGCAGGCGGTTACGCTCCAGATATCCGGCGAAAGTGACGCGATGCTCCAGCCCCATGCGCCGGACAAGCGCTTGGCATTCGGCTTGATAAGGCGTGGCAGGTCCGACGCAGATGAGGCGCGCGTCGGGAACGTTCGCAAGCGCCTCGATGACGACGGCCGCGTTTTTACGGCGCTCGAGGGTTCCGACACACAAGACCGTCGGGACGGATTGCGGGCGGCGCACGATCTGTCCGAAAGCGGGATCGACACCCGAGTGAACGACGATGACGCGGCCGGGATCGAGAGGGACGCACGTCAGGAGCTCGTTGCGCGTGAAATCCGAGACGGCGATAACGCACCGAGCCCGGCGCCAACGCTGTGCACTGAACGGCCCGAAGTACCAACGCGCGTACGCGGGCGCATGCGCTTGAACGCCGCGCAGCCACGCGACGTCGTGAACCGTGACCACGGTCGGCCGGCCCACAAAGAGCGGAACCGTCCCGCTCGCGCAGTGTAGCAATTGGGCGCCGGTTCCGAGCGTCCGAAGCGGCAGCAGCGCCTGGTCCCAGACGACACGCCGGTCGAACCGCCATGAGTCGTAACCCGGCATGCGAAGCGCAGCCGCGTCGATGCCGGCTGCCGGTAAGGCATCGAGCAGACTCCGCGCGTAGGCGCCGATTCCCGTCGCGGTTCCGACCGTTTGCTGCGCATCGACTGCAACTTTAAGCGCTTGCGTTCATCCTAGAATCGGATCGCGTAGATGACGTCTTCTCGATTGACGTTCGTGTCATACGACGGAACCATGAAATCCGTGTACTTCATCGTCCGGAAGAAAAACGTCAGCGTGCTGGGCGTATTCGGTATCGTGTACGTCACGGAACCCTGCGAAAAGGTCTTCCTCTGACTGATGTTCGGCGAGAGCATTTGATAGTCGCCGGAAAACGACTGCTGGTTGTACAGCCCGCTCAGGATCACGCCCTTCGTCACCGGCATCGCCGCGCTGATATTGGTAGTGAGGTGGTTGACGTTGATGTAGTTCGGCGACCAGTTCACCGTGCTGCCCACACCCGGATCGAGCGTGAGCGCCGCAGCAACGGATCCGGAGTCGTTTCCGCCCGTCGTCGGATTGAACGGATAGTACTGCGACGCGGTCGGATCGTTTCGGTACAAGCGATCCCAGCCGAGGCTCCCGGCGAGCGCGACGTGTTTGCCGAACGCGGGCAGGCTGAGATTGATCCCGGCCTCGAGCCGGTCGAAGCTTTCCTTGACGCTCGACTGATACGCTGAACCATATCGCATCGCGGCGATCGAATCAGGCGTGATCTCGCTCAGATGCGCACCGGCGATGCGCCCATTCATGGCGAGCGAACCGACACGGAACGGAATGTTGACGTTGGCGGTGACCCCTTGGGTGTTGGGCGTAAAGCTCGAGAACCACTGCGGCCCGCTGGCGATGAACGGATTGAACATCGGCGTATCGTAATTGAGCGTCGTATTCGCGCCTGCGCCGTAAACCGAGAACGGTGCGGACGTCGAACTGCCTGCAAACTGCGCCAGGAACTTCTTGTTCAGCACGACCGTGTTCGCGAAGCCGTAAAAGGCCGGGAAATACGGCAGCTTCCAGTAAGCAAACGTCGGCGGCGGACTGCCATAGTACTGAAACGGCGCGCCGGCCATGTAATTCGGCCCTATCGACTGATATTGGACCGCCGCGCTGGCCTTTCCGAACGAAAGGTTCGCGCCGGCGACCCAGGCGTTGTCGCTGATTGCTGCGACGCTCTGATAATCCGGCGAATATTTGCTATTCGAGACTTCCCCGAAAAGTACGGGCTGCGTCCCCGGACCGGCGAGCTCGACCGGGATCGGCACCTGCGCGTCGACACCGAAAACGGTGTCGCTGACAAGTCCCATTCCCCAGGCAGGCGCCGCATTCTGCGCCAGGCACAACGTCGGCACGCCGCTGTTCGACGAGCATTGGAAATCGTCCACATCGAAGATTCGGCTGAGCGAAGCCCCGATCTCGGCCCCGGGAAGACCTTTGATCTTCTCATTGAGGCGCCCGCCGACGTGAAAGCGTTGCGGCAGGGTGTAGTCTTGCGTCGTCAGACCCAAGAACGTGATCGAAACGGTCGAGCCGGCAGGAAGGGCATTCGTAAACGTTACCGCGTTCAGCGCGTCGTCGTAAATGAACGACGGCGCGGGGTTGGCACCACCGCCGATGATTTGACCCGAGCTGTTGTAAAACGTCCCGTCGTACGCCGAGACGTAAACCGTCCCGATCAGCGCCTTCGTTCCGAGATACACCATCGAGAGCGAGCCCGTTCCGGCGCCGAACGTGAGCGTCTGCGTCGCGGTACCGCCCGGACCGGGATATCCGTTCTGACTGTATCCGGTTTGATTGGGGATAACGAGCGATAGATAATTGTTCGCACCGGGCGAGAGGCTATAGCCTTCCGGATACGTCGTCTGGGTTGCGAGCATCAGATCGTCTTCGCGCGTGAAGTAGCCCTGAAAATCCATCAGGCCGCTCAGCGTCCCGCTGATGCTGAAGCCGTGCTCGAAATCCTGCGGTCCCTCTCCGAACGCGTATTCATCGGAGACGTCAGGCGCCTTGTAGGTCAATCCGGTGCGTGACGATTTGATATCGTCCTGAACTCCGTATTTGATCCACAGATTCGAGATGTTGCCCGTTTTTGCAATCGTGACGTCGACGCCGGGATCGACGCCGATCTGGGTGCCGTTGCCGGAGTACGGGCTGCCGCTCCCCCCGAGCGTGCCGGTGAACTCGCTTCCTCCGGCGTCGTACGTGGTGATGCGCAAAGGAATCGAGACCGTCAGATTGTCCGAGACGTGATAGACGAACGTGAAGCGATCGTCGTAACGAAACTGATCCAGGGTGTTTTGCTGCGTGTAGGCCGAGTTCGTATAGTCGGTCGAAACGAATGCATTGAAGATCCCGATGCCGGCACTCGTCCCTGAGACCGTTTGCGGCAGCGTCTCGCGCTGGCGCAGCGTGACGTCGGGCTGCATGAAACCGTGAAACTCGATCGACTGCGCGAAGCGGGTGCGCTTGTCGAGCGCGTCGATCGAATCTTCGAGATTCGTCACGCGCACGCCCAGCGCGTCGAGCTCGTCCTTGAACGCGTCGATCAGCTTTTGCAGCTTGTCGAGATCCGTGCGCGACGCGTAACCGGCCGGCGTCATCGTCTGGACTTTGGCGATGACGCGCGCGATCAAAACGGCCATCTCGTAACGCGTCAGCGGTCGATCGCCCTTGAATCGTCCTTCCGGGTAGCCTTCGATCAATCCGTCGGCAGCCAGGCTCTGAATGGCCTGATACGCCCAATGGTTCGCGGGAACGTCCGAGAACGGGGTAGCCGACCCGCTCTGCGTGCTCGCCGCGAGCGCGCCGAAAGCGAAGGCCGCCGCGAGGATCACAGCACTCAGACGAGTCATGGCGTTACGACGGCCGCCAAACGCTCGGCGATGAGCAACGCGGCATAGTCGTCGATCGGGCGCGGCGGTAGCAGCATCCCGCGCGGGACCCAACGCTTCCATCCACGCGGTGGGTGGTCGTCGAAGTAGCGCGCCCGGGCGCGGAGCGTCGTCTCGTGCTCGTCCACCACCCGGACCGGTACGCCGCAGCGCGCGAGCTGCGCTGCAACGGGGGGTGCGTGCGTTCCGCTGCCGAGCGCGATGACCGCGATCGGGTACGCGCGCAGCAACTCGTCTACGATTGCGCGAAGCGACGGCGTGTCGACGATACCGATCGTGGCGGGAGGTTCCCCCAGCTTGCCCATGACGGCATAGCCGCATTTGCGCGTGCCGGGATCGATCCCCAAAATCACCTCGCCCCCACCTTGGCCACGTTCAGGCGGAACGCCATTCCGGCGGTTCCGTCATGCGCATACGATTCGCGAGCCGCGAGCAATGTGACGCGATAGACGCCGTCACCGTGCAACACCGTCGTCTCCGCCTTTTGGACGGAGCCGGCCGGAACGATCTGCGGAAACTGCGTGAAGGGCCCCGGCATGCCGAGCTTGATCGCTTCGAGCTGGCCAAGCGTAATCAAGCGCCCCAGATCCGGAACGTTGCCGCCCAGATAATCGAGCGCCGCCACGACCTGATCTTTTGCGAAAATGAACCGGTCTTGCCACGTGACGAACTCGAAGCTAATGCGATCGCCGCGGTAGAGATTCTCCGGAAAGACGGCAAGCACCAGGATCGAGTTGCCGGTTCTCAGATTCCGCTGCACCGCCGAGTCGTCGAGCTGCTGACGAAGCTTGCTGGCGATTTCCGGATCCGTCGAGTGGAACGGCAATGGGCGCAGATTGTACGGATTCTGGGTGAAGACCTGATTCGCGACGCTGACGGTGTCGTCGAAATACGCGCTCATCTCCTTGAGCTGATCGGCGCGTGATTCGCTCGGGTGCAGCACGAGATACCGGTACTGCAGCGGGGTGTCCTTCGGAATGACCAGCTCGCCGTTGCGTGTCTTGTTCTCGAGCGCGTCGGATTGCGCTTGCAGCTGCTGAATCCGCGTGGTGAGCGAGTCGATCCGGAAAAACGCATCTTGCACTTGATGCGAGAAGCCGATCGCGATTCCCGTAACGCCGAGCGCAATCAACATTCCGGTGCCGACTGCGACGATCGTCGACGTGTAGCGCGGCCGCAGCCCGAACATCGTCAATCGCCGCCGCCCGACTTGATGGCCGACACGATCGCCGATGTACGCAATCAACCCCGCAACGACCATGATGATTATTACGGTAAGGAGGCCTCTGAATATCTCCATCAAGGCAAGGCACTCCCGAGCATATGGAAACGCATCAAATCAGCCTGCACCGAATGAGGCGCGGCGTAAGAGCACCATGCCGATCGCGAAGAAGAGCACATTTGGCACCCATGCCATGATGAACGCCATGAAATCGTTGATCGTCCCAAGCGAATTCGAGATCGTCATCACGACGTAGTAGATGAAGACGATCGCAACCGCCAGCCCGAATCCGACGCTCGTCCCGCCGCCGCGCACGCGCCGGATTCCGAACGGAACCGCAAGCAACGCAAAAACGAGACATGCAAATGGCCGCGCAAGCTGGGATTGATACTCTTCGACGAATTGGCCGAGCTGCGTTTGCGTGAGTTGCCCGGTGCGAATTACCTGCGCGATCTCGCTCCGGCTCATCTCTTGCGGGGTCCCCTTGGCGCGCTTGAGCAAGCTGGTCGGCCCCTCTCCGATGTCGATGATCAGCGTACGCTGCGTACTTTCCAGCGTCGAACCGTCGGGATCGAACCGGAACGTTCGCGCGTTCTCGAACGTCCATGACGTATTGGTCTGCGCGGTCGCGCGGTCGCCGAAGATGATCGTTTGCGGCGCGCCGCTCTTATCGTATTGAATAACCGTCACGTTCAGCAACGACTGCGACGACGCGTCGTACCCCGTCGCCGCCGTCAATTGACGCCCGCCGCCGGGAAGCGGCGTGTAAACGGTCAGGTTCGTCCCGATCGCAGGCGCGTGCCGGATCGTTACCTGCAGGATCTCGGTTGCGCGATCGTTTGCGTACGGTACGAACGTCTGCTCGATGAAGAACGTGAACACCGAGAGAACGAATCCGACGACGAGCAAGGGCACTGCGATTCGCTCCAGCGACAGACCGCCGGCCTTCATTGCGATAATCTCGCTTTCGCCCGAAAGCCGCTGCATGGCGAGCAATACGCCCAAGAGCACCGCCATCGGCACTACGTAAGGAACGACTTGCGGGAGCCCCCACAGGAAGTATTCTATGACGGCCCACAGCGGCGCGTGCTCTTCGGTGATCAAGCGGCTGAGCGCGAGCAAGTTCGTGGCAACGAAGATCAACATGAAGGCCGAGAATCCGAAAGCGAACGGGCCGGCCAGCTCCGCGACCATGTAGCGATCGAGGGTGGTCATGCGAAATGCGTCGACGCGAACTCTCTCTCTCGTAATCGTTCTTGCGATCATTTGCTTCCCGACAGCGTGACGTGCTCGAAGCCGGGGTCGGTTTGGAGCGTCTCCCCTGTCGCGGTTTGGTTGGTCTTCGTGTCAGTCAAGACGACGTTTCCGACGCACAGTATCTGGGCGTGAAGCTCGTCGTACGTCAGCGTGTTGCATGTCAAGACCTTGCTGTCGCTGGTCCTGGCGTGAACGCCGCCGATCATTACCACGCTTTTATCCCTGTCGTGCGCGACGGCCTTTGGCGAGTCGGCGATGACGCGCCGCCCGTCGGGCGACTGAAAGACCACGTGCGGCGAGGTGAACGTAGCCACAGCCGTGCCGTCGCTCGCCCGGTCGTAAACGACCGTCGAGGAGCGAACATCATACATTACTTGTCCGCGCGGGTTGCGAACGATGTAGTGCGCCGGCTCGTGGGAGGTCCCGCGGCTGATCGCGCGCACCGGCTCTTCCTCGGTCGAGATCGGCACGGATGTCGCCGGCGGTGCCGGCGTTGCGGAGGGTGACGGCGACGACGACGGCGCCGGGGACGGCGAGGACGCGCTTTGCGGCGGCGGCTTCGGTGCGCACCCTCCTACGGCAAGTGCAACGATCAAGATCGCGCAGGCCGGCGACGCGAGCTTAGGCGCGGCCATAATCCGAGCGCGCAATTCCGAGCATCAATGCCGCCATGACCACCCACAGCACGATCGCCAGCACGAATCCATTGAAGACAAGGTGGCAGCCAATCGCGAGCAATCCTGCGAGCGTGACGATGCCGAACCTCCTTCCGTCGTCCGAAGCAAGCGCGAGCGCCTCCCGCGACTCGCGGACGAACGCGAAAATCGTCCAGAGAAAAGCCGCAAGCCCGACCAGGCCGGTCTCGGCGGCGACGCTCAGGTAAAAGTTGTGCGGATCGTATGCGATCGGATCGCCGGCTCCGGGTGCATCGGGGCTGCGGACGAACGGATAGACGGCATAAAATGCACCGACCCCGACGCCGGTGAGCGGAAAGAGCGCAACGGTTCGTAATCCGGCGCTCCAGGCCGCGAGACGCGTCTCGTTTTCTCCGGGATTGTGACGGCTGTCGAAGGTAAGGCCCATGCCGATCCCAAGCACGAGGATCGCAATCGCGACGCCGATCCAGATCTTCGAGCGGCCTTTGCCGAGCACGATCGCAACCGCAGCGGCCCCGATCGCGAAGGCCGCCTCACCCGAACGCGATCCGGTTGAAACGAGCGTAACGACTCCGAGCGCGAAGGTTACGATCGCGAGCCTGCGGCCGCGGTAGCGCGCCAGAATTGCCGCGGCAGCAATCGTGCAGACTGCCAGCGTGTACAGCGCGAGCTCATTCGGGTTCTCGAAGATACCGACGGCACGACCGTGCGCGAACGCGAACAATGCAGCCGGCGTGCGCGAGGCGAGCGCCGCCAGCGCGATCGCGCAGAGCGCGGTCCCCGTCCAGAGCCAAGCCGCAAGCATCGGATTCCACGCGCCCTCGCGCACGTATCGATAGACGGCGTCACCGGCTATGCATATTGCACCCAGAAAAATTCCGGCGAACACGCCTGAGACCGGATCGAACCCAAGCAGTGACGCAACGATCGCCGCGCTTGCGAAAACGAAGCCGGCGCGATAAGCAGGGGAGAGCGCACGGCGTTTTCCGATTTCGACGATCGCAAGGTAGCCGGCGAGCGCGACGAATATGAGCGCACCGGCGCGTTCGATCGGAAAGGGAACCAGCGTCACGAGCGTCGGATGCGCCGCCGTTGCGGTCACGAGCCACGTCGTGAGCGGCGCAAGGACGACCAGCGCTATCGCAGCCCTCACAAATCGAGGATCGCGCGGGCGATTGCGGCGGCTCCCCCGGGCTTACCCATGCGTTCGCGCCCGATCGACGCCATCTTCGCACGACGTTGCGGATCGTCCATCAGCTCGATAATCTCGCGTGCGGCGCCACTCGGTTCGGCGGAAACGATGGCGAGCGCGCCGTCGAGCAGTTTGCGTTGCCGCATGCGATACCAGTCTTCTCGTTGCGTCGAATCCTCCAGTGCAACGACGGGGACACCGGCCGCGGCCGCCGCTTCATTCGCGGTTCCGGCCAGGCCGAGCGCGAGCGTCGCCTCACGAAAGAGTGCGCCGAGTTCGCCCGACCAGGGGCGAGCCGGAACGCCCAGTGCGCCGAGCAAAGGCATTGCATCGATCCCGGGCGCGACCGAGATCGCAACGTCGATCGTCCGCTGCCTGCGCACCTCGCGCAGTGCGCCCCCGATGCTGGCCGCATTCGCGTACGCGCTGGCGCGGCTGCCGGGAAGGACAACGATGCGCACGTCGCCGGTCCACGCGAAGCACTCGTCACTTTGCGCGAGATCGGTGATCACGTTACCGGGCGCTTCAGCGTGGACGCCGCAGCCTTGCACCATGCGCTGCGTCGCCGCGTCGCGGACGAAGACGCGCTTCGCGCGGCGCATGATGCGGCACTCGCCGCGTCCGTACGGCGCGACATACGTGCTTTTCGCGGTTCCCACGAAGATCGTCGGCGTGCGTGCGAGCAGCGCCATCCACAAGCAATAGACGTCGCCGACGGCGACGACCCCATCGTAGCGGCCATGCGCGCCGCGCAAGTAGCGCACGCCGGCGAACCAAAACGGTACGAACCCCGCGAATACGTCGCGTGCAAACGCTCCGAGGTTGCCCATCGCGACGAGTCCGCCGCTCGGCATGATACGCCGCGGCCCAACCCTCACCAAGCCTCCTTCGGCAAACTCGGCGCCGACGAGCGCAACGTGTTCGGTCGCAACATCGCCGAGACGATGCACGTCCGCGGCGATCCGGGCTGCGATTGCGACCTCGCCGTGGCCGTTGGTGACGAACAGCACGCGTTTCGCCGCCATTCACTGCTCCAGAAGCGGCTGCAGCTCGAAGCTTGCGAGACGCGCACGCCCCGCGGCGGCGTCGCGCACGAGCTCGCTGCGTGAAATGAACTTTCCGTACGGTCCGGCATGCACGATCGGCACGCGTCCGACGTTCTCGGGTTGCTGCAGCGTGTCGTGGCTGTGTCCGCCCAGCAACAAGTCGATTCGCTGGACGCGCTCTGCCAGCGCGCGATCGGCGCGTAATCCCAAATGCGACATCACGACGAAAAGCTCGTTGTTTGCGATGGTCCTCGCCGCCGCCTCGACGACCTCGTGCGGGCCCAGAAAGCGCCAGCCGAAAATGCGCTCCCAGCCGCTGCCAACCGGATATTGCGGGACCAGCAGCGCGCAAAAGCGGACGCGCCAACCGTCCGCATCGATCGTGAAGTCGCGGGCAAACGGCAGCGCGCGTCCTTTCGTGTCGATGAGATTCGAACAGACGAGCGGATGGTGCATTTGCGCGGCCCGTGCACGAACGACGCCGAACAGGTAGTTGAATTCTCGATTCCCCATGGCTTGCAGGTCGCAGCCCGCCGCGTCAAGCTCTGCGATGATCGGTTCGCGCGGGTAAACCATGGTCTGACTGCCGCGCAGCGAATCACCGCAGTCGACGTAGAGCCCCGGAGCGCGTTCGCGCAGCGCGCGAATTCTTGGAGCGATCCCGCGATGGTCGTGCAAATCCGAGGTGTGATAGATGCGCATCAGGCGTGCGCCTGCTGCAGCACGAACCGTGCGATCCGCTCGAGCGCGTCCGGCGGGCCGAGCGCTGCGCGCAATCCAGCCAGCTGCTCGATCTGTGCGGACGGATCGATCAGAATCTTGCGCAGTTCCTCGACCAGCGCCGATGCCGTCGCGTTCTCTTGCCAGAGCTCCGGTATGACGCCGCGCTGCAGCACGAGGTTGGGTAGACCGATCCACCTCCCGCCGAGCTTGGCGTACATCCGTCGCGCCATTCGCGCTTGAGTCTCCGACGTCACGTAAAAGATGACCGACGGAACGCCGATCAGCGCCGCCTCCAATACCGCGGTGCCGGATGCGATCCAGGCTGCGTCCGCGACCTCCAGCGCCGCACGTGCACCATCGACGATCCTCACGCGCACGTCGCCGGCGCGCGCAGCATACTCTTCGATCAGGGCGCGAACGTCGGCATTGGCCGCGCCGACGACGAACTCGAGCCGTGGGCGCTCAATTCTGAATCCGCGCGCGGCATCGAGCAGCGGCCGCATGTGACGCTCGATCTCGGCGCGCCGGCTACCCGGCAGTATCGCGACGACGCCGCCGTCGTGGGGCGGCGCAGGACGCGAGGGACGCTGAGCGATCAGCGATGCAAGCGGGTGTCCGAAAAAGTCGGCGTGTAGCCCCAGACCGGCGTAAAAATCGCGCTGATGCGTGAACACCGTCAGCGGCTTCGTCGCATTTGCGACCATGTGCGCAGCCCTCACGCGATCCAGCCATGCGCCGGGCGGAATGTAGTAGACGATCGGTCCGCGATACCCGGTGCGGCGTAGCTGCCGCGCCAGACGCAGGTTGAATGCCCCGAAATCGACGAGCACGACCAACTCGGGCGGATTCAGTCGCAGACGCAGCGCCGTCTTCAGCATGATTGCGAGCAGTGGCGGGATCTTCGCAAGCGCTTCGATCCAACCCAAAGATGCCCAGCCGCGGGTGTCGACGTGCACGTGAAATCCGGCGCCGCGCATTCGCTCCGCACCGATTCCTTCGAACTCGATCTCACGCGCCGATTGCTTGCGCATCGCGCCGGCAAGCTCGACTGCATGGTATTCGCCCGACGGTTCGCCGGTTGAAAAGAAGACGCGCATACGCGCGCTTACTTCAGAATGCCGCGCGCCGATTCGGCTTCGACGAATGCGACGAGGTGCCGGCCCGCGTCGGTTTTCACCACGTCTTTGAGGGCAGCCAGCGCTTGCGACACGTTCTTTTCAGAGTGATACATGATCTTGTAGCACTCTTTGAGCTCCGACAACTCGTCGGCCGCAAAGCCGGCGCGCCGCAAACCAACCGAATTCAAGCCGTAGACGCGCGCCGGATTCCCTTCGACGAGAAAAAACGGCGGCACGTCGCGCGTAAGCTTCGTAAGGCCCCCGACGAATGCGTAGCGGCCGACGCGGACGAATTGATGGGTCCCCGAAACGCCTCCGAAGCTGGCATGATCTTCGACGATTACATGGCCGGCCAGCTGGGCGAGATTCGACATCGTGACCCCATTGCCGACCCGGCAATTGTGCGCAATGTGAACGTAGGCGAGCAGCAAGCAATCGTCGCCGACGCTCGTGACCTCGCCTTCGCCGGTGGCGCGATGAATCGAGACGTATTCGCGAATCGTCGTCCGGCTTCCGATCGTGGTGTAGGCCAGCTCTTCGCTGGCTTTGCGGTCCTGAGAAGGAAGCCCGACCGTGCAGAACGGGTAGATCGTCGTATCCTCGCCGATCGTCGTGTGCCCATTGACGACGACGTGCGAAAGCAGCTTGGTGCGCGCGCCGATCACAACGTGCTCGCCGACCAAGCAATAGGGACCGACCTCCGCCTCTTCGGCGATCTGCGCGCTCGGATGGACGATCGAGGTCGGATGGACCGAAGTCGGTCGCGTTCGGGCCGTCGCATCCAAGATGCGTTTCATAAGTGCAGGATCGAGGCGTCCAGCGCAAAGCCGGCACCGGCGACGATCGAAAACATCAGCTCGCCGCTGCACACGAGCGTGTCTTCGATGCGAGCTTCGGCTTCAACCCAACCCATATTGCGCTTGGCGCGCAACATGTTCACCGTCATCATGAGGCGATCGCCGGGAATGACGGGCCGCCGGAATTTCAGCTTGTCGATCCCGGTCAGGTACGGCGTCAGATGCGAGAAGTCACCCGCCGCCAAGATCATCGTCCCGCCGAGCTGCGCCATCGCTTCGATCATCAGCACGCCCGGCATGACCGGATTTCCTGGAAAATGTCCCTGGAAGAACTCCTCGTTCATGGTGAGATTCTTATAGCCCACGGCGCGCTTGAGCGGCTCGAGCTCGAGGATGCGATCGATCAGCAGCATCGGATAGCGATGCGGCAATATCTCCATGATCTGCCGGATGTTAAGCTCGGTCATGGCTCACGCTCGAGGCACGATCGGACGCGCGTAGCTCGGCCATCACTGCAGCGTGCAATTTGTGGCCGCTCTTGAGCGCGACGACCTCGCATTGCGGATACATTCCGAGCAGGGCGAAATCGCCGATCATGTCCAGCACCTTGTGGCGCACCGGCTCGTCCGGCCACTGCAGCGGCTGCATCGGCCCGTCGGGCGCAAAGACGATCGCATTCTCGAGCGTGCCCCCGCGCGCGAGACCGCGCGCAAGCAGAGCTTCGACCTCGTGCAGATAGCCGAACGTGCGGGCCGGAGCAATTTGCTCGCGATAGAATTCCGGCGTTATCTCAGCTTCGAAGAATTGGGTCCCGATGGGAGCCGGATAGACGACCGTAAACTTTATGCGCCAAGCGATCGACGGGATGATTGCGACCGTCTTGTCGTCGTCGCGGAATCCCATCGCGCGATCCGGACGAAACGTTTTGCGCGGGATTTCGGAGACGGCGGCGCCGGCTGCGTGAATCGCGTCCGCGAAGGTCCTGGCACTGCCCTCCATCACCGGGACCTCGCCGCCTTCGACCTCGATGCGCGCGTTGTCGATGCCCATGCCGCGCAACGCTGACAGCAAATGCTCCACGGTGGAGACACGCACGCCGTCGCGCCCCAGAACGGTCGCGCGGCTGGTGTCG
>Ga0335072_10008280_pt1 | contig 15085 bp, 11 predicted proteins | sample Lox_Sample_21_FD_206725 | JGI IMG/M metagenome (GOLD analysis project Ga0335072, IMG submission 206725) | Soil microbial communities from Loxahatchee National Wildlife Refuge, Florida, United States - Lox_Sample_2.1 | ecosystem: Environmental > Terrestrial > Soil > Wetlands | place: USA... | reverse complement strand
GCGTGCACTCCACCGATTGCGGCGACCTTCTCAATCGCCAGATCAGCATACTTACGCGTCAGCGGATGCCCCTGCGCGTATCCGATCAAAACCTGCGCCAGCGGCCCCACCTGTGCCGGTTCACCGTTGTAGCGTGGAGCCTTGACCCACGAATATTTCTCGTCGCCATTCCATCCGGTAAAAGCTGGCTCGGTTTCGCCAACCCACGGCTGCAATGGCTTTTCACCCTGATAGTAAGCGTGCGTTACGTCTTCGGTGACTGCCTGCCGGAAAACAGGGTCCGAAGCCGTCTGAAATTTCTTAACCCCAGCGAGATCGCCTTCATGAATGTAACCGCCCGGCAGATCATACGACGATCCCCGCGAATCGAGCGGGAGATCGGGAACTGCCAGATAGTTTCGCACTCCGCTACCGATCTTGAACCAGTCGGGATACATCGCGGCCACCGCGCAGACATCCACGAAATACACTTGCTGCACGAACTCTGTCACCTCCGTCAGCAGTGTGCGAATCAGCTCCAGCTTCTCCATCCCAAGCGCGCTCTGTTCATCCAGATCGATTGCGTTCGCGACGCCACCCACCGTCAGATTCTGAATGTGCGGTGTCTTCGATCCCAGAATTCCGACGACTTGCAGCGCTTTGCGTTGATATTCCAGAGCCTGCACATAATGTGAAAAGGCAAGCAGATTGATGTCAGGCGAGAGCCGCATCGCCGGATGTCCCCAATATCCATTCTGGAAAATTCCTAGTTGTCCGCTTGCGGCTACCGCATTCACGCGATCCTGCGCAGCTTTCAGTTCATTCCGCGAGTTCCGCGTCCACGGCGAGAGACTCTCAGCCAGCTTCGAAGTGGCTGCCGGATCGGCTTTCGGAATCTCCAGCACATCGACCCAGTCCAGCGCCGAGAGTTGATAGAAATGCACGATGTGATCATGCAGCGCGTGCGCGATCAGAATCAGGTTGCGGATGTACTGCGCGTTGAGCGGCACTTCCAGCTTTAGAGCGTCTTCGACGGCACGCACGCTCGCCATCGCATGCACGGTCGTGCATACTCCGCAGAAGCGCTGTGTGAACAACCATGCATCCCGCGGATCGCGGCCGCGCAGAATCTTCTCGATCCCGCGCCACATGGTGCAGGACGCCCAGGCGTTGCTGACCGCGTTATTCTCGACCTCCACGTCAATGCGGAGGTGGCCTTCAATGCGCGTGATCGGATCGATCGTGATACGTTGTGCCATAAGGTTTGCCGTTAATCCGAGCCAGCCGTTGCCTCGGATTCTTCCTCGCCGAAATATCCGAATTTGAAATACCCTGTCCAACGGATGTACGGCCGCCGGAACCGGAAATAGCTCGCCATGTCGTGCCACTCCTGCAGCGGAGCGGGCAGAATGGCCAGCCGCTTGACTGCGATCAAAAATCCCAAAATGCCGAGAGAGATGAAACCAAGCGAAACCAAAATCTCGACTGTGGCCGGAAAATATAACGCCTCGGGATTCGGTCGGAACGCCAGCGTCGTCGGGCTGAAGCGATAAATCATGCCGCCAAACGAGCTGAGGACATATCCGCCAAACATCGATCGCGGATCATGCTGGCGGACCGACCTCATCAATAGCCAGCCTCCATACGAAATCAGAATCGTTTCCAGCCAGAACACTCCTGCGAAACGGTCGAAATGAAATGCCGTGCCCAGCGCGCCGCGGAAAACAATGTCGAGCAGTCGTAGCCCCAGCCAGCCGAAGATCAGCCAACCGGTGATGCGCGCAGCTTCATCCAGAACGTCCATGTCCATCGCGCGCTTCCAGACCAGGCAGCAGAGCATGGTAGTTCCCGCCACACAGCCGAACGACATGAAGCACGCGGCTCCCAGATACAGAACGGGCAGCCACGGCGTCTGCCATAGCGGATGAACGCGCTCGCCCGCCAGCAGCATCAGCGCGCCCAGCGACGACTGATGCATTCCCGGCAACAGATATGCCGCTGCAATGATCCAGGGGAAGAAGTAATGCAATCGTTTCTCAATGATCGTGACCACAGGCCGCAGCCGCGAATCGAAATACCAGAGCCGCTCCAGAACCGGGGGAATGTTTTCCACAGCGAGCGGAATCATCGCGTAGATCGACATGCAGATCGCCACTTCCGCAAGAGGCGAGTGCATGTTCCATTTCCACGGAAACACCATCCAGTAGAAGTTCCACGGACGTCCGGCATCGATGCCGAGCAACAGCAGGCCGCACGCATAAGCCAGAAAACTGGTGAGGAGAGCCATGCGCATCAGCGAATGCAACCGCTTGCGCCGGAACACCCAGGCCGCAATTCCCACCGCGAATGCGCCCGATCCCAGCGCCGTCAGCACCATCACGTTGAAGGTTTTCCAGATTCCCCAGCCGTAGGCGTCGTTCATCCCACTGACCGGCCCGAGCCCAGCCATTTCGCGAATGGCTGTCAAGACCAAGGCGATCAACACCAGCACCGCGAGCCCGAGAAAAAATGAATTGACGACTGGGAAGCCGTACACCGGGACATAGCGCTCCCATCGTGATTTGCTCTTATCTTGCGTGATTGCTTGGCTTGGGCTGCTCATAGTTGCGCCCTCAATCCAGTTTGTTTTTCACGTTCGTGCGCTTCGTCTTCGTGGCCCTTCACGCTCTTGCGGATCACCTGCACCAGTCCCGCGTAGAGCACCGCCGGCAGCGCGAAGTACTGGTAGAAGCGCCGCTGCCAGCGCAGCGTCCTCGCTGGAACCGATTCCGGACCGAGCTCCGGAAGCCCGAGTTTTTCAAACGGCACATGCGACAGATATAGCGACTGCGTGCCTCCGTTATCGTGTTCTCCGTAGATCCGGTCCTGGTAGTAGCGCCCGGGATTGCTTTCAATCCGCCGCTTCGCTTCCAGCAGCAGCACCAGCCGCGGACCAAAGATCACGGCTCCCGTTGGGCACACGCTGGTGCATCCGGGCTTCAAGCCTTTTTCCAGACGATGCCGGCACAATTCGCACTTCGTCACACGCGGATTGAACCCCGCCCACTGAAAGCGCGGAATGTGATACGGGCAGGTGATCGTGCAGTAGCGGCAGCCGATGCACTTCTCGGCTGTCCAGCTCACGACTCCGCTTTCCGGATCCTTATGCAGTGCCTGGAATGGACATCCGGCCGCGCACGCCGGATCGAGACAGTGCATGCACTGCCGCTTGACGAACGAGTACTCCTTGCCATCGTCGGACTTGTACAGCTTGATCACATTGCGCGTGAGATCGTTTAGATCCGTCGGCGCCTGATGCAGGGAGTCGCGTCGCGTGTCGGGATCAGTGTCATTTGCTTCGGCGCAAGCTGCGACGCAGGCCTTACAACCGATGCAGACCGTCGCATCGTAAAGCAGACCTACCGCCGCGCTTGGAACCGGAATCGGCTCGGCCGCTTTGAGCACGTCCGTGCCCACGGTAACGGCCACCGCCGCCGGAACCGCGCCTTTGCCTACGCGAGTGAACAGTTCTCGACGAGTGATGGCCATGTCAGGCCTCTTTCTTGTCGCTTGGCTTGTCGCCCGGTTTCGATTTCAACCTCTCGGCGTACGCGATGTCGGTCTGTACGCGCGCCACGCCCGCCTCGGTGCTGCTCTGGAATCGTTGCGACGCGACCCACGCTGCGCCTCCGACTGCTCCAGCCACTGCTCCAACCAACGCCGCTGCGCCGACCCGAAGCTTTCCTGCCGTGCTGTAGATCGGAGGATAGGTATCCGGCGGAGTCGCCAGATGGATTGGCACCGTCTCAAATGTTCCCATCTTCCACACGACGTTCTTTTCCGTGCATCCCATGCACGGCACGCCAATCCCGATTGGCCAGACTCCGGGGATTTCGTTGAAATGCCGCGTTGAACAGGCCGCATGCGTGACCGGGCCTTTGCACCCCAGCTTGTACAAGCACCAACCCTTGCGATGCCCTTCATCGCCGAAAGCTGTAGCAAACCGCCCGGCATCGAAATGGGCCCGGCGCGGGCAGTTCTCGTGAATCACGCGCTCGTAGGCGAACTTTGGCCGGTGGAATTCGTCCAGTTCTGGCAGACGTCCCATCGTCGCGTATTCGAGAACCAGCGCCAGCAGGTTGTAAGGATTCGGGGGGCAGCCCGGCAGATTGATAATCGGTTTGCCCGAGATGACCGTGTCCACCCCCATGGCCCCGGTAGGATTCGGATCCGCCGATGGCACTCCGCCCCACGATGCGCACGATCCGATCGCGATCACGGCAGCGGCTTGCGCCGAAACATCCTTGGCAACCTGAATCGCCGGCTTGCTCGCCAGTTGCATGTAAACGCCGTCATCCTTGGCTGGAATCGATCCCTCAATCACCAGCACATACTTGCCGGCGTTCTCCTCGATCGCCGAATGCAGGGCCGCTTCCGCCTGTGCGCCCGACGCCGCCATCAGCGTCTCGTGATAATCGAGCGAGATGACATCGAGAATCAGGTGAGCGACATCCGGCGCCGTAGTCCGGAGCAGGGTCTCGGTGCATCCCGTGCAATCCTGAAAGTGCAGCCAGATCACCGATGGCCGTCGCGCTTTCCCAATTGCCTTCGCGACCTGCGCCAGGCTCGTCTTGCTGGTCAGACTCAGTCCGACCGGCGCTGCGACCATTAATGTGGAACAAAGTTGAAGGAAATTCCGGCGGGAAACGCCGACCTTGCGAAGGTGAACCTCTATCGTTTCCTTTTCGCTTGTCTTCATGGACAAGCCTCCCGTGGCAACTCGATTCGGTGTACGCACCAATACGCTCTCGCGGCCGCGGCCTTTGCTGCCCCGCTCAAGCTCTGATTCCCTGGGTTCTGTCCGCTCTAAAAAGGGCGTGTCGGAGGTTCTCTAATCAGCCTGTCTGGTATCGATCGAAACGGCTTATGACGGATGGATGATTGTTACCAGAAAGCCAGTTTCCCGCCGACCATCCTTTCTGAATGGGTAACCGGCGCCCATCCAAAACGATATGAATGCAGCGTTTATGCCTGATTGCAAAGCGGGACTCAGTGACCCGAATCACAGAGGAAAGTGATTGCGCGTTATTCGAGAGACATTTGGAGGAATCGACTCGCTGGACTTGCTGCAATTGCCATCACTATTGGGCTGTTGGGATCCTCGATCCGGTTGGACGAGGACGTACCGCTTAAATATGTTGTAGCGATTTACTTCGTCGCACTTGCTGGCTTAACCTCGTCCGCAGATTTCTCGAGCGTATCAATCGCATTCGTCTCGAGTTGGTACAGCGTAGGATCGCCGTCGCGTCTAGCGATGTATGTGTTGCCTGATTTCGCGATTGATACCCTCTCCACCTTTTTTCCGTTGTCGGAACTGACCATGATTTCAACCGTCGGACTCCCGAATCCCGAATCGACCAGCTTGTTCGCCGAAAGATCGCGCAGCGCCGACACGAAATCCCGCGCGCTGACCGCATCCATCTTCTTTCCGTTCGACCACCAATCCTCCCCCGTCCGACTCAGGAAAACGGTCTTCGATCCATTGTGCATCTCGACCTTGTCGGGATCGCTGAATCCAAAATCGAAGACTTTCTTGTAGCGAAAATCGTCGAGCCCCTTGTCCATCGCCTGTCCGAGGCTGGAGTCAACTTTATACACGCCCTCCACCACGCTCGACTTTGCGTAATAAGTGTCCTTGTCTTTATTCTTGCGGACCTGCAATTCTTGCGTGCCTGAGAGATCTGTCACTTTCGCAGTCGCAACCGGCGTGCCATGCGCGAAAGCCGACGTCGCATCTTTCGCGCTCGCATCCGATCCGCTCACGTCCATGCGAGCCTCCGTCAGCTTCTGCACCAGTTCGCCAACTTGGGATGTATCCGCTCGCAGTGGCCTGGGTTTCAAGATCTGCCATTCATCCTTGTCCCGGCCAAATTCGATGGTCTGATTATTTCTGACTAGATCGAGGCGGCTGATTTTGTCTGCCGCCACCGTCAGCAATCGCTTGTCGCGCAGATCGTTGACAGATTTATCGAAGGTCGTCTTGTTGTAGCTGGCGATCGTAAACACTCGCGGATCGCCGCTCAGCATGGCATACACAGCGCTGCCGGTCGGAGTATCGTCGCCGATCAACAGTTTCTGATTCTTGTTGTCTTTTTCTGAAAGATCAACTTCGAGCGTCGGTTGCGTCAATCCGTACTGATTCAGATCGGCAGCCTTGTCCTCGACTACTCGCTCCGATCGCAAGGATGAAAGCGTCGATACCATGCTTGAAACCGTGCTCTGATCGGCGCCGAGTTGCCTAGGCTCGGTGATCTGCCACGATCCAGAACCATTCTTGGCCAGCACGATCGGCGAGGCATCTTTCTTCTTGAGATCGACCTGCGTGATCGAACCTTCGTCCAATTTGAGTATCGCCGGGCTCGTGTCAGCCGAAACTGTCGTCTCTTCTTTCGGCTTACGGTGTTCCGACCAATAGAGCGTGCCGACCAGAGCGAGCAATACGACGGTGGCGAGAATCAGGCTGCGCAGTTTCATAGCTGGAAAATGATGAAAGGTTGAATTGTGTCGAAATCCGCCAAACCTAAGCTCTTGTCATCCCGAGCAAACGATTTTTGCGCCGCGAACGACTTGGGCGTTCCGCGAAATTGCTCGCTATCTCCGCTTCCACCACACCGCGATTCCGCCGATCACCACAATCGCCGGCAGCAGGAATTGGCTGGTGATCGTGAGCCAGTTCATCTGTGCTCCCGTCATCGTGATCCGCCGATCGTCCTGCGGCTTGGGACGAATCGAAATCAAGTCTTCATCCGACGCCAGCCAGTTGATCGTGTTCAGCGCGAGATCGCCATTGCCATTGAAATTAATAAAGCGATTCGCCGCCCACGTTGAACTTCCGACCACCACAAATCGTCCCTGCGAATTTTCCTTGCCGGTGTTGTACGTGCCAGCGGCAGCCAGTGTGAGCGGCCCTTTCGTATTTTTCGGGTCGTTCACATTCACCTTGGGCGAACTCAAATTGTCAGTCGCCAGGCTCGTGCTCGACGAGTCAAACATCTTCTCTACGCTCGTCTTGTCCGTGTTCTTGATCTCCAGCCCGCGCGACAGAGGAAAGCCCGTCGCCTCGCCCTTCATCTCGCTGACAATCGGCTGTGTTCCATAATTCGTGACCAACGCAACCTGCGGCCCAAGGCCGGCAATCTGACCAATCGGATTCAAATCGAGAATCAGATTTTTCTGCGCCGTCACGCCCCAGCTCTGCAGCAGGTTCGTCAGCGCATCGTTATCAGCAATTTCCTCTTGCCCCAGCTTCAGTGGAGGATCAAGCATGAAAAGCGCGCGTCCGCCATCTTCCACATATTTCTTGATGGCATCCACTTCCGGCTGCTCATAATTGCGCGTCGGACCGGCCACAACCAGAGTCGTGCAATCTCCGGGAACTTCCGCCTTGGTCAGCAGATCGACGCTCTTCGTCTCGTAATCATCTTTCGACAGCATGTCTTTGAAGTGCGAAAGTCCTTCTCGATCGCTGTCATCCAACTGGTGTTCACCGCTGCCTTGCGCAAAGCAAACCGTCCGCGTCGTATTTTTTAGATCGCGAATGAACGCGCCGGTAATGCCTTCCTCGGTCATGCTCTTGGCTTCTTCTTTCTTTGCGCCAATCTGCACGACTGCCGTTCCCAGGTTCCGAATGCCCGCCGCCCGCGCCAACTGTGGATCTTTGTCGGGATCAACGTATTCGACATGAACTTTGGGCGACAAATTCTTGTACTCATCGAGCAGGTCACGCCCTTCGCGGAATTGCGTGCTTTGCTGGAAGTATGTAATCGTCGCGTCCCGCTTCAATCCCTTGACAATTTTCGCCGTCTGTTCCGACAAGCTGTAGCGCTTGTTCGAAGTCGCATCGTAGGATTTGTTGTACCGATCGGCGAGCACATTCGCGACCACAACCACCGCAACTACGATCAGGATGTACGTGGTCGCGTACGCCACATATTTTGTCTGTCTCGCCTTAATCCACTGGCTTGCCATCTATGACCTCCACCGCAGCGATTCCATCGATCGCGCCGTGAAAAACAACCCCAGGAAAATGACCGCTGCATAAAAAATTGCGTCTTTCGATTCCAGCACTCCCCGCGCGAACGATTCGAAGTGACTTACTACCGAAAAATACGAAAGCACTTTTGACCAGGTCGACATTTCGAACTCGCCCATCCATCCCACCACCCAGAGCAGGATGCACACGCCAAACGTCGCCGCTCCGGCAATGATCTGATTCTTGGTGAGCGTCGAAATAAACGTTCCGATCGCCAGCAGTCCCCCGGCCTGCAAAAGCAGCCCGAGATAGCCGATGGCGAGCGGTTTCCAGTCCGGATTGCCGTAGCGGAAAAGAAATGCGAAATTCAGCGCGGTGAACAACAGCAGGCACGAATACATGATCAGCGCCGCCAGCCACTTGCCCACGATGATTTCCAGATCAGTCACCGGCGAAGTCGCCAGCAATTCAATGGTTCCCGTGCGCTTCTCTTCAGCGAACAGACGCATTGTGATCATCGGGATGAAGAACAGCCCAATCACACTCACATTCGACAGCAGTGGGCGGATGATCTGCTCGTTTATATTCATCGGCATCGACTGCCCGCGCATCTGCATCTCGATTCCCTCAAAGACGAAGAAGCGCAGCGCCGTCCAGAAGAAATATCCGAAGATCATGCCGAACATGAAGAGCAGAAGGTAGGCCACCGGGGACGCGAAATAGCTGCCCAGTTCCTTCCTGCAAATCACCCAAGCATTTCTCATTGCAACACCTCCTGCGGCGCCGCCTTGTCTGCCACACCCGCTGCTTCGCTGCCCGTGAGCTGCAGGAAAATTTCCTCCAGACTCATGGCCGACGGCCGCAGTTCATTCAAATCCCATCCCGCTTGGACGACGGCGCGCGCCAGATCGCCCCGCACCAGTTGCCCTTTTTCGGTTTCGATTTCGAAGACGGCCTGACTCTCGCCATGCCGCTTGCACCTTACTTGGCTCACGCCCGCCACTTGCTGCAACCTGTGCTGGACAAGCGCAACGTCGAGAGGTCCGGTCCTTCCCGCAACCTCCAGCACCACCGATTCCGCGCCGCGCGCCCGCGCCTGCAGATTGCGCACCGAATCCGTCGCTACGAGCTTACCCTTGTTAATGATGATTACCTGTTCGCACGTCTGCTCCACCTCCGGCAGAATATGCGTGCTCAAAATGATCGTGTGCTCGCCGGCGAGGTCCTTGATGAGATCGCGAGTCTCATTGATCTGCTTGGGATCGAGCCCGGCGGTCGGCTCATCCAGAATCAGCACATCCGGATTGTGAATAATCGCCTGCGCCAGACCCACCCGTTGCCGATATCCTTTCGAGAGCTTGCCCAGCAGCTTGGTTTTTACATCAGCCACCGCGCAACGCTCGCAGACGTAATCGACGCGCTTCTGCAAAGCTGCTCCCGACAAGCCTTTCAGCTTACCCACAAAGCGCAGATATTCGACCGTTTCCATCTCCGGATAGATCGGCGGGGTCTCTGGCAGATAGCCGATGCGTTTCTTCACTTCGAGCGGCTGCTCAAGCACGTCGAATCCGGCCACCGTCGCGGTTCCCGCCGAAGGCGGCAAAAAACAGGTGAGCATGCGCATGGTCGTCGTTTTGCCGGCGCCGTTGGGACCCAGAAACCCAACGATCTGGCCTTTGGCAACTTCAAATGAAATTTGATCGACGGCAACCGTGTGTGCGTAACGTTTGGTGAGGTCTGTGACTTTGATCATATTTTGTTCGCCGGCAACGCGAGAGTGCTCAACGTTGGGCCAATCCAGCTGTAAACTGTGGGATGCTCCTATCTTAAAAACGGGTGTTCCTGCTTGTCAATTTTGCGAGAAATAATTTCGGTGGGAGGGTGCTAGTTTTTTCGCGGGCGACCGATAGAAATGACCCGAAGTGAATATTAATTTCGATTCGTCATTTCCTGTCGAATTCGCGCGTACCCCGGCTTCAGTTTTTTATAAATAATATCGCACCGCTCGCCATACGGCAAAAACGCGCTCTTCATCGCGTTAATCGTGACCTTCTCGAAGTCATCAAGATTAAGCCCGAACGTCTGCGCCGCGGCTTCAAATTCTCGCGTCATGCTGGTGTTGCTCATCAGCCGGTTATCGGTGTTCAGCGTCACGCGAAATTTTTCCCGGTAGAGAATTTTGAATGGATGCTGCTCCAGGCTCGGCGTCGCCCCCGTGTGCACGTTGCTGAGCAGACAGATTTCGAGCGGGATTCGCTTATCCAGAACGTACTGCGCGAGATCGCCTAGTCGCACCACCCCGCCATCGGCCACCGCAATATCGTCGATCAGTCGTGTTCCATGCCCGATGCGATGCGCCCCGCAGTATTGAATCGCTTGCCAGATCGATTCCTTGCCGAATCCTTCCCCCGCATGAATCGTGATGTTGAAATTCTCGCGCTGAATGTAATGAAATGCGTCGACATGCTTCTTCGGCGGATAGCCGCCTTCTTCGCCCGCCAGATCGAACCCAACCACTCCTCGCGCCCGAAAATCAACCGCCAACTCGGCCATTTCGAGCGAGACATTCATGTTGCGCATGGCGCAGATGATCAACCCCGAGCGCACCCCAAAATCCCGCTGCCCGCGCGCTAATCCCTTCAGCACAGCCGTCACGACCTGCTGATACGTGAGGCCTTTCTTGGTGTGAAACAACGGAGCAAAGCGCGTCTCGAAATACACCACTCCGTCCTTATGCAGATCCTCGGCCTCCTCATACGCAACGCGCTCCAGAGCCTCTTCCGTCTGCATCACCGCAATCGTATGCGCAAACCCTTCGAGATATTTCGCCAGGCTGCCCTGATTCGCGCCCTGATGAAACCACTCCGCGAGCGCCTCGGGATCGCGGGTGGGGAGTTCTGTGTACCCCGCCTGCTGCGCGAGTTCGATAATGGTCTGCGGACGCAAAACCCCATCCAGATGCTCATGCAGCAGCACCTTCGGCAGTCGCTGCAGCACAGGTCGATCGAGTTTCATAATCGCCACTCTCAATACGGAATCTTGTTCGGTTTTTTCTGCCAAGCCTGGAACGCCGTCAGAGCTTCGTCGTGCATCATTTGGATCATCGGAATTTTTCGCGACGACAACGGCTGGGCGAAGTCGCGGTAGATGAACGAATCGTCAAATCCGATCTTCGATGCATCCGCAGCCACATTGCCAAAATAGATGCGAGAAAGATGCGCCCAGTAAATCGCTCCCAGGCACATCGGGCAGGGCTCGCAGGAAGTGTAGATTTCGCAACCTGGCAGAGAAAATGTTGCCAGCTTTGAGCAGGCTTCCCGGATCACTATAATTTCCGCGTGCGCCGTCGGATCGTTCTTCGCTGTAACCGAGTTCACGCCCTCGGCGATGATGCTGCCATCCCTGACGATGACCGCCCCGAACGGTCCACCGCTGCCGCTTTGCACATTTTCTAAAGAAATTTGGATGGCCCGCGCCATAAAAGATTTGTCCATGTGAGTCGCTCCGAGGCCGCCTTCGCGCGTATACGAATGCAGGCAAGAAATCGAATCCGCGCGGATTCGTCAACCTGGACTCACTCGCCGCGGCTTGCGCTGAGACCTGAGTATAGACGGCAATCGTCCATTCGGACCACGAAACCCCGCTGCACTCTGAAAAGCGCCACCCAGGCGGCATTTCCGAAATCGAAAGATTTAGGAGAGAATAATCTCGCTTTCTTGCCCATGTGGCTCGATGAATCTCTCCGCTTTTTCCGAGCATTTTGCAGAACTGTTTGGCGCCCACCCGCGGATTTTCCGCGCGCCCGGCCGGGTCAACCTGATCGGCGAACACACCGACTACAACGACGGCTTTGTCCTGCCCGCCGCAATTGCACTCTCCACCCACGTCGCTGTCGCGCCTCGGCCTGACCATAAACTCGTTATTCACTCCGAGCAATTTCCAGATACCTTCACTTTCGACCTCGACAATCTTCCTCCGCATCGCACTGGGGCCTGGTGCGACTACATCGTCGGCGTAGCGCGCGAGCTGCGGCAGAATGACATTCATCTTTCCGGGGCCAGCTTGTTCGTGCAGGGCGAGGTCCCGATCGGCGCCGGCCTCAGTTCCTCTGCAGCGCTCGAAGTCGCCTCGGCTTTCGCGCTGCTGGGGGTGGCCGAATCCAGCCTGCCGATCCCGGAAATCGCCAAACTCTGCCGGCGAGCCGAAAACAATTTCGTTGGAGCCCGTGTCGGCATCATGGATCAGTTTGCTTCCTGCATGGGCGAAGCCGGTCACGCGATTCTTCTCGATTGCCGCACACTGCATTACCAATCCGTTCCCATTCCTGGCGAGATCGGGCTCGTGATCTGCAATACGATGGTCAGACACGACCTCGCGACCGGAACCTACAACATCCGCCGTGCCGAATGCGAAGAGGGTGTCCGAATCCTCGCGCAAAATAATCCTTCGATTCGTGCCTTGCGCGATGTGTCCAGCAATCTTCTCAATCAGCATGCCAACGATGTCCCGCCCCTGATCTTCAACCGGTGCTCGCACGTCATCCATGAAAACCAGCGCACGCTTGATAGCGCCCGCGCCTTTTCGATTGGAGACCTGGCCACCGTCGGCGAATTGATGGCCGCTTCCCATCGCAGCCTGCGCGACCTGTACGAGGTCAGTTGTCGTGAACTGGACATCATGGTCGAAGCGGCCCAGGGCCTTCCCGGTTTCATCGGAGGCCGCATGACCGGCGGCGGTTTCGGAGGGTGCACGGTGAACCTTGTGCGTCAGGAAAACGCGGAAAAATTCGCCGCTGAAATCGCGCAGCGCTATCGCACCGCTACCGGCATCGAGCCGCAAATCTACGCCTGCTCGGCCGAGGATGGCGCGCAAGAGTTATCCCTCGCTTAATCGCGCGCCACTTCGCCCCCACCTGCTACACTGTTTCGCGATTTTGAACCCCCACCAGCCGCGAAGTTCCGAATGACCGCTAAGTTCTCTCTGACGGCCGAACTGATCGCTGAGTTTCTCGGAACCTTCGTCCTGATTCTGTTAGGCACCGGCGTCGTCGCAATGGTCATGCTGTTCCCGACCAATAATCCGGGTGAAACCATTCATGGTGGATATACCAACATCACCCTCGGATGGGGACTCGCGGTCACTATGGGCATTTACGTTGCCGGAAAAATCTCTGGTGCGCATCTGAACCCCGCCGTGACGCTGGCGTTCGCGGTTTTCCGTGGATTTCCCTGGCGCAAAGTGTTGCCCTATTCACTTGCTCAAACTGCGGGAGCGTTTGCCGCGGCTGCGCTCGTTTTCTGGGATTACTCGCCTGCGTTTCATCGCGTCGATCCGCAACTGGAGCGGACCGCCGGGGTCTTCACTACGTTTCCGGCTTTTCCGAACCTGCCACAGGCAGGATTTCTCGATCAACTGATCGGAACCGGCCTTCTCGTACTTTTGATTTTCGCCATCATCGACGAATTCAATGCGCCTCCGGGCGCCAATCTGGCTCCGGCGCTCATCGGTTTGGTGGTCGTAGCGATCGGGATGAGTTTCGGCGGCATGCACGGCTACCCCATCAATCCTGCGCGCGATTTTGGACCGCGACTGTTTACCGCCGTCATGGGTTTTCGCGATAACGGTCTTACCGACGGAACTCGCGTCTGGTGGATTCCCATCGTCGCGCCGCTTCTGGGAGGCTTGGCCGGCGCGGCTTTGTATGATTTAGGCATTCGTCGATTCCTGTTGAGATCGGTAAGTACCAACGAACCCGGCAACAAGATTGAGCGCCTTTAGGCGCTGCGCGAATCTAGGAGAGATGCTTGCCTTACATCCTGGCACTCGATCAAGGCACAACCAGCTCGCGGGCTCTCGTGTTCGATGAAGGCGGCGCAATCCGAGCCGTCGCCCAACGCGAGTTCGACCAGATTTTTCCGCAGTCCGGATGGGTTGAACACAACCCAGAACAAATCGTCTCTTCCCAGATCGCCGTGGCGCTCGAAGCGATTGAAAAAGTTCAAGCCCGCCCCGCGGATGTAGCCGCCATCGGCATCGCCAATCAGCGCGAGACAGCGGTTGTCTGGAACCGCGAAACCGGCCGACCGATTTACAACGCCATCGTCTGGCAGGATCGCCGCACCGCCGATTTCTGCGAGCAGCTGCGTGCGCAAGGCCATTCTCAGCTCATCCACGGGCGCACCGGCCTTCTGATCGATTCGTACTTTTCGGCAAGCAAAATTTCGTGGATTCTCGACAACGTCCCCGGTGTCCGCACTCTCGCAGAGCTAGGAAAACTGGCCTGCGGAACCGTTGACACCTGGCTGCTGTGGAAACTCACCGGCGGCCGCGTGCACGCCACCGACGTCAGTAATGCCTCGCGCACCACGCTCTTCAACATCCACAACAGTGAGTGGGATCGCGAACTGCTCGATCTGTTTCGCGTCCCGCCTTCGATGCTCCCAACGGTTCGCTCTTCGCTCGGCATCTTCGGCGAAGTGAGCACGCCCGGTCTGGCAGGAATTCCAATCGCCGGAATCGCCGGAGATCAGCAGGCGGCTCTGTTCGGTCAGCAGTGCACTCTTCCCGGTCTGACAAAAAATACCTACGGCACCGGCTGCTTCATGTTGCAGAACACCGGCGCACGCGCCGTCGATTCCAATCATCGCCTGGTCACGACAATCGCGTGGAAGATTGGCGACAGGACTGAATACGCTCTGGAAGGCAGCGTTTTTGTCGGAGGGGCGGTCGTGCAATGGCTGCGCGACGGCTTGGGACTGATTCGCAAATCCGAAGACATCGAGACTCTCGCCAAATCCGTTCCAGACAACGGCGGCGTCTATTTCGTGCCAGCGTTCGTCGGACTGGGCGCTCCGCATTGGGATTCCTATGCCCGTGGCTCCATCTTCGGCCTCACTCGCGGCACGACTGCCGGCCACCTCGCTCGGGCGGCTGTCGAGAGCATCGCTTATCAGGTCGCGGATCTCTTCGACGCCATGAGGAAAGATTCCGGCAACGCCGTGCAGGAACTTCGTGTCGACGGCGGCGCCGCCACCAACGACGGCCTTATGCAGTTTCAAGCTGACATTCTCGGTGTACCAATTGCGCGTCCGGCGA
>Ga0335072_10008279_pt1 | contig 15085 bp, 13 predicted proteins | sample Lox_Sample_21_FD_206725 | JGI IMG/M metagenome (GOLD analysis project Ga0335072, IMG submission 206725) | Soil microbial communities from Loxahatchee National Wildlife Refuge, Florida, United States - Lox_Sample_2.1 | ecosystem: Environmental > Terrestrial > Soil > Wetlands | place: USA... | reverse complement strand
GCCATCCTGACTCTCGCCCTCGGCATCGGCGCCAACACCGCCATCTTCTCCGTCGTCAATTCCGTGCTGCTGCGCTCCCTGCCTTTTTCGCATCCTTCCTCGCTCGTCTATCTTTCCACCCGCAGCACGCTGTTCGATTTTCCTTACCTCGGTTTTTCCTTTATAGATTTGGAAGAAGTCCGCAAGACCTCCGCTTCGTTCTCAGGCATCGCTATCTTTCAGGATTCCCCCAAGGAACTGATCGCTGAGGGCAAGCCCCAGCGTCTGGAAGCCACCGAAGTCACCGAAGATTTCTTCCCCGTTCTCGGCCTGCATCCTCTTCACGGCCGCCTCTTTACTTCTGCCGATATGCAACCCGGCTCGCGCTCCGTCCTGCTCAGCTACGAACTGTGGCGTGACAATTTCGGCGCCAGTCCCTCCGCCATCGGCAAAACCATCACTCTCGCCGGCGCGCCCCACACCATCATCGGCGTCCTTCCTCCTCTGCCCGCCACCGGTTTCTCCACCGACTCCAAACTCTGGACCGCCTTCGTGCCCACACAAGAGCAGCTCGCCGATCGCGGCAATCATGGCTACCCTGTCGTGGCTCGCCTCCAGCCTCACGTCTCTCTCGCCCACGCGCAAGCCGAACTCGACACCATCTCCGCCCGTCTCGCCTCTTCCTATCCCGACGTCAACAAGAATTGGAGTCTTCACGTCACTTCCCTCAACGACTTCCTCTTGGGTGACTTCCGCGCTCCTCTCGCCATCCTCTTCTGCGCGGTCGGTTTCGTTCTCCTGATCGCCTGCGCCAACGTCAGCAATCTCTTCCTCGCCCGTTGCTGGGCCCGTCGCCGCGAATTTGCCATTCGCTCCGCCATGGGTGCCTCCCGTTCCGCGCTCCTCCGTCAGCTTGCGGTCGAGTCTCTCCTCATCGCCTTCCTGGCCGGCGCCTGCGCGTTCCTCATCGCCATTTGGACCACCAACGCCCTCCGCGTCACCCTACCCTCGGATATCCCGCGTCTCGATCAACTCCACGTTGACGCACCCGTTGCTCTGTTCACCGCCGCCGCCGCTCTCCTCGCCGCGCTCTTTTCTGGCCTCGCCCCGGCGTTGCTCACGCTCCGCAGCGCTGGCTCCGACAGCTCCGGCATCTCTTTGGACCCCTCCAAACAACGCTCGCCGGTCCACAATTTCCTCCGTCAATTTCTCGTCGTCTCTGAAATCGCACTCGCCGCCGTTCTCCTCATCGGCGCAACTCTGGCCCTTCGCAGCTTTCAGCAACTCCTTCATCTCAATCTCGGCTTTCATCCCGATAACGTCCTCACCCTCCGTCTCGATTTCCCCAAATCCCGGTTTTCCACCACAGAACAGGCCATGACCTTCGTTCAGCAACTCCTCGACAGTGTCCGCGCTACCCCCGGTGTGACCGCTGCTTCCGCTGGCTTCTTCTTTCCGATGTCCGACGAGTTAGGCGAATCCACCTTTGTCACAGAGAACACGCTTTCACTTCCGGAACACCATGGCCAATCCGCCCTCGCCAATGGCGTCACTCCCGGTTACTTCCGCACTCTCGGTATTCCTCTCCTGGCCGGACGCGATTTCACCGACACCGACGCCATGGGGAAGCCGCACGTTTTCATCGTTAACGAAGAACTCGCCAAACAATATTTCGGCAGTGCCAAGGCCGCCCTCGGCCAGCGCTTCTGCACTGATGATTCTCCCAACCATTCTTGGGGCCAGATCATCGGCGTCTCCGGCAATATCCGCCAGACCAATTATTTCGGTCCCGAGGTGGCTTCCAAAGTCCAGTATTACTCCCCCCTTTACCAGGTTCCACACGTTGCCGGCGTCCACCTTCTGGTACGTTCCAATTCCGATCCTCAGCCGCTCGTTCCCACTCTTCAGGATCGCATCTGGTCCATCGACAAAACCCAACCCATCTCCGCTGTCGCCACCCTCAATCAGCGCATTGCCATCACAAACGCTTCTCCTCGCTCACAGACGATTCTTCTGACCGTATTTGCCGCTGTTGGTTTTCTCCTCGCCCTCATCGGCGTCTACGGCGTAATGTCCTATCTCGTCGGCTTGCAAACCCGCGAAATCGGCATTCGCATGGCCCTCGGAGCCGCTCCCGCGCAAGTGCTGCGTGGTGTGCTCTCTCACGGCCTGAAGCTCACTGCCGCCGGTGCCATGCTGGGCTCGCTCGCCGCCCTCCTCCTCACTCGCTACATGTCTTCTTTGCTGTTCGGCGTCTCTTCCGCCGATCCGCAGACTTACTCGGTGGTCGCCGCCCTGCTCATTGCCGTGGCCACCGCCGCCATCTACGTGCCCGCGCGTCGCGCCTCCCGCGTCGACCCCATCGTCGCCCTACGTCACGAGTGAACGCGGGTTGTGTGTAGCACAGGCTTTAGAGCTCGCGGAAAAAGTCGGCTAGAGGCGAATTTCGTGGCACAGGCACTCTTGCCTGTGCTGATTTTTCTGCATTTGGCTCGCGTGCACAGACAAGAGTGTCTGTGCCACGGGAGTTTTTCCGCAACCTGTTTAGCCTGTGTCCGCTGTCGGCTGTGGGCTGTCGGCTCGTGACTGATTACCGATACTGATTACCGATTACTGATTACTGCTTTCTGCTTTTCTCCGCTCAGATGTTCCCGCAGAAACGCCAGCGTGCGCTCACGGGCTTGCGCCGCCGCGGGCGCGTTGTAGTCCGGCCGCTGGTCGCAATTAAATCCATGCCCCGCATCCGGATATACAAACACCGGCACTTCCGGATGGGCTTGCTGAATCTTCTGGATCTCGCTCGCGGGAATGTGTTGGTCTTTCCCGCCAAAATGCAGCATCACCGGGCACCGTGGTTTCTCATTCAGAAATCGCGCGATTTGCCCGCCATAGTAACCCACGGCCGCCGCTGGATTCAGTCGCGTCGCAGACAGCCACGCCAGTGTTCCTCCATAACAGAAACCAACCACGCCCACTTTGTGCGGCGGGTTCGTTTGTGCCGCGTGTTGGATCGTCGCCGCTACATCCAGCAGCGCTTTCTCCAGCCCGATTTGTGTGGCGATTTGCATTCCCCGCGAGGCGTCCGCCGAGTTGTAGTTCAACTGGATACCCGGCTGCACCCGGTCAAACAATCCCGGCGCAATCGCCTTGAACCCTTGCGTGGCGTAATAGTCGGTGACCGCGCGAATATGCCGGTTGACTCCGAAAATCTCCTGAATAATCACTACGGTGGAAGTGGAAGGCGTGCTCGGTTCCGCCTGATACGCGCCGAACTGGTTTCCATCGCTTGCAATCAGTTGCACATGTGCGCCCATGATGGACAAGCATTGTACACGCTGACGGAAGGATTTTCTTCTTTCTGACTTAGAAAATCGCGTGTAGCCAAAAAAAACCGAGGACTAGGGGCACTCCCATCCGCCCAGAGAGAGCACCCCTAATCCTCGCTATTACGAGGCCCAGCGTAATAGCGGACCGGCGCACGGTCAATCAGGGTTTCCCTGTAAGTGCCGTCGGACGAACACCGGGTTCGGATTGCTTGCTCGTGTACGTTAACGCTACTCATAACATACCGGCCACAGCTTACTCCGCGCGCCATTGCAGTGAAAATGCTCCAAAATAACGTTCTTCTGAGAAGCTTCTGGTCTCACCGGACCACTTGCGCGCCACTGTGTTGAACCCGCCAGGCGACATCCCAGCAACAAAAGGGATTGCAATGCGCCTTGGGGAAGCATAGGATGGCGCCAATTTTCTCCCCGGAGGTATCCATGAAAGTTTCGGAGCTGATCGGGTCCCGCAAAGAAGTCTTCTTCGTTTCCGAAGATACGACGGTGATGGAGGCTGCAAAATATCTGCGAGAGAAACAAGTCCGCTCCGTCGGAGTAATGGATGCTGCGGGCAAACTCACCGGAGTGGTTTCGCAGAGCGACGTCTCGGACAAGGTGGCCGCCGAGAATAAGTGTCCCGCGTGGATGAAAGTGTCGGAAATCATGACCCGCGAATTGTTGACCGTGACGCCCGATATGACTTTCGAAGACAGTTTGCGGACCATGGAGCAGAACGGCGTCTATCACCTGCTGATTCTGGACGACCAAAAGCGCTATCGAGGCATGCTATCGGTCAGCGATTTGTTGAAAGTGCTTGCCAGCGATCATAAGGGCCGCGCCGATTTGCTCGAATCGTATATGTTTCCGTCGAGATAGACAGCGCCAGAAGAACCTTATGGATTGGCGGACGCCGGGGCCACGTGCGGTGGCGGTTGCGGTTGTGCACCAACCTTCGCCTGGATTTGATCTCGAAGTTCTTTAGCGCGTACGCCGGCCGGGCTGTTCGGGTCCAGCGTCAAATAGGTGTCCAGGTCTTCGAGTAACGCTTTGTAGTCCTTCTGCTGCAGGTGAATATTCGACAGCAGGCGATACACAATCGGCGCGCCTGGCGCGAGTAAGCGCGCTTCCTCCGCGGACGCCTGCGCTTCCGGCAAGCGGTTTTCCTTGAGCAATGCCCGGCCTAACTCGTAATGTCCGAGCCAAAGATTCGGATTCAACTGCAGTCCGCGGTGGATGGATTTGTCCGCCTCGCTGACCTGGTTCTGGTCCAGCAGCACGGCGCCAAGCCCCACGTCCGCTTCTGCGTAACTGTCTTTGCTGACCGCGATCGCTTTGCGAAAGGCGGCCGCGGCGTCGTTGCGATTTCCCAATGTCATCTGCGCCATGGCCAACTGGTAGTCCGCTTCATAATAGTCGGCGGCCGCGGCAATGGCCTGCTGGAAATCGCTCAACGCGCCCTGCGCGTTCTTGTCGTCGTAGAGCTTCTTTTTACCTGCTTCCATATAGTCGCGCGCTTTTTGCGGCATGGAGAGTTCGTGCACAGAAACCATCAAGGAGTGCGGGGATTCTTGCTGCTTGGCAGTGGACTTCAGGTAGATCACCAGGGTTTTGTCGGAAGCCATCGATACGTCCACATCCAGCGACACCGGCTCATAGTCGGTAACATCAATCCGTAGCGTATACGTGGACCGTTTTAGCCCGCCAAATCGGAATTGCCCCACATCCGAGGTGGCTTGCATCTCGAGGAACTCCAAATTGCCATCGTATAAGGAGATGCTTACGTTGCTGGCCGGGTGATACTCACTCCCATAGTAAACGTTGCCTGCAATCGTGGCAGATTTTTGGGCAAAACTCGGGTGGGGAAAAAGCAGGACCGCCAAAACCATCGAAGCGAAGAGCCGGAACATAACCCTCCATGCCGGCTGATGTGGTGGCAGTATAGCATCAGGGTTGCCGGAGTAAAGACAGGAAGTCTCAGAATTTCTGCGGCGCGGCCTCTGTGAAAGGCCGTGCAGTAGCGAATTGGCCGGAGGACACAACGTGAAAACTCGATGGTGGGTGGTGGCGTTAGCAAGCATACTGGGGATGACCATGGCGGAAAAAACGAATGCGCAACACATGTCTCGAGAGGACACTTCGGCGGAACCGCGGGTGATGCGCTTGTGGCAGGGTGCCGCACCCGGCGCTCAGGGAGATGCCGAGGAAGACCGGCCAACGCTCACTTTGTATGCGGTCTCCGAGGAAAAAGAGTTACGCCCTGCCGTCATCGTAATTCCCGGAGGGAGTTACCAGTGGCTCGCCACGAATCATGAAGGGCGGCAGATGGCCAATTGGCTCAACGCCGTGGGCATCACCGCCTTTGTCCTGAAATATCGCTTAGGTCCGAAGTATCATCACCCTGTCGAACTGTGGGACGCGCAGCGCGCTATCCGCATGGTGCGTGCGCGTGCCGCCGAGTTTGGCGTAGTCCCCGACAAGATTGGCGTTCTTGGGTTCTCCGCCGGCGGCCATTTGGCCTCCACCGCGGAAACTCGGTTTGATGCGGGCAATCCCAACGCTCCCGATCCGGTCGATCGCGTCAGTTCGCGACCCGATTTCGCCATTCTCGCTTATCCGGTGATCTCTTTCGTAGCCGATTATGCCCACACCGGCTCGCGCGACAATCTCTTGGGCAAAAACGCCAGTCCCGAATTGGCCAAGGATTTGTCCAGTGAGTTTCACGTTACGCCGCAGACTCCGCCCACCTTTTTATGGAGCAGTAGCACCGACGATGTCGTTCCTCCGCAAAACAGCGTCGCCTTCTATCTAGCGTTGCTAAAAGCGAAAGTCCCGGCAGAACTGCACATTTTTGCCGATGCCCCTCACGGCGTCGGCCTCGACCTGTCCAATCCCTCTGTGGGCCTGTGGAGTCAGTTGCTGCTGCAGTGGTTCAAAGGGCAGGGAATTATAAAGTGACCGAATGGGACGCCGCCAACTATGCTCGTCGCTCCAGCCTTCAAGAAGCGATGGCTGCGGAAGTTCTCGCCTTGCTCGAACTCAACGGCAACGAGCATATTCTCGACATAGGTTGTGGCGACGGTCGCGTCACCACGCGCATCGCTCAGCGGCTTCTCACCGGTTCGATCGTCGGCATCGACGCGTCTCGCCAGATGATTGACCTCGCCTTGACCCACCAAGCCCGCAACGTTCAGTTCCAGGTCGGCAATGCCGCGAGCCTTCCCTTCCACAACGAATTTGATCTGGTGGTTTCCTTCAACGCGCTCCATTGGCTTCCCAATCCTAACCCGCCACTCCAGGGAATCCGCGCTGCGCTCAAGTCCAATGGTCGCGCACAACTTCGCTTGGTGCCCGACGGAGAACGCAAGAGCCTGGAAACGGTCTTAGAAGAGACCCGCAAATCCGAAAGATGGGCGTCGTATTACAACGGGTTCCGCGATCCTTATCTGCACGTAACCCCGGACCAATACGCGCAAGCCGCCGAACGCAACGGCCTTCGCGTGCAGCAACTCCACACCGCATCCAAGTCGTGGGATTTTCTTTCGCGGCGGAATTTCTTCGCGTTTGGCCAGGTCACTTTCGTGGAATGGACGCGGGTTCTACCCGAACCCGAAAAGGCTGGCTTCATCAATGAGGTGCTGGACCGCTACGAAAAAGTGGCGGACACGCCCGCCGAAGCCAATACCTTCAAGTTCTACCAGATGGATATCACACTAGCGCGCACTTAGCGCTCTGGAAGCTACGGCTATCTGGATTAACTCTCTTTGGTCAGCTTCAACAATTGCACTTGCGTCGCGTCCAGCCTCTGCACAATCACTTCCGCGAAGCGCTGCAACAATTCATACCCCAGCTCATGATCCTCTTCGAGCTTCGATCGCAGACACCGCGCGTCAAACGCGATGGCCTTTGTGGCTTTCAATGCCCGCGCGTTGAAGTGCCATTTGTACGGCGGCGCTACCCACGACCACCCCAAAATATCTCCCTCGCCCACCTTATGCACGGAAGACCTCGGGCGATTCGGCATGGTCAGTTCAATCGACACCGACCCTTCTTGAATAAAGTAGAACGCGTCGGCCGGATCTCCTTCCACGAAGATGGTCTTTCCCTCTGCAAAATGCGCATTCTTCGCGCACCCTTCGATTACCTTCAACTGGGCTTTGCTCAGTCCTTTGAAAAATGGGTGCTTTGCCAGTATCGCGTCTAATTTCTGGATCATCGCTTTGCCTCCTACGGCAATCATCGCGCAAGTTACGCCAACAGCCCGCGGTCACCCGCGGACTGATTCGTGCTCCCCAAACTGTAGGTATTCTCGGTGAGCGCCAGGGCTTTCTGGTGCCTGAAACCTCTTCCGGGCCATTGCGCCAATTCAGCTTCTCTCCTCCCGTATACTCCTACCCCCTTTAGAAAGCAACGACCTCCATCACCGCGAAGCGCGGCTCAGTATGTAGCGCAACTGTGAATGGGCCTGGCTAGCATACCCATGTTCATTCCTGAAAAAATGTCCCATACTGGAGCTACTCGGAGGCGCTCCGTGAAGTTCATGCGCATCCTCCTCGCCAACTTGCTGCGCAAGAAAGTGCGCCTGTTTCTTACCGTCGGCTCCTTCTCCATCGCTCTGTTCCTCTTCGCTTTCCTCGGCGTGATCCACAATGCCTTTAGTATCGATTCCGCCATCGTCAAGGCCGATCGCCTTATCGTTGTCAACCGCACCTCCTGGTTCAACACCACTCCTGTTTCTTATAAGGACAAGATCCTCCAGATCCCCGGGGTCAAATCTATTACCCACTACACCTGGTTCCCCGGTGTCTATCGCGATGACAAGAACATTTTCCCCTCCTTCGTCATCGACCCGGCTGGTCAACGCCAGGTTTATCCCGAATTCTTAGTTCCCGAAGACCAATGGCAGGCTTTTCTCAATGACCGCCAGGGCGCCATCGTGGGAGCTGAAACTGCCCACCGCTTTGGCTGGAAAATCGGCGATCGCATTCCTCTTATTTCCACCCAATATGGCGTCGGCACTTGGGAATTCAATCTAGTGGGTATCTATCACGGACAGCTTCCTCACACCGACCAAACCGAATTTTGGTTCCGCTGGGACTACTTCAACGAAAAAGTCCCTCCGGAGATGAAGGGCCAAGTGGGTTGGTACATTCTCCGCATCGACGATCCCTCCGACGCCGTCCGCATCGCCAAGGCCATTGACCAGCAATTCGCCAATTCTCCCCACGAGACCAAAACCGACTCCGAATCCGTTTTTGCTGCCAACATGGTCAAGCAGTTCGGCAACATTCGCTTGCTGATCACCTCCATTGGCGTCATCGTGTTTGTCACTCTGCTCCTGGTTACCGGCAACACCATGGCCATTGCCATTCGTGAGCGCACCCGCGAACTGGCGGTCTTCAAAGCCGTTGGCTTCTCCGATTTCGCCGTGCTGCTTCTGGTCCTCGCCGAATCCCTGCTGATTGCTCTGATTGGCGGTGCCTTGGGTCTGCTCTTGGCGTTTCTTGCCATGCCGCCTCTCGCTAGCAGCCTCAGTGGCCTGCTCCCGGGTTTGGTGCTCGCGCCGCGGCTTCTTCTCTTGGGATTATTGCTCGCGCTGTTCGTCGGTCTACTCAGCGGACTCATTCCTGGTGTGATCGCCATGCGCATGCGCATTGTTGCTGCAATGCGCCGGGTCTAAGGCGAAGCGGCGCAATCCTGAGGTCACCAACTAGCCCGCGGCTTAAGGTGCTACCCGACTTTCCCCGCAAACCCGTTGAACGTGCGCACGATGTCATCCAACAGTTCTTCTCCGCCCTGTTTTGGGAGAATCTCATGTCCCGCGCCTTCGATCTCCAACAACGCATGTTTGCCCGGAATCAGTGCAAGGGCTTCCGTGATTTCTTGCGTGGTTCCGAACGGGTCCCTGGTGCCGTGTACGAAAAACGCCGCGGTGTTCAATTGGGGAAAGTGCTTCGTTCGCAATTCCTGTGGCTTGCGGGGAGGATGGAGTGGATAGGACAAGAGCAACAATCCTTCCGCTATTCCTGGTTCCTCCGCCAATAGCATGCTCGCCTGCCTTCCTCCGTAGGAGTGTCCGCCCACAAAAATTCTTCTCGCCACCTTTTTTCTCAGCAGCGCCACAGCCCGTTTCAGTCCCTCTTGGTCCCGCGCAGCACTTCCCGGGAAGGGCGGTCCATACTTTCTTGCCATCCGAAACGGCAGGTCGAATCGCAACACCGTCCATCCGGACGCCGCCAGGCGTTTCGACAACTCCACCAGCAGCCTCGTCTGACAATTGGATCCAGCCCCGTGCGTGAGCACCACTCCATCGCCGCTGTTATGTTGTGGCTCGTGCAGGAATCCACGAATCGCCGGCTCTTTCTCGGCATCCGCGAATGCGCTAAACAAAGTCATGAAATTGTCTGCCTTTCGAGGAGCTTACTGTATCTCCAAAACTGTGCTGCAACAACGCATCCTCCCCCGGGTTCTGCCGTCGCCGTCTAAGCGGTTTGTCCCTAAACTAAATCGATTTTTGACCCTCGGGCGAGGGACGTTTTGCGTCGCTCTCATCGACAGAAACCGTCAAGGTAACGGGCGCCGTGTTGTCTTATTCGGCACTCTGTCGTCCCCGTACGATTTCGTCTTGTGTTCGCTAATCCTGTTTCCTCCATACACTTACGCGAAATCTCCGCTTCGTCGGAAAATCCGACTGGCGGATGGCCATGGAACTGCTTTCTTTCTCGGCGTGCAGTTGCTCTGGCACAAGGAATCAATCAACCACCCAGACCCTTTCCAGGTCAAGGAGATCTCTCAGATGAAGAAACAGAAGGGCTTTTCACTTATCGAGTTGTTGATCGTCGTGGCGATCATTCTGATCATCGCGGCTATCGCCATTCCGAACCTGATGCGCTCGAAGATGGCAGCGAATCAGTCTTCGGCCGTCGGTTCTCTCCGTACCATCAATACGGCTCAGGTGACTTATTCGACCACCTATCCGGCGATCGGATTCGCAGCGAACCTGGTCACCCTCGGTGCGACCGTCGGTACCAACTGCGGCAACGTGGCAGCGACTTCCGCGGCCGCTTGCTTGATTGACCCGGTTCTGGCGAACGGAACCAAGAGCGGTTACGTTTTCACGGTAACCGGTGGTGGCGGCACCCCAGTCGTGACGTATACGTCGCTTGCCACGCCGCAGGTTCTCAACCAGACCGGTCAGAACGCCTACTGCTCGGACCAGTCCGGTGTGTTGTATTACAACAACGGCGCTACTTGCACCTCCGGCGCCAACGCGCTGTAAACTGCACTTAGTTTCGATACAATCTGGCGGAGCGGGTTGGATTCCAACCCGCTCCGTTTTGTTTTTAGGCAAGTGACAGTCACGGCAACGGTGCGGCAAGTGGTACGGCATTGTTGAAAGATGGCTGACAATTTCCGTCGTGGAGATGACGAATCTTGGCACCGTACGCTTTTTCCGTGTTTTTCTGTATACTCGCGTATGAAAGTAAAGACTTTATATCCTGAAAAAATGCTTAGGCACGTAAAGCTTTGGCCTCCCAAGTGCACTACTGTGGGTTGCACTTTATATAGATTTGCCCGTAAACAGTTCCAGGGAGTAGGGCTAATGAAGAACCGGCAGGATGGGTTTTCATTAATTGAATTACTGATGGTCGTAGCGATTATTCTGATCATCGCCGCGATCGCGATTCCGAATTTTCTGCGCGCCAAGATATCTGCAAACGAGTCGTCCGCGGTTTCTTCGGTGCACGCTGTGGATACGGCCGAGATCGGATACTCTGCGACGTATATAGATATTGGCTACTCCGCGAGTCTCGCGGCCCTGGGTCCGGGCACCGCGGGAACCAACTCGTGCGCAGCGACATCCGCAGCCGCTTGCTTTATCGATCCGACTCTGGCTTCTGGAACCAAATCGGGCTATGTCTTCACTTATGTCCAGAATGCCTCGGTAACTCCCGCCATTCAATTTACGATCAACGCCGACGCCCAGGTACAAGACGTCACCGGACAACGGGGCTTCTACTCGGACGAAAGCAACGTGATCCGCTACAATTCCACGGGTCCGGCGACCGTGAACAGCGCTCCTCTATAATCGCGGTACTGCTAAACTAACAGTGTGCGCTTTGGACTGACTTTCTTATGCATTTGCCTGGCCGCCGTGTCTGCCTGCGCGGGCCAGGATCAACTGCTGAAGCGCTTCGAATCCAACTACAGTTCCGCGCAAACCCTGCAGGCCACCTTCCTGGAGCGTTATCTGGAAAATGGCGAAGTGGTCCGCGCGGAAGCGGGAGACGCGTACTTCCTACGGCCCGGCAAAATGCGCTGGGACTACCAGCAACCGGAAAAGAACACTTTTCTGGTGGACGGGAAGTACGTATGGTTTTACTCGCCCGCAGATCATACCGCTACGCGCATGCCCGCGAAGCAGAGCGAAGACTGGCGCACGCCGCTAGCGTTCTTGACCACCCATATGAAGCTGTCACGGTTATGTTCGGAGGTGGCCGGGGCGCACGATGAAATGCCGACACGAATGGGCGACAGCGTGTACCGGTGCACGCTACGCAACCCAGAAAGCGCTTCGACGCGCTCGGTGCTATTCGAACTGTCCGCAGAGGGGGAGTTGCGGCGGATCGTGATACCTCAGGAGGGGGGGATTACGATGGAATTCTCATTTGCGGGATGGCGATGGAACCCGCCCTTGGAGAAAAGTGTCTTTCAGTTGATGCCAGCACCGAACACGGTAATTGTCGATGGGGTGCTACCGGATACGCCTGGCATGCGTCAGTAAGAAATAGAAGCCTTTGGGCTTGTCTGATGCGCGGGGTTTTGCGCCCGTGCGGATGCCGGGTACGGTCGGCTTGAGGTAGACTATCTAGCATGGGTGAGTTTGTTTGCCGCGTCGCCGACGCGAATGGGCGGGTCTTCTCTCACGTAGAGGCGGCTTCCACCAAGGACGAAGCACGGCAGAAGCTGGCCGATCGCGGGCTGTATGTGTACTCAGTTGACCCACGAAGCTCCCTGGTTAGCGGGTTTCTGGGGGTGCGGCGGGACCGCAAGATCGGCGGAAATGATTTTCTGGTGTTGAACCAGCAATTCAACACCCTGGTAAAAGCGGGACTGCCCATATTGCGTGCACTGGACCTGCTGGCCACACGGGCCAGCTCGCCGAGGCTCCGGCCGATCCTGACGCAGATCCGCGACCGGGTCCGGGAAGGGAAGTCGCTGTCCGAAGCCGTGGATGAGGCGGGAGTGTTTTCAAAGGTGTACTCAACCGCCATTCTCGCGGGAGAGAAAAGCGGCAATCTCTCCGGAGTACTCGAGTATTACATCAACTATCAGAAGGTGAGCACTGGTGTTCAGAAGAAGTTGATGGCGGCGCTGGTGTACCCGACGCTGTTGATCATAACGGCGTCGGCCATCGTGACGTATTTGGTGACCTTCGTGGTGCCGAAATTTGGAGCGCTGTACCGGGATTTGGGAGTGGAACTGCCAACGCCCACAAAGATTCTGATCGCGGTGACGATTGACTACCGCCTGTACATTCTGGGGTTGATCGGGTTATTGGCGCTGATCGCAGTGGGAGTGTTTTTCTGGTCGCGCAGCGAGCAGGGTGGAGTGGCCTTCGATCGGTTCAAATTCAAATTACCGATACTGGGTCCGACGCTGCTGAAATTTCAGGTGGCGCAATTCTGCCGGACGCTGGGTACGCTGCTGACCGGAGGTACGCCGTTGGTCGCGGCGTTGTCGACCGCAGCGGAATCGATCGGCAGCCGGTTATTGCGTGGGACGGTGGCGCAGGCCACGCAGATGGTCCGAGAAGGAGAGTCCTTGCACGGGGCGTTGTCTGCCAATCGGGTAATGCCGGAGATGGCGCTGGATATGATTGAGGTGGGAGAGACGAGCGGGGCGTTGGCGCCGATGTTGAATAGCGTGGCGGAATTTTACGAAGAAGAAGTATCGCTGAAATTAGGGGCGCTGGTTTCGTTGATCGAGCCAGTGCTGCTGATTGTGATGGGCTTGCTGGTGGCGGGCATCCTGATTTCGCTGTATTTGCCAATATTCTCGTTTTCGATTTCGGGGACGACAAGGTAAGGTAGTGACTCGATATGGCGGCTGATCCCAATATCGCAAATTCGGCACTGGCGCAGGGCGCGCCGATGGATTTGGAACAGGAGCGCGCGCAGGCGCGGCGGCTTGCGGCGCGGTACCGTTGCGGATTCATAGATCTACAGGAACAGCGAATCGATCCGGACCTGTTTCGGGCGATTCCCGCGGACCTGATGTTCCGGTACAACTTTGTGCCGTTGGTGGAGCACGACGGTGTGCTGGTCATCGCGGTGGCGGACCCCAGCATCGTGATCCTCAGCGATGAATTGCCGTTGCTTCTAGGAAAGAAACTGGCTTACAAGGTGGCGACGCCACGGCAGATCAGCGACCTGCTCAAGCGTACCGAACAGTCGCAACGCGTTCTGGAACAAGCCACCGAAGCGTTCACTCTACAGGTTTCCAAGGAAGATCAGGAGGAAGGCGAAGAGACGATTTCCGGCGACCGGTTGACGCGGGACACCACCGCGAGTCCGGTGGTTCGCCTGGTGGAGACCATTATCTTCACCGCACTGGAGCGCCGGGCCAGTGATATTCACATTGAAGCGCGGGATGCGGAAGTGGCCGTGAAATACCGCATTGACGGTGTATTGCAGCATGCCATGCAACCGATCGCCAAGGAGTGGCACTCGACAGTGCTCTCGCGCATTAAGGTGCTGAGCGATCTGGATATCGCTGAACGTCGCGTGCCGCAAGACGGGCGTTTCCGGGTGAAATACAAGGGCCGGTTCATCGACCTGCGCGTGTCGATCATGCCTGCCAGCCACGGGGAAGATGCGGTGCTTCGCGTGCTGGACAAGGAAACGCTTTCGGAGAAGTTTCAAAGCCTCAGCCTGGACGTGGTGGGGTTCTCTCCAGACGAGACCAAGAGCTTCCGGCGATATATTCGTGAGCCGTACGGGATGGTGTTGGTCACCGGGCCGACGGGGTCCGGAAAGACGACCACGCTGTACGCCGCGATCAACGAAATTAAGTCGGATGAGGACAAGATCATCACCATTGAAGATCCGGTGGAATATCAACTGCGCGGCATTACCCAGATTCCGGTGAACGAAAAGAAGGGGCTGACGTTCGCCCGCGGATTACGGTCGATTTTGCGGCACGATCCCGACAAAATCATGGTCGGCGAAATCCGCGACCAAGAAACCGCACAAATCGCCATCCAGTCGGCGCTCACTGGCCACCTGGTGTTTACGACCGTACACGCGAACAACGTGACCGACGTGATTGGCCGATTTATCAATATGGGCGTCGAACCGTATAACTTTGTGTCCGCGCTGAACTGCATCCTGGCACAACGATTGGTGCGCTTGATTTGCCCCAATTGCAAACGCCCGAAGAAGTATAAGGACACGGAGTTGAGTGAATCGGGTATCGATCCGGCTACAGCAAGCCAATATCAATTTGCCGAGGGGGCCGGTTGCCTGGAGTGTTCGGGTACCGGTTTCCATGGACGCAGCGCCATCTGCGAATTGCTTGACTTGAGTGACCACATCCGTGAAATGATTGTGGACCGCAGACCTACTTCGGAGATCAAACGGGCAGCTATCGCGGCGGGAATGATCACGTTGCGCGCCAGTGCCATGCAGAAGGTGCGCGCGGGGGTAACCACGTTGCGGGAAATCAATAAGGTGACGTTCGTTGAGTAGCAGTGTGGCAATTCGAGAAGGCGTCTACAAGGTCGA
>Ga0335072_10008278_pt1 | contig 15086 bp, 11 predicted proteins | sample Lox_Sample_21_FD_206725 | JGI IMG/M metagenome (GOLD analysis project Ga0335072, IMG submission 206725) | Soil microbial communities from Loxahatchee National Wildlife Refuge, Florida, United States - Lox_Sample_2.1 | ecosystem: Environmental > Terrestrial > Soil > Wetlands | place: USA... | reverse complement strand
CGCCAGGGCGACCTGCCCGTAGATGCTGGCGAAGAAGAACACCGGGATAAACGCCATCATCGCCAGCAGCAAAATGACGTTCTCCACCGTGAACGCCCGGTTCCCGAAGATGCGCACATTGATCAGCGGTGATTCGGTCCGGCGTTCGACGTTGAAGAATATGACAAGGAGGACCACGCCGACGGCGATGCTTATCCATGTGCCAGGGTTGCCCCAGCCCCACAAGGCCGACTGCTGGAATCCGAACACGCTGAGCCCCACGCCGGCGACGATCAGGGCCAGGCCGCGGTAGTCCATCGGCGCCGGCCGGGATTCATTGGGCGGCTTGGAGATGGCGATCAGCGCCAGCGCGATGAGGGCGACCGGGATGTTGATCCAGAAGATCGCCCGCCAGGTCCACTCGATCAGGTACCCGCCGGCGATCGGGCCGATCGCGGTCAGCGCGCCGGCGATGCCGAAGAACAGCGCCAGGGCCCGGCCGCGTGAGCGCAGGTCGAAGGTGACCACCACGATGGCGATCGCGGCCGGGAACATGATCGCCCCGCCGGCGCCCTGCAGCGCGCGGAAGGCGATCAGCCACGCCTCGGCGGCGCCGCCGCGTGGCGTGGCGCCGCACAACGCCGACGCGCCCGCGAACAGGATCACACCCAGCACCACCATCTTCCGGTGCCCGTGCGTGTCGCCCAGACGGCCGCCGAACGCGAACAGCGCGGCCAGCGTCAGCAGGTAGGCATTGATGGCCCACTGAATGCCACTGGCCGACAGGCCCAGGTCACGCTGGATGGTCGGCGCGGCGATCGAGACGATGGTCTGGTCGATGAAGGTCATCGCCACCGCGAAGATCATCGCGGTCAGGACCAGGCTCTTCGACCCTCCACGGCCCCCGGCAGTGGTTGTGGAACTCATTGCTTCTCCTTGACCAGGATGGCGGCGCACCGCTCGGGCCACCATTCATAGCACCGGGATCCGCGGAGTAAAAGCATCCATGCCCATCACAGCCTCTCTCGTAACCCATCGGCTGCGCCAACCATGTCCAGTTCGCCCGTTAGGTCCGCTATCAGCGATTCAGGGAACGTGAATTTTCGGTCTGGATTACCGCGCCCTCTTCCTCATATGCTAGAGGCTCCGCACGGGGCGGGGGATGCATGATTAGTTCGCAATTAACAACTAATAATAAAGCTCTGTCTGGATAAAACCACATGACGGCCACGGCTCACGATGAGGTCATTCCGTTTACCGCCGGAGACGGCAGGACCGGCAACGTCCTGCACGTGGTCCGTGCGCGCATCCCAGACGGTGACGCTCCGGCCCCGACGAGAGGCCCCGTGCTTCTCGTGCACGGCGCTGGGGTGCGGGCCAACATCTTCCGCGCCGCCGTGCCCGTCACCATCGTGGACGCCCTCCTCGAGGATGGGTTCGACGTCTGGCTGGAGAACTGGCGGGCGAGCATCGACCTGCCGCCCTCTCAGTGGACCCTTGACCGGGCAGCGGTCTTCGACCACCCGGTCGCCGTCCGGACGGTCCTGGAGCGCACGGGCCGCGACAGCCTCAAGGCGGTCGTGCACTGCCAGGGTTCCACGAGCTTCATGATGGCGGCGACCTCCGGGCTGCTTCCCGAGGTCACGACGATCGTCTCGAACGCGGTCTCACTGCACCCGATCATCCCGCCGCTCGCCCGGCGGAAGATTGACTGGTTCCACCGCCCGGTCCGCGCGCTGACCCGGTACCTCAACCCGTACTGGGGTGTGGAGGCTCCCGACGTCATCGCGGCGGCGATTACCGCCTGGGTGCGCCTCACCCACCGGGAATGCGCTAACACCGTGTGCCGGCTGGCCAGCTTCACTTTCGGCGTGGGGCATCCGACGCTGTGGTCGCACGCCCTGCTCAATGAAGCCACGCACGAATGGCTCAAGAATGAGTTCGGGGCGGTGCCGCTCAGCTTTTTCTACCAGATGTCGCGATGCGTGGATGCCGGATACCTCGTGCCCGATGAACGCTTTCCACAGCTGCAGGACCGTTTTGGCACTGGCGTGCCGCGCACTGATGCCGCTATCACCCTGCTTGCCGGGCAGGAGAACGCCTGTTTCCTTCCGGAAAGCCAGCAGCGCACATTCGATTACCTCATCGCCAATGGCCGCGGGCAGTACGACCTCCACATCGTGCCGCAATACGGGCACCTGGACATATTCATGGGAAAAGACGCGGCCCGCGACGTATTCCCGCTGATTCTGGACGCATTGAAGAAGAACTGAGGGAAGGTGTCTGACGATGAGGATGCCGAAACGCATCGACACCGAGGCAGGGCGTTACTCTCTGGTCGACGGAATCCCCTTCCAGCTGCCGGTGGAATCGCACCACTCGCCCGCGTTGATGGCGGCCTTTACCATCGACGCCGCCAAGGCGGCAGCGCTGCTTCCCGGCAGGGAGCTTCACCCGCTAACGCTCTGGCGGGGCCGGGGGCTCCTGCTGATCACTGTCGTCGACTACACGTCGACGAACATCGGCAAGTACATCGAGTTCAGCATCGCCATCGGCGTCACGCACGGCCCGCGGCCCGCTCCGGCGCTTGTGCCGGCTCTCTTCCGCGGACACTACGACTTTGGCCAGTACGTGTACGACCTGCCGGTGAGCACCGAGATATCGGTCAAGGGCGGCAAGGGCATCTGGGGAATGCCCAAGCACCAGGCCAACTTGGACTTCCGGATCGGGCAGCGCACGGTCTCCAGCCAGTACGACCTGGACGGGAAGCTCGCCATGCGGATCACGATCCGCAGGCCCCGCTGGACCGGGCTGCCGCTGCGCATGTCGGCGGCGAACTTCTGCCAGTTCCGTGGCATGCTCTGGAAGTCCGTGATCTACTTCCACGGGAACATCGGTGCCAGCGTGCTGCTCCCGGGTGCCGCGGAACTGCTGATCGGCGACAGCCCGCGCACGGCGGACCTGCGAGAGCTGGACATCTCCCGGCAGTCGCTCTTCACCGCGTTCTTCCCGGAATCGGCCGGCGTCCTCGACGACCACGTCGAAGGCTGGTTCCTCGGCTTCGACGATCCGCCCGCGACCGAGCCAGAAGGCCTGGAGAGCGTGGTCGGCCTTGGGTTGTCCCAGACATGGCTGCCTCCGCCGTCCTGCGACGGCCGCCTCGCCGGCGACCATGCTGAGACGGTTGATCAGGCGACGGTTGATCAGGCGACGGTTGATCAGGCGACGGTTGATCAGGCGGAGGCCGGACAGTGACTGCCGGCTCGGCCGGCGCCCCGCCGCGCGTCCTGCGGGCGATCGCCGGCATCACGGTCGCGACCGGGGCATTGACAGCGATACGGCCAGGGCTGGTGCTCGGAGAGCTGTCGCCGCGGCCTACCCAGCTGGACCGGCAGCTGTTCGGCACGATCGGGATGTTCATGGTGGTGTCGGGCGGCACGATGCACCGTGCCCTGGCGGCTACGCATCCGGAGCGCGGCGTGCTGATCTGGTCCGCGGCGCAGAAGCTGGGTGCGTCGGCTGCCATGGGCATCGGAGTGTTCCGCGGCCTCTACGCGCCGCGAGCGCTCGCCGTGGCCGGGTTCGACTTCGCCTCCGGTCTCGGCTGCCTCGCGTATGCCGTTGGGCTGGGCAAGAGCGAAGAGCGGCTGCGGTGACCTCCCCGCTGCTGGCGACGGCTGGTACCGCCGGCCCTGCCGGGGAGCGGCGGTCTCTCGTCCTGGCGGGCGGGGGGATGCGGGTCGCCTACCAGGCGGGCGTCCTCGCCGCGCTGGAACGGGCGGGGCTGCGATTCCACCACGTGGACGGGTCGTCAGGGGGGACGATGAACCTGTCCATGCTGCTGTGCGGGCAGGACAGCGAAGAGATGGGCCAGCGCTGGCGGGCGCTCCGCCAGCGTCACTTCGCCGCTATGCTGCCGTGGCGCGACTACCTGGGCACGCGCTGGCCAGCGCTCGGCGGCGCCCAAGGCGTGCGGGAGACGGTGTTCCCCCAGCTTGGGATCGACCCCGATCTGATCCGCCGCGCTACCGGGGTTATCGGAACTTACAACGTGTGCAACTTCGCGACCAAGACGGCGGAGGTCGTGGAGCACCAGGACATCGACCTCGACCTGCTTGTCGCCGCGATTTCCCTCCCGGTCCTGATGCCGGCCGTGGTGCGGCGCGGCACGCCGTACACCGACGCGGTCTGGATCCGCGACAGCAACATCCCGGAGGCGGTGGCCAGGGGAAGCGAGGAGATCTGGCTGGTGTGGTGCATCGGCAACACCCCCGCCTACCACAACGGGCTGTTCCGCCAGTACGTCCACATGATTGAAATGGCCGCTAACGGCTCGCTGCTGCGCGATCTTGGCTATATCACCGATCGCTGGCCGCAGCGGCCCGTGCGCGTGCACGTGATCAAGCCCGAGTACCCGCTGCCGCTCGACCCCGCGTACTTCACCGGCCAGATCGACGCGGCCACGCTCATTGCTCTCGGCTACCAGGATGCCTGCCGGTACCTGGACAACCCCGCCCCGCTGTCGGCGCCCTGGCAGCCCGGCATCACCCAGATGCGGGAGCCCTCGGCGGGCGCGGCCGCCCGGCTCGTCCTGGCCGGCTCCTTCACCCCCGCATGTCCCGAGCCCGGTGAGAGCTCCGCGGCAGACAAACGCGACGGCACCGGAATCACGCTGCACCTGCAACTCCAGGCACGCGGCCGGAGCGGCGCTGGCGCATCACGTGAGCTGACCGTGGCGGGCGACGTCTCCGCCCCGGGACTGCGGTCGCACACGCTGATCGAGCGCGGCGTGGCGGTACTCGACCCGGACGCGGGCCTCACGCTCCGCCTGGGCTGGCGCGACAAGGCTGGGCCGCGGTCGCTGCTGGCGGCCCCCGAGACCGGTGGCCACCGCCTGGCGGTGACGCTGCGAGACGACCGGGACGGCGGGGTGATCGGGACCGGAACCATCCCTGTCGCCTGGCGGCAACTGGCCCCGGCGCTGGCAAGCGTGCACGCTACCGACGCCGCGTCAGCCGCGCAGGGCGCGCGGCACAGAGCGGACTTGGCCATGGCGCTGTTGCGGGCGGCAGCGCGATAAGGCGCGGCAGCGATAAGGCACGGCAAGGGGGAGGGCCCCATGGAAGAGCACTTCGACGTGGTAGTGGTTGGCTCAGGCTTCGGCGCGTCGGCGGCGGCCTGCCGGCTTGCCCAGGCCGGGCGGTCGGTGCTGATCCTCGAGCGCGGCCGGAGCTACCCGCCAGGCTCCTTCCCGCGCAGCCCCCGCGGGATGGCTGCCAACCTGTGGGCACCCTCCGCCGGGCTGTACGGGATGTTCGACGTGTGGGCGTTCAGCGGCATCGAGTCCGTGGTGAGCAGCGGACTCGGCGGCGGCTCCCTCATCTACGCCAACGTCATGCTCCGCAAGGACCCGGCCTGGTTCGTCGATGACGCGCCCGACCAGCCGCCCCGGCCGTGGCCGGTCAGCTATGCCGATCTCGAGCCGTACTATGAGGCCGCCGAGGCCATGATGGACGTGCAGCGCTACCCCTTCGACGTGGCGCCCTACTCGGCGACGGGCAAGACCCGGGCGACCCGCAACGCCGCCGAGACGCTCGGCCTGGACTGGATGCTGCCGCCGCTCGCGGTCAGCTTCGCCGGCCCCGGCCAGTCCCCGGTCCCCGGGCAGCTCATCGTCGAGGAGCACCCCAACCTGCACAACAAGCCGCGCGTGACCTGCCGCCTGTGCGGAGAGTGCGACGTCGGCTGCAACGACGGCGCGAAGAACACCCTCGACTACACCTACCTGTCCCGGGCCCACGACGCCGGGGCGGTGATCCGCACCCTGTGCGAGGTGCGGCGGATCGACAGGGAAGCCGAGTCGGGCCGGTACCGGGTCGGCTACACCGATCGGAATGCGGATCGCCCGGATGTGAGCCCCGAAGTGAGCCCCGAAGTGAGCAACGACGCGAGCACTGACGCGACGCGCGGCGTCACCGTCACGGCCGACCGGCTGGTCATCGGGGCGGGCACGTACGGGTCCACCTTCCTGCTGCTGCGCAACAGGGCCGCCTTCCCCGGCCTCGGTCCCGCCCTGGGCACCCGGTTCTCGGGCAACGGCGACCTGCTGACCTTCCTGCTCCACAGCACAAGCACCGAGGCGCTCGCGCAGGAGCCCCGCGACCTGGACCCGGAGTTCGGCCCTGTCATCACCAGTGCCATCCGCATGCCCGACACGCTCGACGGGCACGGTCCGGTCGGGCGCGGCTTCTACATCGAGGACGGCGGCAACCCGGCGTTCCTCGACTGGCTCGTCCAGGCGACGGACGGGCCGGGCACGACTGCCCGCCTCGCCCGGTTCGCCGCCCGGCGCGTCTGGGCCCACCTCCGCTCTCGTCCGCGGTCCGACATCAGCGACGACGTCTCCGGGCTGCTCGGCGGAGGAGCAGCCTCGGCCGCCATGATGCCGGTCCTGGCCATGGGCCGCGACATCCCGAACGGAACGTTCCGGCTCCGCGACGGGAATCTCGACCTGGACTGGGCCACCAAGGACTCGTCCGGCTACTTCGACCGGGTCGAGGCGACGCTCCGGCAGCTCGCCGAGGCGCTGCAGGCCCGCCTGGCCAACACCCCGCTATGGCTCTTCAAACGGGTCATCACCGTCCACCCGCTGGGCGGTGTCCCCATGGGCGCCGAGCTAGGCAACGGCGTGGTTGACGGCTGGGGCGAGTCCTTCGCCTATCCCGGGCTGCACGTCGTGGACGGATCGGTCATGCCCGGCCCGGTCGGCCCGAATCCCTCGCTTACCATCGCCGCCTTCGCCGAACGAGCGGCCGCGCACATCCTCGAGGGAGACCGCTCATGACTTACTCACTCCAGTTCACCGAGCGGATGACAGGAGCGTTCTCATTCGCCGAGCCCGATTACCAGGCCGGCTACGAGGCCGGCCGCCTAGCGGGCAACCGCCTCCTGTTCCGGCTCACGATCGCCACCGACGACGTGGACCGCTTCCTGGCCGACCCGCAACACCCCGCGACCGCCAGCGGCTATGTCAACTGTGACCCGCTCGGGGGTCAGTTCCCCGTGGAGCAGGGCACGTTCAACCTCTTCACCGACGCGGGCCCGGCCACCAGGCACATGCTCTACCGGCTGTACTTCGCCGACGCCACCGGCCGGCCGCTCACCCTGGCCGGCTACAAGGACGTCAGACCAGGCCCGCTGACCGCCGTCTGGCCTGAGACCTCCACCCTCTACTTCCGGATCCTGAACGGCCACGTCCCGGTGCCCGACGGCGGGTCGGACACCACCGAGGGACTGGCGGGGTCCGGGATTCTCCGGATTCCGCCGGCCGACTTCGCCTGGCAGCTGACAACATTCCGGGTACACGGTCCGACGTTGGCGGGCCGGATCCGGGCCCTCGACTCCTTCGGCGAGCTGTTCCTGAGCGAACTGTGGCAGGTCTTCGGTCCGGCGCGGCGGCTAGCCCGCAAGGCCGCGTTCGCCAGCAAGACTGCACTCGGCCGCAAGGCCGAGAAGTAGCGAGGAGCCTCATGACCGACATCCGCTACGTCATCCTGTCTGACCTGCATTTCGGAGCGGAGAACAGCGTGCTGACCGCGCTCAACGAGCGGCCGGCGAGTGCCCGCGGCGATGGCTTTTCCGCCAACCCGCAGCAGCCGAGCCCGCTGCTCAGCGGCCTGATCGACGGGCTCCGCGAGCTCACCCGAGGTCAGGACAGGCCGCCGACCCTCATCCTGGCGGGAGACATCCTGGACCTGGCCCTGTCGCTCGATGAGGTGTGCGCCATGGTGTTCCGCCTCTTCGCGCACCTGGCCTTCGCCACCGGTTCGCCCGCGTTCGACCCGATCATCCACTACGTGCCCGGTAACCACGACCATCATGAGTGGGAGATCACGCGGGAAGACCAGTACGTGACCTACGTCTGCGGCCAGCCCGCAGACGCGGAACTGATCCGCCCCTGGCACACGACGAAGCTCGAGCCGACAGCGGAACGGCCCGTCGCCAGCTCCGCCCTGCTGACCGGCCTGGCCCGGAGCCAGGCGGGCGGCACGGGAGTTGAGGTCCATGTCTCCTATCCGAACCTCGCCTTGCGGACTACCGACGGGCACCGTTGCCTCATCGTGAGCCACGGGCACTTCACCGAGTCCATCTACACGCTGATGTCGCGGCTGCGAGACATCCTCTACCCCGGTCAGCGACAGACTCCGGTCCAGGACATCGACCGCCTCGAGGAGGAGAACTTCGCCTGGATCGACTTCCTGTGGTCCACGCTCGGCCGGTCCGGCGAGGTAGGCACGGACATGGGGATGATCTACGCGGACCTGACCAGCACACGTGACACCGACGCCCTGGTGTCGAACCTGGTCTCGGCCATGACGGCCAAGAGCCCAGGCTGGCGGCGCGCGCCGGAGCGGTGGGCACTGAACGCGGTCCTCGGGCGCGAGGCCAACCGGGTGGCCCAAACCGAGCGCGGCACGCCCACCGTGGCCCTGACCACCGCGGGCCAGGCCGGCCTCAGGGACTACCTGCAGGGCCCGGTACGCGCGCAGCTCGGGCACGAGCTGGGATATGTCCCCGATGAGGTCACGTTCGTGTACGGCCACACCCACAAACCGTTTGTCGACCAGTGGTCGGTGTCCGGTTTTCCATCTCCGGTGCACATCGTCAACACCGGAGGATGGGTCGTGGACACGGCGGCGCCCGCTCCGGTACAAGGGGGCGTGGCGGTGCTGGTCAACGAGAACCTCGATGCCGCATCCCTGCAGTTCTACCGGCAGCGCCCCGGATCGGCCGCGGTACCGGTCCAGTTCCTGCCGCCGCCAGCCGGACAGCAGCCATCTGCGTGGCTCTCCGAACTGGAATCGCGGATCGACCCGGCGGCGGCGCCATGGGTGACGCTGTCCGAGTCTGCCGCGAAACTCGTGGCCCAGCGCCACCGGCTCCAAGCCGCGACCACGGCGCTGGCGACGTAACGCCTCGCTGCTCCCGGTGCGGATGCAGGCTCGCACCGGGCTGAACGGGCTGAGATCCAATGGCAGGGAGGCGCCCAGGGCGACCCGGGCGGCCAGTTCTCCCGCGTAGGGTCCCATCGTCAGTCCTGAGGCCCCAAGTCCTGTGGCGACGGTCAGCCCGTCGATGCCGGGCACGGTGCCGAGCAGTGGCCTGATGTCCGGCCCCATCGGCCGGAAGCCGACCCTGGTCTCCAGATAGGTTCCGGACGCAAGCCCGGGCGCCACGGCCAGGGCTTGGTGAAGCACTTCGGCGAGGCCGCCGGGAGTGACGCGGTAGTCGAAGCCAGAGCCAGTCTCCCTGGTGGCGCCAGCCACGACGCGCGAGTCGTCGAACGCCAGCATGTAGTGGCCCGTGCCACTGGGCAGGATGGCTGGCCAGCGGCTGGTGTCGGTCATGCCCAGGCCGATGTGGACGATCTGGCCACGCTGAGCGGTCACGCCCAGCGTGAGTCCCGCGGGCTCCAAGAACGCATCCGTCCAGGCCCCGGTCGCCGCCACTACCGCGTCCGCGGCTAGGAACTGGCCAGCTGCCGTCACGCCCGCAACCGCGCCCTGCGCACACCGGAGCACGGCATCACCAGGCAGGACCGTCGCTCCGTTGCGGCCGGCTGCCCGGCACAGCGCAGCGGAGATGAGACGCCCGTCGACCCGGGCGGCCCCGCTGATGTGAACGGCCCAGGCGTCCGGCCGCAGTGGCGGGAACAGCCCGCGCGCCTGTCCCGGGTCGAGCACGCTGACTTCGCCCATCTCCGGCCACCGAGCCTGCCGCGCGAGCAGCCGCTGGCTGATCCCCCGCGCCCGCTCCGCGGTGTCAGCGAGGACTAGGGCGCCAGCCTGCCGGTAGCCAAGAGCTGTCTCGCCTTCCTCGGCAAGCGTGGCAACGAGCGCGGGGTATGCCCGCGCGGCGGAACACGCCATGGTGCTCCAGTCCGGGTCGTCGACTGCCGATGCCCACGGGCTGATGATCCCGGCGCCCGCGGACGTGGCCCGGCCCGTCCGGTTTGAGTCGATCAAGGTCACGTCGGCGCCGAGGACGCTCGCGGCGTAGGCACAAGCGCTCCCGACGACCCCGGACCCAACCACGACGAGCCGCACCGCGTCTCTCTTTCTGTCGTACCGGTCCGCTACCCGCGTGCCTGCCGGAGTTTGTGCGCGAACGTGGCCACGCCGGCTCCGACGGCGAAAGCGGCGCCGAGCGGAAGGTATCGCCGCACATCCGAACGCGGTGCCGGGGGAGCGACAGGAGGGCTCACCGGGCCCTGGTGCAGCCGGGTGACGGCTTCTGGCAGGAGGTCCGGTAGTTCGACTGCGAGGCTAAGGTACTCGAAACGGTATCTTTGCCAGTGCTCTTGCATCGACTGACGGCTGGGCAGCAGCGTTCGCCGCAGCTCGGGCAGCAGCGGACGGGCGAGTTCGGCAAGGTTGAGCTGGGGATCGACGATCATCGCGGTGGCTTCGAGCGTGACCAGGGCCCGGGCGAGGAGCATGAGCTCGCGCGGGAAGGCAACGCCATGGCGTCCCCCGAGCGAGAGTCCGTGGAGCAGCAGACGGGGAATCGAGAAGTCCGCCGCAGGCTGGCCGAACCACTCATCCACTGAGTCCGCGAACTCGGAGCGGAAGAGGGCAGGATCGGCGCCAGGGCGCAATTCCGACAGGTGCAGCAGCTGGCTGCCGACTGCCTCGTAGTCCCCCTCGAGGAGCGCCAGGCCCATCACCGCCATCCGCCGTCTCTCGCTGGAGTCGAGCCGCCCGAACATGCCGAAGTCTAGGAAGCCGACCCGGCCGCCCGGCAGGAACAGCACATTGCCCGGGTGCGGATCGGCATGGAAAAGCCCGAACTTGAAGACCTGGCGCAGCATGGCCGCGGCCCCGGCGCGCAGTCCCGCTTCGGGATCGAGGCCTGCCCGCCGGAGGTCGGCCGCAGGGGCCGGCGGCTGCCCCTCGAGGAATTCGGCTGTCAGGACGCGCGCGGAGCTGCGGTCGCTGATGACGGCGGGGATCACAACCCGGTCGTCGTCAGCGAACAGCTGGCGTAGCCGCTCGGCGGTGTGTGCCTCATTCCGGAAATCCAGCTCGCGTCTGGTGTAGTGCGCCAGCTCTGCCGCTGCCTCGGAGGGCCTGAAGGCGATCAAGCCCGGCTGGTGCCGCTCGAGGCGGCCGGCCAGCGTGGCGAGCAGCGCAAGATCACGCTCGACCTGCACGTTAACCCCTGGGCGTTGCACCTTCACCGCCACGCAACGGCCATCGTGCAGCCACGCCCGGTGCACCTGTGACAGCGACGCCGCGGCGATCGGCTCCCGGTCGAAGTCCGCATACAGGGCAGCCAGCGGGGCGCCGAGTTCGGCCTCGACGATGGCCACCGCCGCCTCCGGCGCGAAAGGCTCAGCGTCGGAGTACAGGCTGCGCAGGGCCTCGGCGTACTCGAGCGGGATGTAGTCCGGCCGAAGCGCGAGCATCTGCCCCGCCTTGACGAAGGCTGGTCCGAGCTGTTCCAGCGTTAGCCGCAGCCGCTCGGCCAGCGGAACCTCCGGCCCCACATGGTGCGGGCACTTCCTGCCGGGCCGTATCGCACAGACGAGGCGGCATCGGGGTGAGACGCAACCCCTCAGGCCCGCAGCCTGAACCAGCCACCCGAGGCCGCTGCCGGAGAGTACGGTGGCGATCTCTACGGCGCGCGTCAGCTGCCCGGTGATCGCACGCGGCCCGGTGATCGCACGCGGACTGCCAGCAAACGTCTTTACCGTCACAACACCTCCTGCGTGGAGGCTCTCGTCCTTACCCAATACCCACTGGCGACACGCTTGGTACTGGGATTTCACAGCCAAGCTCCACGCCTGGCCGCGCGGGACGGTCTTAGGCGTCGCGGCGCATGAGGAGGTAGCCGCAGGCGCCCAGCAGCACCACGGTCCAGAGACAGAAGACGCCGAAGCCTTGCCACGGGGAAAGCACGTCGCCGGATTGCTCGCTGGTCTGAGCGACCAGCGTGCCCGCGATGGTGGGCAGATAGCCGTGGATGTGGTTGGCGATCGTGCCGGGGATCAGGGAGATCAGCGGTGGCACGACGAGGACCAGGGCGATGACCGTGGCGATCGCGCCGGCGGTGTGGCGGATCAGGCCGCCGATCGCTAGCGAGAAGAGGCCGAGCACCGTCAGGTAGAGGATGCCGCCGATGCAGGCGCGGGTGACGCCGGTCGTGGACAGCGTGATCGAGATGTGGCTGCGCAGGATCGCCGTGGAGATGAAGAAGACCGCGAACACGGTGACGGCGCTGACCACGAAGTCGAGCAGCGCGAAGATGAGCGCCTTGGCGGTCAGCATCGGGATCCGGCGCGGGACCGCCAGCAGCGAGGAGCGGATCGCGCCGGTGGAGTACTCGCTGCTGATCACGATCACGCCGAGCACGCACATGGCCAGCTGGCCGAGGCCGAAGCCCGCGCCGAACAGCACCGCGGTGGGGTCGGTCACCAGCGTGACGTGGTTGGGGTGGTTGCCCGGGTTGTTCCAGGTGTTGGAGATGACGGTCGCGACCAGCGCGCTGAAGCCGATCGCGACGACCACGAACACGAGCAGCGTCCAGAGGGTGGACCTGACCGAGCGGATCTTCGTCCATTCGGCGGCGAGCAGCCCGGCGGTCATGACGTGCCTGCCGTGGGCGTGCCGGCCGTGCCGGATTCGGCCGTGCCAGATTCGGCCGTGGTGGGGGCGGTCTTGCCCGGTTCGATTTTGCCGAATTCGACGCTGTCGGCGGTCAGCTCCATGAACGCCTCCTCGAGCGAGGGCAGCCTGGGGGTGAGCTCGTGCAGCACCAGCGAGGCGGATGCCGCGAGCTCGCCGATTCGCGGCGCGGGCAGCCCGGTCACGATCATGCCGGCGTCGCCGTTCTTGTCCTCGCCATTGCCGGCCGGCGCCGTGTCGGCCTGCACGGTGCCGCCCTCGGCTGTGATGAGCTCGCGGAGCCGGGTGGCGTCGGGCGACTTGACCAGGACCGACCGTTCCGAACTGCGCTCGATGAACTCCTCGGTGGAGGACTGCGCGATCAGCGCGCCGCGGCCGATCACGATGAGGTGGTCGGCGGTGACCGCCATCTCGCTCATCAGGTGGCTGGATACGAAGATCGTGCGGCCCTCCGAGGCGAGCTGCCGCATGAAGTTCCTGACCCAGCGGATGCCCTCAGGGTCCAGGCCGTTGACCGGTTCGTCGAGCAGCAGTACCGGGGGATCGCCGAGCATGGCAGCCGCGATGCCGAGCCGCTGCGTCATGCCGAGCGAGAAGCCGCCCGCCCGCTTGTTGGCCACTTCCTTGAGGCCGACGAGGTCGAGCACCTCGTCTACCCGCTTGGCGGGAAGCTCCTGCGTCTGGGCGAGGAACAGCAGGTGATTGCGGGCGCTGCGGCCCGGGTGCACGCTGCGCGCCTCCAGCAGCGCGCCGACCACGGTCAGCGGCTTCGTCAGCTGGCTGTAGCCGAGCCCGCCGATGGTCGCGGTGCCGCTGTCCGGCCGGTCCAGGCTGGTGATCAGTCGCATGGTGGTGGATTTGCCTGCGCCGTTCGGGCCGAGGAAGCCGGTCACCCGGCCCGGCTCGACGTTGAACGACAGGTGATCGACCGCCACTTTGTCGCCAAATCGCTTTGTCAGCTCGCGGGCTTCGATGAGCCCCGGTGGTTCCGCCACGCGTATTCCCCGTTCGCGAAGTGGGTCCCTTGGGCTGGTACGGCCCCAAGCATGCCCGTCGTCACGTACTAACGCAAACTTCATAATACAGCCAATGTACATTTGGTAGTCAATGTTGATAGTATCGCCAATGTGGACGAGGGGGGGGCGGCGCCTGAGAGTGCGGAGCCGCGACGCAGGCTGACGCAGGCCGAGGCGAAGGAGCGAACTCGCCAGGAGCTAATCGCCGCGGCGGCGCGCGTCTTCGCGCAGAAGGGCTTCGCCGGGGCGTCGCTCGAGGAGATCGCCGAGGCGGCCGGTTACTCGACCGGCGCGGTGTACTACAACTTCACCGGCAAGGAGGAGCTGTTTCTCGAGCTGATACGCAGCGGGTGGTCCCGGCAGATCGAGCGTCGGACGGCGGCCGTCACCCGGGTCTTCGAGGAGGCCGCCGCCAACGGTGGCGACCCGTTCGACGCGCTGTCGGCCTTCGTGGCCGGGCGCGCCGGCCACGAGAGCGACGTGTCGCCGCTGGTGGGCGAGTTCTGGCTCTACGCCGTCCGCCATCCCGAGGCGATGGACCTGGTGGCGGCGAAGCTGAGCGAGCAGGACCGGGGGATCGAGCCGGTGATCGCCGCGGCGATGGAACGGTACGGCGCACCCGAGGGGATCTCGCCCGCGGAGCTGACGCTGGTCGCGATGTCGCTGTTCGAGGGACTGGCGCGCCGCGGCCGCATGGATAAGGACGCGGTGCCCGACGACCTGTTCGCCCGCGTCCTCCGCCGGCTGTTCGGCATCGATACCGGTGCCGTCGCTCAGCCTGGAGAACAGCCTTGATAACAGCAAGAAGCGGCTGCGCCGCAAGGATAGTGGATCGTTGTGGCCCCCATGAGGGCCCTAGCGATCCACCATCGTCGGGCCGCGTCAGTGGAGCCTGATAACAGCAAGAAGCGCTAGCAAGACGGGAGCGTGGGACGATGGGGCTGCTTCAGGGAAACCCTCGCAGACCGGGCAGTCGGCTGTCCGGCCGACGGCGCGCCACTCTTCCGGCGCTGGCCGGCGTGGCCGTCGTAGCCACGCTGATCACGGGCTGCGCCGCCATGAGGCACGCCGCCGCCGCACAGCCGGTTCCCGCGGGCGGGACGCTGGCCGCGACGCCCGGCGACGGGTCAGGCTGCGGTCAGCCCGCCGCACCCGGCTCGGCGATGTACAGCCTCCAGTCCGGCGGCCACACCCGCGAGGTGATCGTGCACGTCCCGGCGGGCTACACCGGGAAAGCCCGGGTGCCGCTGGTGCTCAACCTGCACGGAAGCGAGGCCACTGCCCAAGCGCAGGAGGTGTTCAGCGGCATGGACGCGACCTCCGACGCCGACGGGTTCATCGTGGCCTACCCGCAGGCGCTGATCCCGGCGGGCGGCGGCTACGACTGGAACATCCCTGGCGTGCC